>ENA-OYZN01000193-OYZN01000193.1-human-gut-metagenome-genome-assembly--contig:-NODE-193-length-40053-cov-8.560178_pt1 | contig 40053 bp, 30 predicted proteins | sample MGYA00243294_ERZ653483 | MGnify/ENA primary metagenome ERZ653483 (study PRJEB26926, sample SAMN06165155) | human gut metagenome | biome: ENVO:00009003; feature: ENVO:2100002; material: ENVO:00002003... | reverse complement strand
TACACAAGGCTATTCGTCGGCAGCGTCAGATGTGTATAAGAGACAGGTATTATCCATTCATAACACTTTATTACGCTAAATTACTAACGCGTTAAACCGAGGTAAAAACATGAAAAAGAAAATCACCGTTATTGTTTCGATTATTTCAATAGTTTTCGTGATGGCGTTTGCGCTTGCAGCTTGCAACAAGGAAACAAAACCCGGCTACACCGCGCTCTCGGCGCAGGCAGACGTTTTCAAGGAACTCAACGCCAAAACCGCCGACGTTGGCATAATGGACTACACGATGGCGAACTATCTTCTGAGCGTCGACTCCGCAATGGCGAAAAATCTGACGATCGCCGACGTGGAATTTGAAAAAGAATACTACGGCATCGCTTTCAGAAAGGCAGCCGACGGCAAATACAACGCCCTTACCGACCTTGTCAATCAAGTTCTTGTTGAACTTAAAAACGCCGACTACAAAACAATCGCCGAAAACTACGGCATCGACGGCGCAACGCTTGACCTTGTCTACTCCAAACCCACGGGCGAAGCGGACAATACGGAACTTGACTATATCAAAAGCAAAGGCAAAATCGTCATCGGATTCACCTTGAACGCACCCATGGCTCTCGGCTCGGGCGACAAAACGACGGGCGGTTTCGACACCGACCTTGCAAAAGCGGTCTTTGCAAAAATCAGCGAGAAAGTCGGCAAGACAATCTCGGTCGAATTCAAACTTATCGATTGGGGCAAGAAGGAATCCGAAATGGAAGCAAAAACCATCGACTGCGTATGGAACGGTCTGACCGTAACGCCGGCACGTGCCGCACAATGGTCGATAACGATGAACTACCTTGAAAACAAACAATGCGCCGTCATCAGAAAAGCCGACAAGGATAAATACAACTCCTACGACGCTTTGAAAAAAGCGCGCATCGTGGCGGAAGACGGCTCGGCAGGCGAAGACGCCGCAAAGGAAATTCTCGGCATAAAATAATTAAACAAAAAATTACTTTTTCGATTTCGCCGTGCAAACGGCGAAATCTACCTTTTTACGGACTTATAAATATGGTTTTATCGGCAGCAACAATTTCATTTTCGGAAGTGACGAGGCAACTTTTCACGGGGTTCGGGACGACGTGTCTTCTGTTTATTCTCACGCTTGTCCTGTCCGTGCCTTTGGGGCTTATCGTCTGCTTCGGCTCGATGTCGAAGTTCAAACCGCTTCAATATCTTTCAAAACTTATCGTATGGATTATCCGCGGCACGCCGCTTATGCTTCAAATCATCGTGGTATTTTACGTGCCGGGGCTTTTGTTCGATTATCCGATGCAATCGCGATTTACGGCGGTACTCGTGGCGTTTGTGATAAACTACGCCTGCTACTTTTCGGAAATTTATCGCGGCGGGATCCAGTCGATACCGCGCGGACAAACGGAAGCGGCGGCGGTATTAGGCATGAAGAAATCGCAGGCATTCTTTTACGTAACCCTGCCGCAGGTCGTGAAGCGCATTATGCCCCCGATGTCCAACGAAATAATCACGCTTGTCAAGGACACGTCGCTTGCGCGCGTCATCGGCGTTGTGGAACTCATCAAATTCAGCGAGCAAATCGTCAACAATTACGTCGTGTTGTGGCCGCTTTTCTATGCGGGCGTATTTTATCTCGTATTCAGCGGACTGCTCACTCTTCTTTTCCGCTACATCGAAAAGAAGCTGGACTATTATAAGGTATAAAAAATGGCAATTCTCGAAGTTAAAAATCTGAAAAAATCGTTCGGCGCGCAGGAAGTGCTGAAAGGCATAAATTTTGAAATGGACAAAGGCGAAGTCGTGGTGATTATCGGCTCGTCGGGCCGCGGAAAGACGACGCTCCTTCGGTGCTTAAACTTTTTGGAGACCGCCGACGACGGGCAAATTATCGTTGACGGCGAAACTCTTTTCGACGGCGCAAGCGACAAAAACGAAAAATACAACGACCTTCGGAAAAAACGGCTGCACTTCGGACTTGTGTTCCAGCAGTTCAATTTGTTCCCGCATATGAACGTTTTGAAGAACGTGAAAATATCTGCGGAACTACTGGCAAAAGACAAGATAAAACAGCAACTTAAAGAGTTAAAACAGCAGAAAGTGCGCGGTAAAGCATTGAGTTTGCAAAAAAATCGACTTAAAGAAGCCGAGTTTTCGGCAATCGACGCCCGCGCGAAAGAGACTCTTTCAAAGGTCGGGCTTCTGGACAGATGCGCGGCATATCCTTGCGAACTTTCGGGCGGACAACAGCAGCGCGTCGCAATCGCAAGAGCCCTTGCGCTCTCCCCCGATATCTTGTGCTTTGACGAGCCGACGTCCGCGCTCGATCCCGAACTTACGGGCGAAGTCCTGAAAGTCATAAAGGGGCTTAAAGGCGACAGTACAATGATTATCGTAACGCACGAAATGGACTTTGCAAGAAAGGTTGCCGACCGCGTCGTGTTTATGGCGGACGGCGAAGTCGCCGAATACGGCACGCCCGACGAAATCTTTGACAATCCCAAAACCGAGAAGCTGAAAGCGTTCTTGTTGAACTCCACGTCGACGTTTGAATAAATTGTAAGCGCTTTTGCTTTTCATTTTTGAAAATATTTGTATAATAACGTTTATGAACAACGTTGAAAATCACAAGAAAAACAAAGAAATCGCGACGCTTGGGATAACGCTTGCCCTTGTCGTCGTGTTGCAGGCTCTTGCGGAAATCATACAAAAATTCGGGCTGCCGATAAGTTTTGCGCTGGGGCTTATTCCCGTCTTCGTCTGCGGACAGGTTTACGGCGTGAAATTCGGCGCGATCTCTGGCGGCGTATTCGGGCTTGTAAGTTTGTTTATCGCGCTTATTTATTCGGGCAGTATTCCCATGTACGCCGTTGCGATAAACCCGCTCGTATCGGTGCTTCCGCGCATATTGTGCGGCACTGTCTGCGCGCTCGTATACAAAGGGCTGAGCAAGGCGGCGGCGAAATCGACAAAACCGCGCACCGAAAAACAAAAACGCGCCGTGAACTTTGCAATCGGCTGTTTTTCAACGATTTGCGGCGTTATCACCAACACGATATTGTTCCTTTCAATGTTTCTGGCATTCGCGCACGGCAAAAACTACGACGGACTTGTCATAAATTTTAAGTGGCTTTTGTCAAGCGTGGTTGCAATCAACACCGTTGTCGAACTTTGCCTGTTTGCGGTAATCGTGCCGTCGATAACCGTAGTTTTGAATATCATAGAAAACAAACGTCAAGATGAAAACGGGGAAATTTAGCGATATTTTGCCTTTTCGACAGAACCCGAAAATTCGTGAGAAAAGGGGACCCCAAAAGATACTTTTGTACTTTTGGGGAAAAGGCGCACACAAGCAAAAGAGTGAGCGTTATCGCTCCCGATAACGTGATTTCAAAAGCGAAGTGTGCGACGCGTACACTAGGATTTTTCAGAACCTGCCGAGAAAAACACAATCTCATCTAAATTTCCCCGTTTTCGGGGGATTTTAACTCTCGGAAGATTTTTCAAATTAAAAACTCTCGCGATTTTGCGAGGGTTTTTTAGGTTTTATTCTTTCTCGTCGTTTGCGGTTTGTTCGTTTGCGGCTTGTTCGTCCGATGGCGGGGTTTGTTCGTTTTTTGGGGTATTTTGTTCCGTTTCGGGCGGCGCGTCCGTTTTCTTTTTGCGGCCTATCAGCTTTTCAAGTTTCGGGAAAAGCGGGGTGTAGTCGAAAACTTTGTCAAGTCCTTTCCCGATTACCGCGATTATCGGGGCGTTTATCAACGTCGTGACAATTGTCCCAAGCCCCAGGCTATGATAACTTGTCGTGGCGATATTTTTCCAGTCAAAGGTATTCGCGTCCCTGAATATCGTAAGAGTAAGCACCACGGACAGCACCAGAAAAGATAAGTCGAAAACGAGTTTCACCCTGTTTATTTTCAGGGAATATCTGTCGGACAGTTCCGCAACGAAAAGTTCGTGCACCTGAAGCGGCATATACGTCCTGAAAAAGCACGCCACGCCCGCCGCCGTCATCACGTCGCCCGCGATAAGCATAATCCATTTTAAGTACGCTTCTGTGAGCACGACGTTTTTGAAAACCAACATCCACATATCCATCACGTAGCCGTATATCACCGCCACCGCAAACGCCAGCAGGTATCGCCAGTTCACCCGTTGCACGACGGCGCACATTATAAGGAGAATCGCGCCCTGCACAAGATATTCGACCGTGCCCACCGACACTGCCCACAACGGCCTTATCGCTTCGTACACGATAAACGTCGGCGCGGCAATCATCGAAACTCCGAGATCGGCTTTCTTGCTCATCGTCACGCCAAGCGCGACAAGGAATATGCCCAGCACCCACATAAGTTCCGCGGTCTTCGGGATTTTTTTAAGCGGTTTTTTCATTAGTTCACCTTGAATTTTCTCACGATATATTATCACCGCGGGGGAAAAGTTGCAAGCGATTTTCAAAGAAATATGCGCCCTTTCGGACGCATACTCTGTTTTTTGAGATGGGGCGCGGTTATTGCCACGTTCCGTTGTTGTAATTATAGGTTTTGTTTGTCGCCGCCGCAACCGTCGTGTTGTCCGCATTCACAAACTCCAGCGATTTGGTAACGCCGTGCGTATCGTTGTAAGTAAACACTGCAGTCAATCCATCTCTTGTCATTTTCCCGCCTCCTTCTGCCGAGTGAACATCGCTTATCGTTGCACCTGTCGCAACGTTTACCACTCCACCGTCATTAGACGCCACTTTTCCGCCGAATGAGCCGTTGATATTCATCGTACCGTTGACGAAAACTTTTGCGTCTCCGCGTGCCGTGCCGGGATACGGATACGTCGAAATATCTGTGAACGACTTATCGTACATTATAAATCTTCCGTTTACGTTATAAATACTGCCGTTTTCGACCGTTATCGTTGCGCCGGGCATAAGTTTGTACGAAAACTCTTGCGTAAGCGTTGCGCCGTTTTTGAGCGTAATATCCGTGCGCCCGTCAATGGGGAAGAAAACTTTTTGAGACGTCATAGACACTGTCTTTTTTACAACCATAATGCTTATCGACGTATATCCGTCATTGATTTCTCCAAACAGATTAATTTTTACTCTGTCGCCATTCACTGTTTTTTCAATTCGGCTATTGTTGCCGACAAGCCTAAACAGTCCGCTGTCCGTCTTGTTTGCATCCGAAGAAACAAATGTAAGCACCGCTTCGTTTATTTGTGCGGGCACCGTTACCCCTGCTTGTGACAACTCGCTGGTGGCAATTTTTGTATAACCTTGCAATTTGCTTCCTTTATTAACAACCAACTTTGCTTCGATTGACCTTAACTCATACTGGCTGAACGGGAATTGTGTAGGATTGTCGATTTTAAGTTCTCCGGAAAAGGCAAGCGTCACTACGCTAATTTTATCGTTGCCGATGTACCTTACCGCAGATTCGCTTCCTCCGAGCCAACCTGTAAGATACAGATTTTCAATCACGGTCGTGTTGTTTGCGGTAATTTCGCCGTTTCCTTTGATATATCCGTACACTTCAAGCGTTGCGTTGTTGAGCGTAATCGTGCCGCCTAAACTTATTTCGCAATAGTTGCCCGATACGGCATTTTGTCTTTGCCCTGCGGCGATTTTGCCGGTTTGTGCGCCGACGATAAGTTTTCCGTTGACGATAACTTCAATGCCTTCGGGGATAACGAGCGTCTTATAAAGTTTCGCAGTTCCCGTAAGCGCGGCTGTTGCATTGTAGTTGTCACTTCCGTCTTCGCCCGCGCCGATATGACCGACGGTGTCGTTCTCGTTAAACGGCAGAAGCAGCGTTACGCCCGTTTTGACGGTTTTGAATTTTACGTCGTTGTAAAGCACGCCTGCAATTTCTTGTGTTGCAAACGTCGTGTCGTTCAAGACGAAAATCGTTTGTCCGCTTGTCGCGACGTCAAGTGCGTCTTCGATTGTGTAATAGTTGTTGCGGACTTTCACGCCTTTGACCTTTACGTAAACGACGTTGTCGGACAAAGCGAAGTTGTCCGCCGTAAGCGTCGCGGTTGTTTTGTGCGTGCCTGCCGCAGAAAACATGTTTTTTTCAAACGTCAGGGTGTAAGGCTCCGTTACTTCGATGTTATTGTACCTCACGGTCGTGCCGATTTCGTGCGACGCGCCGTCATAATTGAACTCGAAAAGATTTTGCGCGAGCGTTACCGTCGCCTTTTGAAGGTCGAGCGTTACCTTCGTTTCAAAATCTTCGTAGTTTGCGGGGTCCTTATTGTACTTCGCCTCGTACACCGTCTTTGTGCAAACGGGGACTTCGTCCGGGTTAACCCAGGTAAATCCTTCCGAAAGCGTGTAATTTCCAAGCGTTTTGTTGGGATCGTATATGCCGGAAAGCGCTTCATGCACGGTAACAGACGTATACGTTGCTTTTTCGATAACGATTGTTTTTGTAGTTTCGCCCGAAAGGGTATAGTTTTTGTCTTCCTTAATGGTTACCGTATAAGTGCCCGCGTTTTTGAACTCGCAAGCCTTGCCGTCTTTTGTGAATATAAGGTTTGCGGTTTTGCCGTCGTACGTTGCCGTGGGCAAAGTCTGTCCCGCGGGGCTATAAACGTAGTTTTCCGCATTAGTCCAGGTGACTTCGGCAGTCTTTTTGTTTATCGTGAGTGTACCGGTCTTGACAGTCACCGCATAATTATCGCTTGCGGTAAGTCCCGAAACGGAAATTACGTAATCGCCCGCATCCGTGCCTGCGCCGCTGTAAACCGCTTCGTCCGAAAGCGTTTCACCCTCTACAAGCCCCGTGACGGCGTACGAAAATGCGGGCGTATCGCCGTAAGTTATCGTGACGTCGTTAACCTTAATTTCAACCGCTTTCTTGTTTATCGTAAGCGTGACGTATCCGACATGCTCCGCGAGGGTGTCGTTGTCAACAACCTTAAAGTATATCTTGTACGTGCCTGCGTTTGTATATTCGGGCGAAGAAGTAAGCGTGCAATCGTTTTCGGTCGTGCCGTACGTTATCGTGTAGTTTTTGCTTTCGTCGGTCTTTTTGACCAAAACGCCGTGCGGCTGCCCGTCGTACGTCAGCGTAACGTCCGCGAAATCTATTGCGAAGGTGACCTCTATAAATTCAACGCTCATTTCGTACGAAATATCGTAGCAATCGGCGTTCGTAACGACAATGTTTGATTTGTCGAAAGCGTCTGCGTAATATGTGCCTGCGACGTCCTTTGTTATCGTGACGTATCCCGTGACGGTATCGCCCGCAACAAGTCCGATTTTTTCAAGGTGTTCTGCCTCGACCTTGTATGTTTTCCCGACCGCAACGGTCGCCGTATTATTGAGTTTTATCGTAAGCGGTTTTTGGACGACGGTGAACGTTGTGCCGGTTGCGGCGATTGCATAGTTTTTGTTTTCCGCGGCTTCGGGGTTAAACTCAACACTTGCGGTATATTTGCCGGGTTTATTGCCGACCTCATAGTTGGGGTTAAGCGTGTATGAAAGGCTGTCGCCGTCAAGCACGCCTTTAACTTCAACCTTTGCCGACAAATCGGGCACTTTATCGCCGTATTCGATATCGTCAACCGGTTTTATCGTGATTGTCGCCGGTCTTTTATTGACCTTGAATTCGACCGTGTTCACGGTGATATTGTAAAACTTCGTCTTTTCGCCCGAAACCTTTGCGGTCAGCCTATAGTCGTCCGCATCCGCCTTTTTCTTATACGTGGTATCAACCGAAACGATGAACTCTTCTTTCTTATCCTCAAGTTTCAACTCGCTGAAAGTATAAGTTATTTCGGGCAAGTCGTCGCCGTAAGTCAATGGGTTTATTTTATCAATCGTAACCGTAAGGTCTGCTTTGTTAATCGTAATCGTGCCGACGGTTGTGAGCGCAATATCGTAATTCTTTTCGGGATACTTTGCGCGTAAGACCGAAATATCCACGTTTTCGATATTGTACGTGCCGACGTTATTTGCAACGTCGCCCGTTATCGAGGTCATGCCCAGGTGCAATTCGTATTTGCCGCTTTCAATCGTATACGTTTCGCCGTTTATGGCTGCGGTAAGGCTCGGCAAAGTATCGCCGTATGTCAACGTGTCATCGTCGGGCGTAACGGTGGCGGAAACTGTCGCTTTATTTATCTTTACTGTGATTTTTCCCGACGTGTAAGGGTTGTAGTTGTCGCCCCTGTACACTCTTACAAAGTAATCGTATTCGCCGCAGTCGAGCGCCGACAAATCGACGTTTTGAAGCGGGAATGTTGTGTTGTCGGTGCCGTATGTTACGACGTCGTCCGCAAGAAGTCCGCTTATTCCGATTTTGGCGGTTTTATCGCCGTACGTCATTGTGACGCCCGTTACCGTAATGCCCGAAATGTCCGCGCGGGATACGATAAGCGTTTCGTCTGCCGAAAAGTCTTTTTCGACAGAGCCGCAGTTTTCCATTGACGCGACGATTTTGACGTTTGCCAGATACTCGCCCGCCGCAAGGTTTTGAAGGGTGAGCGACGATTCGGTTGTTTCTTCCGTCTTATAAAAAACGTTATCTTTATTTATTGTCCATATATACTTATAAGTAACGCCCGCGTGCAAAGTGGTGCCCTCGTTCGGCATTACACTAAATTCGGCGGTGTTGCTTTCCGTAAACGTGAAGTCCGCGGGGGTATTAACCTTGAAATCGCCGATTGCGGAATCCATAAGGCTTAATTTCAGCGTAAGCGTAAAGTTTTCAGCCGGCATTGTCGGCAAATCGAGCTCGTCGATTCTCGTTCCGTCCGCTTTGTACCAGCCGTCGTAATCAAGAATTTTAGTGTCGTACGTCGCGGCGCTGTCTGCCGTTTCAAAATGGCTGTCGATGGACGCGCCGTACTCGACCTCCGCCGTGCAAACCGTCGTGCCGTCAAAGTTAATAAACGTCAGCGTGAACTTCTTTGTTTCCCATTTTGCGTTGACGATAAGGTCGCTTGTGACGTTGTCAAACGATTTGTCCCATCCGACGAACTTTTTCGTCGCGGTATCGAATACGTTCGGCGGAGTTGCGACAAAGCCATGTTTCACCATTTCGGTTTTAAGTATCGTTTCGCCGTTTTTGAAAATAACCGTATACTCGTTAAGTTCGTACACGGCGGAAACTTCAATGTCTTCCGTCACCTTTGAAAAGTCTTTGTCCCATTTTGCAAAATGCATGCCTTCGGGCGGCGAAAGCCTGGCGGTATCGGGCGCGGTCGCGGCGGCTTCATATTCCACCGTTTGGGTTTCAAGCACCTTTTCGCCGTCCTTAAACGTCACCGTGAACGTGTCGACGTCGTACACCGCGTTTATCGTAAGGTCGCTTGTGACCTTTGAAAAATCTTTGTCCCATTTTGAAAAAGTCTTGCCGTCCTTTTCAGGGACTTCGGGCGCGGTTACGGTATCGCCGTGCGTGACGTTTGTAAAGGTTGCAAGCACCTTTTCGCCGTCCATAAACGTTACGGTGTATTTATTGATCGTCCATTTGACGTAAACCGTATCTCCGTTTTTGACTTTGGAATCCTTTGTAAGCGGCTTCAAAAAGTCCGCATCGCGATACAGTCTTCCGGTGTATCCTTCTTTTTGAAGACTGAGCGTGAATAAGTCGGAAAACACGACGTTTTCCTTGTAAATGCTGCCGTCTTCGTCTTGGATTTTCACAATCACTTTCGTTTGTCCGTCTTTGTCAGCCACATCGCTTTTGTTGCATGCAAACAGCGTAACAAGCCCGATTAAGAGCACGATACACACGAGCATTGTTTTTAATCCTTTTTTGCTCATTCAATATCCTCCGCTACCACGGGAATAATATTCATCCCTTGGTTTCCTTGGTTTTTTATGTTTTCCTGCCATGACAGGTTTCTGCTCGATTTATTATTATAAAGGTAAAATCTGAAATCGCCCGCGCCCGCAGCCTGTGGCAACATTTTGCCCTGATTTCGGATATTCTCGTCCTTGCTGTTTTCAAGCACCGAGATATTGACGTCGTACACGCCGAACTGCTTTGTTTCGTCGTTCGCTTCCGTCAGGTCAAGGTACGAATAGTTATATCCGCCGCCGTAAAACGCTATGCCGCCGTGGACGTATTCCGTCCCGCCGACGTTCAGGATTATATCGCGGCATTCCTCCTTTACCTTTGCGACTTCTTTCATCATTTCCGCAACGTTCATCGAAAGCCACGGATTTGCATCGCCGGTAACTTCGATAAGCGTGCTGCTGTCGACGTTTGAAAGGTTTTTCCAGTCAAGCATCTTTACGTCGCCGACAATGCGAAGCGCCGACGCATACGAAGTCGCCGCGCATCCTTCCCACGTCGTTATCGTGCCGCCGTACAAGAATTCGCCCGAGAAGTGCGTTTCCATACCGACCGAGAACAACCCCGACGTTTCGAGCACCGAGTTTTTAAGCGTAACGTCGTTGATAAGATAATTGTCGTTAAAGTATTTGTCCGTCTTGTTGCTCTCGTCGTAAGGCGAATAATATTCGTTGTCTTTTTCTTTACGGAGTTTTCTTTGCACTTCGTTTGTCTGTTTCAGCGCGCGGTTGCTGCCGATTTTCAATATGAATTCGCGCGCGTTTGAAAGCACGCAACTTTCAATATGCACGTTTATCTTCTCATCTTGCACGTTAAACGCCGCTTCGACTTCAACAACGGGGCTTCCCATTGTGGATCCGCCCGCAAAAATTCTGACGACGGTGCGACCGTTCGACACGCGGCTGTTCAACAGTTTAGCGCTTTTTGCGATTTCAAGCGTCGTGCCGACGTAGTTGAGTTTCGACAAGTTGAACTGTCCGTCTTCTTCAAGAAGGCTATCGTCGCTGCAACCTTTTAAGACGACGTTGTTTATAAGCACGTTGTCCGTCCTTACAAGGAAAGAAATGTTATCCTGTCCTTTGACGCTTGCGGACGATATCGCGACGAAATTCAAAGGCCCTTTGAAAATTTTCGGAACCCCCGTCGCGTCCTTGCACTGCGTGAACTTGTCGGCGTTGATTTCAAAACCGTTGCCGTAAACGTGGTTTTTGAACTCGATAAGATATTGAACTTTCTTGTTTTCGTCGTTTTCGCCGATGTTATCAAGATACGTTTTGTCGTACGTGGTTGTGAATTTTTTGACGTCTTTTTTGAGTTCGTCTTCGGTCATAGCCGTGCCGTCGTTTTTGACGCCCAGCATCACGTCGCTTGTCAGCACGACGATATGCCCGGCTTCGGTCACCGTTTTCAGTTCCTCGTAATTGCCGACGTTTCTGCCGTCTTTGACCGCGCGAAGTCTGATTTTCGCGCAGATGTTCGTGCCGAAGTATTGGTTATAATTTTTGAGTTCCGCATTAAGCGTGGCAAGCCCCGTGCCCGTCGCCCTGATTTCCGCAGAAACCGCGTCGGCGTTCGTCGCCGGTTGCGCCTTGCAGGAAAAGAGCGAATTATCGTCGGAAAACGCGACGTTCATAAATTCGTCCGTGAACGTTTCGGAGCCCGCTTCCGTGACAACCCTTACGAAAATCGTCCTCGTGTCCGGTCTTCCGTTGGGTTTTTTGCCGCCGATTGTCAGTATGTTTTCGATTCCGTACTCTTTCGCGCTGTCCGCAAACTCCATCGAATACACGTTGGGCACGACGCAGATTGTCTTTTCGATTTCTTTGATGACTTTTCCGTCGTGCTCGGCAGTGATTTTGATTTTGGCAAAGCCCCTTTTCGTTGCGGTAATAGTTGCAAACTGCCCGTGTTGTTCAAGGGTTATTACGTCTGCGCCGTCGATTATTTCAAATTTCACGTCCGCGTCGTCATCGCTTTCGGAATATGCGACGTAGGTAACTTTCGTGTTGTTTTTTTGTTTGATTTCGTCGCCTTCGCCGTCATAATACGACGTACGCACGTCAAGGTTATATTCGGTAAACTCCAAAGAGAAGTCCGTTGCGCCGACCTTTCCCGAAATTTCTTCGTCCGAAAATTCTTTGTCAAAAGACAAGGTCAATACGAATTTGTTTTCGGAAATCCTTTCGATTCCGCTTGCCGTGACTCCTTCGGGCAAAGTAAGGTCGGATATTTCAAGGGAGTCGTTTTTGCTTTCGACGAAAAGTTTTGCCGTTGTTGCGTTGTTTTTCACGGTGACTTTCGCGCCGCTGCTTTTTCCGTTGACCGCAAAGCCCGTGCTGTCGGTATCGACGTTGACCTTGACGGTCAAAACCTTTTCAAGCCCTTCTCGTCCTTCGGGACAAGTAATTCTGATCTGCGTCTCGCCCGAAAACAGCGCCTGCGCCACGCCCGTGACGGCGTTGAGTTTCAGAATGTGATTGTCGCCGATTTCTTCAAATATCCTTGTTTCTCCCGAAAGGTTTTCGGGGTACAGTTCTGCGGAAAATACGTTTTCGCCGCCGTCTATCGAAACTACGTCGCTCGTGATTTCATCACCGTTGACTTTGGGATAAATTCTTAACACTTTCGTGGAATATGCGGAAACTATGACGCTGTCCTTAAATCCTTTTTCGGCGGAAATCGCCGTGATTTTCACCTTTCCTACGTTATCTATATGAAGTTTCCCGTCGATTATTTCAAATCCGTCGGGGGCTTCGTCGCCGCCGACGCCCGATATTTCAAACGAATATTTCTGATTCCTTGCGTTGACGGGCTGCACCTGCGCCAAAAACGCGATGGGGTCGTAATCGGCAACGTCCACGTCGATAAATCCGTCTTCGTTCTGCGTCGTGATTTGTATGCCCGTCACGGGAATGTCCGCGTAAACGCCCGCCGCTTTTCCCACGGAGAACAGCGCGATCAGAAACACAATCGGTATTATCATTATAAGCGCGATTATTTTCTTTTTCATATCAATCCCCCTCCGTTACCCTGTCAAAGCGGGCTTTAATCCCGATAAGGTAATATAAAAGCGAGCCGACAAACTCCGCCGCCGCGCACACGCTCACGAAAACGTAAGTAAACCAGCGCATATCTTTGCCCCTGACGTTCGACAATACGTTGACGAAAAGGGGTATTCCGCCAAGAATCATCGCGGACACAAGCCCCAGCACGACGATTATCGACACGTTGTTGTTGCTTTCCCTCACGACGTTATCTTCTTCCAGCGAAAACTGCGGACTGTTCAGATCCTTTCTTGTGGCGTACAGTATCTGCGACAACGCCATCATCGCGCCGACGAAAAACACGAATACGCCTTCGCCCGTCGACACGTATTTCTTTGCAAGAAGCACCGTCGCCGCAATGCCGACGGACAAGACTGCCACCGCAAAACTGAGTGCGATTTTCGCGCCCATAATCTCGTTTATTGAAAGCGGCAACGTCTTTTCGACATAAAACGACTTTCCGTCGCGGCTGACGTTCGTCGCGCAGAACGTGTTAGTAAGCGCTCCGAAAAGCACCGTGAGCAAAATCGCCAGCTCGAAATCGCTCTGAACGAAAACGAGCGACGTCAGGAAGTTTTTGCCAATGCCCATACAAAAATATACCATAAGCGGCATTATCGCCGCCACCGTGAAGTACTGCACTGCGTAATCGGGCGTGAACAGCACGAGATTGAATTCCTTTTTCAAAAGACTTAAAAACGGCGGGAGTTTTCTTGCCGCGGATTTTTTTGCAAAAATCATTATTGCGCCCGCCGTCGCGCGCGTTTTCATCGCCTTGTTGTACAAAAGCGACGTTATGAGAATGCCGATTGCGCCCGTCGCGACGGTTATCGCCACGATTATCCCCAGATTTTTCCAGACGTCCGTTTTCAGTGTGAACGCCGCGATAAAGTTTGCGGGGACAAGGTTTTTCGTCACCGAAATTATCGTCGTCATCGTCTTTTCGGAAAAGAAAAACTTGATTTCGCCCGTTGACATAAGGGTTTTTAAGAAGTCGAGCACCGTCGCATAGCAATAAAACAGCGCAAAAAGCACCAGCGTTACTATCACAAGCAGGCAAACGTACTTCGACGAGAAAAACTTTTTGACGTAATAATACGGCATCGCAAGCACGCTCGACACCGAAAGCGACATAACGGGAATAATAAACGCCGCAAGCAGCCCGAGGATCACGTATCCCGCGCCCTGCTTCGTCACGCTTGCGAACACCGCCACGAACGGCACGAGAATCACAAACGCCGACAACACCTGTTTTGCGTAAATGAAAATGATTTTTGAATACAGTACGTCCGACGCCTTTACGGGAAGAGTCTGGATAATCATTCTGTCGTCGCTTTCAAAAATCGCGCGGTTTATTGAGACGACGCCGCCGATAACGTCGACCACGAAAACGAATTCATACACGAACGTCATTATTTCATATTGCCGCGCGCGCACGTCGCGTACGCCGTTGAGCCTGATTTCGGTATATTTCGCGACAAACGCGCCGAACACCTCGATAACGACGTACATAATAAACGCCGTCATCACAAGCGTAAGCAACGCGCCGACGATATCGATGCGTTTTTTGTCACGCTTGAAATAAGACAACTTTTCGGTCATCTGTTTTTTCAGAAGTACGCCCAGCATCAGTCTTCCTTATTAGTATCGTAATACTTTTCGATAAGTTCGTCGCCGTCGAATTTGTCATTTCCGGTGACGATGATTTTTTTGAGTTCGCCCGCGGCAATTATAATCACCCTGTCGCAAACCCTTTCCACGACGTCGAGATTGTGCGACGAAAATAAAATGGTTTTGCCCGTCTGCACGTACTCGCGCATATAGTTTATGACGGCGTTCTGCGTGCGGGGATCGAGACCGAGCATCGGCTCGTCAAGAAGCCACAGCCGCGGCTCGTGAATGAGCGAACCCATCATACATATTTTCTGTTTCATTCCGTGGGAGTATCCCGAAATAAGTTTGTTTATGCTGTCGCCGAGTTTGAATACCCCTTCCAACTCCTTGATTTTCTCGTCGCGCTTTTCGTTCGGCACGCCGTAAACGTCGCTCATGAACGAAAGATATTGCATGCCCGTCATTTTTGTGAACACCGTGTGATTGTCGGTGACAAAAGAAAAATTGCGCTTGGCTTCCACGGGATTTTTCGACACGTCGTACCCCGACACGGTTATCGTGCCGGAACTTAACGGAATCATTCCCGTGATGCATTTAAGAGTGGTGGATTTTCCTGCGCCGTTTGCGCCAAGGATACCGACGACTTCCCCTTCCGCACAAGAAAAAGAGATGTCTTTTACGGCATAATCGGATTTTTTGCCGTACTTTTTGAAAAGATTTTTTACTTCAAGGGGCAACGAACCGTCGATCGGCGTGCCAAGTGTTTTTTTATTATTTTTCATTGTATCTCTTATCTTCAAGTAATATATCGCGTATGCACGCGTGCGTGTTCTAATAAAAATTATTAGATACCTTATCATATATCCAAAAAACATATTTGTCAACGATAAAACCGCCCGAAACGCCTTTTGTTTCGTTATTCAACTTTTTGTATAGTATTTGCAAAAAATAAATATCGCCGCTCTTGACAAATAAAAAATATGGTTTTATACTATATTTACATACCCCCATAGGGTATATTGAAAATTAACGGAGAATAGCAAAATGGAAAACGTAAAATGCGCCGAAATATCTTGCGCCGATTGCTGCCGAAAGAAGCACACGCCGCGCGACGAAAAATCTCTCAAATGCCTGAACGACAGGTTAAACCGCATAATCGGACAGTTAAACGGCATAAAAAATATGTTGAACGACAATCGTTATTGCGGCGACATACTCGTGCAGTTGTCCGCCGCCGAAAGCGCGCTGTCGGCATTCGGGTATGAAATTCTGTCCGACCATTTCAAAACCTGCGTCGTCGAAAACGTGAAAGACGGAAACACCTCAATCCTTGACGAGGCGGTTGAACTCATTAAAAAACTGAAATAGTTAAATTATGGAAAAACTTAAATTCAACGTTTACGGTATGAGTTGCTCGGCATGCGCCGCGCGCGTCGATAAGGTCGTAAGGGAACTTGACGGCGTAAAAGACGTCGCCGTGAACCTTCTCACAAATCAAATGACCGTCGACTTTGACGAGCCTGCCACTGTCGAAAAAATCGAACGTGCCGTTTCGGGCGCGGGGTATAAAGCCGCTCTTTTTAACGATAAATCGCAAAAAAAGGAAAAAGTCAATCCGCTTATCCGCTCGATAATCCGCCTTGCCGTGTCCGCCGTCCTGCTTATCCCCCTTATGTACGTGTCGATGGGCGGCGTTATGTTCGGCTGGGATATGGGCGCGCTGAACGGCAACCCGATGGGTATCGCGATATACGAACTTGTGTTCTCTTTCGTCATACTTGTCATCAACGGAAAGTTTTTCGTGAGCGGCACAAAGGCGATTTTCCACCGCGCGCCGAATATGGATACTCTTGTGTCGATGGGCAGCGGCATTTCTTTCGTATACAGCGTCGCGCTTATGATCCGCGCAGGCGTAAATACCTCATATCTTCATCATCTTCCGCACACCTTGTACTTTGAGTCGGCGGCGATGATACTTGTACTTATCACCCTTGGAAAAACGCTGGAAATTTACAGCAAAGGAAAAACCACGTCCGCGATAAATGGGTTGATGAACCTTGCCCCCGAAACCGCAAGGGTTATTAAGGACGGCGAAGAAAAAGAAATTCCGCTGTCTTCACTTTCGACGGGCGACGCGTTTGTCGTACGCCCCGGCGAGAACTTTCCCGCGGACGGCGTAATATTGTCGGGGAGCGGCTCCGTCAACGAATCGGCGGTAACGGGCGAAAGTATGCCCGTCGATAAATCCATCGGCGATAAGGTTATTTCCGGCACGACGAACGTCAACGGTTATATCACCGCAAAAGCCACTTCCGTCGGCGGAGATTCCACGCTCGGGCGCATCGTCAAACTTGTGCAGGACGCGTCCGCTTCAAAAGCCCCGATTGCAAAAACGGCAGATAAAGTATCCGAAATATTCGTGCCAAGCGTCATTTGCGTCGCAATCGTTACTTTTATCGTGTGGATTGCCGTCACGAAAAACTTTGCGACTTCCCTTACGCACGCCATATCCGTGCTTGTCATAAGTTGCCCGTGCGCCTTAGGTCTTGCAACCCCCGTCGCCATTATGGTCGGCAGCGGAAAAGGCGCGAAAAACGGACTTTTGTTCAAGACGGCAACCGCCCTTGAAGAAGCGGGAAAAACAGATATCGTCGTTTTGGACAAGACGGGCACCATAACGAAAGGCACGCCTGTCGTCACCGACGTTTCGGCTTTGTCGGGTGATTCCGAAGAAGAAATTATCGCGCTTTCCGCAAGCCTTGAAAAAGGCAGTTCGCACCCGCTTGCGACGGCGATCGTGCGCTTTTCGGAAGAAAAAAACATAACGGTTTTCACCCCGGAAAAGTTTGAAAACCTTTTGGGACACGGCGTGAAAGGAATCGTGAGCGGCGACGAAATCGTCATCGGAAACGCCGCCCTTATGAAAGATATCGGCGCGGCGGCAAACGACGCTTTCCCGACAGGCGCAAAGTTCGCGCGGGACGGCAAAACCCCGTTGTACGTTGCGAAAAACAATAAAATTATCGGCGTAATCGCCGTGTCGGACGAGCTGAAATCAGATAGCGCGGACGCAATAAAACTAATGAAAGAACAAGGTCTGTTCGTCACCATGCTTACGGGCGACAACGCGCTCAGCGCAAATGCGGTTGCAAAAACCTGCGACGTCGACTGCGTTATCCCGGACGTTCTTCCCGACGAAAAAGACGCCGTTTTGTCAAATCTTCAAAAATACGGAAAGGTCGTCATGGTCGGCGACGGAATCAACGACGCTCCCGCCCTTACCCGCGCGGACGTCGGCATTGCAATCGGCGCGGGCACCGACGTCGCAATCGACAGCGCGGACGTTGTGCTGATGAAGTCGGAACTTTCGGACGTGCCGCGCGCGATAAGCCTTTCCCGCCGCACCCTTCTGAATATCCGCGAAAACCTGTTCTGGGCGTTTATTTACAACGTCGTGTGCATTCCCATCGCCGCCGGCGTGTTCTCTCCGCTCGGCGTTACGCTGAATCCCATGTGGGGCGCGGCGGCAATGAGCCTTTCAAGCGTATGCGTCGTGCTGAACGCGTTAAGACTTAATCTTATCAACCTTGACAAGCCCGTAAAACACAGGAAAAAAGTCGTGAAAATCGACGTGAACGATATTTCAAAAACCAAAAACACCGAAATTAAACAAGGAGAACAAAGTATGAAAAAAACGTTGAAAATCGAAGGTATGATGTGCGCGCATTGCGTGGCTCACGTGAAATCCGCCCTGCAAAAAGTCGACGGCGTCAAAGACGTCGAAGTGTCGCTTGAAAACAAAACGGCGGTCGTAACGCTTTCGTCGGACGTAAACAACGACGTGTTGAAATCCGCGGTAACAAACGAAGGCTACGAAGTCGTCGAAATAAAATAAAACCGCCAAAAACCACTTTCTTGTCAAAAACAAAACTTTGATGCGACGATTTTGAAAGATAAACGCCAAAAAAAGAAGGGATAACGCTTTTTGCGTTATCCCTTCTTTTATTCCGAAAGTTCCGTCCACTCGGTTATCAGCGGATCAAGCTTTTCTTCAATCGTTTTTATTTCTTCTTCGACCGCCATTACTTTTTTGTAGTTGGTGTTGACGGTTTCGTCATCGAGCTTTGCCTGCACCCGGCTTAGTTCTTCTTCAAGCGCGGTGATCTTTTTTTCCAAAAATTCGACGCGGTGTTTGCGACGTGCTTCTTCCTTACTTTCGACGTAGCGTTCCCCGCCCGTTTTTTTGGTCTTTTCGGGCTTTTCCTTTGCGACTTCCTCCGTGGTTTCTTTTTCTTTTTCTTCGTACTCGTCGAAAGTGCCGTCGAAGTATCTCCCCCCGCCGTTTTCAAACACGATAAGGCTTTTTGCGACGCGGTTTATAAGATACCTGTCGTGCGACACGACGATGACCGTGCCCGAAAAATCCATCAGCAGTTTTTCAAGGGTTTCCTTGCCGATGATGTCCATGTGGTTGGTCGGCTCGTCGAGAATCAGAAAGTTGGGACGACGGCGGAATATTTTTGAAAGCGCAAGGCGCACCTTTTCGCCGCCCGACAAATCTTTGACGCACTTGAAAACGTCGTCTCCCGAAAGCAAGAATCCGCCCAGCGTTTTTCGTATTTCCCCGTCGTTAAGTTCCGGAAATTCCGCACGGAAGTCTTCAAGGACGCTCAACTCGCTTTTCGTTGCGGCAATGGTCTGGTCGAAGTACCCGACGCGCGTTTTCACGCCGAATCGGACGTCGCCCGAAAGCGGCGGAATAAGCCCTGTTATCGTTTTAAGTAACGTAGATTTGCCCGTGCCGTTGCTGCCGATCACGCCGATTTTCTGCCCCCTTTCGACGGCAAGCGATATTTCGCCCAACGGTTTATCGTATCCGAAAACAAGGTCTTTCACAAACAGCGCGTCCCTAACGCTTTCGTACTCGGGCTGGAAAGACGATGCAAACGTCGAGGTATCGAAACGGCGCGGGGTTTCGACAGTACCAAGCCTTTCGATTTCTTTCAGTTTCGACTGCGCCATTGCGGCTTTCGTCGCCTTGTAGCGGAATTTTTCGACAATTTTTCGGAGCCTGTCGATTTCGGCGGATTTCCATTTTGCGTCTTTAAGCGCCTTGTCGTACGCCTGTTGCTTTTGCGCCAAAAACGCCGTGTAGTTGCCCTTGTATCTTGTCGTGACGCCGTACTCGATTTCGTAAACGACGCCGACGATGCGGTCCAGAAACATACGGTCGTGCGACACGATGACGACCGAATTTTTATAGTTTTTAAGGTATCCTTCCAGCCACTCCACCGCGGCGATGTCAAGGTGGTTCGTGGGCTCGTCCAAAAGTAAAACGTCGGGTTTTTCAAGCAGCAGTTTCATAAGCGCGATTTTTGTGCGCTGCCCGCCCGAAAAGCACGAAAGTTTTTTGTCAAGGTCTTCGGCGGAAAACCCGAATTTGCTCACCGCCGTCAGATATTCCTTTTTATAAAGGTATCCGCCGATATTTTCAAACCTTTCCATTGCGCGCGAATACGCGCCGACGTTTTCGTCCGACGGGTTTTCGCTCATTTTGTCAAGAAGGTTCTGCAATTTGTTTTCAAGCCCGACGACATCCTTGTACGCCGACAGAATTTCCTGCCGGAGAGTCAGCTCGTCGTTCAAAGACACCTGTTGAAGATATCCGATTTTCGGCGCGCCCGATATCGAAAACGAGAATTTTTCGTCGCCGGTGCCGGACACAAGTGGCACTTCCCCGCTAATGCACTTCAATATGCTGGTTTTTCCGGAGCCGTTCCTTCCGACAAGCGCGATTTTTTCCTTGTCCGACACCGAAAAATTTATTTCGGAAAGCACCATATTGCCGTCGTACTCGACGGAGCCGTTGATAATCTCGATTCTCATACGTCCGATTATACAAAACTTTTGTTTATTTGTCATTCGTTATGAACACAAGATAATAACGCGCTCTTTACATATTTTAAAATCGGTGCTATAATCCTATCAAACGAGGTAATGGTATTTATATGGTCGGTTTAACGTCAAACAATTTAATGAACCTTAGCATGGCGGAACGCTTCGATAAGTTCAGGGAGAAGGGCTTCGGCTCGGTCATGATATGGCTCGGCCCCGACGCCAAAGAATCCGCGGACGAACGCGCCACCCTTGCCGAACGCGCCGGGCTTTTCATTGAAAACTTCCATTTAAGTTGCGACCACCTGAACGAAATGTGGATCGACTGCAAGGAAGGGGACGAACGCATTTCCCGCTTTAAGGACGAAATTGCGGCAGCCTCGAAACACGGCGTGAAAACGGTTGTCTGCCACCTGACGCACGGCGATTTTCCGCCTTTTGTGTCGACAATCGGCACGAATCGTATCGAAGACCTTGTGAAATTTGCGGAAAACGCAAACGTGAAACTTGCGTTTGAAAACGTCATCACGAAAGACCACGTCACCTACGTTCTGGAAAATTTCAAGTCGCCTTACGTCGGGCTTTGCTATGACGTCGGACACGACCACTACTGGCGCGTTCAGGATTGGCTGGGGCTTTTCGGCGACAGGGTTTTCGCCCTGCACCTGCACGACAATTTCGCCGATAAGGATTCCCACTTCATACCATTTGACGGCAGCATCGACTGGCAGTACACGCTGCCCCGCCTTGCGAAAACGAGTTATCGCGGCACAACCACGCTTGAAACGAAGGACGCCGCCTACGTTTACGACGCCTCGCCCGATAAATATCTGGAACACGCGTTAAGCGTCGGCAACTATATCGACAAATTCCTTGAAAGCAACCGCTGAACGGCAAAATAAAAAACACAAAACCGCGTTGGTTTTGTGTTTTCTTTTTGTTTTTTTGGTTGGTTTTTCTTTTTTCGGTTTTATTGACCGATTACGGCTTTGATACGCCTGACTCCTGCCGAACTCGACTGCTCTTTCGTGATTTTGAAAGATTTTAAGTCGCCCGTGTTGTTTGCATGCGGTCCGCCGCAAATTTCCTTGCTGAAATCGCCGATGGTATAAACTTTTACCTTTTCGCCGTACTTGTTGTCGAAGATACCGATTGCGCCCTGCGCTTTCGCTTCGTCAACGGTCATCTCTTCGCACACGACGGGGATATTCTTTTTGATTTGTTCGTTGACAAGGTCTTCAACCGCCTTTATTTCGTCCGCTGTCATTGCACGGTCGAAACCGAAGTCGAACCTTAATCTTTCGGCGGTGATATTGCTGCCGCGCTGGCGCGCCTCGCCGCCCAGAACTTTCATAAGCGCGGAATGTAAAAGGTGCGTTGCGGTGTGGAGTTTTGCGGTTTCTTCGGAATTGTCCGCAAGCCCGCCGTGGAATTTCTGTTCTGCGCCCGCCTGCGACTTTTTCTGATGTTCCTTGAACGCGTCTTCGTATCCTTGCACGTCGACTTCGAACCCGTTTTCGTGCGCGAGTTCTTCCGTCATCTCGATGGGGAAGCCGAAAGTATCGTAAAGACGGAATGCGGTTTTCCCGCTTATCGTCTTTGTGGGAATGTGTGTGATGACCTTTTCAAACTCTTTCAGTCCTTGTTGCAAGGTGTTGGAAAATCTGATTTCTTCCTTGTCAAGTTCCGACACAATCCTGTCTTTATTGGTCAAAAGATACTGATAAACGTCCTGATATTGCGAAATATACTGTTCCGCAATTTTGGAAAGCGAACGCTCGGGAAGGTCGATGATGCGTCCAAAACGCACCGCACGACGGATAAGTCTTCTCAAAATATAGCCTTGGTCGACGTTGCTTGGCACAATGCCTTTCACGTCGCCGATAAGGAAGGTCGAGGTGCGGATATGGTCGGCGATTATACGCATCGCTTTCGTGACCGTTTCGCTTTCGTCGTACTTGTGTCCCGAAAGATTTTCGATGAGCGCGATCGCGGGTTTGAACAAGTCGGTTTCATAAACCGATTTGTATCCGTTCAGAATGCAAAGCATACGTTCAAGCCCCATGCCCTCGTCGACGTTCTTTTGTTTAAGCGGCGAGAAAGTGCCGTCGGCGTTTTTGAAGTATTGCATAAAGACGTCGTTACCGATTTCGACGTACTTGCCGCAGTCGCACGCGGGCGAACATTCGTCCGAGCATTTGGGTTTTCCCGTGTCGATGAACATTTCGGTGTCGGGACCGCAAGGACCGGTAACGCCGGCGGGACCCCACCAGTTGTTTTCTTTCGGAAGGAAGAAAATGCGGTCTTCGGGGACGCCCATCTTTTTCCAGAATTCCGCGCTTTCGTCATCGCGGGGGCAGTCTTCGTCGCCCTTGAAAACGGTAACCACGAATTTGTCTTTGTCAAATTCCAGCCGGTTCAGCAAAAAGTCGTACGAGCACGAAATTGCGTATTCCTTGAAGTAGTCTCCAAGCGACCATCTGCCCAGCATTTCAAAAAACGTGCAGTGCGTCGGATCGCCGACTTCTTCGATATCGCCCGTGCGGACGCAGATTTGCACGTCGGTCAGACGGTTGCCCGCAGGGTGTTTTTCGCCGAGAAGGTACGGTACGAGGGGGTGCATGCCCGCCGTCGTGAACAATACCGTCGGATCGTTTTCGGGGATAAGCGACGCGCTGGAAATAACGGCGTGTCCCTTCGATTTGTAATAGTCGAGATAAATTTTGCGAAGTTCGCTGCTTGTAAGATTTTTCATAAATATCCTTAAATTAAATTATCTTCTGATAAATTGCCCTGAACCCGTGCGGCAATACGCCGAGTTTGATGAGATAGCCTTCCGCGCCGTCGCCCTCGCTGACGGTGAGTTTGTCCGCGCCGAGATATTTCAGAATAAGCGAATACATGAGTATGCCCGGGGCGATGATGTCTGCGCGCTTTTCGGGGAGTCCTTTCACGTGGCGGCGTTCTTCCATCGTCATTTTGCTGATTTTGTCGTACATGTTTTCGATGTCGGAAAGCGTCAGCACCGAGCCGTTGACGACGTTCGGATCGTATTTTTCAAGTTGGTTTTTCATCGCTGCCATCGTGGATATCGTGCCACCGATTGCGACGACGTTGTCAAACGGCGGAATTTCGCCGTATCCCATAAGACAGTCGTTGATGAACGGCGTCATTTCGATTTTTTCGCGCTCGATTGCGGAAAGCCTGACGATGCCGTACGGCAAACTTTTGGAATATAATATGTTTTCGCCGTCGCCGACCGAAATTTCGGTGCTTGCGCCGCCCATGTCGATAACGCAGCATCTGCCTTTTGTGCTTGCGCCCAAGAACCCGATTTCCGCCTCGGTCTTTTTGTCCAGAATGTCGATTTCAAGCCCGCAAAGTTCCCTGACTCTGTCGACGAACCTGTATTTGTTTTTCGCGGAGCGCACCGCTTCCGTCGCGTAGGCATAGACGTCTTCCGCGCCGTTTTGCATCGCAACGAAATAATACTCCGCAACGGCCTGAGCCGTACGTTCGATACTGACGGGTTGCAACGTATTCATCTCGTCCATATTCTCGGCAAGACGCGTCGTGTTCACCCTTTTTTCGACCTTTTCGCCGTCCGTCATCATAAGCCTTACGGACGTGCTGCCTATGTCGATTACTCCGAATAACATAAGTCCCTCACTAAAATAATACAATTATTATAAACAAGTAATAAGAGTTTGTCAATTTATGAAAACTTAATGCATACATTGTTTTTATGGAAAACGAAAAAAGAGGAGCGCTCGCGCTCGAAAACGACCGCCTGACCGTTACGTCCGTTTCAAAAGTGATTTCGTCGGGCGACAAGTCGATTGTATTGATGCAAAACAAGGAAACGTTGACAATCACGGGCGAAGGGCTTTCCGTCACCGAAATCAACCTTGACTCGGGACGGCTTTCGGCAACCGGCAGAGTGAAAGAAATCAGGTTTTCGGAAACGCTCACGAAGGCGGGACTTATCAAAAAGATTTTCAAATGACGCACTCGATAATTTCCGAAAGTTTTATCTTTCTTTCGATGATTCTTTGCGGAATGACGTCGGGCGTGCTTTACGCCTTTCTTTACGGTTTGCGCCGCGTAGTGAAGAAAAAGTTTTTCGCGTTCTTATCCGACGTTATTTTTGCGGCGGTAACGCTTGCAATGCTGTTTTTCGCGCTTGAAAAAACCTGCGGCGGTAACATAAGATTTTACCAAATCGCAGGCTTTATTGCGGGATTTTGTATTGTTGAACTGTTATTTGCGCTGATTACGCAGCGGCGCCGATCATAATCACCAGAACGTTTGAGCGTATTATCGCATAGCTGTATTCAAACCCGCGCCCGGCCGCTTTCATCGCTTCTTTTGCGTAAATCTTCGCCGCGTCCTTCGTTAATGAAAACGCAAATTCAAACTCCACAATCGTCGATTTCGGGAGCGTTTTCAACGCACGCGCCATTTGCTGCGCCGCCAGATTTCTGTTTGTGATAACGTAATTGTATTCCGTGCCGTTTGACGTATAAGTTTCGTGCGCGTAATAATCGAACTTTCCTTCCGCTTTCGGGTAATCGTGTCCCGGGTTTTCGACGTGAGTGTTTTTCACTTCGTCGTCGGACAACAGGAAGTAGGCGTGCGACAAAAATTCCTTGCTGTCGTCGCCGACGTCGCCCCAGGTCGTGTCGACGAAATACCATTCTTTGTCCCCCGTGCCGTTAAGGTCAAGCAGGACTTTGTTCCAGGCGTGTCCGCCGAAGTTTTTGCCGTCGCTTGACGCTTTGCCGCTGATACGCACGGCGGTGATACCCTCGATTCCGCACATTAAAACGAACGCTTTCGACTTCCCGTCGCACACGGCGTGCATATCTTTCTTATAAAACTTATCAAGGAATATCCCTTCAAGGTAATATCCGTAATATTTCATTTTTTCGTTAAGGCTGAGATTTCCGCTTACATATTTATCTTCGGCGTTTGCACAGTCGTGGTCGTAGCGCACGTTGTAGATTATGTAGTCGTAGATTGCGTGGACTTTTTCGTATTCGCTCATTTCGTCGGACACGATATAAGACAGCGCGTCTTTCGCGTTATCGTATATTTGTTGCAAATTGTCGGCTTGCGAACCCATAAATACGGGCTTGTAGCCCCACGCCACCGCCTTGTAAAGCATGTTGCTGGTCGACACGCTCATCGTTTCTTTCACACCGTCGATATAAAAGTTTCTCTCTTTCTTTACGTTGTCGTAATGGGGTTTCGAATACGTATTTTGCACGGCGTCCATAAATCCGTCGGGCGCGTCGTACTCGGGCGAATTGACCGTCTCGATAAGACCTGCCTCGTCGGCGAAGAACCTGAATTTTATCGTGAACTCGTTGCCGCTCGTTTCAAGCGAATATCCCGGGATAATGCCCGACTCTTCAACGCAATCCCTGACTTCGGACACGTCTTTTTTCACGGTTTCGGGCGTCGAGTATCCCGCGTAAAACGTGATTTCCGCGATTTTGTTTTCCAGAACGAAAAGGATAAGGTTTTTAAGTTCTTCCTTGGACGTTATATATCTGTTTTGCGCGTATCCGCCGTAGTCGTGGAAGTGCGAGGCGTAGTACCACGCTTCGTCGTTTTCCGAAAGATATACGATAGTTTTTGTTTTCGTGATTTTGTTTATTTCCGCCGTTACCTTATGTTCGCCGCGGTTCGTCGGCTTAAAAGAAAAGGTTTTGCCCGTCGAATAATACTTGTCGTTGACGTACCATTTGACGCTTTCAACGTCGGCTTTTGCGGGCGAAAGAGTTGCCGTGAACGTTACCGTTTCCGCCGTGGTCTGGCTGAGATTTCCTGTCACACCGACTTCGATATGGTTTGCGGCAACGTTGTCCTTGACGACGAAATTAACTTCGCGGCTTACTCCGTCCACATCGACTTTTAAGGTGAAATTCCCTTCTTTTCCGATTGCGGCAATCGTGTCGTTGACCTCGCCCATGCCGTTTGAACGGATTGTTTCAAGAGTCGTCGTGGAAATTAAATTCCCGCTTTCGTCGTAAACGTACGCCTTAGCGGTTTTGTCAAGAAGCGAGTTGTCGAAATATCTTGCGCGCACGACGATTTTTTCTTCCGTGCCGACGCGGTATTTGTCAAGATATACAAGAAGTTCTTCGACGGCGCAGAATCCGACGGTTGCGGATTTTCCGCCCGCCGTTACGGTGGCAAAATATATTTCGCCCGCCGTGGGAAGATACGACGCGGTTTTACCGCTTGCCGTTGCGACTTCTTCGCCCGCGCCGTTCGTGAATTTCCACGAAAAGACGGTGGCGGGGTTCGTGCCGTCGTTGAGCGTTGCGGAAAAATCGACGCTTTTCGGCGTTTCGCCCGATTGCAACAACTGATATTGATTTTCAACGTCGATTTTTACCGTTGAGACGTCGGCGTAATCGACGTTTACTTTAAGTTCCGCCGTGTCGCCTTTGCCGTTGGTTGCGGTAATCGTGACCGCGGTTTTGGTTTTCCCGACGGCTTTTATGCTTGTCCGCCCGTATATTTCGACCTTTGTTTTGTCCGACGTGGACAAAGTGAACTCGTCGGTGCGCCCGTTACTGAGCGTTACGTCGTACGTTTCGCCGATTTTCAGCGTTATCTCGCTTTCGGACAGCGCAAACTTCCCTTCCGGGTGTAAAATTCCTTGTATAAGACTGCATCCGCAAAGCGCGGCGCAAAGAAGCGCGACAACCGCGGCAATCAGCGTTATTTTCAAAAATCTTTTGTTTTTCATAGTAAATATATTTTATACTAATCTTGTTAAAAGGTCAATACGTATTTTTTCTTGTTAAAGCCACTTCGATGTGATATAATCGGTCTTATGCAAGATACCATTCCTTTTCTTACGACGATAATCACAAAAGCCGAAGCGGACGAGATGAATCCGCTTGTTCTCGCTTTCGTCGGCGACTCCGTACAACAACTGTACGTCAGAACGCGGCTTGCCATTTCGTCCGACAAAAAATCGGGCGCGCTCCATAAACTCGCAACCAAGGAAATCAAGGCGGAAGCGCAGGCGGATAAAATCGAAAAACTGCTGCCGTGTCTTTCGGAAGAAGAAGTCGCGGTTTACAAGCGCGCAAGAAACGCACATTATTCGTCGTCGGCAAAAAACGCAAGTATCGGCGACTACAAAAAAGCAAGCGGATTCGAGGCTCTTCTCGGATACCTGTATCTCACGGGAAAACACGACCGCCTGAACGAATTGCTTTCAATCGAATAAGGAGAACTCATGTTAATTACGGGAAAAAACGCAGTGTATGAGGCGTTGCGCTCCGACGCAACCGTTGAAAAACTTTACGTGCAAAGAGGCGAAACGACGGGCGTCGTAAAAAACATAATCGCCCTTGCAAAAGAAAAGAAAATCGTCGTGTCCGTCGTCGATAAAACCGCGCTCGACCGCATCACGCAAAACGCAAAACATCAGGGAGTCGCGCTTACTCAGACGGAGTTTGTTTATTCGTCTTTGGACGACATTTTGTCTTTTGCGAAATCGAAAGACGAGCCGCCCTTTATCGTGATTCTGGACGAGCTTTCCGACCCCCACAATCTCGGCAGCATTATCCGTACGGCGGAGTGCGCGGGCGTGCACGGGATCGTCATCGGAAAGCACCGCGGCGTTACCGTGAACGACACCGTTTTAAGGTGCTCCGCAGGCGCGGCGGAACACGTGAAAATCGCGAAAGTTACCAACGTCAACGACGCGATAAATTATCTTAAATCGCAAAATGTGTATGTTTATTGCGCGGATATGGATGGTGAACCTATGTATCGTGCAAACCTTACCGGAGCAATCGCATTGCTTGTCGGCGGTGAAGACAGCGGCGTAAAACGCCTTTCAAAGGAACTTGCCGACGGCGTAATTTCCATTCCGATGAGCGGAAAAATCAACAGCCTGAACGCCTCGGTTGCCGCCGCCGTCGTGATTTACGAAAAGGTACGACAGGACAGAAAATGACATACGAAACTTTGCCCGACGAGGAACTTGCAAAACGCGCGCAGTCAAACGACTCCGCCGCCGTAAACGAACTGTTGCATCGTCATAAATCGCTGGTCAACAAGGCGGTGCGCCGCTTCTTTTTGCCGTCGGGCGACACCGACGATCTTGTGCAGGAAGGAATGGTCGCGCTGTTCAACGCGATTATGAATTACGACGAAAAAGCCGGCGCGAGTTTCACAACGTTCGCCTACATCTGCGTCAGAAAAAGAATCATCGGGTTAATCAGGAAATCTTCAAGCGGGAAAAATCGCGCGCTTAACGACAGCGTGCCGCTTGACGACGTCGAAATCGCCTCGGGCAATCCCGAAACCGTTTATATCGAAGAGGAGCGGGAAACCCTTTTAATGCGGGAAATCGAAAGCGTTTTATCGGAAGAAGAACAGCGGATTTTTTACGCTTATCTTGACGGCGACTCGTATCGGGAAATCGCCGCCTCTCTTTCGGTTTCCACAAAAAAAGTCGACAACACCCTGCAAAAAATAAGAAAATCGCTGAAAAAATCGTTAAATCGCTGACTTTTTCGCCGATTTTCGCTTTACATAAACGAATAAATTATTTATAATAATTGCACGTTGATATATTATCGACGAATTTCCTTGCCTGTTTAAGCAGGCCACAAAGTCCACAAGGAGGTATAAAAAGATGAACAAGTATGAAATCCTTTACATCATCGACAATGACGTTTCGGAAGAAGACAAGGCTGCTCTCGTCGACAGGTTCTCGGACCTCGTCGTAAAACTCGGCGGCACCGTTGACGGCATTGACAAGTGGGGTACCCGCAAATATGCATATCCCATCAACGATAAGAACGAAGGCTACTACGTCTTGATGAACTTTACGGCAGGCGCATCCGCTCCCGCCGAAATCGATCGTCAGATGAAAATCACAGACGCAATCGTACGTCAGATGATTATCCGCAAATAACCGCATAAGGGGTCATTTATGAACAAAGTATTTTTAATCGGTAATTTAACAAAGAATCCCGAACTCACCAACACCGGCTCGGGCATTCCCGTTTGCAGATTCACGCTTGCCGTGTCGCGCAGATTTTCCAACAGCGATGGCGTAAGAGATACCGACTTCCTTCCCGTTGTCGTATGGAGAACGCAGGCGGAACATTGCAACAAATACTTGAAAAAAGGCAGTAAAGCGGCCGTATCCGGATCGGTTCAGACCCGCAGTTACGACGCTCCCGACGGAAGCCGCAGATACGTCACCGAAATCGTTGCCGACGAGGTTCAGTTCCTCAGCACCAAGGCCGAAGACGAATCCGCCTCGAACGACGGCGTGTTCGACGACCTTAAAGCCGTTGACGAGAATCTGCCCTTCTGATTTTCGCCCGTATATAGGGCTCAATAATTAAGAGGTATATTAAAATGAGTGAAGAAGTAAAACGCCCCGTTCAGGGCGGCAAAAGAATTCCCAAAAAGAAAGTCTGCCAATTCTGCGTCGATAAGGCAACCGAAATCGACTACAAAGACGTTGCCAAACTTCGCAAATACATCACCGAAAAAGGCAAGATGATGCCCCGTCGTATGACCGGCGTCTGTGCAAAACATCAACGCTTCTTGTCCGACGCAATCAAACGCGCCCGCGTTATGGCATTGCTTCCCTACAAAGCAGACTAATTATTAAACCAATCAAAAACGCACCGTTCCCACGGTGCGTTTTTTTGTTGCGCGGCGTACATTCTGTGCGTCGCGCGGTTAGATTTGCTTTGCAAGTTTAATTTGTCTGGGGATTGCCACAGCACCGCAATGCGGTGCTTCGCAATGACATAAAAAATTCTCCCCAAAACGGCGAGAATTTGATTAAATTATATCTTCCCCAAAACGGCAGAATTTTGATGCCATTTAGCCCCACAAGTACACAGTATCTTGTGGGGACCCCGAACGGGGTTCTTGACGGGTTCGTGCGAAGGCGCGTACTTTGTCGTACGTAACTGAGCAGGGTTCCGTCAAAACGCCGTAAGGTCGCAAAATTATGACGTTTTAGTTGTATTGGTTTTGAAGAAGATCCAGCATCTCCCTGCTCCCGCCGACAAGCAAAGTGTCGCCGTCAAGCAAAGGTTCGTCCGCGGCGAAGTTGACGATGACGTCGTTGTCGCGCTCGACCGCAAGAACGTTGACGTCGTATTTTTTGCGGATATCAAGCGTCACAAGGGAGCTTCCTGCCCAACTTGACGGAAGTTCCATTTCGATAATGCTGTATTTGCTGCTTATGGTCATTATGTCGTGCAGCAAGGGGTTGGCAAGGCGTGCGCCCATTTTTTCGCCCATTTCCATTTCGGGAATGACGACCTCGTCCGCGCCGACGCGTTCCAGAACCATTTTATGTTTAAGGTTTTCGGCCTTTGCGATGACCTTTTTGACGCCGATTTCCTTGCAGGTGAGCGTGCACAAAACGCTTGCTTCCAGGTCGCTTGCGATGCCGATAATGACGACGTCGAAGTTTTCGATGCCGAGAGCGCGCAAAGTGCGTTCGTCGGTAACGTCGGCGACGACGGCGTGCGTGGTGTACTCGTGCGCTTCCGTGATGACCTCTTCTTTTATATCGACGGCAAGGACTTCCTCGCCTTTTTCAAACAAGGTTTTCGCGACGGTCGAGCCGAATCTGCCAAGTCCGATTACCGCAAATTGTTGATTTTTCGATTTTTTGTTTTTCATAAAATAAACCTCCGCTTATCCGATAAGAATTTTGGCATCGGGGTATTTGATATTTGCCGATTGTTTTTTTGTATTCAAAAGCGCGGTGCCGATTGTCAGCGGCCCGAGACGACCGATGAACATCGAAAAACACAGCGTAATGAGCGCGGGTGTATGGAGCGATGTCGTGAGCCCTGCCGATACGCCGACCGTGCCGAACGCGCTGAACGCCTCGTACATGCTGTCGATGACGGACAACTGCACGCCGTACGCCGCCTCCGTCGCCCAGATTATGAGAGCCTGCGCGAAAGATCCCAGGAAACATGCCGTCGTAACGACCGCCGCGCGTTTTATCGTCCTTGTATTGATTGTTTCCTTGCCGACAACGACTTCGTCGCGGCCACGGAATACGGACGCGAACAACATAATCATAACGAAAATGGTTGTGGTTTTTACGCCGCCGCCCGTCGATGCGGGACACGCGCCGACGAACATAAGCACCATCGTCGCGACTTTTGCGCCGTCCGTGAGATTTGCCTGGTTTATCGACGTCCAGCCCGCTGTCCTTGCCGTCGTCGACTGGAAAAACGCGTTAAGGACTTTGTCGCCCCATTCCATCGGTCCAAGCGTGCCTGGATTGTTCCATTCGATACCGAGTATCATCGCCGCGCCGACAACAAGCAAAATCGCCGTCATCGAAAGCGAAACGCGCGTGTGAAGCCGAAGCGGTCTGTTTCTCTTTTTCCTTAATATGTCGTTGAAAACCAAAAAGCCGAGCCCACCCGATATGATAAGCACCATTACGGTGATAAGTACGACGGGATCGTGCGAAAATGCCGAAATGCTGGAAAACGCGCCGTAGTCTTTGCCCATTATGTCGATGCCCGCGTTGCAGAACGACGAAACCGCCGTGAACAACGAAACGTATATGCCGCGCGCGCCGAGTGCGGGGACAAGCCTTGTCATAAGCATAAGCGTGCCGAACCCTTCAAAAATGAACGTGAACGCAAGGATTCGTTTTGTCAGTTTCACAACGCCTTTCAGGCTGTCCTGGTCAAGCGACTCCTGAATCGTCATGCGCTCTTTCAGGCTGATTTTCTTGCCGACAAGCATAAACATGAACGTCGTCGTGGTCATGAACCCGAGACCGCCGATTTGTATGAGCAACAAAACGACGATTTGTCCGAAAATCGACAGCTGAGTTGCGGGATCTATGACGGTAAGCCCCGTCACGCACACCGTGGTCGTCGACGTGAACAACGCGGGAACAAAGCCGATTGTCTTTCCGCTTGCCGAAGAAAACGGAAGCACCAGCAAAATCGTCCCGACGGCGATGACGCCCAAAAACCCGAGCACGATATATCGCGCGGGAGTCATAAGATTCTTAATTTTTTTGCCGACAGCCTTGAACAACTGCCCTGTTTTTTCTTTCATCAATCCTTAATTTCCCATTCGATCGGCGCGATACCGTTTTTTTCCAAAAACTCGTTCGTTCTTGAAAACGGCTTGCTGCCGAAAAAACCGTTGTATGCAGAAAGCGGACTTGGATGTGCGCTTTCGATAACGTAATGTATCGGATTTGTAATATATTGTTTTTTCGAACGGGCGTTTGCGCCCCACAGAATAAAGACTATCGGGGTGTCCCGCTCGTTAAGTTTTTTGATTATATCGTCGGTGAAAATCTGCCAGCCGCAGTTTTTGTGGCTGTTGGCAAGGTGCGCGCGCACCGTCAATACCGAGTTCAGAAGAAGCACGCCCTGCTTTGCGCAACTTTCAAGACAGCCGTGCGGCGCGGGCGAAATGCCCAGATCGCTTTTCAGCTCCTTGTAAATATTGACAAGCGACGGCGGAATATCCACTCCTTTTTTCACCGAGAAGGAAAGCCCGTGAGCCTGCCCTTCTTCGTGATAAGGGTCTTGTCCGATTATCACCGCTTTGACGGCGTAATAATCGGTGTATTTCAGCGCGTTGAATATGTCGTACATCGACGGATAGCAGACGTGATGAGAATACTCGTCTTTCAGAAATTCGCGGATTTTAAGGTAGTTTTCTCCCGAAAACTCGTCCTTCAAAATCTCGTCCCAGCTGTTGCCGATGCTCACCATATATTATTTCAGTTCCTCGTATTTTTTTGCCATCATGGCGTCGATATAGGAAAGCGCGTCTTCGTATTTCACTTTGTCCGCCGAAAGCGTCGCGCGGTCGGTAACTTCGATTTCGTCGTTTTGAAGTCCGCGGGGGCTTACCACGACGCGGATAGGCATACCCATAAGGTCGGCGTCGGCGAATTTCACGCCGTTTGAGACGTTTTCGCGGTCGTCAAGCAACACGTTCACGCCTTTTTTCATAAGCGCGTCGTACAGCGCAAAAGCCTTTTCGCGGACGTTTTGGTCGTCGATACGTAAGGGGCAGATGTGCACCTTGTAAGGCGCAACGGTGATTGGCAGAATAAGCCCTGCTTTGTCGTTGCTTTCCTGCGCGATTGCGGCGATTGCACGGCCTACGCCGATACCGTAACAGCCCATAATGGGGTTGACGGCTTCGCCTTTTTCGTTAAGCACGGTCATGCCCATGCTCTTTGTGTATTTCGTGCCGAGCTGGAAAATGTTGCCGATTTCGATGCCGTTTTCAAGGTGCAGCGGTTTTCCGCAAACGGGGCATTTGTCGCCTGCTTTCACTTTTGCGATATCGACGAACGATTTGGGCTTAATATCGCGTGCGACGTTCACGCCTTTCACGTGGTACAGCGGTTTGTTTGCGCCGGTAACCATATTGTACGCACCTTCCAAAGACTTATCGAAAACGACGATTCCGTCTTTCAGGTCAAGCCCGATTGGCCCGATATTTCCCGCGACGAGCCCCGATTCTTCGTCGGCTTCCCACGGGACGATGTTTTTCATAATCGCTTTTTTGAGTTTGGCTTCGTTGACTTCCAAATCGCCCCTGATAAACGCGACGACAACCGTCTTTTCGCCCTTCACGGCGTAAACGACCGCCTTTATCGTCTGATAAGGCTGAACTTTCAAAAACTCCGAAACTTCCGCGATGTCTTTGGCGTCGCCGGTGAAAACTTCTTCCTTTTCCGCGTCCGCGCCGAAATCGACCTCGGGACGTACGCCCGTCGCGACTTCCATATTCGACTTGTATCCGCACTCGTCGCAAAGCACGAGCGTGTCTTCGCCGACTTCTGTCAGCAGCATAAACTCGTGAGCGATACTGCCGCCCATCATACCGCTGTCCGACTTGACCGCGATGAATTTTTTCAGCCCGATACGGCGGAATATGTTGTTGTATGCGTCGTATTCCTTGTAATAATGCTTTTCAAGGTCCTCCTCAGTCATGTGGAACGAGTACGCGTCTTTCATCGTGAATTCCCTGACGCGGATAAGTCCGCCGCGGCAACGAGGCTCGTCGCGGAACTTCGTCTGAATCTGATAAATCATGAACGGAAGCTGATTATAGCTCGAAACGGTGTTTTTTGCAAGGTGTACCGCCGCTTCTTCGTGCGTCATTCCGAGAAGCATATCTTTGCCGCTTCTGTCCTTAAACCGCACCATCTCGCTGCCGATGCTTGAATATCTTCCCGACTGCTCCCAGAGTTCCCTGGGCATAACGACGGGAAATTTCACTTCCTGTCCGTCGATTTTGTTCATTTCGTCGCGGATAATGTCTTCGATATTCTTCGCCATAAGCTGGGCGGGAGAAGTTAGCGAGAAAATGCCGTTTGCAACCGGCTTGATATACCCCGCGCGGGCAAGCAGCGCGTGGCTTAAAATGGTAACGTCCGCAGGGGCTTCCTTAACGCGTTCCCCCACAAGTTTCGATAAAAGCATAATGCCTCCGATAAAAAGTCGTAAATATTAAATATATACAAAGTATATACTTATTTTATAATTTAGGCAAGGATTTGACGAAAATATAAACTTTGCGGGATTTTTCAAACTTTTTCGGAAAAATAAAAAGACGTGCGTTTCGCACGTCTTAACTTTTTTAACCAAGTTGTATTATTGCTTTTTTATAGCAAGCGTGAATAATAAGAACGATTGCTATATTAAACATCGAGTTTCATCCACTCGCCTTTGATCCAGCCTTTCTTTTCAAAAAGGATTCTAAGTAAAAGCGACACGACTGCGGGAATTACGAACATCAAAAACACTATGGCAAGCGCGATATTCGCGTCCGACACAACGCCTTTCGACGCCTCGACCGCGCCGAACACGCCGACGAGTCCGCTTGTGCCCATGCCGCCGCCGCCCGCGGTACAACGAAGTTTGAACACGCACGTCGCGATCGGTCCTACGATTGCGGAGGCAATAATCGGCGGTACGAAAATGAGCGGGTGTTTCATAATGTTGGGGATTTGCAACATGCTGGTGCCAATACCTTGCGAGATAAGTCCGCCGGCGCCGTTTTCTTTGAAAGTCATCACGGCAAAGCCAACCATCTGCGCCGCGCATCCGACGACAGCCGCGCCGCCCGCAAGCATCATCGCGTCCGACGTACTTCCCGACGCAATCGCAATCCATATCGCCGCAGAAGACGTGGGCATCGTCAAAAGTATGCCCATCACGACGGATATCACAACGCCCATAATAAAGGGTTGCGCCGTCACCGAAATTTCAATGAATTTCTGAATTACTTTTATAAACCAGATTGCGGGATATGCGACAAACATTGAGATTATCGTCACAAACATCACCGTTAAAGGTACGATTAAGATATCAAGTTTTGTTTTGCCTTGTACCAACAATACAATTTCCAAAGCGATAAGAGTCGACACGTACGAGCCGATGGGGTTGCCGGGCGCGCCCACTTTGAACGCAGTTATCGAGCCCGCCACCGCTTTCAACGAAAAACTTCCGTCGGACAAAAGATTGTAAACTTTGTCGGGCAAAAACGCTCCCAAAAATCCCGCGACCGCACACGCAAAAACCACAAGGTCGGGCGCTTTCAGTTTCTTGGCGATACCTACGCCGATGCCCGCGCCCATAAGCGTGCAGGCGATGTTTCCGATGAGAATAAGCAGTGCGCCGAAGCCCGAATTCGCGCCGCACCAACTGCCGATCTGCTTAAATATCGTCCCTGCGATAAGCGTGACGAACAGTCCTTGTGCCATTCCCGAAAACGCGTCGATGAAGTAACGATTCGCATACTTTTTGACGACGGTTTTCCACTTCTTTTCGGGTTCTTTCTGCTGAAATACGACGGGGTTTGTTTCGATTTCGGGAATAACGTTTACGGGTTCGGATTTCATTTATCTTTCTCCTTTATGCAGACTTTGCGTTGCGCCTTTTGTCCGCGACCTTATCAAGTTAATAAGATTTTAATGAATTATCTTATAAAAGTCAAACCATATTCCCCCTTTCGGCGTTTTTCCGCCGTATCTTTCGTCGTTTTTTGTTTTTTTAATAAAAAATCCCGCAATCTCGTTGCGGGAATTTCGTTTTGTTTTGAAAAATTAGCAGCGGTTCACATTATCGTCTTTTCGCCGCGGAAAAGTTGCTGGCGTTCCTGCATATACTTCATCGTATCGACCGTCACGTTAAGCGCGCTTTTGAAGGCTTTGTCGTATGCCGACGAAAGTTCGTTGTCGCCTTTTTTGAGTTCGATCGTAGTCGTGGGGATTTTGCGCCGCGCAAACGGCGTGCTGTCGGTGAAAAGCGTTTCGCTGTACCTGAACGCCACGTCGTCGCACACTTCCTTGATCGCTTTGAACGCCACGTTGTTGATTTTCAGGTCGTAAATATTTTTGTATTGTCTGTCGCCCTGTATCACGACGTTGTCGCAATCGCCGACTTTTGAAAAGTTTATCACTACGGGATTTATCAGTGATTCGTCCCTGCCGTAGTGTTGCAATATGAGTTGTTCCGCGCCCTTTGCGCCGCATTCTTTCGCGCCGAAGCACGCAAGCACGACTTTCGTATTGTCGGGGATAAGTTCGGGATGCAGCCTTAAATAGTCCGCAACCGCAAGGGATACCCCCGCCGCCTGCAATCCTTCGTGTCCGATGTTGCTGTTGCGCTTTTTGTATGAAAACATTGTGACAAGATAAAATATCGCAAGTCCGCAGAATATCGTCGGGAATAAAAACATCACCGCTTTGTCGCCGACGTTTAAGTGCGGCAGACATATCGCGATAATTTCAAACACGAGAAGCACGGGTATGCTGATTATCGACAACGCCTTGAACGCGCGCGAAATCCATTTCGGCAGGTTTTTGTCTTTCAGAAACATTACGACGTCCGACCTGTCCATATCGCTGTCGTAGTGACTGCCGATGACAAGCGTGTTTTCGGCAGGGGCTTTCGCCTCAATTGACGACAATACGTTGTACGACGTGCGCTTCGGGAAAAGCGCGTTGAACGTGTTTTTGTTTGTCAGAACCTGTACGAACAGCATTGCGCCGACAAGAATGGTAACAAGCATCGACAGCGCAAGAAAACCGTATGTGACGGCTTTGTCGTCGATAAGCACGCCCACGATATAAAACGCAAGCGCGATCGCGAAAATCACCCCGTAAACGGGTATGCCGAATCGTCCCGCAAGCGGCGCGACGGTGGTGGGTTCCGTCCTTGCAGGAAGCCCCAAAATCTTTTCGTAAAGCTCACGGATTTTCACCGCGCCTTTCTTTTCGTCAACGCTTGTCGCAATCCTGACAGGCGCGGCGGTTTCAACCTTTTCCACAAAAGTGTCGGCGATGATGTTCGCCCTTTTAAGGTCGACTTCCGACGGCGTTATGTTGCCGTTTTCGGGCTTTATATTGTCGTTTTCAACGTTTAACATCGTTTTTTACTCATAGAACAGAATGTCGCCGTAAGACGGGAACGGCCATTCTTTCTTCTCGGTGATAAGTTCGAGCTTGTCCACGCTTTCACGCAGTCTGTTCATTGCGACAAGGACTTTGTCGCGATAACACTCTGCCTGTTTTTCAAAATTCTCAATCGACTTTGCCTTTGCAAGAGCGTGTTCAAGATCGGTCGTGCGACGATCGGTTTCGTCGATAAGTTTATCGGTTTCGGCAAGCAGTCTTTCGTCCGCCGCCCCGAATTTCTGATTTATTTCCCTTAAGTCTTTCAGGTATGCCGCAAGTTTTCCTTCCGTCCTCATGACCGCGGGCAAAATTTGTTTCCTTGCGATATTTCGCATTGCAAGAGCCTCGATATTGACGGTCTTTGCGTAGTTTTCGACAAAGATTTCATAGCGGCTCGTAAGTTCCTTTTCGCTTAAAACGCCGTTCCTTTCATAAAGATTGACAATATCCTTGTCCAGCATACATTTGAACGCGTCAAGGCTGTTGGACGTCATATGAAGACCGCGGCGTTTCGCTTCTTCCACCCATTCCTTGCTGTAATTGTTGCCGTTATAGATGATGCGGCCGTGCGCGCGGATATAAGACACGATGATTTCTGACAACGCGTGGTCGAGGTCTTCGCCCGCTTTTGTCTTTTCTTCGATTTCGTCGGCGATACGGCGCACCATTTCGGCGGTTATCGTGTCAAGGACGATTATGGACGTCGCAAGCGACGCGCTGCTGCCGACCATGCGGAATTCAAACTTATTCCCCGTGAACGCAAACGGCGAGGTGCGGTTTCTGTCGGTGTTGTCCTTTTTGAGTTTCGGGAAAGACGGCAGCCCCATTTTGATGTACTCTTTGACTTTCGTAACGGCGGTTTTGCCTTCTTTCAGCGTTTCAAACGCCGAGTAAAGGTCGTTGCCGACGAAAACCGAAATTATCGACGGGGGTGCTTCGTTTCCGCCCAGACGGTTGTCGTTTCCCGCGCTTGCCGCACTCATTCTGACAAGGTCGGCATATTCGTCCACGCCCGCGATGACCGCAAGTATCATAAGCATAAATATGCGGTTTTCGGCGGGATTGCTGCCGGGCTCTAAAAGGTTCACGCCCGTGTCCGTCATTATCGACCAGTTGTTGTGTTTGCCGCTGCCGTTGACGCCGTTGAAAGGCTTTTCGTGCAGAAGGCACGCGAGGTCGTGCTTTTCCGCAACCTTTTTCATCGTCTCCATTATAAGCTGGTTCTGGTCGGTCGCGATGTTTGCGGACGTGAAAATCGGTGCAAGCTCGTGCTGAGCGGGCGCGACTTCGTTATGCTCCGTCTTTGCGGCGATGCCGAGTTTCCAGAGTTCGCGATTCAGATCTTCCATAAAAAAGGCGACGCGGTCACGGATTGTCGCGTAATACTGGTCGGACTTTTCCTGTCCTTTTGCGGGTGGCGCGCCGAACAAAGTACGTCCCGCGTACTTCAAGTCTTCGCGCTGCATATAGTGGTTTTTGTCAATCAAAAAATATTCCTGCTCGCCGCCGACGACGGGAGTAACTTTTTTGGTTTCGTTGTCTCCGAGAATCCTTAAAAGCCTTAAAACCTCGCGGTTTAAAACGTTCATACTGCGAAGGAGCGGGGTTTTTTTGTCAAGAGCCTCGCCGGTGTAGGCGCAAAACGCCGTCGGTATGCACAGTACGCCCGCGCCGCCCTTTGAACGCTTGATAAACGCCGGGGAACTGCAATCCCATACGGTGTAACCGCGCGCCTCGAACGTGGCGCGGATTCCACCCGACGGGAAACTCGACGCGTCCGCTTCGCCCTTTGAAAGACTTTTGCCCGAAAATTCCAGCAGTACCTTTCCGTCTTTGTCGACGGAAATGAAACTGTCGTGCTTTTCTGCCGTGTATTCCGTCATCGGCTGGAACCAGTGCGTGAAATGCGTTGCACCCTTTTCGACAGCCCACGTCTTCATTGCCGCGGCAACTTCGTCGGCAAGACTCCTCGGCAGTTCGTCGCCGCGCGCGATAACGTCTTTCAGCGCGCGATACGCGTCTTCCGACATATATCGCTGCATCACTTCGTCGGTGAACACTTCTTCCTGAAAAATATCTTTGATGTTCAGTCTTTCGTAATAAGCCATAAAAAATCCTTTTTCGATTTAATTACTATATTATAGCCTTAATAAGTTAATATCTGTCTCTTATACACATCTGACGCTGCCGACGAATA
>ENA-OYZN01000191-OYZN01000191.1-human-gut-metagenome-genome-assembly--contig:-NODE-191-length-40471-cov-7.058937_pt1 | contig 40471 bp, 30 predicted proteins | sample MGYA00243294_ERZ653483 | MGnify/ENA primary metagenome ERZ653483 (study PRJEB26926, sample SAMN06165155) | human gut metagenome | biome: ENVO:00009003; feature: ENVO:2100002; material: ENVO:00002003... | reverse complement strand
TCCGCGCGATTTTGTGCGAAACGCAAGCGGCCAAGGGGTGGCTGTGGGGGTGGCGGGGTGCCTGCGGCTGGTGGCTTCTGGATGCTGCGGTAAATTCTGGCCGAAGGTGCTTGTTTCTGCCAGCTAAAATGTGCAGCAAAATGCTCCGGCGGTGCTTAGCCGGAGCATTTTGCGCAGGGCGATGCTGGCAGGGCTTTGGGGCCGCTGCCAGTTTTTTGCCAAATAAGCCTTAATACGGCGTTACGATGGTATTTTCCAGGAGGCCGAGGCGGATTTTTTGCAGGATGTGCCGCAGCTTGGCAAAATAAATGCGGGTGTACGGTTCGCCGTTTTGCCCAGGGTAATCCGTCATGTCGATGATGACCAGCGCCTTCCCGTGCTTCTTTGCCAGAGCTTGCTTCTCTTGAAGGCGTGCTTCATAATTCGCCCTGGTTCGCAGCCCGCTGATTTCTACAAAGACTTCTTTCCCGCCGACGACGAGCCCGAAGTCGGCGCGTAGGTTTGACTCTGGATAAAACGGCTCTAGGGTATAGCTCAGGCCGCAGTCATGGGCGCACCACGCTGCGATCATCTCGTTCTTTGAGCGCAGCCGCTCCCCGCGGTCGTTGTAGATTTCATTTCGGAAGGGATTGCGCTGCTCGTCTTGCGTTGTCTCAAGGATCGCTCCCCATTCCATCCCGAGCTGCTTGTCAAGTAAGGCACAGATCTCTCTGTATTCATCGGATCCCCGCAGCTCCTCATACGCTTCCTCCAGCGCCGCTTCGTATTCGATTCGTGCCATTTTCTTCGATTTCATCCCGTTTAGGCTGTTACAGTACAGCTGCGCCAGCTTCTTGTGGTATTTTATGCTAGATCTAATCTCCATCCGGATCTCTAGCCGCGATTGCAGGATCAGCCGATTATCTGGGTTGTCCGGATTGTTCACGTCTACTCCGTACGCTGGTTTCTTCGGATACGGGTATTTCTTGCTCAAATAATATGGTTTCTGGTTGATGTACAGAAAGGTACACGTGTATTGGTACGTCTTTTCTTCGCCATTCTTCTTGCGATAATTTCTCTTCGGGCGGTTGAAGATTACGCTGCCGTCCGGCACGCCGCGCGCGTCTAAGTATTCTTGTTTGACGCGGCACACCGCCAGCTCTTTCAGCTCTAACGAAAGCTGGCGCAGTTTCTCTAGATACGCCGCTTCATCGTATATTTTGTTTGCCACAGCAAACACCCCCTAATAAATGTGTTTGCAGTTTCTCTGCTTCTCTACCTTACACCAAAGTCCTCCATTTGTCCGTCGAATTTCGACGAAGAGCGGAAATTATTTTCCCCATAACAAACCCGGCAGAGGTACTCCGAAGGCGCCCAGCAGCAGCGGAATCAAGATAACCGCAGCGGAAATCCACATCACACGGAAATTGTACTTTTTTACACGTTCCGGAAGTGCGCCAAACGTTCGATAAGTTTTTAAAGTGAAATATTCCAGAATACTGGTAATTACAACCGCAAGAATATTCATCCACACTTGACGCCACCTGCCTTACATTTAACCATATTTTTGATTTTAGAAATCATGAGTGTGATCAGAGGCAGTCCGACCTGTACAATAAGCAAAATATATGGAATCCGATTCAATACGAATTCCAGCAATGCGATGTTGGAAGTACATAATTGCTGTGTGCAAAGCATCGTGAGTCCTACAGTGAAAGCAGTAAAAACAATATTTTTCTGACAGTCGAAGATTTGTGTGAACGCCTTTGTGATACAATAAAAAATAATTGCGCTCTTGAAAAATAAAAGAAAAATTAAAAATGCGCCATATAAACTTTCTATATGGGAGAACATTTTGTAATTAATCAGCCGAATTACTTCATAACTTGGATAAGAAAACGTATTTAGCAATGGCCCCAGCACAAGTGTATCACGGAGAACGGTGATGATGAGGAAAGGGGAACCGGCCAAAATTCCCAAAACGAATTGTTTCCATATCCCTTTTTTCGCTTTGTCATCCCTCAATTCAGGCACCAAAATCATAAGAACTGCAAGCTCACTAAACGGCATCGCCGTGCATAAACTGATCGACTTAACATATTCTGATCCAGAATGCTCTCCAATCGGGAGCAAATGTTTCAGTTCAATTTGCGGTAGCAGCAACAAAAAAAGCAGTAAAGTGAAAAAATACATAGAAATACACGTAAAAGTACTAACAGACGCAAAATAGCGCACACCGGCATTCGACGCCCAGGCACAGGCAAGCACAAATACCACCAGAATATAAATCCAATTCGTTTCCATCAAAAGATCTCCTGCAACAAATTGGCCACTCTCACGCATCGTCATCGAACAAGAAACAATAAAAGTATAAATATATAAAAATGATATAATTTTACCCGGAATCTTACCATAAACTTCCTCATTGATTTTAACCAGGCAAGAAGATGGATGTGCTTGGCACAGCGCACTGTACAAATAAACAACAAGCATACCAATCAGAATACTGCAGATCAGAGAAATCCAGGCCTCATTTCCTATCGTATGATAATAATACATGGTATACAACGCAGAGCCTTGTATAAAACACGCAATAATAAAAATGAATTGTCGTTTCGTCAATTACTTTCACCGCCATTCTCATCCGCCGGTTCCATCAACGAACCCGTGCGGATAATCTCTGTTTTCACATCAACAGTAAGATCTGCATTTTCATATAAAGAATCAAAATCATCGGCAATTTTTTTCCAAGTTTTATAGTGATATCGGTAAAATCTCTCCGCGATTCCTAAAACATCCGCTTTGTTCGACTGTATTTCATTAAAAGCAGAACGGATTTTACTTTCAATTTCTTCTGCGCAAGCCTTTTCTATCGCTCGAAGTACGACAGGTTCCACCTTGCGGGAACCCTGCAACTCGCCGAGAACTCCCGTCATTTTCGCATTTGCTTTTATTTTAATTCTTCCATCGACATATTCCACATTGAAGTCACCGGACCCCTCTATAATTTCGATCGCAACATTTGCACCCTCATAATCCAGCGCGATGATGCCGTTCTCTACCTGCCCGAGAACCCACAATGCGCCACGTGTTTGATTCTCATCGAGTGAAGTAACCATTTTATCATCTTTAAATACCGCACTTCCCGCGATATGCAGATACGGAGACTTATTATCCGATTCCTCCGGTGTGATGATGCGTACGATCGGAACCAACGTAGATTTATATGGAATTTTATAATCCTTGATGAAAGAAAACAACGTACATTGCGGCCCGTGCGCATCGTCCTTCTGACGTTCGACCAGCTTCTTCAAATCCTGTGCCGGAAACGATTCCAGATGCGATACGACATCGAGGACCTCCCCTGCCTTTCCATCCGATATAACAATGCCAACATCATACCGTGTTTCGTGGTCCCGAAAAAAATAATCCAGATACTTTGCAATTCCCTGCTGCGCAATATCCTTGCTGATAATAACCACTTGATTATGCGCAACATAAAGACGTCTGTTCGTAATGTGAATCGCAGAACGCAGTGTCTCAAGTAAATTGGAACCGACTACCTGTACATTCCAGTACGGCCGACCCAGGTCCCCCTCATTGCCGGATCCGGAACTTTCCGATTCACTGCTATTCTGGCTGATCGAGATATTGCGGACTACCTGCGCAGTCAGCAGAAGTTTTTCAGAGTCTTCCCCAAAACTTTCCGAGCCAATCTCATCTTTCTCCTCTGCTTTGTCGATCGCGATTCCCAGCACGACTGCCAGTGAGTCAAGTTCCCGCTTCGTTTTGGTATGCGCACAGCCGCCGCAAAAAGACAAAAGACAGATAAAACATAAAAGCAAACAAGTTTGTCTCTTTTTCATGTTATATTCCTCCCATCATTTACCGTCCGGCGGAATCGGCGTATTTTCCCGAACTGCATCTCCCGGCGCCATATTCGTAGGGCGCGTGTGCATTGCCCAGAGCGGCGCACGGATGAAGGTATCTTTCAGGTCCTCTGGCCGGCACGGGAAGAATGGTGAAAAAAAGCTGTACCCAAACGACTGGATACCGGTAATATGAATCGTCAGACAAATGATGCCGATACTGATTCCATATCCGCCAAGAAGGCCTCCCAGAAACAGAAAAATCCAGCGCAGTATCGTAACTTCGTTTCCGACCATCGGCACAACAAAACTGGAAACCGCAGTGAATGCAATAATAATAACAACAGGTGCACCGATGATGCCCGCTTGGATCGCCGCATCCCCCATTACAAGACCGCCAACAATACTGATCGTCTGCCCCACATTTTTCGGCATATGAATACCGGCTTCCTTCAAGAGTTCGAATACAAGCAAAAACAACGCAATTTCCGAAAAAGAAGTGAACGGCACGCCTTCGCTTGAAGCAGCCATATTAAATAAAAGTGAAGTCGGAATCAGCTCCTGATGGTAACTCGTCATCGCAACATAAACCCCGGGCACAAGAATACTTAAGAAGAACGCCAAATACCGAAAAATACGCACAATGTTCGTATAGGTCATACGCGCATAATAGTCCTCCGGATTCTGGAACGCCTCCATAAAGATATATGGAGCCGTCAGCGCAAAAGGCGAACCGTCTACAATAATGCCGATTCTGCCCTCTAGCAATTTTCCAGCCAGCACATCCGGACGCTCCGTAAGACCCATGGTAGAAAAAATTGAAAACGGGCTGTCCTCAATGTATTCTTCAATATAGCCGGATTCCAGAATCATATCTACATTGATATAATTCAGTCTGCGTTTCACTTCTTTGATCAGCTTCGGATCCGCAAGTCCCTCAATATAGGTAATGCACAGGTTTGTATTTGTTTTACGGCCGACAACCATATTATCAAACGTTAATTTGCTGTTCTTCACACGCCGCCGCAGCAAGCTCGTATTCGTACGCAGATTTTCGTTAAAACTCTCACGTGGCCCACGCATGGAAATGTCATATGACGGCTGCTCCACGGCACGCTTTTCAAAACCTTTACTGTTAATAATAGTACATTCCGTACTGCCTTCCACAAACATGGCACAGTCCCCGTTTAATATCCCGCTGATTGCTTCCTCAAGATCACCGGAAACCGTTATTTCACCAACAGAAAGCAAAACCTCATTAATCATCTCAGTTTTGTTCTTTTTATTCATTGCCGTCGGGGTAAGCACGTGTAAACCATGCATTAACGGCCGTATAATGCTGTCGTTAATAATGTCAGAATCCGTAAGTCCGTCCATAAATGCAAGAAGCGCCTTTTCATTTTTGCCGTTCGGTCCTTTAAAAGCAAAAACACGCGTTTTAAAATCTGAACTCTTTAAAAAGCGTCCTTTCAAAAAGCTCTCGTTTTCTGCAACAGTTGGCAAGACATTGATAACATTCTGATCCTCAATCGGTTTTCCTCCCGTGTTATTTTTATCTTTTATTTTCTGAAATATATAGTTAAAAATCATAATATCCTCATCTTTCACACGCACGCTAAACGCATACACATTTCGATAAGGATATTATTCCGAGATTTGATCAATTTATAACTTAGAAAAATTTATCAGCGGAGAATGACGTCTTCCCGTTTTGGACCATTCGTAACAATCTTCACAGGGAAACCAATCTCATCTTCAATAAATTCTACATAGGCACGACAATTTTCCGGCAGATCTGTATAATTCCGAATACCGCGAATATCACATTTCCAGCCTGCAAAAGATTTCAGCACCGGTTTTGCGCGTTCCAGTAGCGGGCTGACAGGGAACTCTTTCGTAATTTTACCATCAATTTCATAACCAACGCAAACTTGAAGTTCGTCGAGATACCCCAAGGCATCCAGAACTGTCAAAGCAACATCCGTACAGCCTTGCACACGGCATCCATAACGCGTCGCTACCGCATCAAACCAGCCCATCCTACGTGGACGGCCCGTCGTAGCGCCATACTCACCCTGATCTCCTCCATGCCTGCGCATCTGCTCCGCCTCGTCTCCGAAAATTTCGCTGACGAAAGCCCCGGCGCCAACCGCGCTGGAATACGCCTTCACAACCGTAGTAACCTTTTCAATCTTACGCGCAGGAATTCCGGCGCCAACCGCACCGAAGCCCGCCACTGTATGAGAAGACGTCGTAAACGGATAAATGCCAAAATCCGGATCTTTCAAAGAGCCGAGCTGCCCTTCAAGTAAAATATTCTTTCCGCTTTCTACTGCATCATAAATATAATGGAACGTATCTGCCACATAGGGAGCAATCATTTCTTTATAAGATTGAAGCGTCCGGTAAATTTCATCCGGATCCAGCTCCGGCTTATGGTATAACTCCCTCAAAAGGATATTTTTCACCGGTAAAATATTTTCTATTCTTTCATGGAGTCGGGCAGAATCAAACAAGTCGCAGACCTGAATCCCGTTTTTCGCATATTTATCGGAATAAAACGGAGCGATTCCCGATTTTGTAGAACCGAATTGTTTTCCCCCGAGACGTTCTTCTTCATATTGATCGAACAGCACATGATACGGCATAACAATCTGTGCCCTGTCCGAAATCAGAATCTTAGGATTGATTCCAAGCTTCTTCAGTGCGCTCAGCTCATTATAGAAAGACGGAATATTCAGCGCCACGCCGTTTCCGATAATATTCACCGTATGGCTGTAACAGACGCCTGATGGCAAAAGGTGCAATGCAAAACGCCCTTTGTCATTAATAATTGTGTGTCCGGCATTCGCGCCCCCCTGGAAGCGGATGACAAGATCAGAATCTGCCGCATACATATCGGTGATTTTTCCTTTTCCTTCGTCTCCCCAGTTTGCCCCTACAATCGCTCTTATCATAATTTACTACCCCCTAAATATCACACTTTGAGTTCTGAATGCATGCCCAATTTATCTTGATAACGATTCAATATACACGTTCGAATATGATCGACATATTCCTCCGTTTGCGCAGGCGCGCGGCCTATAAACTTCACAGCATTCAGCAATTGATCCGCCAGATCCGCAGTTAATCCAAACGCCTCATCTCCAATCAGACGATCCATCAGATCATTTTCCAGCCCCTCCGTTTTCACACGCATACCGGCAGTCATGGAATGTACCCGGATTTTCTCATGTAATTCCTGGCGGTCTCCCCCCCGTTTAACGGCATCCATTAAAATATTCTCCGTAGCCATGAATGGGAGTTCCTTTTTCAGATGTGATTCGATCACCTTCGGATAAACAACAAGCCCCTGCGCAATATTCAGATAAATTCCAAGAATTGCATCTGTCGCCAGAAACGCCTCCGAAACACTGATCCGTTTGTTGGCCGAATCATCCAATGTCCGTTCAAACCACTGTTCCGAAGCGGTCATCGCCGGATTGAGCGCATCTATTATCACATAGCGGGCAAGAGAAGCGATCCGTTCGCTCCGCATCGGGTTCCGCTTATATGCCATAGCCGACGAGCCGATCTGATTCTTTTCAAACGGTTCCTCGATTTCCTTCAGATTCTGCAGCAGCCGAATATCATTCGTAAACTTATGCGCCGACTGTGCAATGCCGCTGAGCACATTCAAGATCTGGCTGTCTAACTTCCGCGGATAGGTCTGACCTGTTACAGCAAAGACATCGGGATATCCCATTTTCTCCGCTACAAGCTTATCAAGTTTCTTGACTTTCTCCGCATCCCCATCAAACAGCTCCAGAAAGCTGGCCTGTGTGCCGGTTGTACCTTTTGCGCCGCGGAGTTTCTTTTTGGCAAGCTGTTCCTGAAGCGCTTCGTAATCCATTTCAAGATCTTGCAGCCAAAGAGTCGCCCGTTTGCCTACCGTTGTCAACTGCGCAGGCTGGTAATGTGTATAGCCGAGAGTCGGCAGATCTTTATATTTCAAAGCAAACTCGGAAAGCGCCGCCATAACGTTTACGAGCTTTTCACAGATCAGTTCCAGCGCCTCATGCATAATAATGACATCCGCATTATCCCCGACATAGCAGGAGGTTGCGCCGAGATGAATGATCGGCTTTGCCAACGGACACTGCTCACCGTAAGCAAATACATGCGACATGACGTCATGCCTCACGAGACGTTCCCGTTCTTCCGCCACTTCGTAGTTGATATCGTCTGCGTGCGCACGTAGCTCATCGATCTGTTCCTGTGAAATAGAAAGCCCCAGTTCTTTTTCACTTTCCGCAAGCGCAATCCAGAGCTTTCTCCATGTTCTGAATTTTTTGTCCGGCGAAAATAAAAACTGCATTTCTTCGCTTGCGTATCTCGCATTGAATGGTGTTTCGTACGTTGATTTCCTGCCTGTCATTTTTCGCATTTCTCCTTCCGGATCATTATTCTTCATGTTCATACGGATAATTTCCGGTAAAACATCCGTCGCAGAAACCGCAGCGGATATTCGGCACAATTTCCGAGAGACGTTCTACAGGCATAAATCCGAGAGAGTCTGCGCCGATCATTTTACAGATCTCATCAATTGTATAATTACAAGCCAGCAGATGCTTCTTAGAAGGCACATCTGTTCCGAAGTAACATGGCCATACAAACGGCGGCGCGCTGATCCGCATATGTACCTCTTTTGCACCGGCTTCCTTCAGCATATCCACAAGCTTGGCACAGGTTGTGCCACGCACGATGGAGTCATCTACAAGCACGATCCTTTTTCCCTTTACAGCATCTTTCAAAACATTAATCTTCAGGCGAACTGCCGTGGTTCTCTGTTCTTGGGAAGGCTGTATGAATGTTCTGCCGACATATCGGTTGATCATCAGCGCTTTCCCATAAGGGATTCCCGATGCCTGCGCATAACCAATCGCGGCATCTATTCCGGAATCCGGAACGCCCGCAACGAGATCCGCCTCTACCGGATATGTTTCAGAAAGAATTTTACCCGTCAGCTTTCTGGCCTCATGTACGCTCATCCCCTCGATGATGGAATCAGAGCGTGCAAAATAGAGATATTCAAATACGCAAATTTTAGACGTATGCGGATCGATACAGTTGTCACGGATTGTACGGATTCCATTGACATCGATAATCACGACTTCTCCCGGGTCAATGTCGCGTACGTATTCCGCCCGCACCGTATCCAGCGCACACGTTTCGGAGGCGATAACATAAGAATTATCGATTTTACCGATGCAAAGCGGGCGCATTCCCTGCGGATCACGGCACGCAATCAATTTCTGCGGACTCATCATCACAAGAGAATACGAACCTTTCAGATCCTTCATCACTTCAGCCAGCGCCGTTTCCACGCGGCCGGTTTTCATGCGGGCACGCGCTAGAAGGTGCATAATAATTTCCGTATCATTCGTGGTCTGGAAAATCGCGCCGTCCAGCTCCAGCCGGTGTTTCAGCTCCTGATAATTAGATAGATTCCCATTTGCCGCCATTGCGAGCTGCCCTTTGATATACCGGCTTACGAGAGGCTGTGCATTCAGCATGCTGTTTTCCCCCGTAGTGCTGTAACGTACATGGCCGATCGCCATCCGCCCTTTCAACTTATCAAGTACATCGGGGGGGAAAACTTCCTGAACCAATCCCTTATCCTTGTATAAGGTAATTTCTCGGTCTTTATTGATTGCAATTCCGGCGCTTTCCTGGCCTCTGTGCTGTAACGCAAAAAGTCCCGCGTAAGTGATCCTGGCGGTATCAAAGCCGTCATTGTCAAACATCGCGAAAACGCCGCACTCTTCATGAAGCTTGTCTGTCATATTGCTCATCACTGTCTCCTTTTATTTTAGAGTAAAATGTTAGAATGCCGTATACGTAAACCGTGTACGGCATCCGCTGTTAATCTTTTTTGAACAATTTGTTGAACACCTCGTTATACGCTTCTTCCACGCCTCCGAGATCCCTGCGGAACCTGTCTTTATCGAGCTTCTCTTTCGTTTGCGCGTCCCACAACCTGCAGGTGTCGGGTGAAATCTCATCTGCAAGAATAATTTTGCCGCCGAGCGCCGGGCATCTACCAAATTCGATTTTAAAATCTACCAGAATAATTCCGACTTTCAGAAAAATTTCTTTGAGTGCTTCGTTAATCGCCAATGTCATTTCAGCGATTTGGTCCAGTTCTTCTCTGGTAGCAAGGCCGAGTGCAATCGCATGAAGATCGTTGATCAGCGGATCACCCAGATCGTCGTTCTTATAGCTGTATTCAAGAATTGTACATTTCAATTCAGAACCTTCCGGTACGCCATAACGTTTTGAAAAGCTTCCCGCGGCAATATTTCGCACAATGACTTCAAGTGGAACGATTTCGACTTTACGGACAGCCGTTTCTCGGTCGCTGAGTTCTTCTATGTAATGCGTTGGAATTCCTTTTTCCTCCAGAAGACGAAACATCAGGTTGGACATTTTGTTATTAATCACGCCTTTTCCTGCAATCGTGCCTTTTTTGAGTCCGTTAAACGCCGTAGCATCGTCTTTGTATTCTACGATGTATGCATTCTCGTCATCTGTTTTGTATACTTTTTTCGCTTTTCCCTCGTATAGCATATCCAATTTTTCCATGTTCCGCATCCTTTCTTTGTCATCATATGATCCCGGATTTTCAAGCTTCAGAATAGCCTTCTGGCGCTGCTGTGATTTCTGAAAAATCAACGGATTTATTGTAGCATACGGTACGAACTTTTTCAATGAATTGCAAGATAAAATGATTTTACGATTTTACATGGTTTTCATGAAATTTCTACGAGCCACAAACAGCAAAAAATAAAAGCGGGAAAACGAAATGATTTCCCGCTTTTATTTTACAAAAACAGAATTATGACACGTCCTCAGCTGCCTTTTCTTCCCTTCTCTGCCGCGTTTCAATTTCCCGGCTGATTTCCGCAATAAAAGTATCTAGATCTTTCTGGCCTTCGTCGCCCTCGAATCTGCTTCTTACAGAAACCAGTCCGTTTTCTTCCTCTTTTTGTCCTACGACGAGCATATATGGCACACGCTCATTTCTGGCTTCCCGGATTTTATAGCCGATCTTCTCCGGACGTTCATCGAGTTCGCAGCGGATGCCGGAAGCTTTCAAGCGCGCCATGATTTTCATGCCGTATTCGGTATATTTGTCAGAAATCGGAAGAATTTTTACCTGAACCGGTGCAAGCCATGTTGGGAATTTCCCGGCGAAATGTTCTACCAGAATTCCGATAAAACGTTCAATCGACCCGAAACAGACGCGATGGATCATAATCGGGCGATGCATTTCGCCGTCTGCTCCAATGTATTCCGTTTCGAAGCGCTGCGGAAGCTGGAAGTCCAGCTGGATCGTACCGCATTGCCATGTTCTGCCGATGGCATCGACCAGATGGAAGTCAATTTTCGGGCCGTAAAATGCACCGTCTCCTTCATTGATGATATAGTCGAGCTTCATATCCTCCAACGCATTGCGGAGACCTTCCGTGGCCATTTCCCAATCTTCGTCGCTTCCCATGGAATTCTCCGGCCGGGTAGAAAGCTCGATAAAGTATTTAAATCCGAAGAGCTGATATACTTCATCGATCAGTCTTACGACACCTTTTATTTCATCGCGGATCTGTTCCGGAGTCATGAAAAGATGGGCGTCATCCTGATTAAAGCATCTTACGCGCATGAGGCCATGGAGCGCACCGGATTTTTCATGGCGGTGCACCAGTCCCACCTCTGCAATGCGCAGCGGCAACTCACGGTAAGAATGCGGCTTTGATTTATAAACCAGCAATCCGCCAGGGCAGTTCATTGGCTTGATGGCAAAGTCTTCTTCATCGATCACTGTTGTATACATATTTTCTTTATAGTGATCCCAATGCCCAGAGGTTTCCCACAATTGACGGTTCAGCATGATCGGCGTAGAAATTTCCACATAACCCTCTCGTTCGTGGATTTCGCGCCAATACTGCATCAGTGTATTTTTCAAAACCATTCCTTTCGGAAGGAAAAACGGGAAACCGGGGCCTTCCTCTGCGAACATAAACAAATCCAGTTCTTTGCCCAGTTTTCTGTGATCCCGTTTCTTCGCTTCTTCCAGCATAGTAAGATATGCTTCCAGATCGGCATTTTTAGGATATGCCGTTCCGTAAATTCTTGTAAGCATTTTGTTCTTTTCATTTCCGCGCCAATAAGCACCCGCAATTTTCATGAGTTTTATGGCTTTGACTGGCTTTGTAGAAAGCAGGTGCGGTCCTGCGCAAAGATCCGTAAATTCCCCCTGACGGTATAGGCTGATTACAGCGTCCTCCGGCAGGTCGCGGATCAGCTCCACTTTATAGGGTTCCTGTTTTTCCGTAAAAAAGCGAATCGCTTCTTCCCGCGGGAGTTCGAAGCGTTCCAGCAGAAGATCTTCCTTGACGATTTTCTTCATTTCCGCTTCTATTTTTGGAAAATCATCTGCGGAGAACGTTTCTTCGCTATCGATATCGTAGTAAAATCCGTCGTCAATCGACGGTCCGATCGCGAGTTTTGCATCCGGGTAAAGCCGTTTGATCGCCTGTGCCATAATATGGGACGCCGTGTGACGGAACGCATCTCTTCCGCCTTTATCATCGAAAGTCAGAATTCTGAGCGTGCAGTCGTGATCAATGCGCGTCCGCAAATCAACGCGCTCTCCGTTTACTTCCCCTGCGCATGCGACGCGCGCAAGTCCCTCGCTTAAATCTTTTGCAATGTCCAGCACGGTTTTTGCTTCCGCATATTCCTTGACAGAGCCGTCTTTCAAAGTGATTTTCATTTTTCTATTTCTCCTTTCCGAAACAATACGTCAATACAATAAAAAAACGCCCCTCGCGTTTTCTATCGTACGCAAGGGGCGAATCATTCCATCCGCGGTTCCACCCTTTTTATTCCACCAAATGTTTATCATGGAATCTCTCGTTAATGATGATAACGGAATCACCGGGCCGGATTGGGGCCACTCCGAGGTCGTTTTCCTGCTATGTTCCGCTGAGATATTTGCAGCCAATCGTTTGTTCCTAATCGATATCTCTCTCTGGAAGCTTCCCATAAAGTACTCGTCTCATCAACGTGTTACAGTAAATTATAATACAAAGAAGAAATTGCGTCAAGGTTCCGCGCTTGATTTTTCGGAATTTTTTGCAACGTCGCTTTTGCTCCCGATCTGCAACTTCTTTGATCATAGTTTATAATGCGGTTTTTGCAACAATAATTTAACGCACAAGTAGGAATTCAGGAAAATATCGGAAGGAGCAGACTTCTTGCTATTTTCGTTTCTTTAAGCGATTCATCGCAGTGATTGTGTTATCCAAACTTGAAAATGCTGTCAAACGAAAATATTTGTCGCCATTTTTTCCAAAACCTGCGCCAGGAGTCCCGACAATTGCAACCTCAGTAAGGAGCGTATCAAAGAAAGTCCAGGAATCCAGTTCGTCCGGGCAGCGCAGCCAGATATAAGGGGAATTTTTGCCGCCTGTGTACCAGATACCGAGCGCATCAAGCGCCTGCGTAATGATACTAGCGTTTTTCCGATAATAGGCAATATTTTCCTCAATCTGCTTTCTTCCTTCCGGCGTAAATACAGCCTCAGCGCCTTTTTGTACGAGATAAGAAACGCCGTTAAATTTCGTAGTCTGACGGCGGAGCCACATTTTATTGACATGCATTTCCCCAAACACAAGCTGTTTGGGCACAACAGTATATCCGCAGCGGGTACCGGTGAAGCCGGCTGTTTTGGAAAGAGAGCAAAATTCTATGGCACAGGTTCGGGCGCCTTCAATTTCAAAAATACTACGCGGCAGAGTGTTATCAGCGATAAACGCTTCATATGCAGCGTCAAACAGGATGACAGAATGATATTTGTTAGCATAATCAACCCATTGCTTTAATTGGTCTCTGTTGTAAACAGCACCCGTAGGATTATTCGGAGAGCAGAGATAAATAATGTCTGCCTTTCCCGCGCTGTCGGGAAGCGGTAAGAATCCATTTGCTTCATTTGCATCTGCAAAAATAATTTTTCTGCCATCCATAATATTTGTATCTACATATACCGGATAAACAGGATCGGGAATCAGCACGGTATTTTCTTTATCAAATAGATCAAGAATATTGCCGAGATCGCTCTTGGCGCCGTCCGATACAAAGATCTCCTCTAAATCAACAGAAACGCCATTTTCAGCATAATACTCTTTAATTTTTTCCCGCAGGAAGTCATATCCTTGCTCCGGGCCGTAGCCATGAAAGGTTGCTGCTTCTCCCATGTCCTCCGCCGCCTGCTTCATTGCTGCCACGACAGCTTTACATAGCGGCAGCGTAACATCCCCAATCCCCATTCGAATCAGCTTCTTTTCGGGATGAGCCGCGCTGTATTGCGAGACTCTGCGAGCGATCTCAGAAAAGAGATAGCTTTCTTTTAATTGACTGTAATTTGTATTTGGTATCATGATCCTTCCACCTCACATTCGCAAATCGTTTTAACAGGGCCGGTCATCATAACCGTATTGTCTGCAGATACCCTGATTTTCAGATTTCCTCCGTCCAAGCAAACGGTAATATCTGAATCTTTATCACAGAAGCCCGCTTGAATTGCCGCAGCTGCGGAAGCACAGGCCCCGCTTCCGCAGGCCATTGTAATTCCGCTGCCTCTTTCCCAAACACGCGCTTTCAAAATATTCCGTTCAACAGTCTGCACAAATTCGACATTTACGCCGCTTTTAAAATATGGATGATGCTCAAGTTCTTTTCCAATTGTCGTAAGCGGCGCAGTTCTGGCATCTTCCGTAAAAATAACCGCATGAGGATTTCCCATAGAAACAGGCATGATTTGTACTTCGCCATATTCTGTATTCAATGAAATTGGACGATCCATCACACATTTACCCATATTGACGGTAACCTCCGTAACTTTTCCTCCCCTTGTTTGCAAAGACAAAAATTTATTACCGGAAAGCGTTTCAATGACCAGCTGTTTTTTATCGGTATACCCTTTGTCAAAGACATATTTTCCAACACAGCAGATCCCGTTGCCGCACATCATTGCCTCGCTGCCACCGGCATTAAAAACGCGCATTTTAAAATCAGCCGCTACAGATGGAGAAATGGTTATAATCCCGTCCGAACCGATTCCAAAATGCCGGTCTGATAATTTGCGCGACCACTCCTCCGAATTCGCAAGTTCTCCGTAATAGTACAGATAATCGTTTCCAAGTCCGTGCATTTTCGTGAAATGCATAAATACACCTCCTATGAATTGATTGTTGAAATTCCGATTGTTGTTTCTTCCAGTACATCCAAAAGAACCTTGACCGTATCAAGAGATGTCAGCATTGTGATATTATTTTCCGAAGCACAGCGTCGAATGGCCACACCGTCCTCATAATGTACTCCTGAAAGAATGGCCCTGGTGTTGATTACATAGCTGACATATCCCGCGCGGATAGATTCTAAAATTTCTTCGCTGCCTTCGCTGAGCTTCCGGCGAATTCTTGTGCGGATTCCGTTCGCTTTCAGGAAATCAGCCGTGCCTACGGTAGCCTCGATATTAAAGCCAAGATTGTAAAATCTTCTTACAAGCGGCAGCGCCTCCTCCTTGTCCTCATCAGCAAGCGTAACAACCACGGTGCCATAGTTTTGCAGATGAATCCCAGAGGCCGCCATAGCCTTATACATCGCGCGATGGAGCTTCTTGTCGTATCCGATCGCCTCCCCCGTAGATTTCATTTCAGGAGAAAGATAAGCATCCATGCCGCGCAGCTTCGAGAAGGAGAAAGCAGGAACTTTCACATAAAAGCGCTCTTTTTCTTTCGGATAAATCTCTGTAATTCCTTGTTTTGCAAGGCTTTCCCCCAGAATCACCAATGTGGCGATGTCTGCAAGATTGTACCCGGTCGCCTTAGATAGAAACGGCACCGTACGGGAGGAACGCGGATTCACCTCTATAATGAAAACATTTTCCGTATCATCTACAATAAACTGAATATTGAAAAGTCCAATAATCCCAATTCCGAGCCCGAGACGTTTCGTGTAATCAATAATTTTTTCTTTCACTTGATCAGAAATGCTAAAAGACGGATATACGCTGATAGAGTCGCCGGAATGGACGCCGGTGCGCTCCACAAGCTCCATAATTCCGGGAATAAACACCTGCTGACCGTCACAAACCGCATCCACTTCTACCTCTTTGCCGCGTAAATACTGATCTACCAGCACAGGCTTATCTTCGTCAATCTCAACAGCCGTTTTCAAATAATGGCGGAGATGCTCCGGCTTTGCAACGATTTGCATGGCCCTGCCGCCAAGAACGAAGCTCGGACGAACAAGCACTGGGTACCCGATTTCTTCGGCAGCACGAAGCCCGTCTTCTATGTTGGTTACAGCTTTTCCTTTCGGCTGAGGGATCGAAAGTGACGCTAGCAATTTTTCAAAAGCATCCCGGTTCTCAGCGCGGTCTATCGCGTTTTTATCCGTGCCGATGATTCGCACGCCACGCTCTGCAAGCGGTTCCGCAAGATTGATTGCCGTCTGACCGCCCAGTGTTGCAATAACACCGTAGGGCTTTTCAAATTCAATGATGTTCATTACATCCTCTACACACAGCGGTTCAAAATACAGCTTATCAGAACAGGTGTAATCGGTAGAAACCGTTTCTGGATTATTATTGATAATAATTGCCTCAAAACCCGATTCTTTGATCGTTTTAACAGCATGTACGGTGGAATAGTCAAATTCTACGCCCTGGCCGATGCGAATCGGCCCGGAGCCTAAAACAATAACCTTTTTCTTATTGGAAACCACCGATTCGTTTTCGTCGGCATAGGTTGAATAGAAATACGGAATGTAACTTTCAAATTCAGAAGCACAAGTGTCAATCATCTTATAGACCGGAAGAATTCCCGCGTTTTTCCTTGTGGTAAAAATTTCACTTTCGTTTGTATTCCAAAGATACGCGATTTCCTTATCCGAAAATCCCATTCGTTTTGCCGCTTCCAATGCTTTTATACAATGCGGATTTGCGGAAAGATCATTTTCCATATCCACAATGTTCTTTATCTTTTGAATAAAGAATAAATCAATCGCCGTGGCATCAGAAATGCGCTTCATATCGCAGCCTTTTCTTAAAAGCTCGGCGATGGCATATATACGGTCATCTGTACCGATTTTGATGTATTCTAGCAATTCGTCAACGGTGTTCTCATCAAATTTACGATGATGCAGATGATATAGCCCTATTTCGAGGGAACGCACTGCTTTCAGTAGACTTTCTTCCGCCGTGCGACCGATGCTCATGACTTCGCCAGTTGCCTTCATCTGTGTGCTGAGGGTGTTATTCGCGTCGGCAAATTTATCAAATGGGAATCGGGGCATTTTGGTAACAATATAATCGAGTGTCGGCTCAAAGGAGGCAGGCGTATTCGCAATTCTGATTTCATCTAGCGTCATACCTACGCCGATTTTGGCTGACACACGGGCAATCGGATATCCGCTGGCCTTTGAAGCGAGTGCAGAGGAACGGGAGACCCTGGGATTTACTTCAATCAAATAATATTGAAAAGATTTAGGATCAACTGCAAACTGAACATTGCAGCCGCCTTCTATTTTCAATGCTCTGATAATTTTCAGGGCACTGTTGCGGAGCATTTGATATTCTTTATTGGTAAGCGTTTGGGAGGGACATACAACAATAGAATCGCCGGTGTGAATCCCCACCGGATCTAAGTTTTCCATATTACATACGGTGACAGCAGTATCATTTGCATCTCTGATGACTTCGTATTCGATTTCTTTATAGCCCTTTATGCTCTTCTCAATCAACACCTGATGCACAGGGGAAAGAGAAAGGGCATTTTTCATCATTGGGAGAAATTCCGTTTCATCATCGGCGAAGCCGCCGCCTGTGCCGCCCAAGGTAAATGCCGGACGGAGGACCACTGGAAATCCAATTTTCCGAGCGACTTTTAGTCCATCTTCTACAGAGGTGGCGATATCAGACGGTAAAACCGGCTCTCCCAATTCCTCGCACAATTCTTTGAACAGTTCCCGGTCTTCCGCACGTTCTATACTGCTGCTCTGTGTTCCGAGCAGTTTCACGCGGCATTCCGCAAGGACGCCTTTTTTCTCAAGCTGCATCGCAAGATTGAGCCCGGTTTGACCGCCAATCCCCGGAAGGATGGCATCCGGTCGCTCATAGCGGACGATTTTAGAAATATATTCAAGGGTTAAAGGCTCCATATACACCTTGTCCGCAATGCTTATATCCGTCATAATCGTAGCCGGGTTAGAATTGCACAACACCACCTCATAGCCTTCCTCTTTTAAAGCGAGGCAGGCCTGTGTTCCGGCATAGTCAAATTCCGCAGCCTGACCGATGACAATCGGACCAGAACCGATAACCAGCACTTTTTTAATATCTGTTCTTTTAGGCATCTTTATTCTCCTCCTGCATCATCTGAATAAAACGGTCAAACAAATAGGAACTGTCTTCCGGTCCGGGAGCACTTTCAGGATGATACTGCACCGAAAAAACTTTATCCTTTTCACAACATACACCCTCTATCGTATGATCTAGAAGATTGATATGCGTCACCGTAAGAGGTGTATTTTCAAGGCTTTTCCTGTCGACCGCATAGGAATGATTTTGCGATGTGATTTCGATTCTTCCGGTCTGTACGTTTCGCACAGGATGGTTGCCGCCCCGATGTCCAAATTTTAGCTTATAACATTTTGCGCCATAGGAAAGACAAATGATCTGATGGCCAAGGCAGATCCCGAAAATCGGATATTTTCCATGAAGGATCTGAATCGTTTCAATGACACAGGGAACATCACCGGGGTCTCCCGGGCCGTTTGAAATAAAAACGCCATCGGGACTCAGCGTTTCGATCTCTTCCGCAGTTGTATTGTAAGGAACAACTGTAACCTCACAGTTTCTCTTCTGTAAAGAACGGACAATGTTCTGCTTCATACCGCAGTCAATCGCCACCACGTGAAATTTTGCATGCTCGCATCCCTCGGTATGCTTTTGGGGGCTGCTTACTTTTGACACCGCATCCGTGGGAAGAACCGTGTTTTTGAGAATCTGTGCGCCCCGTTCCGGGCTCGTAGTGATGTCGGTTATGAGCACTTTCCTGCTTCCGTTATCTCGAATAGAGCGGGTGAGTTTTCTTGTATCTACGCCGCTGATGCCGGGGATTTTATACTTTTTCATAATTTCATCAAGCGTTGACGCGCTTCTGAAATTGGAAGGGTTGTCATTATATTCACTTACAATAAATGCTCCGAGTGTAGGCATCACGGTTTCGTAATCATCCTCCGCCATGCCGTAGTTCCCTATCAGTGGATAGGTCATTACAACTGCCTGATATGTATAAGAGGGATCGGAGAGGATTTCCTGATAGCCCACCATAGATGTGTTAAATACGATTTCGCAAACCCGTTCGGATCGGTCTCCAAAGGAATAGCCCAGATATTCGTTTCCATCCTCAAAAATAAGTTTGCAGTTATATTCCTTTTGCATATTGTCTACCTCGCTTTATTTTCGTTTCTTTGATTCTTTGAGGATAATTTTTGCTCAAAGCGATCTTTTCGTGTATCGTTTGGGACAGCGGTAGGATAGCACCCGTCAAAGCAGGCGCTGCAATAGTGATTGTTTCCTATCATGGCTTTTAGTTCGTCAACGGGCAGATATCCGAGGGTATCAGCACCGATGATTTCTGCAATTTTTTCTACCGCATATTTACAAGCAATTAAATGTTCTTCCGAGTCAATATCCGTTCCGTAATAGCAAGGGTGTAAAAACGGCGGAGAGGATATTCTCATATGGATTTCCGAAGCGCCTGCTTCACGCAAAAGCTTTACAATGCGGCCGCTTGTCGTACCTCGGACAATGGAATCGTCAACCAATACCACTCGTTTTCCTCTGACATTTTCTTCAATGGCGGAAAGCTTGATTTTCACCTGATCCAAACGACTGGTCTGGCCGGGGGATATGAAAGTCCTGCCAATATATTTGTTCTTGATTAACCCGATTGTATAAGGAATGCCGGATTCTTTACTGAATCCCAATGCTGCATCCAAACCGGAGTCCGGAACGCCAATAACGAGATCTGCCTCTACAGGATGGCGCCTTGCAAGGATTTCTCCGGCTCTGAAGCGCGCCGAATGAACTGATATCTCATCAATGACTGAATCCGGTCTTGCAAAATAGATGTATTCAAAAGAACACAAACATTTTTCTTTTTTATTGCAATGCTCTGTGCGAGAGATCACGTTATCTCCGTCAAATACCAAAATTTCTCCGGGGTTCACATCTCGGATCAATTTAGCTCCGACCGCATTCAGTGCAGCGCTTTCCGACGCCACTACATACAGATCGTCCGCTGTTTTTCCATAGCAAAGCGGACGGAAACCGTAGGGATCTCTTGCACAGATCAGCTTTTGCGGAGACATCAAAACCAAAGAATACGCCCCGTCCAGGATATTCATCGCACGGCTGAGCGCTTCCTCTATGGAAGCGCAGTTGAGTCGTTCTTTTGTGACAATATAAGCAATCGTTTCCGTGTCGCTTGTCGTATGAAAAATAGCGCCGGACAACTCCAAACGATTTCTCAGTTCCGCGGCGTTGCTCAGATTCCCGTTATGAGCAATCGCCATTTTACCTTTTTGATGATTTACCTCTATTGGCTGGCAGTTGTTTCGGTTTGTTCCTCCGGTCGTCCCGTACCGGACATGACCGACTGCTAGTTTTCCTCTTGGGAAAGAAGACAGAATTCCGCTTTGGAAAACCTCTCCGACAAGTCCTAAGTCCTTATGAGAATAAAACAGGCCATCATCATTTACAACGATACCGCAGCTTTCCTGACCTCTGTGTTGAAGTGCATATAAGCCGTAATATACAACACTTGCAATATCAGATGAATTCGGAGAAATCACGCCGAACACACCGCATTCTTCATGAATACTCATTTTCCACCCCTCTTTGCGCGTTCAAAAGCCGCGCCTACAAATCCTTTAAAAAGCGGATGCGGTCTGTTTGGCCTGCTCTTGAATTCGGGATGATACTGGACACCTACATAAAAATCACGGTCTGAAATCTCTATCGTTTCCACGAGCCGGCCGTCAGGTGAAGTCCCGGCAAGGGTGAGCCCGGCAGCTTCAAACTGCTGTCTGTAATCATTGTTGAATTCATATCTGTGGCGATGGCGTTCACTGATTTGAGAATTGCCATAACAATTTGCAAGTGTTGTGCCGCTTTTCACTTTGCACGGATATGCTCCAAGCCTTAAGGTACCGCCTTTATCAACCTTATCGCTTTGACCGGGCATAAAGTCTATTACCTTGTTTGCACAGGCCTCGTCAAATTCTCCGGAATTAGCGTCTTTGATACCCAATACATTTCTGGCAAACTCAATAACGGCAATTTGCATACCAAGACAAATCCCGAAATACGGAATCTTATTTTCTCTTGCATATTTCGCTGCAAGGATCATGCCCTCGATTCCTCTGTCGCCAAAGCCGCCGGGAACGATAATTCCGTCAAGGTTAGATAGCATTTTACCTACTGTTTCCTCGTTTATTTCCTCAGAATCAATCCAGTGGATTCTAACATGAGTATTGTGGTAATATCCCGCATGGCGAAGCGCCTCGGCGACGGAAAGGTAGGCGTCATGCAATGAAGTGTATTTTCCCACAAGTCCGATTTCCACGCTGTACGGTCTGGACTTAATGCGTTCCACCATCTGAATCCACTCTGTCAAATCCGGCTTTCCCGTCTGTAATCCAAGTTCACGGCAAACCACTCCGGAGAAATTGGATTTTTCCAGCATAAGCGGTGCTTCATACAACACCGGAAGCGTAATATTCTCAATCACACAATCGGGTTTCACATTGCAAAACATCGATATTTTCCTGAAAATGGATTCTTCTAACGGTCTGTCGCAGCGCAGAACAATGATGTTCGGATTGATCCCCATTCCTTGAAGCTCTTTCACAGAGTGTTGCGTCGGCTTCGATTTGTGCTCATCCGAACCGCTTAAGAACGGCACTAATGTCACATGGAGAAACAAGCTGTTTTCTCTGCCAACCTCCAAAGAAATCTGTCTGACCGCCTCCAAAAACGGCTGAGACTCGATATCACCGATGGTACCGCCGATTTCTGTGATCACCACATCGGCATCGGTTTGTTTTCCTACGCGGTAAACAAATGCCTTGATTTCATCCGTGATATGCGGAATTACCTGAACGGTGGAGCCGAGATATTCCCCTCTGCGCTCTTTGTTCAGCACGTTCCAGTATACCTTGCCTGTAGTAAGGTTGGAGAACTTATTCAGATTCTCATCGATAAAACGTTCATAATGTCCGAGATCCAGGTCTGTTTCCGCGCCGTCCTCAGTTACATATACCTCTCCGTGCTGATACGGGCTCATGGTACCCGGGTCAACATTGATATAGGGATCCAATTTTTGGGCGGCTACTTTCAGCCCTCTTGATTTTAACAGTCTACCTAGAGAAGCTGCCGTAATGCCTTTTCCGAGGCCGGAAACAACGCCGCCCGTAACAAAAATATATTTCGTCATGTTTTTATCCTCACTCCCACTCCACTGTTGAAGGTGGTTTTGATGTAATATCATAAACAACTCGTGTAATTTGTGCGATTTCATTGGTAATTCTGGAACTTGCACGTTCGAGCAGTTCATACGGAAGCCGCGTCCATTCCGCCGTCATAAAGTCGTCGGTAGTGACGGCACGAAGCGCAATCGTATATCCATAAGTTCGAGCATCTCCCTTTACGCCCACGCTGCGAAGATCAGTAAGTACGGCAAAATACTGATTTGACATTGCTTCTGCCGAATACGCAGCGACTTCTTCGCGGAAAATCGCATCCGCGTCACGAAGCAGGTCAAGTTTTTCTTTTGTAATTTCTCCGATTACTCTTACGGCAAGCCCCGGACCGGGGAACGGCTGTCTGTATACAAGTTCTCTCGGCAAGCCGAGTTTATTGCCCACCTCACGTACCTCATCCTTAAACAGATCGCGAAGCGGTTCTACAATACTGTCAAAAGCAATCACATCAGGAAGACCTCCTACATTGTGGTGACTTTTAATCGTAGCAGAATCCCCTTTGCCGCTTTCCACTACATCGGGATAGATGGTTCCTTGAGCAAGTGCATGGATTTTGCCAAGTTTTTTTGCTTCTGCCTCAAAGACACGAATAAATTCTTCGCCGATTATTTTTCGCTTCCGCTCTGGCTCTGTGACACCGAAAAGTTTTTTTAGAAAGCGTTCTTCCGCATTTACACGGATCAGGTTCATGCCAAATTTTCCGCGAAATGTGTTTTCTACGAAATCGCCTTCATTTTTCCGTAAAAGGCCATGGTCTACAAACACACAGATTAAATTTTCACCGATCGCCTGATATAGTAACGCGGCGGCTACCGAGGAATCGACGCCTCCAGAAAGTGCTAACAGCACTTTCTTTCCGGCAAGTTCACGCTTGTATCTTTCTACAGAGCGGTCAATGAAATCCTCCATTTTCCAATTCCCGCTGCAGCCACATATATCAAAAAGGAAATTGCGAAGCATTGCTGCACCGTACTCGGTGTGGGCAACCTCTGGATGAAACTGCACGCCGTACAAACGGCGTCTTTCATCACTCATGGCGGCGCATGGACATTTTACCGTTTTGGCAATGACCGAAAAGCCCGCAGGAACGTCTTTGATATAATCCGTATGGCTCATCCAGCAGATGCTTTCTTCCGGTATATCTCGAAACAAAGGACTGCTTAACATCGTTACTGAAGTTTTTCCGTATTCGCTTGAATTCTCGGCACTGCAAATTTCGCCTCCCGATAGGTATGCCAGCAGCTGATCTCCGTAGCAAATTCCTAAAATCGGAATGCCGAGATTCAAAACAGCAGGATCATAGTGCGGGGAAGAACTGTCGTACACACGATTCGGGCCGCCGGTAAATATAATTCCTTTATATTTATTTTTGATGATTTGCTCTGGCGTAATCTTATTATATGGTTTGATTTCAGCATATACGTGATGCTCCCGAACCCGTCTTGCAATTAGTTGATTATATTGACCACCGAAGTCTAAAACAAGGATTTTTTCTTGCATAATATGCTACCTGCCTTTACAATATGATTTCTGCTAATCCTCAAAAGACTAGTTTAATCTCAATATAAAATTATCAACCCTTTTGAGGGATCTGTCAATGTGTTCCGTTTGTAATTTTCGCGCAGGTGCCTGTTCTTTGGAAATCGGCTTACCCAATTGCATTTTTGCTCTTGCAAGTGATACCCAACGCTTATGCCAAATTTGATCCCGTGGATCGGAGGGAAACAGATTTAATGGATATTCAGAAGGATATGGGTTCGGCATATATTTTGTTCTCCTTATTTTTAATAATGATACTGTTTCTTTCCGGGCCAACAGAAATATACGTAACAGGACATCCGACCGCCTGTTCAATGAACGTTATATATTCTTGCGCCGCCTTCGGAAGTTGCTCCCATTCCCGGACTTTTGATATGTCGCACATCCATCCGTTAAAATATTCGATCACTGGCGTTGCCTTCTTCAGTGCGGATGGGAAAGGGAAACTGGTTATTATATTACCATCTAGTAGATAGGAAGTACATACCGGGATTTTTTCCATGCTGCTCAGTACATCTAATTTTGTAATTGCAATTTCCGTTGCAGCCTGAACCTCGATCCCGTAGGAAGTTGCCACCGTGTCGAGCGCTCCCACACGGCGCGGTCTGCCAGTTTTGGCTCCATATTCTCCGCCGGCCTCACGCAGGCGTTCTGCTTCTTCACCGAAGAGTTCCGAAACAAAGGGACCTTCGCCAACACAAGTGGAATAAGCTTTGACAATGCCGAGAACACGCTCTATTTTAGCAGCGGGGAACCCGGAGCCGATCGGCGCATATGCCGCGGTGGTATTGGAGGAGGTGGTATAAGGATATATGCCATAATCCAAATCTCTGAGAGATCCAAGTTGTGCTTCAAACAGAATTTTCTTTCCGCTTCTGGATGCATTTTTTAAAAAGGCTCCGGCGTCGCAGACGAAGGGTTTGATTTTTTCACAGTAATCAAAAATCCATTTATTTAGCATTTGTCTGGTATACGGCTTTGCGCCGTATATTCTTGTGAGTGTCAGATTTTTCCACTCCATAAGGTCATAGAGATGTGTTCTCAGTTCCTCCGGATAGAAAAGTTCGCCTGCAAGTACCGTTTTCTTTTGATGTTTGTCCGAATAAAACGGAGCGATTCCCTGCTTGGTGGATCCGTATTTTTTATCTCCAAGCCGCTCTTCCTCCAGTGCGTCCATTTCTCTGTGCCAGGGAAGCAACAGGGATGCTCGGTCGCTGATTTTCAAATGATCCGGTGTGATTCGCACCCCTTTCTCTGTGACTTGTTTGATTTCTTCCCAAAGATTTTCAGGGTCAAGTGCTACCCCATTCCCCAAAACATTTACAACGCCATCTCTGAAAATTCCAGACGGCAGAAGATGCAGGGCAAATTTACCTTTATCATTGATAACCGTGTGCCCCGCGTTTCCGCCGCCCTGATATCGAACAACAACATCATAATCCTCAGTTAAAAGGTCAACCATACGACCTTTTCCCTCATCACCCCAGTTAATTCCAACAATTGCGCAATTCGACATACAAGATCCTTTCTTTCCCTATGTATTTTAGTTTTTGTTTTTCCAGCGCCGTACTTTTTCTTTTATTTTCCGCTGTCGCCGTAGTTTGAAAGAACTCTAGCAGAAGGATCGTTAACATTGCAGCCTTTCCACGTCTTGTTGGGCATCCAAAAATCTGTGATCATTTGCGACTGTCCAGGATAGTATTTTTCAAATAGTTCCCGATACAAAAGGGATTCTTTTGTGAAAGGCTTAGCGTGCGTATATTTCTCACATTTTTCCTTAAATTCACTGTCCGTATAGACGCTTTCGGCATATTCTTTGAGATCATCAACCATAGAGTGGCCAACTGCGTCGGAAAAAGCTGCTTTTTCGCGCCAAAGGATTTCTTCCGGCAAATATTTGCTATCCTCAAAAGCATGACGGAGCAGATACTTTCCTTTTCCATATTTGTTCAGTTTCATTTCCGGATCAATCGCCAGGACATACTTCACAAAATCCAAATCGCCGAAAGGCACTCTTGCTTCCAGAGAGTTTACAGATATGCAGCGATCCGCGCGAAGCACATCATACATATGAAGCTCTCTCACTCGCTTTTGCGATTCTTCCTGAAAGGCTGCCGCGTTCGGAGCAAAATCGGTATATTTATAGCCGAACAGCTCATCGGAGATTTCTCCTGTCAGCAGGACGCGAAGATCGGTCGTTTCATGAATGGCTTTACAGATTAAATACATTCCCATGCTAGCTCTAATCGTAGTAATATCAAAGGTTCCGAGAAGATAAACGACCTGTTCCAGAGCAGAAAGAACGTCCTCCTTAGTGATGATGATCTCTCTGTGATCACTGCCGATATAATCGGCCACCTGTTTTGCATATTTTAAGTCAATGGCGTCCTCATTCATCCCAATCGCAAATGTCTGAATCGGATCCCTGCTTTTTTTTGCCGCAATCGCGCAAACCAGAGAAGAATCAAGGCCTCCGGAGAGCAGGAACCCAACCTTCGCATCGGCGATCAATCGTTTTTCCACACCGGAAACAAGCTTTTCTTTTATATTGCGGCATATAGTTTCCAAATCATCTTGCACGATATTCGCTACAGCGGTAATATCACAATAACAGATAAATTTTCCGTTCTTGTAATAATGCCCGGGAGGAAACGGCATAATTTTATCGACAATTCCTATGAGGTTTTTGGCCTCACTTGCAAAAAGGATTGTACCGGATTCGTCATATCCGTAATAAAGCGGGCGGATGCCAATGGGATCTCTTGCTGCAATATATTCCTCTGTTTCCCCGTCATAGAGAATCAGAGCATATTCAGCGTCGAGCATACCGAACATTTCTACGCCGTATTCCCTGTAAAGCGGCAGAATGATTTCGCAATCCGAATTGCTTTTGAAGGTATATTTTTTAGATAATTTCTTTTTTATTTTTTCAAACCCATAGATTTCGCCGTTACATACAACATAACTCTTTTCATGACGAAAAGGCTGCATTCCTTCCGGATGTAGCCCCATAATAGCCAAACGGTGAAAACCTAAAAGGCCTTTTCCCGTATCGATAATTCTGCTGTCGTCCGGTCCGCGGGAAATCGTTCTGCGGAAACCGGACTGAAACGCTTCGACAGTAGCCGTTGCGCCGCAATAACCCATAATAGAACACATATTCATATCCTCCTGAATCTTAAGAAATTTGCCGCGTTCTTATCTATTTATCCAGAAGCCTTCTGTAAAGGCCCTTTTAACTGAAACATAACACTTGCGGTGCCCCATCTTTTTCAGATTGGAGCCCGACAAGTATGATTCTCACAGAATCTGCTGTGCGGCTCTCACCATCCCGCGCTCGCTGTAAGCAATTTTCCGTGCTACTTTTCACTCTACATCCTGCAAAGCATCGTATCCTTCTTCGCCGGTACGAACTTTAACAACATTTTCCACATCATAAACGAAAATTTTACCATCGCCGATATGTCCTGTGTAAAGTACTTCCTTAGCGGCCTCAATCACACTTCTTACCGGCACTTTACTGACTACTATGTCTACCTGAATTTTCGGAAGAAGTGTGGCTTCAACCTCAACACCACGGTAATACTCCGGTTTTCCCTTCTGCTGTCCGCATCCAAGCACGTGAGATACCGTCATTCCAGTGATACCAAGTTCCGTCATCGCTTTTTTCAATGCTTCAAAACGATTTTCTTTACAGATAATTTCAACTTTAGTAAACTTGGGCGTTCCGTCCTCAAAAGCTGGAACCTTTTTAACCGGTACAGCTTCCGCTACCGGAATTTCCCCGCGGACTGCGACGGCTGCTTCATACCCATAATCAAGACTTTCCACTGCCGGAACAAAATCAGCGTATGCGCTTGGAAGGCCGTGTTCTGTACTGTCAAGGCCCTTGATTTCTTCTTCTTCGGAAACTCGAAGCCCCACTGTTTTTTTGATGAGGAAGAATGTTGCCGTCATCAAAATGGCAGTCCATGCAAGGACAGCAACAATACCAACCGCCTGAATACCGAGCAGTTTTGCACTTCCGGTGTAGAACAGACCGCTTAATCCAGCCGGAGCTTTCGGATTTGCCAAAAGACCGACCGCTATGGTTCCCCAAATTCCATTTGCAAGGTGGACCCCTACTGCTCCTACGGGATCATCAATATGTAATTTCAAATCAAGAAATTCAACAACGACTACAACAAGTATGCCGGACACAATCCCGACAACGATGGAACCGATGGCATCCAGCGCGTCGCAGCCGGCGGTAATTCCGACCAGTCCTGCAAGCGAAGCATTCAGACACATGGAAACATCAGGTTTGCCGTTCTTAATCCATGTGAAAATCATTGTGGTACAGGTTGCAACAGCAGGCGCAATGGTTGTCGTGAGAAATATGGAGGCGAGTGATGTTCCATCCCAAGCCGCGGCGCCGTTAAATCCGTACCAGCCAAACCATAAGATAAAGCAACCAAGCGCGCCGAGTGTAATGGAATGTCCAGGGATGGCATTTACCTTTTTAATCTTCCCTGCTTTATCTTTTACATATTTGCCGAGACGAGGGCCAACCATGATCGCGCCGATAAGGGCTGTGATCCCACCAACCGAATGGATGGCTGCGGAACCGGCGAAATCGTGGAATCCAAGCTGTGCAAGCCAGCCCTGGGAGTTCCAGATCCAACCGGCTTCTATGGGATATACAAAGAGCGAAATAACGCCCGAGTAAATGCAGTAGGAAACAAACTTTGTTCTCTCTGCCATCGCACCGGAAACGATCGTCGCAGCCGTTGCACAGAATACAAGGTTAAATACAAAACTGGATGCATTCTCTTTAATAAATCCTCCGAAATCAGTGAAAATATCAAGATTCGGAATACCGACAAGCCCAAAAACATAATCCTCTGCCATCATCAAACCGAAACCCAGCAAAACAAAAACGACTGTCCCGATACAAAAATCCATCAGGTTTTTCATGATAATATTGCCGGCATTCTTCGCTCTGGTGAAACCCGTTTCTACCATTGCAAAGCCTGCCTGCATAAAGAATACAAGAGCTGCTCCAATCAGGAACCATACACCAAATACTTCGGATGTTACCGTTTCTTCTATCAGTTTCGTGATTTCATTAATTGCCATATTCATCATCTCCTAAAATAGTTGTCAGCTTTTATCTGACACCAAACAACAGTTCTCCGTATGTAGGGAACGGCCAGTATTTTTTGGCGGTTAAGGTTTCTGCCTCATCACAGACCACACGCAATTCATTCATCTTTGTGAGAAGAATATCGCGGATAGCGGCTGATTCAGTGATGACATTATCACTCTGTCCAACTGCAACAACCGCTTTTTCCAATTCACCTGTTGCAATAAAAATACGCTCAGTAAGAACAGAAAGCTTTTTCATTAGCGTGCTTTCATACGTGCAGGATATCTCATCTGATACCGACTTTTTCAAAGCGGCAGTTTTTGCGAGGTCCTTTACATATGCCTCAACCGCAGGAGCAATTTCACATCTTGCCATATCTACCATAGTGTTGGCCTCGATAATAACAGTTTTACAGTAATTTTCGAGTGTGATTTCACAGCGGGATTTTAGTTCCGCTTCGGAAAACACCTTATGAAAAGTCAGCATATCCACATTCTTTTTGTCAAGAATGTGCGGAATACAATCAGCAGTTGTTCTATAATTAAGCAGTCCTCTCTTTTCCGTTGCTTCCGTAATCCAGGAATTGTCATAGCCATTTCCATTGAAAATAATTCTTTTGTGATCCTTGATCGTCTTACGAATCATCTCATGCAACGCTACTTCGAAATTCTCTGCCTTTTCCAAACGGTCAGCATAGATTTTGAGAGATTCGGCAACCGCGGCATTGAGCATAATGTTTGCACAGGCAATGCTGTTAGAAGAACCAAGCATACGGAATTCAAACTTATTCCCCGTAAAAGCGAAGGGGGAAGTACGGTTACGGTCAGTCGTATCTTTTGTAAATTTCGGCAGCACATTAACGCCGAGCTTCATTTGTGTTGTTCCTGCAGCGCTATACGGCGTACCCGTTTCAATCGCTTCCATAATTGCGTTCAGCTCATCACCAAGGAAAATGGAAACTACGGCAGGAGGTGCTTCGTTTGCCCCCAGACGATGGTCGTTTCCGGCTGTTGCAACAGAAATACGGAGCAAATCCTGATAATCGTCTACCGCTTTAATAACAGCACAAAGAAATAAAAGAAATTGAGCATTTTCATAAGGAGTTTTTCCGGGAGAGAGAAGATTGACGCCGGTATCCGTAGTAAGGGACCAGTTGTTATGTTTCCCGCTGCCATTTACGCCTGCAAAAGGTTTTTCGTGCAGCAGGCAGACAAGACCATGGCGAGCGGCAACCTTTTGCATAATCTCCATAGTGAGCTGGTTATGATCGGTTGCAATGTTGGTGGTGGTATAAATCGGTGCTAGCTCATGCTGCGCAGGAGCGACTTCATTATGTTCAGTCTTGGCAAGGATGCCGAGCTCCCACAGTTCTTTGTTGAGATCCTCCATATAAGCTGCCACACGTGGCTTGATAGCGCCGAAATAGTGGTCATCCATCTCCTGACCTTTCGGCGGTTTTGCGCCGAACAACGTTCTGCCGGTGAACACTAAGTCTTGCCGTTTATTATACATCTCTCTATCTATGAGAAAATACTCCTGCTCCGGTCCGACAGAGGTTTTGACACATTTTACGCTATTGTCTCCGAACAGGCGGATAATGCGCAGCGCTTGCTTGTTAAGTGCCTCCATAGAGCGAAGGAGCGGTGTTTTCTTATCGAGGGCTTCGCCGCCGTAGGAACAAAATGCAGTAGGGATACATAAAGTTTTTCCCTTAATAAATGCGTATGACGTAGGATCCCATGCAGTATAGCCTCTTGCTTCAAACGTTGCTCTTAGTCCGCCAGAAGGGAAAGAAGATGCATCCGGCTCACCCTTAATCAATTCTTTGCCGGAGAACTCCATAATTACGCCACCGTCCGGAGAAGGGGAAATAAAGCTGTCATGTTTTTCCGCTGTAATGCCGGTGAGCGGCTGAAACCAGTGCGTATAGTGTGTGGCTCCATTTTGAACTGCCCAATCCTTCATGGCGGCAGCAACGGCATTTGCCACGCTGATATCCAAATCTTCCCCCTCATCAATCGTCTTCTTGAGAGAATTGTAAACCTTTGCGGTCAGCGTTGCTTTCATCACTCTGTCATCGAAAACCTTACTCCCAAAAAAATCTGTTACTGTGCTCATAGTCGTTCCTCCTTTTCAAATTTAAAGATAAAGATGCGTTCATTCCATCCGAAACGATATAATTAAAATGCCTTTCCCTTTATCTTCATATTCTGCTTCCTCTCTGAAATAAGAAAAGGCGCCTTTAAGGGGGATTTAACCACTTAAAGGCGCCTTTGCCTTTTCATTTATTTTAATGGCAGCCATAAAAAAGAGAACGCCTCTGAGATCGAAATCTCAAAGACGCCCTTGCCTTTTCGAATCGCATTTTACATCGATGGAAAGCGTTTGTCAACCCCCTTTTTACAAATTTTTCTGAACGCTATTTTGTACAACAAACGCAGCCCGGCTTATCGCTTTGACGATAGAAATGCACGATCAAAAAAATCTTAGTTTTTTTTTCAAAAGTATTGACATCGGGATTTTGAAAATATATAATAAGCAAAACCGTTGAGGAAGAGTAAGTAGATTTCATCCCTTTTTCTTCAGAGAGTTGCAGAGAGTGTGATTGCAGCAAAAAATATGAAATCGAATGGACTTCTGAGGGCGAACAGAAAAGATTTGTTTTGGGAACAAGTCTTAGTATGCAAGACGGAGTATGACTCTCTGTAAACAAAAGTCTGCATATGGTTGTATGCGTAAAGTGGGCGTATTATAATGATACGTCAAGCCGGGTGGCACCGCAGGAGTAATTGATACATCCTGTCCCAGCAAATTTTATGATCTGGGACAGGATATTTTTGTTTTCTGTCCCGAAAAACAGAAAGGAGACAGAACGATGTCAGAAAAGAAAATTCCCTACAAAATCTATCTTGAGGAGCAGGAAATGCCCAACGCTTGGTATAATTTGCGTGCCGATATGAAAAAGAAACCGGCGCCATTATTAAACCCAGGGACCCACCAGCCAATGAAAGCTGAGGAACTCGCAGGTGTATTCTGTGAAGAACTCGTCAGTCAGGAACTTGACAACGATACTGCATATTTCGATATCCCCGAAGATATCAGAAACTTTTATAAGATGTATCGTCCTTCCCCTCTTGTGAGAGCATATTGTCTTGAAGAAAAGCTCGGTACTCCCGCAAGAATTTACTACAAATTTGAGGGCAACAACACCAGCGGCAGTCATAAGCTGAACTCTGCGATTGCACAAGCCTACTATGCAAAGAAGCAAGGACTGAAAGGCGTTACCACCGAGACTGGGGCAGGTCAGTGGGGTACGGCACTCTCTATGGCGTGTTCTTACTTTGACCTCGATTGCAAGGTATACATGGTAAAATGCTCTTACGAACAAAAGCCCTTCCGCCGCGAAGTGATGCGAACCTATGGCGCATCCGTAACGCCCTCGCCTTCTATGGAAACTGAGGTCGGTAAGAAAATTCTTGCCGAACATCCCGGGACTACAGGCAGCCTTGGCTGTGCCATTTCCGAGGCAGTGGAAAAAGCCGTAACAAGTGAAGGGTACCGTTATGTGCTTGGCAGCGTACTGAATCAGGTGTTACTGCATCAGTCAGTGATCGGACTTGAAACAAAAACGGCGCTTGATAAATACGGTATTAAACCAGATATTATTATCGGATGTGCCGGAGGCGGCTCCAATCTTGGCGGTCTGATTGCTCCCTTTATGGGGGAAAAGCTTCGCGGCGAGGCAGATTACAGATTTATCGCTGTAGAGCCGGCATCTTGCCCGAGCTTAACCCGCGGAGTCTACGCGTACGATTTCTGCGACACCGGGATGGTTTGTCCGCTTGCTAAAATGTATACCTTAGGCAGCGACTTCATTCCATCTGCTAACCACGCAGGTGGTCTTCGCTATCACGGCATGAGCTCCATTCTTTCACAGCTATACGATGACGGTTTCATGGAGGCGGTTTCCGTAAAACAGACAGAGGTGTTTGAAGCAGCAGAATATTTTGCCAGAGTGGAAGGAATTCTTCCTGCGCCAGAAAGTTCCCATGCCATCCGTGTTGCTATTGATGAAGCAATAAAGTGCAAGGAAACCGGGGAAGAAAAAACCATCGTATTTGGATTAACAGGCACAGGCTATTTCGATATGGTCGCATATGAAAAATTCCACGACGGTGAGATGGATGATTATATTCCCACTGATGAGGAACTCAAAAAGTATGCTGAAAGACTACCGAAAATTTAATCATTAAAATAAAAAAGTTCGCTCCTAAAATGATAGGGGCGAACTTTTTTAGGAAATGCTTTAAAAGCCGAGTCTGCATCGAAATCATGCGTTACAGACGCATTCGGATTTTATCAAAAAATTTTATTATCCAAGTAAAATATCTGGTTTTTCTTTGTCAGGATCGAATATCATGATTGGTCCCTTATGCGTTCAAGAGTAGATTTTTATAATATTTTCAGCGGCGGCGCTTTTGGAAATGCAGTTGTCCATTGCATACTTCTCTATATAATGATGTGCTTCCGGCTCTGTCATTTTCAGTTCACTGATCAGTAAACATTTTGCGCGATTGATGATACGGATTTCTTTCATTCGTTCTTCAATTGAAAATGTTTTCTGTTCAAGCTTTCTGAGCCGTTCTCTGGCGCTTGACATCCAACTTAAAGCTTGTGTCAATAGGGAGCGGGAAGTTGGCTTAGACAATGTGAACACGCCATGCTCTGCAACTTTATCGTATATTTCGGCATGAACATCACTTCTGGAGAGCATCAGCACTACCGTCGTTTGGGAGCGGCAGCAATCTATTGCGAAACGGGTACCAGATTCATCTGGCAGTGGTGAATTAATGATAACAAAGTCAAATTCCCTGGCGGCGATGTATCTCTTGGCCTCGCTTACACTGGCCGCTATGCATACAGGCTGATATTGGGAAGAAGGGAGCATTTGGGCGGCCGCGGTATTGAAACTGTCTGATACGGACACTACAAGAACGCTGTAAATGCGTTCTTTTAAACTCATACGCGCTCCCTCCTCTCATAGATAGTCTGCTTATTTATTACAGTAAATGTCCAAAATGGTTTCCGGTATGTGTTCTACAATAAATGCGCTTTGCGCTGCAAGAGCACGAGCTTCATCAAGGGTGTTCGGCAGGCGCTGATATTTATCAAGTGCTTTAGTATTTGCTTTAAATAAATTGAAATCAGCAGCCACCGGCAATGCAAGTCGATTCCGAATGCCATAAAGTCCCGCATAAATAATCAGTGCAAAAGCAAGATATGGATTCGCGGTAGGGTCAGGCGAACGAAGTTCCGCCCTGCGGTATTCGCCAAACGCCGCAGGAATTCGTACAAGTTGGCTTCTGTTTTCACTCGACCAAGTGATGTATCTCGGTGCTTTATGATTTCCAAAGCGGACATAAGATTCTGCTGTTGGATTAAGGAAAACCGTCATTTCTGCGGCTTTTTCCAATACCCCCGCAATCACAAAAGGAAGAGCATCCAAGCCGTCTTCGGATTTCACAGACAGATTGATATGAAATCCGTTACCTGGTTGATTTTCGAGAGGCTTAGGGGAAAAATCCGCATGAAGACCATTGCGCCGTGCTACGGTCTTAACAACAGTTTGAAATGTCATAACATTGTCCGCAGCTGTGAGAGGATCCGAATACCGAAAATCAATTTCGTTTTGACCGGGACCTTCTTCGTGGTGGGAGCTTTCCGGACGAATTCCCATCTGCTCAAGGGTCAGGCAAATTTCACGACGAATATTTTCCCCCTTGTCTTCCGGAGCAATATCCATATATCCGGCTTCATCGTACGGTTCTTTGCCCGGCTTACCGTTCTGGTCTAAGTTGAATAGATAAAATTCCTGTTCCGCGCCGAAAAAAAACGAAACTCCAGCATTGGCCGCATCTTTTATTGCTTTTTTGAGCAGATAGCGGGTGTCACATTCATAGATCTTTCCAGAAGGATACGTAACATCGCTGAACATACGCACTACCTTTCCGTGTTCAGGACGCCAGGGCAATCCCATCAAAGTCTCACTATCCGGCTTCAAAAAAAGATCCGAATGTGTTTCATCCCCAAAGCCTTCAACGGATGATGCATCAAAAGTGATTCCGTATTCAAAAGCGCGAGCCAGTTCCTCAGGCATAATGGAAATGTTTTTTTGTTTTCCGAAAACATCACAGAACGCCAGTCGGATAAATTTGACATCATCTTCCATGACATACTGCATTACTTCTTCCTTTGAATACTTCATATGCGTACCTCTTTTCCTTAATTCGCCACATACATCTGTTTGTATGGGTTCTTGCTGTCCGGTGTAATGACCGTAAACTGGGAATTCAATATTACATTTACGTCATAGCCGAACACACTGCAATATTCGGTCATTTCATCCTGTATGCTTTCCATATCAGCAAGATCTGCCATTCGGGCACAGACATTTTTCGGAAAAACAATATCTTCGACATTGCCTCTAAGATAAATTTTTCCGCCATGCATTCCCGTACAGGGAAAATTGCCGACAATCTTACGATTTTTATCACATAATCCGAGAACCACAATCATCCCCCCGGCTTGGTATTCGCCGAGAAAGCTTCCGGCAGAGCCTCCGATAATCATAACCGGGATCTTATCCTTATACTCTTTCATATGAATTCCTGCACGGTAGCCGGCGTTCCCCTTGATATAAATCTTCCCGCCGCGCATAGCATATCCTGCAGCATCACCGATATTGCCGTGAACAATGATTTTTCCATCGTTCATCGTATCGCCAACCGCATCCTGTGCGTTCGCATTCACCACAATAGAAGCTCCGTCAAGATAAGCGCCGAGGGCATTTCCGGGAATTCCGTTTATTGTAATATTTTTCTCTTTCATACCGGCCGCAATGAAACGTTGACCACAACAGCCAGTAATAACCACATCCATATCAGATTGTCGGATTTCTTGGTTCAAAGTTTTATAGTCCAGGCTTCTTACATCTAAGAACATTTTATTATACCACACCTCCGAATTTATTTCTACGATTTTCCGCAGAAAACGCCATAAAAGAAGCATTTTCTTTCAACAAATCAAAGTTTATCGTATCAAGCGGAGTCTGTTCACGAATCAGAGAAGTATAAATGCCTCCGCGGTCCACCTTATCCACTAAAATATATCCTTTCAGCAGTCCGTCGCGTACAAAAAACTTTTTAGCGGAAGTATTTTCAAGCTCTTTATGAACTGTGCCGCCGTCCTTTTCGGTGATGTAGCTGCCTGCGGTCATAATATGCAGACCGAAAAACCCAATAGAGTTCATTGGAATCGCTTTGTCGAATACCTTTGAGCCTCCCGCCATGTTTACGCCTGCTGTAAACCCTTGCATATAGGCGTTGGGCAGCAGAGCCAACACCCGGTTGCCGCCCCAAGAAATATCGTAACCCTCGGTACAATCTCCGGCAGCGTAAATATTCGGCAGGCTTGTATGCATCGCTTCATCCACCAGAATGCCACGATTGACGGCTCCGCCGACCTCTGCAATCAGCGAGGTGTTTGGTCTGACCCCTACAGCAGTTATAAGAATGTCGAAGCAGACGGTCTTTCCGCTTTTCATAATAGCCTTGTTTGGCTCAAACTTTGTCACGCTGTCTGACATCATAAATTCAATACCATTGTTTTCAAGATAACTTTGTACAATCGGAGCAGTATCTTCGTCGAGAATACTGGAAAGAACTTTATCAGCCAAATCGCAAACCTTAATACTTTTCACTCTGCCGTGCAAACCTTCTGCGCATTTCAGTCCGATAAGTCCCGCGCCGATGATAAGAACGTTTGAATTGGGTGTAATGGCCTTTTCAAGTGTCAGAGCATCATCGAGAGTCATGAAGGAAAATCGATTTTCTACCGTTTCAAGCCCTGCAAAATTCGGCACAAAGGGGGAAGAACCGGCCGCTACACACAATGACGAAAAAGGCAAAGATGTTCCGTTTGACAGAACAACAGTATTGTGAGCATTGTTAATTTTAACAGCTGTTTCCCCGTAAATCACTTTGCAACCATTGACTTCATAAAAATCTTCGGAGCGATACTTCATCCGTTCAAGATCAGTTTTGCCTTCAAGGTAATAAGAAATCAAAGGACGGCAGTATACCGGATGTTTTTCTTTTGAAATGACAACGATTTGAGAATCTTTATCCTTGCTGCGGATCCCCTCAATGCAGCCGGCAGCAGCAATCCCATTGCCGATAATAATATACTGTTTCATTTGCTCACCTTTCTTCATATACAATCGCTTTGTTGGGACAGCCTTTGACGCAAGCGGGCTCTCCGCAGGCGTTTTCAAGACAGAGTTCACATTTTTGTGCGGTTCCGTTCGCAGACACTGATAACGCACCGTAAGGACAGATCATGATGCAGCTTAAACAACCTACACATTTGTTTCTATAGATGCAAATTCTTCCGTCTTCAATGTGCAAAGCGCCTGAAATGCAGCTTTTTACACACAATGGATCTTCGCAGTGCCTACACGAAACGGCAAAATTGATTTTATTATCGCCGTCCACCGCAATCCTAGGAAATAGTTTCTTCCCTTTTAGAGCCTTAACCATATCGGAGACCCCAGAATTGGCAAAAGCACAGTTATATTCGCATAAGTGGCAGCCAAGACACCACTCTTCATTTACATATACACGTTTCATCATCTACACCTCTTATTCACCTGCATGGAAAATGCCGAGAATTTCTAATTCTTTGTCCGTAAGACCGATTCCGCGGAGCATCAGACGATTTCCGCGCAAAGCTTCGATCGAATTGATTCCCATTCCGCCCATAAGCTCTTTGATTTCATGTCGCCAGGCATTCATCAGATTGACAAGGCGTTCACTTCCAATTTCTGGATTCAGCCTTTTCACAAGTTCAGGACGCTGTGTGGCGATCCCCCAGTTACATTTACCGGTTTGACAGGTTCTGCACAAATGACAGCCGAGGGCAAGAAGTGCCGCGGTAGCAATATAACAGGCATCCGCTCCGAGAGCAATTGCCTTGACTACATCCGCAGAGCTGCGGATGCTGCCGCCGACAACAATGGAAACGTTGTTTCGGATGCCTTCGTCACGCAGGCGTTTGTCAACAGATGCCAATGCCATTTCAATGGGAATCCCAACATGATCTCTGATTCTTGTGGGGGCAGCTCCCGTTCCTCCTCTGAAACCGTCAATGGCGATGATGTCCGCACCGCTTCTGGCGATGCCGCTTGCTATGGCGGCGATATTATGAACGGCTGCTACTTTAACAATAATCGGCTTTTTATATTCGGTTGCTTCTTTTAAAGAGTAAACCAACTGCCGTAAATCCTCAATGGAATATATGTCATGATGGGGAGCCGGTGAAATAGCATCTGAACCTTCGGGAATCATACGGGTGCGGGAAACATCTCCCACAATTTTTGCTCCCGGCAAATGTCCGCCGATTCCCGGCTTTGCGCCTTGTCCCATTTTTATTTCAATCGCGGCGCCGGCTTCAAGATAATCCTTATAGACACCGAAACGGCCGGAAGCAACCTGTACAATAGTATTTTCACCATAGCAATAAAAATCCTCATGCAGACCACCCTCACCAGTATTATAGAAAATGCCGAGTCTCTTTGCGGCAGTTGCCAGTGACTTGTGCGCATTATAGCTGATGGAGCCGTAGCTCATAGCGGAAAACATCACAGGCATGGAAAGTTCAAGTTGCGGTTCAAGCTTGCAAATCATCTTACCATTTTCATCTTTTTCGATTTGTCCCGGCTTTTTGCCGAGAAAAACTTTCGTCTCCATTGGTTCGCGCAAAGGATCAATAGACGGATTGGTTACCTGTGATGCGTTAATCAAAATTTTATCCCAATACACCGGCATCGGCTTGGGGTTTCCCATTGAGGATAAGAGTACGCCGCCACTATTGGCCTGCTTATACACCTCTTTGATCGTATCGTCCTGCCAGTTGGCGTTCTCACGCAATCTGCAATCGCTCTTAACAATTTTGAGCGCTCTTGTCGGACAAAGCGATACGCAGCGATGGCAGTTTACACATTTTGATTCATCTGAAAGCATTCCTTTTCGGTCTTCATCGTAGGAATGAACTTCATTTGCACATTGCCGTTCACATACCCGACAGGCAATGCAGCGATTTTCATTTCTTATTACTTCAAATTCCGGATAAATAAATTCGATTCCCATTAATACGCGCCTTCCTTTACTCTTACAATCACCGCTTCGCCGCCTGCCGGAGCATAGATCTGTTCCGCATTGGGTTCCATAACGCGGATTGCCGACTCTTCACTGGCGATGAAGACTTTATCGTCTTTCTCTCCCACAACCATGGAGCGAAGCTTCAAACGGTCATTTAGCGCCATAAGTCCTCCGTTAAAGCCAAAAACAATCGAAAACGGGCCGGTAATCAGCAGGCTGGGAAAAACCGTTCGCAAAAATTTCAGTTTTTCTTTCTCCGTTTCATTGTCCTTTGCGGCAATTGTGCTCCAAAATGGCGCCGCAATGACACTTGCCGCTTCCTGTAGGGAAAGTTTCTGTACACGGAGCAAATAATCCATAATATAGGTAATCACCTCCGTGTCGGTTTGCAGCGTACATTTGTAGCCGAACATTTCTATAAATCTGCGGTTGGCGTCATAGGAAGAAATTTCTCCGTTATGTACGATAGAATAGTCCAGCAGTGTAAAAGGATGCGCTCCGCCCCACCAGCCCGGTGTATTCGTGGGATATCTGCCGTGCGCCGTCCAGGAATAGCCTTCATATTCATCCAGTTTATAGAAAACACCTACATCCTCCGGAAAACCAACCGCTTTAAAGGTTCCCATGTTTTTACCGCTTGAAAATACATAAGCACCCGCCATTTCAGTATTGATTTTCATAACGGCGCGGGCGACAAATTCTTTTTCATCAAGCTGATGCGAAAGAAGGATTGATTTAAGCGGAGCAACAAAATATCTCCAAACAATCGGCTCATCGGTAATAGACGGAATTTTTCTTGTAGGGATGATTTCTGATTTTACAATTTCAAAGTGTTCTTTTAAGAACGTCTCACAGTTTTTTCGGGAGGTTCTGTCGTTAAAAAACATATGTAATGCGTAGAAATCCTTATATTCCGGATAAATTCCATATGCAGCGAATCCGCCACCGAGACCGTTGGAGCGGTCGTGCATCGGCTTCATCGAATCAATGATTCTTTCTCCGGTCATTTTCTTTCCGACTTTTGAAATAACCGCGGCAATCGCGCAGCCGGAGGGGATTCTTATTTGACCTTCAATACTGTTCATATT
>ENA-OYZN01000187-OYZN01000187.1-human-gut-metagenome-genome-assembly--contig:-NODE-187-length-41104-cov-5.623718_pt1 | contig 41104 bp, 36 predicted proteins | sample MGYA00243294_ERZ653483 | MGnify/ENA primary metagenome ERZ653483 (study PRJEB26926, sample SAMN06165155) | human gut metagenome | biome: ENVO:00009003; feature: ENVO:2100002; material: ENVO:00002003... | reverse complement strand
AAAATCAAGCCCCATTCCAGAAAAAACTGAAAAACAGGAGGGATTCATCATCGAAGTGAAAATCAACAAAGAAATCCAGCGGTATCAGGAGAGCATCCTGTTCGGCTTATCCATGCGGCAGATGGTGTTCGCGCTGCTTGCCATCGGTGTGGCAGTCGGCGCGTACTTCGGATTAAAGCCGCTCATCGGCGCGGCAGAGGTCGGCTGGGTGTGCATGCTGGCGGCGTTCCCGTTTGCCCTGTGCGGCTTTTTTACCTACAACGGCATGCCCGCCGAGCGCTTCCTGCTGGCGGTCATCCGCTCGGAAATCCTCTGCCCGCGAACGCTTGCATATCATCCACAGAATCTGTACGCGGAGCTTTTATTGGACAGCAGTACAATGCGGGAGGTGCTGACGCTTGATTAAAACGCTCAACAACACCATCAAGCAGGACCGAACGGTATATAAAATCCCGCGCAGCGTACAGGACGTCATTCCCATCCAGCGGATCTTCGCGGATGGGATTTTTCAGTTCGGCACGAAATATTCCAGAACGCTGCGCTTCTCAGACATCAACTATGCCATTGCCTCGAAAGAGGACAAAACTGCGATGTTCCTCGGCTACAGCGAACTGCTGAACGCTTTGGACAGCGGCTCGACCACCAAGCTCACGATCTGCAACAAGCAGGTCAACCGGCAGGCGTTTGAAGATACCGTCCTGCTCCCGCAGCGCGGCGACAGCCTCGACGGATTCGTGGACGAGTTCAACGGGATGCTGGAAAGCAAAATCTCCGGCAGCTCCGCCAGCGTGGAGCAGGAGCGATTTATCACGGTTTCCGTTCACAAGAAAAACGTGGACGAAGCGCGCACATTCTTCTCCCGCGTGACGGGCGAGGTATCTTCCAAGCTCTCGCGTCTCAACTCGTCTTCCAACGAGCTGGATGCAGCCGAACGGCTGGATGTGCTGCGCGGATTCTTCCGACCGGAGGAAGCTGCGCTGCCCTTTGATTTGCAATCTGCCATGAAGCGCGGACATAATCTCAAGGATACGATCTGCCCGGATAGTCTGGAATTCCATCGGGATTATTTCAAAATGGGAAGTCAATATGGCCGTGTGCTGTTCCTTAAAGACTACGCCAGCTACATCAAAGACAGCATGATTCTGGAGCTGACCGATCTCAACCGGCGCATGATGCTCTCCATCGATATGATCCCCGTGCCGACGGACGAAGCGGTGCGCGAGGTGGAGAACAAGCTGCTCGGCGTGGAGACGAACGTCACCAACTGGCAGCGGCGGCAGAACAGCAACCAGAACTTCTCTGCCGTTGTGCCGTATGATCTGGAACAGCAGCGGAAGGAAACCCGCGAGATGCTGGATGATCTCACGACCCGCGATCAGCGGATGCTGTTTGCCGTGGTCACGCTCGTGCATCTGGCAGACAGCAAAGAGGAACTGGACAGCGACACGGAAACGCTCCAATCCATTTCCAGAAAACACCTTTGCCAGCTTGCGAAACTGAGCTTTCAGCAGCAGGACGGTTTGATCACCGCGCTGCCGCTCGGTTTGCGGCGCATCGACGCGCTGCGGACACTCACGACAGAAGCCCTCGCTGTGCTTATGCCGTTCAAGGCGCAGGAAATTCGGCACCGACACGGCATCTACTACGGGCAGAACGCCATTTCCAAGAATCTCATCCTTGCCGACCGCAAGGAGCTTTTGAACGGCAATGGCTTCATCCTCGGCGTCTCCGGTTCCGGTAAATCCTTTGCAGCCAAGCGCGAGATCACGGAGATCGCGCTGTCCACAAACGACGACATTATTATCATTGACCCAGAAGCCGAGTATCGCCCGCTGGTCGAGGGCTTGGGCGGCGAGGTCATTGAAATCTCGGCGACGTCACCCAATCATATCAACGCCCTCGACATGGAATCCGGCTACAACGACGGTGACAATCCAGTTGTGCTGAAATCCGAATTCTTATTGTCCCTCTGCGAGCAGCTCGTGGGCGCTGGCAAGCTGTCTGCAAAGGAGAAATCCATCATTGACAGGTGTACTGCCCAGGTCTACCGCGAGTTCATCCGAAACGGCTATCTCGGCGTTGTGCCGACATTACAAGACTTCCATGCCGCGCTCTTGGAGCAGCCGGAACCCGAAGCGCGGGACGTTGCGCTGGCGTTGGAGCTGTTCACAGAGGGCAGTCTCAACACCTTTGCCAAGTACACGAACGTGGATACCAATTCCCGCATTCTTTGCTATGACATCCGCGACCTCGGCAAGCAGCTCCTGCCGGTTGGTATGCTCGTTGTGCTGGACAGCGTGTTCAACCGCATCATCCGCAACCGAAAACTCGGTAAAAATACCTGGTTATATATTGACGAAATCTACCTGCTGTTTCAGCACGAGTACAGCGCCAATTTCCTGTTCACGCTCTGGAAGCGGATGCGCAAATACGGGGCCTGCGGCACGGGGCTGACGCAGAACGTGGATGACTTGTTACAGTCCCACACGGCGAGAACCATGCTTGCAAACAGCGAATTCCTGCTCATGCTTAATCAGGCGAGTACGGACCGAATCGAGTTGGCGCGGCTGCTCAATATTTCGGACAATCAGCTTTCGTATATTTCAGGTGTAGACTTTGGACACGGGCTTCTCAAATGCGGCAGCACCATCGTGCCTTTCGTGGATCATTTTCCGAAAAACGGCAGGCTGTATCAGCTGATGACCACAAAAATGTCTGAACGGGTGGAGCAGGCGTCGTAATGCGGGAGGTCAAAGAAAAATCACCGCTGAAAGCGAGAGCCGTCGAAACCCTCAAATCCGCGCCGCAGGCAGCGTTCCGCCGCGGCACAGATGCTTCCTTTCAGCAGCTTCGGCAGGAGCTGCGCGAGGCAGCGCAGGACGGTCAGCCGGAAGATCGCTACGAGAGCGGCAAGATCACAGATACCGCCGACCATGCCGTGCAGGAAGTCCGCCATCTGGCAGAAAAGGCAGCCCACAGGCTGCCGAAAACGAAGTCTGAATCGGAAGCCAGGACAAAATCTGTTCCCCAACACAAACGTCCGCAGCCCCAGCATTCTACTACGGAACCGAGGGAATATCCACCGCAAAGCCAGTCACAGGGAAATCAGTCTGTGCGCGAATCGGCTTCTCCGATCAGGGAGAAGTCGGTTTCTCCAGTAAACGTCCAACAGCCCAAAAAGCAAGTAGAAGCAGTGAAAACGGATGCGCGTCAGCCAAAAGAGCGGAATAATTGCAACCTGACACAACTGTCTGCCACAAAGTCTACTCTGGCAGAACAGCGACCGTTTGGACATGCTCCTGTGGTCAAAAGACCGGCTGCACCTGCGACAACGCCGACGGTGCAGCCATCAGCACGGACTCTGCCAAGAGAAAAAACGCCTGTTTCGTCTCTGCATGAACAGCCTGTCACACCCAAAACGGATACCACACAGTTCGCGCTTCCTGAAATCAAGACGAAAGAGTACATCCGAAAGAAACGGAAAAAACAACATCTTCTCAATGAAGAAGCGAGCGGTATTGAAGATATGCTCACAGATTCCGAAACATTTTCGCCGGTCATCCGTACACGAGAAACTGTTCGTGAACAGCAAAAACTCCACGTTTCCCATAGTGCGGAGCAGGCGCAGCCAGCTCTGCCGCAGATCCGAACGCGGCAGCCGCAGACAGCTTCCATGTCCGCCGATATAGAACCCACGAAGCCGGAAGTTCCACAGCCACCGCTTCCGGACATCAAGAGCAAGCAAAAGTACATTGCAGCGCAGCAACCGACACAGGCAACACCCGTGCAGGCAAATCTGCAACAGGCTGCGCGGCAAACCGGAATGAAAGCCGCTCGCGGCGAACCGAAGTTATGTAAATCTCCATTGGCGAATGAAACAGTCGCTATGCCAGCGAACAGGAATGTCGCTCCGGCAAAACCTGTGCGTGTTCAGAAGCAGGTGCGTCCGGCTGTTGTGAGAAAGCAAAAGATCAAAACGGCCCCGAAAGCGAAAATCAAATCCGCCACACCTGCTGCAAAAGCCTTGCCCAGCAAAGCGTCGACAGCTCCTCCAAAGCAGGCCGCAGCTGTCATCCGCAAAGGGCAGGTGCTTCGGGATACAGCAATCAAAGCGGCCAAAACCGCGAAAGAGGCTGGGAAGAAAGTCCTTCGGGCAATCGTGGCAGCGGCAGAAAAGCTGGCTGCGGCCATTGGCGCAGGCGGCGCGGCGGCGGTTTCCGTTGTTGTGGTGATCCTGCTCGTGGGGATGCTGTTCGCTTCGCCGCTCGGAATCCTGTTCGCCGGTGAGGACACCGGCACGGAAATTAAAATCCCGGACGCGGTTGCAACGCTGAACGGCGAGTTCACCGATGAAATCTACCGTATCATGGAGGATCATCCATACGACGAGCTGGATATGCAGGAGGGCATGGAAGCCGCTATGCTGCAGAACTGGCGGAATGTGCTGGCTGTGTACGCGGTCAAGGTCTCGACTGACGAGGAACACGGGTTGGACGTTATGACGATGGATGAAGAAAAGCTCCAGCTTCTGCGGGAAGTTTTCTTCGACGCCAACCAGCTGGTGTACGAGCTGACGACCAGAATCGTAGATGGCGAACGGGTCACAACGCTGCATATCTCCGCACAGATCAAGGACGCCATGCGGATGGCAGACGAATACAGCTTCACCGACCAGCAGCGGGAAATGCTCGAAGAATTGCTGAAGTCGGACTACGACGATATCTTCCGTTCTCTGATTGGCAATTACCAACCGGACGGCACGCCCATCGGTCCCGTCAACATTTCGGACATTCAGGGCACGCTGCCGGATGATCTTGACCCGCTGCGAGAATCCATTGTCCTGACGGCGTATCAGCTTCTTGGAAAGGTGACGTATTTCTGGGGCGGCAAAAGCCTCGTCCTTGGCTGGGATAGCCGATGGGGAACGCCGACGACGGTTACTGCATCCGGCAGCGGCTCGACCGGCAAGGTGCTGCCATTCGGATTGGACTGCTCCGGCTTTGTGGACTGGACATTCTATAACGCCACGAACGGTGCATACCTGCCCGGACGCGGCGGTGGCGCAGCCTCACAGCATGGCTATTGCACCAGCATTGCATGGTCAGACGCGCTGCCCGGCGATCTCGTCTTTTATGCGGATGACAGTCACGTTGGAATCGTCTGCGGCTACGACAGCGTAGGGAATCTCCTCGTCATCCACTGCTCCGGCGGGCAGAACGGTGTAGTTGTGACTGGTCGCGAAGGCTTTGCCGTCGCAGCCAGACCGGATTTGTTTACGGATTAGTCGACTTTGCTTCGTTTGTGCGGCGTTCTTTGTTGACTCTGGTGAATAGCTTTCTTTCCTTTTTCCTGCGATACTTGGCGTACCAAAGCGAAAGGAGACTGCAATGGAAACAAGAAAAAACCTGTGTGCCATGCTGCCCGTCGCACTCCACACCAGAGTCCGGCAGGAGCAGGAAAAAGCAGGGATGACCCTCGGCGAGTATGTGGAAGTATTGATCACAGAATACTACGATTGGAAGGATGGAAAAATCATGACCGGAGAAATGAGAACCTTAGCCGCGCAGATCCCCGCAGAACTCTTTGACCGACTTGACCGCTACCTCAAGGAGCGCGGCATCAAGAAGAAGGACTTCTTAGTTGACATCATCACCCGCGCACTGGAAGAAGCCGAAGCCGCCGAACCGGTTACAGAAGCATCGCCCCAGGACGAGCTGGAGGAACAGCCAGAAGCGGACGAAACCTGATCCTATCCCAAGCCCCCGCAGGTCAAACCTGCGGGGGTAAACCTTTGTTACAAGCCGTCAGCCGACACGCGCCCGCGTGTCGGCTTTTCTGCGCCCCGGTGGGGACGCTGCACCCCAAAGGCATAAAAATCGCGCGTTGGAGCGCGTGTGACGAAGTACGAAAACAGATGTACAGGAGGCGAGAAAACACAAATGCTATCTGAGCACCAAAACAAAAACGCAAATTTTCTCCGAATCCTGATGACACTCCGCGCCCTGCGTCAGAGCGGAGACATTACGGAAAAAGAATACCGCAGAGCAAAAAAATATTATCAGAACCTGACCGGCGCGGACATTGTCCTTACGGATTAAACTGTAATTTGCACGGTTTCCACAAGAATTCCCGCCGCCGTTTCAGCGTTTGGTAGAATTCGGGACCGTTTGAAAGATATCAGTAGACTTGAACCTTTTCGCGGATATACTTGTCGTTGACAAACGGCACGGGAGGTGAGAAAAATGCCAGTTGCAAAACTGATTGCGCCAACGACGAAGCAGGAGATCCCCAAGCTGCGCGTGGCGGCATATTGCCGCGTGTCCTCAAACTCCGCAGATCAGCGAAATTCCTTTGCAACGCAGGAACATGTTTATACGAAATACATTGCAGAGAAGCAGGAATGGGAGCTGGTCGACATTTTTGCCGACGAGGGTCTCAGCGGCATGAAAGCGGATAACCGTCCGGAATTTCAGCGGATGATCCGCATGTGCGAGCTGCACCAGATCGACCTGATCCTCACGAAATCCGTCTCCCGCGTTGCCCGCAACGTCAAAGAGGCGCTGAGCTACACGCGAAAATTAAAGCTGCTCGGCGTTGGGGTGCAATTTGAAGAAGATGGAATCAACACACTGGCGATGGCCGACGAGATGCTGCTCAATACGTTTGCAGCCATCGCACAGGAAGAATCCAAATCCATCTCGCAGAACCAGCGGCTGTCCATTGTCAAACGGATGGAAAAAGGTGAATATGTTGCAAGTAAAGCACCGTATGGATACCGCCTAGTTAATAAAAAACTCAAAATATTTAAGCCAGAGGCAGAAGTGGTATGTTGGATTTTTCAGGCATACCTGAATGGACTATCCATAAAAACAATCGCAGACACACTGACGGCACAGGGAGTTCCCACTAGAAGCGGTCAAGAACAGTGGAAAGCAAATACAATTACATATGTTCTTACGAATGAGAAGTACATTGGTGATACGTTGTTTCAAAAATATTATGGAGAAATGACGGTTCCATTTAAAAAACATCGTAATTATGGAGAAATGGATCAGTACTACGCAAAGGATACACATGAACAGATTGTTGAGAAAACCATTTTCTATGCAGTTCAATCTTTACTGAAAAACAGACAAGCTACGTTCAAACAAGAAAAACGTAAGAATAGGTACCCACTTACAAGCTGCATTCGGTGTTCCGAGTGCGGCTCTTTCTATCACCGGAAGGTGCGAAATGGTATAATCAAGTGGGTCTGCTCAAAACACGCGGCAGACACTACCGCCTGCAATTCCAGCTATTACAGCGAGGAACGCATTTACGACGGCATTATCACCATGATCAACAAGCTGCGCTTCTGTGAAGAAGATATCCTCGGTCAGACGATTCAGAAGCTGGAATTTGCCGCCGCAGCCTATAAGCGGAATAACAGAGCGGCCAGCCAACTCAGCCAAAGTATCGCTGAACTGAACGCAAAACTGCTCGCGCTGGAGCGGCTGCGATCAAAGGGATACCTCGCCGCCGACATTTATCATACACAGGCGCGGGAGATCCGTCAGCAGCTCGGTAAGCTGAAAATAGAGCGCTACAGCAGCTTTGAATCGCGGATCACAACGATGTTGGAGGATGTGCGGAAGCTGAAATCGCTGATTGACGAGCTGGAACAGCCGCTGGAGGTGTTCGACGAGAAGCTGTTCCATGATATCGTCACAGGCATCTGCATCAATAACCGCAACGAAATGACAGTTACCTTGCTTGGCGGGCTCAAATTTACAGAACAGGTTTAAGAGGGACATGTATGAAAAAGATTCGATATTTACCGTTTGGCTACACGATCCGTAACGGACACACCGTGATTGAACAGCAGGAAGCTGACATTGTCCGCAATATTTTCAAAGCGTACATTCAAGGCGCGTCGCTCAAGGAAATCGCGGAAGATTTGACGGCAAAGAAGATCCCATACACGGAGCGGACCTGCGCATGGGATAAAGCGCGGATTTCACGGATACTGGAGAATGCGAAGTACACCGGCGATGAAGAATTTGAAATGATCATTGACGAGGACATCTACGAAGAAGCCGCTGCGGTCAAAAGTGCGCGGCGCTGGAATCAGGCGGCCCAGGAAAGCGAGGGCATCCGGCAGATCCGCGACCGTATCCGCTGCGGCCAATGCGGTGCGCCGATGCTTCGACACATCAATTCCAAACGCGAGATCCGGGAAAGCTGGACATGCAGCAATGCAGACTGCGGCATTCGGGTGCGGATCAGCGACGGCGAGCTGCTCCGGAAAATCACGCTCCTTATGAACCGCGTCATCGCAAACGCTGATCTCATGCTCCCGCATCCAAAAATAAAGCACAGGGATTCCGCAGTGGTGCTGAATTTGCAGCAGCAGATCTCCGACGAAATGGAGCAGGAGCGTCCAAGTGAGGAACGGATCGTTTCCCTGCTCTGCGAAATCGCAGGTCAGCTTTACAAGGAAACAAACGCCAAAACGCAGATCGCCGCACAGATCGCCAGAAAGCGTGTCTCTTTGATGAAGCCGCAGGATGCGTTCAACGCCGCATATTTTTCCGAACTGATCGACGCCGTCTCCCTTCATGTGGGAGGCGGCGTCGTTTTGCATACAAAAACAGAAACCGATATTTGCGAAAGTGAGGAAGAACCGAATGGAAGTCCAGAGAATTCCGAAACGGACAGTTTCCGTAATTGAACCCCAAAAGTCCATCCTTGTGGACAAGGAGAAATATCACCAAAAGCGGGTGGCGGCCTACTGCCGCGTCTCCACAGATTCCGAAGAACAGCTTACATCCTATCAGAACCAGATGCGCGTTTACACGGAAATGATCGCTGCCAACAAGGAATGGGAGTTTGCCGGCCTTTATGCCGACGAGGGCATTTCCGGCACAAGGGCGGACAAACGCCCGGAATTCCAGCGCATGATCCGCGACTGCCAGAACGGGAGAATCGACTATATTATCACGAAATCCGTATCTCGATTTGCCAGAAACACAGTGGAGTGTCTGGAATATGTGCGATCTTTAAAAGCACAGGGCATTGGCATCTTCTTTGAAGAACAGAACATTGACACGCTGAAAAACGAGAGCGAATTATACCTTGTCATTTACGCGGGCTTTGCGCAGTCCGAATCCGAGAGCATCAGCAAGCATATCACATGGACGTATCGCAAGAAGTTTGAAGAAGGAAAAGTAAGCTTTCAATACAAGAATTTCCTTGGCTACAGAAAAGGTGCGGATAGTCAGCCGGAGATCGTGCCGGAAGAAGCAGCCATCGTGGAGCGGATCTACGAGATGTTCCTCGCCGGTCAGCCGGTCAAGATGATCGTGCAAACGCTGCAAGCGGAGAAAATTGAGATCCCCGGAAAGAATCTCAGCTTCAGCAAGAACATGATCATGAATATCCTGCGGAACGAAAAATACTGTGGTGACTGCATCCTCCACAAAGGTACGGTAGCAATGATACAAATTGCTACCGTACTTTTTAATTATGCCTATCTGAAAGTCCTTGATATAAAGGTAAAAGCGAGGTTAGTGGGTTCAAGTCAGAACCTGCCAACCTCGCTTTTTTTGTATATAGGGTTTCCGAGCAACTGCCGCCGCCAGAAAAAGTGAACCCATTCATCCTAACTTTTTAATTTTTCATAGAATAATTAAAAGGTTCGAGGAAAAATTAAAAGGTTCAAAGGCTTTCTTTATAATGGGAACACATTTAGTCATCAAAAAGACCCATATACCATTCGTTAAAGAACACCCGCTGTCGCTCGTACCATTCTTTTGAAATTAGAACTTGCTTGTCTCCAAAGGTAAACGGCTTTGCAATAAATCTTGATTCGCCGTCTGAACCCTTACAATCCGTAGAACCTGGTATGTATTTTTTCATAAATGGGTACTTGGTATGGAATACTTGTTTTGTCCACTCTGAAGTACACATCTCATCAATTTGCTCATCAGAAAACACAAAACCACTATCGCCCAAATTACGGAGCGCAGTATAAACATACTCACCAATTTTCAAGTCATCGCTGGGCAAGCTTGGCTTTTTGATGGTCTCGTTTGGATTTTCACACATAATAGAATCGCTATCCGAGGACTCACTTGAAGGAGACTCTTCTGGTGTAGTAATTGTAATGGTAGGCTTTCTTCTACGCAAGGTACCCTTTTTCTTGCTGTCGCTAAACACGGTAACACCAATCAACTCCATTAAGAATAGAGCCTCTTCGAGATACTGATCGAGCGTCACCTTTCGGAACTTATCGACCTTGGGGTTGTTGCCCTTGTTTTTGTTATCACTATCAAGACTCTGTGCTTTTTCTGCTTTCCCAATAAGGACTGATTCCAAATAATCTATATCTGTTCGCGTAAAACTATCATCCTGAGTGGTTAACAAAACTACTCGTTCCCACCAATCTTTGCCAGCAAGATGTTGCCTAATTCGCCGTTCTAAATCCTGTGCTTGACCAACATATACTCTTTCGTTAGATAGCAAAAGATAAACTCCATATTTATCAAGTGAAACAAGCTCATTTACAGCTTCTCTTGGAGAGGCGTACATTTCGCCCGGATTCCAAGCTGAATCGGCGATGTTTATCACTCCGCTCAGAGTACCATCATATAAGAGAAGCTGTATAGTTTTTGCCTTTGCATTCATTTTTTCACCTTCTTCCTCAATTGCGTGTAGAATTGAAGAGTATGCTTTTATCAAAAGCACTATTTGTTGCAAAAGACTGCTTTGACATTTACCGCTCCGAGGGCCTTCGTAATATGTGTACGTTCAGATTCCGTCAATGCCTGTCCAACTTCAGCCAATCGCAAACATATGTCGGGAGTATTATCATTGATAGTCAGCCCGGATTGTCTTGCGATAATATCAAGTGCTTTCCGTAAAGCGGTTTCCCATTTCAAAACGGTACCGCTACTGATAACGAAGATTTCGCCTTGGGAATTACGCAGCACATAGACACCCTCATCTTTTCCCGAACAGCTTTGAATTACATCGGCATCCGTTCCATATACATCCTTAATGATCTGTTTGGGGCCTTTCTTGCTAAGGAGTTCCTTCTTTTTTTCTTTTGTGTAGGCGTTAAGCACCCCATCTTTAATGTATGTACGGATTCGCTCTTTTTCCATGTATTCTTTGAGAACGCCGCCTATATCAGGATCACTGACCAGGGTATCCATAAACTGACCGCTTTCTACGCGACCAGAAGCCACATATCCGAATTCGTCAGCTTTTGCAAAAATGGCTTGCTTAATTCTTTTTTCAGTTGATTTCGGCAATTTCTTAGCCATATTATAAACCCTCCGGGAATGTCAGCCTGACCTCGTCATCGGAGCCGCTTAAATCAGCAACATCTTCAAGCCAAACATTTACAAAACTTTCTACCCTTGCATCAGAGAAGGATACAAAGCCGTCTCTCAGATATAAGACCTCATTTTCTGTGCCTTTTTCTTTTCCTTCCCGATTCATTTCTATCATTTCGGCCATGCGCCTAATATCGGAAACGAAATCCAAAACAATCACTTTCTCTTTTCCTTCGGACAGACGGAGTCCTCTTCCAAGCTGCTGCACGAAAATGCGTCTTGAATGCGTAGCGCGAAGGAATACAAGAATATTAACATCTGGGATATCAATACCTTCGTTCATAACATCCACAGCACAAACTGCCTGGTATGTGCCGGAAGCAAAAGCCAAGAGACGTCTTCTTCTTTCTGCTTTATCAACCCTTGACAAAGCAGCGCACGGTATTCCAGCGGCTGATAGCATATCCGAGAAACGATTGCTGTGTTCAACAGAAGGAGAAAAAATAGCTATTCTTGGATTGGGAATATCTTTAATAACTTTTTGGAGTTCCGAAATTACTGCCTCATCTCGTTGTGGAAGGAAGAGTCGTTTGTTTAAATCCCGAATCGTAAGATTCTGCCGACTAAGGCTTTCCATGTTATCCCAATCAACATTATCACAAAGGATTCTATAATCCACACGAGACAAATAGCCCATTGCCATTCCATCGACAAGGGAAACCCGTTCAAGCGACTCGCCAAAGACAGTCGAAAGACTTTGCCCGTCCCCACGCCAAGGAGTAGCGGTCATGCCAACCAGGAACTTCGGAGATAGATGTTCAAGGCAGGTTCGGAAACCATGTGCTAAAGCATGGTGTGCTTCATCAACAATGACAACATCATATTGTTCTGGATCGATACCCGGAAGATAACCATAAAGGCTCTGATATAAACCGAATGAGATACCTTCAGTATTTCGCGGAGGCAAGCCATCAAAAAAAACCGAAGTAGGAACATCCTTTGTAATTTGCGGCCAAAACCCCTGCTCCAATTGGAGTGCTAAATCTGTTGCGTGACACAGTACCAATATTCTATGGCATCCTTTGTCCCAAAGCTTTCGTGCAATAGTAGCGGCGATTACTGTTTTTCCAAGACCCGTAGCAACAATATAGAACGCTTTCTTTTCGCCTCGATTATATGCGTCTATAACTTTTTGGACAATCCTGTCTTGATATGGTCTTAAGTTCCTATATCCGGCATGATCCTTCGGCATCTGGTCTATAAGGGCTTTTAGAAAAGCGCCATTCCACAGTTTCAAGGTATAGCCGTTTTCTTCGAGTTGTTCTTGTCGCAGCCTTGCCGTTTTTGTAAACTCTCCGTTTGTTGCAACCGCTGCGATGTTAACATCATAGTAAGACAAAGCATTAATTGCTTCATTTATCGCTTGGGGGCCAATGTATCTATCCCCGGTTACGGCTTTCGACTGAACAACCCAGGATTTAATTTGGACTCCGTCTTTTTTTGTTGCAATGACATCTCCGCCTTTATCTCCAGCGCCACCGATGACATTGATGTCATTCCAACCCAAATGCCCCATTAATCGCGCAATTGCGCGTTCGAGACCTTTCCAGTTATAGCCGTTTGCTATATCATCGGTGTAGAAACTCATACGTCAAGCTCCTTTATTAGAAAGTCAACGCTTAATGACGCTCTTGTAAGTTCGTTTTTTTGTACACGCTGACTATAGCCGGAAATAATCCGCAACGCATCTTTGATAAAAGCCAAGGTGCGCTCTTTCGATTCTTCTCTTGCACGTTGCGTAGCATTTTCGTCTGACAAAGAGATAGTCGTATATGGCGTCTGAAGTGCTTGACCATCAAATACATTTTCAGGGAACCTGTCAACAAGACGGTATAGCGTCTTTGGTGGCACATAATCTATTGCATCGAAGCCCGAAACCACGCAGGCTTGGAAAGGAGACAGAAGAGCCGAATTTGACTGAATAATGTTAGCAACTGTTTCTTCGACTTCTCCAGATGATTCGTGAATGCAAGCAAGTACTTCCTCCGCTCGGCAACGCAATGCCTTTGATAGTTTTTCACGCAACAACTCAAAAGCACTACTTGCCCTATCCTGAAGAGATTGCCTATCAATCTTTGAATCCTGCATTGTCTTTTCGACAAGTTCAGAATAAACAGAGACCAAATCCGGCAGACTATCACGTGCTTTTATTTTTTCGGAAAGGTAAATCAAAAGTAACATTTTGGGCGTAATCGGATACTGTGTTAACAACTCATGCGATGGGTCATACACAAAATCGCAATCTATCCCGTCTGATGTAAAGAAACAAGGCTTTCGCTCTCCGCGGTAACGAATATCTCCTCTGTTGAGTTCATATACACGAACATTCAAAGAACCAGTATTCCCAAACTGATAGTTTCTTCCAGTCAACTGGCTAACAGGATTTGAGCGCAAAATTAATTCGTCAAGTCTTGTCGTTTCAAGTGCTTGGGGTTGGGGAGGCGTTTGCGTAGGAGTCGAAACGGGATTATCGGTGGGCGTTTCATTACCGCTTGAAGAAGGTGATCCACCAAGCATTCCCGAAAGATACGAACTTATATCATCCGAGGGTTCATTTCCTGTATTTACAGGTGTTGTACTACGGGCTCCACCAGAACTCTGTTTCTGGTCTTCTTCCTGCGCGGTTTTCCACCAAAGGGTATCATCAATGTAATCACGAGAGCCTTTTCTGAACTCGGCTGCATACCGTTTTGAAACATCGTTCGGGGCAAATAGGCATTTCGTCCCCTTGTCGATACGGCGGTATGCATTCACGAGTAAGCAGAGCGGCGAATTATTCTGTTCTGTAAATCCGAGAGATTTTCTCGATTTAGGAAGGAACGGACCCACGCCACATAGTGCTTCAACCGTTTGTAACCAAGAAGTATCCGAACGATCAAAGTCGTTTTTCTGATATGTAGGTAGCAAATAGTCTACATTTAATTCGCCAATTATTCTGCCACCAACTGATGTACCAAGTTCAACAGGATATTGTATTTCTTTTTGCCCGGTAATCGGGTTCTCGTATTGGAAAAGACTTTTGTCAGAAATTAAGATTTTTCTTCCGTTTCTGATAAAATCGATACCGAAATCATTGGGATCAGCATATCTTTGAATTCCAAGCCAACCAGTTAGCCGCTTACGTCGCTCGACAATATTTGAAGGTAGGTCTCGCCCTTCCTGCTGCATAAGGTAATAGTCCTCAGCTTCATCAGCCGTAAGGTAGCAGTTCCTGTTTGCATCGAAGAGAGCATCACCTAAATCCCGGTCAATAAGAATCCTTGCTGGAACATTCTGATCGCCATAGCGTACATATCGTGATTCCGACCACACGCAATGGTTCCTGGCTCGTAATTGTTTTCCTTTAATCTGAATTGTAATGCTTTGTGAACTAAGCAACGGCGCATACACCGATTCAAGGCGCTGACGAATTTCATTTTCTTTGGAAGGAAGTTCAGCTAATATGCCGGGCTTAAGTCTCGAAATCGTAATTTTGGTTCCACATTCATCGGGATTGGTTTTTGTTTTTCTTATAATTGGAGCCTCAAATGTTTTTGCCGATATCAGCTTCTCAAAATCAATTTTCACACCGACCCAGTCTGCATCTCCGGCGCGTGTTGTCATAATGGTTGCGTTTTCGCCTAAACGTGCGGTAGAAATGTTAAAGCCTACCCCAAACAATCCCAAATTATTTACAGGATCATTACTTGAGTAGCCAGCCCTAACAGCATTTTGCAATTGTTCAATTGACATTCCGCAGGCATTATCCGAAACCTCGATGGTTCGATTTGCGGAAGCAACGGTATCGGAATCCCAAGTAACAATTATTTTTCTTTCTGATTCTTCATAAGAATGCGTCTTATCAGATAAAAAGGCATCAATAGAGTTATCTATCAATTCAGCAATGCACTGCCATGTTTGAAAAGGTATTTCGCCCAAGGTGCGCAGGATACGCGGAGTGGGCGTTATATCCATTGTGTTTGTTCGACTCATTGAGCTTCTCCTTTCATAGCATTTAAGAATTGCGCGACACTTTCGGCAACAGTGTACGCAAGCATAGGCGGTACGGCATTTCCGATTTGCGAAATGCTTACTGTTTTGGAAAAAGAGAATGTAAAATTGTCCGGGAATGTTTGAATTCGAGCGCATTCACGAACAGTTAATCTGCGGTCAAGTGAGTAATGAAATTGAACTCTTGATTTCGGGTTAGCCCTAATTGTATATGCCGGTTTATCCTTTTTGCAGTTCTCATCACCTTGTCCATTTCCTTTTTTTGCACGAGAGGCTCCAAAATACTCATCTTGGTTTGGGACGCTATTATCGGTAATTTTTTCTAAATCGCCAATAGCCCATTCAATGCTTCGATAATTATCTTTAAACTGCGGAGCGGGCATCGTTGGAGCCCCGAATTTACTATAGATATCATTTCTCACGCACATGAAAATAAGCCGTGTTCTACGTTGCGGAACGCCATAATCTGGAGCAAACATCTTCCAGACATCAACATGGTATCCGGCAGCGGTAAGATCGGTTTTGATTTTTTCGAGAACAGCGCCTTTCTCCATCCGCTCAAGATTGATAACATTTTCTCCGACCACCACCTTAGGATGATGCTGGTTCATGTATGTTATGAGCGTTTGATAAAGTCTTCCTCGTTCAGACTCTAAACCTCCGAGGGGTCCGCAGGAAGAAAATTCCTGGCAAGGGAACCCTCCAATCAACACTTCTGCGGCGGGTACCTTAGTAACATCAAGACTGGTAACATCCTGAACTGAAGCTTTCCCTTCTCCAAAAAAATCATTGTACGTTTTGATGCACCGAGGTTCATTGTCAAATGCCGCTTGTATATCAAACGGAAGTTTCTTGTAGTCTTCGCCGTGGTATCTAAAATCACCGCGGAAGCCCAAATCCAAACCACCGCAACCGCAGAAATATGACACTACGGGATATACAGGTTCTTTTTTGTTCGCAGCCAACTCGATACCTCCCTTTCTTTAAATATTATTAATATTTGAAAGCCACTCAAGCGAGGAAGCTTTTCAACTAACTAAAGAGGCTAAATAGGTCATCACCAGAAGGCTTTTGAGCATCTAATAGACGCTCAAGGCACATTCTCGCGTTTGTATATTCAACCTTTAACGGAAAATCATCTTTTTCAATCAAAGAGACCAATTCTTTGTATCGATAATCCTTTTTTCGCAAATCTGCTATATCAATTTCCAATGTCCACCCAACAGGGTCAGGTTCACCGTTCTCTTGAATATATTCGTAGCTCACGTCTGAAAGATTGACAAGCTCATGGTCACCCTCGTTTTCGATATAACCATACTTTTCAACTGCGAATTCATCATAATAGGGTAACGACAATCTATCAAGTCTATTTTCAAAAAGAAGATCACGAATAAATTCATACAGATATGAGGACGGCGAAATAGCGTCATAATCCAATGTTTCACCGATCTCATAGGAGATTTGTGGGTACATAATCTCCAAAAACGACCAATAGCCATCGGCTTCATCACATTCCGCAAGCAACTTCGACAGATACGGAGTAAAGATATACTCTTCAACCTTTTCGGGTATCATGTCGTAAAGCATAAGGAAAGTTTTATCTCCGTAGTTTCTGGAACGCCGCTGTTCAAAGAAATTACCAATAGCTTGGAGGTTCTTATCTTTCTGCTTTGAAAAATACAATGCGCAAAAATACTCCTGAAATGAACGGTGGGTAAAGTGGTATTTTCCGCTTTCAAAGTACATTAAACACATATTCGTGCATAAATCGTAAAGGTAGTCAGAAGCGTTAGTCGAGTGATCATCAACGCGCTTCCTCTCATTTAGCAAATCAAAATATGCCAAAAACTCCGCTTCTGTCAGTTCAAACTTTTCATCGTGATATGTTCGTGAACAGATTTCAGCAAAGTAATTTCCAAACCGTTCTATTGTCAGTCCAGTCTTTAGATCTCGTTTATAGCCTCCTTTGTTTGCATCATGCTTCTGTGCCAACGTTTTAAACGCTTCCTCATAGAAAATATGCATTTTCTGTGGAATATCAGCATATTGCTCGAATGTCATGAGCATGATAGTCAACAACAAAGGATTCTCCGTGAACTCTCTGTGTGATGAATATAATGTAGAATCAAGTGACTTTCTGAAATTCTTTTTGATGTTTGGCTCATCTGGGCGAAAATCCAGCTTATCAATCAGTTCAAGTGCTTGAGCTTTTGTAAAAGGATTGAGCTGTAATACTGTAAACCTTGAGAACGAGATAAATGAACTATAGGGTCTTGAAGATATTACAAACATATTTTCAGAATATGTATTTGTAAATTGCCCCATTTCTTTTTGGAATTTCTCCCTATAGCTTGAATGAATCTCGTCTAATCCATCAAACAGTAACAAAAACCGCCCCTCTGATAAAAGAGTTCTAAAAGAATCTATTGAAATGTCTGCTCCAAGATTGTGGAAAGTATCATAAACATATTCAACAAATGACTTATACTCGTCATTGAAGTCTTTTACCTGAATAAAAATCGGCAGAATATTTGTCTCATCGTAATGCTGGATTGCGTCAAGCATAAAGTGACGCAGCATCATCGATTTCCCAAGACCACCGGTTCCGGTCAGAATAATGAATCTTGAGCATTCCATCAGCGTGAATGCTGTTGCATTTTTGAAAGTCTTATAAGTGTACGAAGAATAGGACACCGTCCGACTGTTGCTATATACTCTCTGCTTTACATCATTGCAAACATAAAAATCGTAAAAAGGTCTGGGCTGCTCGGAATATAGAAGAGTCTTGACAGCCCCATACAACTCAGACGCTTTTTTCAGATAGACCTCAAAATGCTGCCGAAGATCATCTTCGCCTGCATCATAGCTATCATCAAGGTCTGAAATCAAGTCGTTATCTATCAGAAATATCTGCCCATCTGATAAATTCAATAAATCGGGCGCAATGTCTTGTTCGCCAAATAGAAAATGACTTTTGCCAGGGTGAAAATCAAGCACTCCTTCTTCATCCGAATATTGAGTTTTACCATCAGATAGTGTCTTCTTGCAATAATCAATTTTCAGTTCTCTTGTAATACTTGAACCGAAAACGTGCTTATCGAAATTTCGTGGTGCACGAGAGGATGTCTTCCCACCCCACGATTCAATTGTTGCCTGACCGTAAATATTGTTGTCGTGTCTCTCCGTCTGAATATAATGTAAAATGCCAACTAAAAATGCTTCAATAACAATTGAGTCGAGGGCGAGAAGCTCTCTTTTTTTTATTGGCCGCCCATCAGGAAGAACATAGAAATCTGTTTCTTCCGGGATTCCAAAAGCATCCTGTTCAATTACCTCAAGGATAGCACGGACAAGTCTATCTACTTTATTTCGATCAATATACTGCTCGACAAATTCCGACATTCTTCTAAGAATATCGGAATAATTGTTTTTTATGGCATAGTTAAAGTTTTCTGCGTCTCCGCTTGCGTTAAAAGGAACATAAGTATTTCCATTGGATTTACATCCCTTAAACTCTGATGTTGCTTTGCGAATGCTACTTATGTGGCATTCTGTTTTGTTGCCTGTGTACACATAAATCAAGCCCGATAATACATCAGAATCGGACAAGCCGTCTGTGCCTCCAGAGAATTTATCTCGTGCTTTACTTCTTGCGGTTCTTGCTTGAAGAAGCATAACAAAGAATGTACCTCCACAAAGGTATGGTACCCCTATGCTACTCATTCTACAAACCTCCCTTCAAAAAGTAACCTTAGAAACTATAGAAACCCAATAAACCTTTCCTTAATGTTGACAGCAACCATATCCACTATAAGTTATATTTTGGAAGCGCTGGAAAGCCGAAATTGGTTGTGGGAAACTGGTAGGCACTGTGACCTGTGGGACTCAAAACCGAAATTGCGTATAAATAATCACAATACATTATAACACGAATTCTCAAAAAATCTACACCTATTTGTAAATTTCCCCATCTTTTACGCTTTGATTTTTAGCACTTCCAATCAAGCTGCTGATGACCGCACGAACTGATCACCCGTGGCTCAACGGAAGTCAGCGGACAACTGAATAACAACGGCTGCCTTTTGAGCGGGTTGCCGCAGACCGAAACGGAGAACATCTCTGTCGGGCTGTGGTTAGTTTTCTGCACCCTTTTAGCAGCCGTACCAAGAGTCCTCCGTTTCGAGAAATCGAAAATCGGAGGACTTTTTTATGACAAACAACGAAAACCAGTACACCATCTACATCCGCTCCACGAAAGAGAGCATCCCCGTCAGCAAGGAAGAATTCGATGCCTACTACCATGACATCAATATCTACCGCATCTGTCAGCAGAGGCACGGTCGCTGCGTGTGTCCCGCAAGCAAGCGGCTCACCTGCGATATGGACTGCCTGACCTGCCCCTTCCACCGCATGGGCGATATGCGTTCCCTCGATCACACCGAAACCGATGACAAAGGAAATGAAACTGCCTGGGTCGATGAAATCCCGGACGATTCGCCTTTACTTGAAGACATCATCATCGAGGCTTCCGAAATGAAAGCTCTGTACGCTCGGCTTACGGAACTGATGCCGGAAGCGGTCAAAATCGGCGAGATGCGGCTTGAGGGTTTATCAGAAGATGCCATCGGCGAACGCATTGGAATCGGCAGAAAGACCTTTGCCTACAGATTAAAAAAGGTAAAAGCCGTACTTGAAAAAGAATTCCCGGACATTTTTTGAAAAAAGTTTCCCGTTTTTTTCCGAAATGCCCTCCTCATGTTCATGGGAGAGTGTAAGGGGCAAAACGATACCGCTCCTTCGGGAGGTGAAAACGAATGAACGAAGCAAAGAGAGATGCTCTGAAGCCAGAGGAAGAACTCGTGGATGTTCTGCTCGACTTCATCATCGTGTCGGCAACACTGGCAAAGAAAGTCACCCGGGCGGTGAGAGAAAAGCAAATCAAGGAAGGAGCGTGTGGAAATGTCAAAAATGAGCGAACTGGATGCCGTGATCAGAGACCTGCGAACTGCGGCTGCCGCCATTAACGATGCAGCTGACACCCTTTCGGAGATGTTCAGCGGTAAGACCGCCGAAGCTCCGGCAACACCGACCGAGCCGGTTCCCACCAAAGAAGACGTCCGTGCGATCCTCGCAGAGATGTCCAGCCGTGGCTTCACCGCCCAGGTAAAGGAACTGCTCCGTCAGCACGGCGCGGCAACGCTCTCCGGCATTGACCCTTCGGAGTACGCCGCCCTCATCAAGGATGCGGAGGGACTCGAAAATGGGTAATCACGCTCTGCTATCCGCATCCTCATCCCACAGGTGGCTGAACTGCCCTCCGTCCGCAAGGCTCGGTGAGAACTACGAGGACAAGGGCAGCGACTTCGCCGCCGAGGGAACGGATGCCCACAGCCTGTGCGAACACAAGCTCAAGACGGCTCTGGGCATTCCGTCCGAAGACCCCACCGAAAACCTCACCTGGTACAACGAGGAGATGGAGGAATGTGCCAGCGGCTATGCCGCCTATGTGCTTGAACTCCTCGCCGAAGCGAAGAAGGTCACGACCGACCCCATCGTGCTGATCGAGCAGCGGCTCGACTATTCCAAATATGTCGAGAGCGGATTCGGCACCGGGGACTGCGTCCTCATCGCTGACGGCACCCTCAACATTGTGGATTACAAGCACGGCAAGGGTGTGGAGGTCTCCGCAGACCACAATCCGCAGATGATGCTGTATGCTCTCGGCGCTTTGGAGATCTTCGATGCCCTCTACGACATCGACACGGTCACGATGACCATCTACCAACCCCGCCGCTCCAACGTCAGTACCTACACCGTTTCGACCGCCGAGCTTCTCGAATGGGCAGAGACCGTTCTGAAGCCGACCGCCGAGCTTGCCTTTATGGGCGAGGGTGAGTTCCATTGCGGCGCATGGTGTCAGTTCTGCAAAGCGAAAGCGGACTGCCGTGAACGTGCAAAAGCGAACCTCGCGCTTGCCGCCTACGATTTCGCCGAGCCTCCGCTCCTCACCGATGAGGAGGTCGAAGAGATTCTTGCCAAAGTCGATGACCTCGTCTCCTGGGCAAATGACATCAAGGAATACGCTCTGCAAGCCGCCATCAGCGGTAAGGCATGGAACGGTTGGAAGGTTGTCGAGGGACGCTCCAACCGCAAGTACACCGATGAAAGGCTCGTAGCCGCAGCGGTCATCGCCGCCGGTCACGACCCCTACGAACAGAAACTGCTCGGCATTACCGAGATGCAAAAAACGCTTGGCAAAGCCAAGTTTGACGAAATCCTCGGCCGCTTCATCACGAAGCCCCAGGGAAAGCCCACGCTCGTTCCGATGTCCGACAAGCGTCCGGCTATGAACACAGCGGCATCAGATTTTGAAAATTAAAGGAGTAAACGATTATGTCTAACAACACTACCAAAGTCAACAACCCCATGAAGGTCATCACCGGCAAAGACACCCGCTGGTCTTACGCAAACGTCTGGGAAGCCAAGTCAATCAACGGCGGCGCTCCTAAGTTCTCCGTCAGCCTCATCATCCCCAAGAGCGATACCGTCACCGTCCAGAAGATCAAGGCTGCCATTGAAGCTGCCTACCACGAGGGCGAAGCGAAGCTCAAGGGCAACGGCAAGTCCGTCCCGGCTCTCTCCGTCATCAAGAACCCTCTGCGTGACGGCGATACCGAACGCCCCGATGATCCCGCCTACGCAGGATGCTACTTCGTGAACGCCAACTCCACGACCGCTCCCGGCATCGTGGACTCTGACCGCAATCCCATCCTTCTTCGCAGCGAGGTCTACTCCGGCGTGTACGGCAGAGCCTCCATCAATTTCTACGCTTTCAACAGCAACGGCAACCGCGGTATTGCCTGCGGTCTGAACAACCTTCAGAAGATTCGTGACGGTGAACCCCTCGGCGGTAAGGCTTCGGCTGAATCCGATTTCGACACCGATGACGATGACGATTTTCTGGCATAAGGAGGGCTGAATCATGACTGAAACCATTACCACCATCCTCTGTATCGGACTCCTGTCCATCTACGCTCTTCTCGGAGTGACCTTCCTGATCCACTCCATCGCCGACATCTTCGATAATCGCCGCAGGGCGAAGCGTGAAGAAGAACGCGAAAAGCGCGACCTCGAATACCACGAGATGCGCATGAAGGAATTTAAGTAATCAACCGCCGTGGGCGGTGGGAGCGATCCTACCGCCCTTTACGGCTATGCGAGGTGACAACTCTTGAAAACCATAAGTATTGATATCGAAACATACAGCGGCACCGACCTCGGCAAGTGCGGTGTCTACAAATACACGGAAGACCCTGACTTCGAGGTTTTGCTCTTCGGTTATGCCGTTGACGGCGGCGAAGTCCATGTGGTCGATCTGGCACTCGGCGAAAAAATACCGGCAGACATTGCCGCCTCGCTTACCGATGAGAACGTGCTGAAGTTTGCCTTCAATGCCAACTTTGAGAGGGTCTGTCTTTCCCGGCATCTCGGAATGCCCACGGGCGAATACCTCGACCCGTCTTCATGGCGATGCACGATGGTGTGGGCGGCATACATGGGATTGCCGCTTTCGCTGCAAGGTGTCGGCGCAGTTCTGAACCTCGACAAGCAGAAGCTGACCGAAGGCAAGGAACTCATCAAGTATTTCTGCTCTCCGTGCGCTCCGACCAAGAGCAACGGCGGCAGAACTCGCAACCGCCCGGAGGATGCCCCGGAGAAATGGACGCTCTTCAAATCCTACAACCTTCGTGACGTTGAGACGGAGATGGGCATACAGCAGAAGCTCACGAAGTTCCCCGTGCCGGGGTTCGTGTGGGATGAATACCACATTGATCAGGAAATCAATGATCGCGGAGTCCGGCTGGATATCCCCCTCGTAGATACAGCCATCCGCATGGACGCCGCTTCAAGACAGGAGCTGATGGACGATATGCGCCGCATTACCGAACTGGAAAACCCCAACTCGGTATCGCAGATGCGGTCATGGCTTGCCGATAATGGTCTGGAAACGGATACGCTCGGCAAAAAGGCGGTCAATGAAATGCTGAAGACCGCTCCGCAGGAACTCGCCGATGCCCTTGTTCTCCGTCAGCAGCTTGCCAAATCCTCGGTGAAAAAGTATCAGGCGATGCGGAACGCCGTGTGTTCGGACGGCAGAGCCAGAGGTATGTTCCAGTTTTACGGTGCCAACCGTACCGGGCGATGGGCAGGCAGACTCATTCAAATGCAGAATCTGCCCCAGAACCATCTGTCCGACCTTGCCGAAGCGAGAGGGCTTGTCCGCAGCGGCAATTATGAAGCCGTGAAAATGCTGTATGAGGATGTGCCGGACACGCTGTCGCAGCTCATCCGCACCGCCTTCATTCCCCGCGAGGGCGCGATGTTCTATGTGGCTGACTTCTCCGCAATCGAAGCGAGGGTCATCGCATGGTTCGCCGGAGAGTCGTGGCGGCAGGAGGTCTTCGCCGAAGGCAAGGACATCTACTGCGCTTCAGCATCGCAGATGTTTCGGGTGCCGGTCGAAAAGCACGGCATCAACGGACACCTCCGTCAGAAAGGCAAAATCGCTGAACTGGCTCTCGGCTACGGCGGCTCCGTGGGAGCTTTGAAAGCGATGGGTGCATTGGAGATGGGATTGACCGAGGATGAGCTTCAGCCGCTCGTTCAGGCTTGGAGGGAGGCAAACCCCAACATCGTCAAGTTCTGGTGGGATGTTGACCGCGCTGTGCTGACCGCCGTCCGGGATAAGACTACCACAGAGACACACGGTATCCGTTTTCTCTGCCGCAGCGGAATGCTCTCTATCCTTCTCCCGTCTGGCAGGATGCTCAACTATGTCAAACCGAAGATCGGAGAAAACAAGTTCGGCGGTTCTTGTATCACCTATGAGGGTGTCGGCGGCACGAAGAAGTGGGAGCGGCTTGAAAGCTACGGTCCCAAGTTCGTGGAGAACATCGTTCAGGCAACGGCGAGGGACATCCTTTGCTACGCCATGAAGACCCTGCGGTGCTGCTCGATCACGATGCATATCCACGATGAGCTTGTGATCGAAGCCGACCCCCGTGTATCCCTTGACACCATCTGTGAGCAGATGGGCAGAACACCGCCGTGGGCAAAGGGACTGCTTCTCCGGGCAGACGGATATATCACGGAATTCTATAAGAAAGATTAAGGTAAATCCTATGGGAATAAACAAGTTCAATGCGGAGGGCTATTACGACCCCACCGCATATGAGGCAATGACAAACATTGCAAAAGAGGAAAAAGCGTTCTTCGCATTCAGACCCGTGGTATATATCTGCTCACCCTATGCCGGAGATATTGAGACGAACGTCAAGGCGGCGCGGAGATACAGCAGATTCGCCGTAGATACCGGCTACATTCCCATCGCTCCGCATCTGCTGTTTCCGCAGTTTATGGATGACGGCAATCCGAAAGAGCGGGAACTCGCCATGTTCTTCGGCAATGTGCTGATGAGCAAATGCGCCGAATTATGGGTCTTCGGAGACCTGATTTCAAACGGTATGGCTGCCGAAATAGAAAGAGCCAAGCGTAAGAATTACGCCATCCGATATTTTAATTCCGACCTTAAGGAGGTAACCGAAAATGCGTGACCTGCCAATCGCCTACGGCAATAGCTGCTATGCAAAGACCTGGGCGAATAAAACCACCGCATGGGAAGACCTGTGCGAAAGATTGAAAAACACTATCCGCACGACCGAAACCGTAGAGGAATATCCGAAGCTCAAAAAGGATGACCGGGATCGTGCCAAGGACAAAGGCGGCTTTGTGGGCGGTTATCTGAAAGGCAACCGCCGCAAGCGTGAGACCGTGGTATGCCGCTCCATGCTCACGATGGACGCAGACCATGCCGAGATTGGTTTTATCGATCGTTTCGCCTCGGAGTGCCGGTACTCATCCTGTCTCTATACCACCCACGGACATACACCCGAACAGCCTCGCTGCCGCATCATCGTGCCGCTGACGAGGGACATAACCCCGGACGAGTATGTGGCTCTCGCCAGATACTTCGCTTCCGATTGGGGCATTGACCAGTTTGACGAATGCTCCTACAAGCCGAGCCAGCTCATGTATTGGCCGACAACTCCGGCAAACGGTGAATTCATCAGCAAGACCACCGAGGGCGAATGGCTTGATCCCGATGTATATCTCACGGCACATCCAAACTGGAAGGACTGCTCTCTGCTGCCGACCTCCTCCCGTGAGAGTGCCGTCCGTGAAGCAAGCGGCAAAAAGCAGGAAGACCCTCTCACCAAGCCCGGTGTGGTAGGCGCATTCTGCCGTGCCTACGGTATCGCCGCTGTGATTGAAACCTACCTCGCCGATGTATATGAGCCTTCCGCAATAGAGGGTCGTTACGACTATATCCCCGCCGACTCGTCTGCCGGTGTCGTGGTCTATGACGATAAGTTCGCATACAGCCACCACGCAACGGACCCCGCCTGCGGCAAACTGCTGAACGCTTTTGACCTCGTCCGCATCCACCGCTTCGGCGATGATGACGAGAAGAAGTCCTTCAAGCAGATGACCGAACTTGCCCTCGCAGACAATACGGTCAAGGAGAACCTTGCCGCCGAGCGTATCGCTCAAGCCGGAGAGGATTTCTCCGATGATGCCGACTGGCACAAGCGGCTTCACTTCGTACCCCGCTCCGGGGCATTGGAAAACAGCGTGTGGAACTTGAACCTCATCCTTGAAAACGATCCCGACTTGCAGGGCTTCGCTTTCAACGATATGGCGAATCGCATCCAAGTCACAGGTGAAATGCCGTGGGACCGTCCCGAAGGAAACTCTTTCTGGAGAGATGCCGACTCTGCCCAGCTTAAATCGCTCGTGGATATCCGTTACGGCGAGTTCACCACACGAAACTACGACGTCTCCTTTACCAAGGTGGCAGATGACCGTCATTTCCATCCTGTGAGGGATTACCTCAACGGACTCCCCAAGTGGGACGGCGTGAAGCGTGTCGAGGAACTGTTCATCAAATATCTGCAGGCTGACGATACGGAGTATGTCCGTACAGTCACGAGAAAAACCTTTGCCGCCGCTGTTGCGAGAGTCATGTGTCCCGGCATCAAGTTCGACTGTGTGCCGGTCCTTGACGGCGAACAGGGCATCGGCAAAAGCTCCATCGTAAAAGACCTCGTCACGCCCGAATACTACTCTGAATCCCTCTCGCTGACCGATATGGACGATAAAGCCGGAGCGGAAAAACTGCAGGGCTTCTGGGTGGTCGAGATAGGAGAGCTTGCCGGAATGAAAAAAGCCGACATTGAAAAGGTGAAATCCTTCCTCTCCACCTCTGATGACAAATACCGTCCGAGCTACGGCAGAGTGGTCGAAAGCCACCCCCGCCAGTGCATCATCATCGGCACGGTCAACGGTGAACGCGGCTACCTTCGTGACATCACGGGCAACCGCCGCTTCTGGATCATCAAGGTGCATCAGAAAACACAGAAGCAGAACTGGCACTTTACACAGGCTGACCGCGACCAGTTCTGGGCAGAAGCGAAAGCCATCTGGGAGTCCGGAGAAAAGCTGTATCTCGAAGGCGATATCCTCGCCGAGTCGGAAAAGGCGCAGCGGAACGCTATGGAGGTGGACGAGCGTGTCGGAATGGTCGAGGAATATCTGAACACCTTGCTGCCGACCACATGGGACAGTATGGATGTGTATGCCAGACGCAGTTTTCTCTCCGGCGATCCGACTGCCGAAAAAGGAACTGTAAAGAGAACCTCGGTGTGCAACGCAGAAATATGGTGCGAATGCTTTGGCAAAAATCTCTCCGAACTCAAGGCTACGGACAGCTATGCCATCGCCGCCCTCATGACGCAGATTCCGGGATGGAAACGAAGTGCCGCCGCCAAACGACTGCCCCTCTACGGTAAGCAGCGAATTTACGAAAAAGGCTAACTGCGGAACAAGATGCGGAACAGGAACAACTTTTTTCCCTTATATTCGTTCGGCGATAAAGAGATAAAGAAACACCTACACGCACGTATAGGAATATAAGGAAACGGTTGTTCCGCTCGTTCCGTTGTTCCAGAAAGGACAAATATGAAAAGCGAAAAACAGATAGAACAGAGTCTGGTCAAAGCCGTGAAAAATATGGGAGGCATCGCACCCAAGTTTGTCAGCCCCGGTTTTGACGGAATGCCCGACCGCATCGTGCTTCTCCCTCATGGGGTGATGGCATTTGTGGAAGTTAAGGCTCCGGGCAAAAAGCCCCGCCCTTTGCAGGTGTCAAGGCATGGCTTGCTTCGGCATCTCGGCTTCAAGGTGTATGTCCTTGACGATATGAACCAGATCGGAGAAATTATCGATGATATACGAACCGCATGATTATCAGAAATATGCCATCAACTTCATCAAGGAGAACCCCATCGCCGCCGTCCTGCTTGATATGGGCTTGGGTAAAACGAGCATCACGCTGACGGCAATAAATGACCTCCTTTTCGACAGCTTCGATGTACGGAAGGTTCTCGTCATCGCTCCGCTGCGAGTGGCACGGGACACATGGACTGCCGAGGTCGATAAGTGGGATCATCTCCGACACCTCATCTGCTCCGTGGCTGTCGGCACCGAAGCGAAACGCAAAGCAGCTCTCGAAAAGAAAGCCCACATCTACATCATCAACCGCGAGAACGTCTCATGGCTTATCGAGGACAGCGGCATCCCGTTCGATTTCGATATGGTGGTGATCGATGAGCTGTCCTCCTTCAAGAACGGCAAGGCAAAGCGGTTCAAGAGTCTGATGAAAGTACGACCCTTTGTAAAACGCATTGTGGGTCTGACCGGCACTCCTGCCGGAAACGGTCTGATGGACTTATGGGCAGAGTTCCGGGTTCTGGATATGGGAAAACGCCTCGGACGGTTTATCTCCAACTATCGCCTGAACTACTTCACCCCGGACAAACGCAACGGTCAGATCGTGTATTCCTATAAGCCTCTACCGTTCGCCGAACAAGCCATATATGACGCCATCTCCGACATCACCATTTCGATGAAGTCAACCGACCACCTCAAAATGCCGGAACTGGTCAGCACAGCGTATCCCGCCGTAATGAGCGATGCGGAAACGCAGACCTATGAGGATTTCAAATCCGAGTATGTGATGAAACTCGGAAAGGACAAGGAAATCACCGCCGCCAATGCTGCCGTCCTCTGCGGAAAGCTGACGCAGATGGCAAACGGAGCGATTTATGACGAGTCCGGCGAATGCCACCTCATCCACGACCGAAAACTGGACGCTTTGGAAGACATCATTGAAGCCGCCAACGGAAAACCGCTTCTGGTGGCGTACTGGTATCAGTCCGACCGTGACCGCATCGAAAAAAGGCTGCACGAACTGCATATCCCGTTTTCACGGATGGACAGTTCCGACAGTATCCGCAGATGGAACAACGGTGAGCTTCCCGTTGCCCTTATTCACCCGGCATCCGCAGGACACGGGCTGAACCTTCAAAGCGGCGGCAGCACCATCGTGTGGTTCGGCATGACGTGGAGTCTTGAGCTTTACAGTCAGACGAACGCAAGGCTGTGGCGGCAGGGTCAGACTTCCGATACCGTGGTGGTCATGCACATCATCACCGCCGGCACCATTGACGAGGACATTCTGAAAGCCCTTCAGCGGAAGGACAAAACGCAGTCCGCATTGATAGCGGCGGTCAAAGCAAATCTGTGACAATCTATGAAAATCCGTGCCAATCCGAGTGAACTAAAAAATTCGGAGGTACAGAATATGAACCCTTTTGAAGAACTCGCAAACGCCATAGTGATACAAGCGGCAAAGGATTACAGAGCTGCCCTGAAAAAGCTGAAGAAATATCCGAGAGTTGCCGAAGCAAGGCAAATGAGGAATGATTGTGAGAGTTTCTTCCGTTCCTCGTGGTACAGCACATTGACTTCAGTTGACGGAGAGCTTCTGATGCGGAAACTGCAAATGGAGGTGGCAGCATGACAGCGAAGGAATATTTGAGTCAGGCATACCGCCTCGATCAGCGTATCAACTCCAATATCGAAGAGGTCACCATGCTTCGTGAAATGGCAAGCAGCATATCCTCTCCTTCATGGGGCGAAAAGGTGCAGACTTCCCGCAGTACGGAAGCCCCCTTTGTACGGGGCCTTGAGAAGATCATGGATTTGGAGGACACCATCAACAAGGAAATCGACACCCTTGTCTGTCTGAAAAAGCAGATACGGACGGTCATAGAAGCCGTACAGAATACGGATGAGCGGCTCGTTCTCCGTTACCGATACATCCACAACTGCACATGGGAGCAGATCGGAAACGAACTGAATGCCGATGCGAGAACCATTCGCCGCTGGCACGGCGAGGCGCTCCTCAAGGTAAAAGTCCCCGAAAATCCCATCATAATATAAGTGCGCCCGAAATGTCCTGCTTTGTCCGTAGATGTCCACCGCCACATTATGGTATGATATAATCAGCAAAGAATATAAAGACGAGCCTTCGAGGGAGCAATCCTTCGAGGGCTTTTCTTATGCCCCCAAGGAGGTGAAGAGGTGCCAAGAAAACCACTGCGCCCGTGTTCTCATCCCGGCTGTCCCAACCTTTGTGAGGGACAGTTTTGTGAACAGCACCGTGTGGAGGAACGCCGCAAATATGATAAATACGAGCGCAGTTCCGATGTCAACCGCAAGTACGGCAGAGCGTGGAAGCGCATCCGTGACCGTTATGCCACAGAGCATCCGCTGTGTGAACAGTGTCTCAAGGAAGGTCGGCTGACTCCGGTGCAGGAAGTTCACCACATCCTGCCCGTTTCCAAAGGCGGCACTCACGCAAGGGACAACCTGATGAGCCTTTGCCAATCCTGCCACACCAAGATCCACCATGACCTTGGCGACCGGTAGGGGGATAGAAATCTCCGGGACCTTTAAGGTCGGGCAACGGCCTGGGGTCACGTGCGCAAAAAAGGCGAAATCAAAAGGGTAATTGCGTCCTCGCAAACTCTATATCGCTTATTTCCGTGCAAGCACGAAAAAGCGCTCATTCCGTCGCTCGTCCTTTTCCCCAAAAGTCTTGCTTTGCTTCGACTTTTCGGGAGCCCTTAAAAATCACATTTTAGAAAGAGGTGTGTGGATGCCCACAAAATCGAATAACACAGGCGGCAGAGGCGGCGCAAGACCCGGTGCGGGAAGAAAGAAATCCACAGTCAAGGACAAAGCCGAAAACGGTAATCCCGGCGGCAGAAAACTTGAGGTGCTGGACATTCCCGAAGTCGAGGGTGTTGATATGCCGAAGCCCCATGATTTCCTGTCTGCCGAGCAGCGGGACGGCAGCGTCCTGCAGGCACAGGAAATTTACACAGAAACCTGGCAATGGCTCAAAGGCATCGGCTGCGCCGCAAAGGTGTCACCGCAGCTCTTGGAACGCTATGCCATGTGTTCTGCCCGTTGGGTGCAGTGCGAGGAGATGACCAACCGCATGGGTTTCCTCTCCAAGCATCCCACCACAGGAAAGCCAATCCCGTCTCCGTTCATCAACATCGGTATCAACTATATGAACCAGGCGGTGCGGCTCTGGAATGAGATTTTCCAAATTGTAAAAGAAAACTGCAGCACGGAATACGGCGAATCAACGCCGCAGGATGATCTGATGGAACGCCTGCTCCGTGCGAGAAAGGGGTAACGCCATGTTTGAAAAAGTCAATCCGTGCCACCCGGACAAGGTGGCTGACCGAATCGCTGGTGCGCTCGTTGACCTGGCATACCAGAAATCAGAGAATCCACGCATTGCGGTGGAGGTTCTTATCGGCCACGGCGTGTGTCACATTATTGCGGAGACTTCCGTTGTTTTGGACAGGACGGATGTCACCGCCGCCGTCCACCGCAATGCCGGAAATCTCGCCGTAGACTATGTGGAAGTGCCGCAGGACGGTCACCTTGCCGACAACCAGGCAGACGGCGTCCGCTGCGGCGATAACGGCATCTTCAAAGGAATGCCTGTGACCGCAGAACAGAAAAAGCTGTCTGAAATTGCAAAGAGCATTTTCAAGGTGTATCCGTATGACGGCAAATACATTCTGGACGGTAACCGGCTCATTCTCTGCCAGAGTAACGCATCTTCGGAAAAACTCCGAGAATTGTATCCCGAAGCCGAAATCAATCCACTTGGCGATTGGACCGGCGGCACGGATGTGGATACCGGCGCTACCAACCGCAAGTTGGGCAGCGATATGGCAGACTCCGTCACCGGCGGCGGCCTGCACGGCAAGGATCTGTCCAAGGCGGATGTGTCTGTCAATATCTACGCTTTCCTCAAAGCGCAGGAAACCGGCAAGCCCGTGATGCTCTGCTGCGCCATTGGGGATGACACCGTTGACGGCAGACCGTATTCCGAAATCGTGGAAATCGCCCGGAACTATATCCGCGCTGTGGGCGGCTTCGAGAAGTTTGCGGAATGGGGGCTTGTGTAATGAAAACGACCACCGAAATGAAGCTTGTTTCTGTTACGAAACTCGTTCCCTATGTAAATAACGCCCGAACCCACTCGCCAGAGCAGATCAACAAGCTGCGCTCCTCTCTCCGTGAGTTCGGCTTCATCAATCCTGTTATCATCGACCGTGACTATGGCGTAATTGCCGGTCACGGTCGTATTATTGCCGCCAAGGAGGAAGGCATCGCTGAGGTGCCGTGTGTCTTTGCAGACCACCTCACCGAAGCCCAGAAAAAAGCCTACATCATTGCCGACAACCGTATGGCGATGGATGCCGGATGGGATGAAGAGCTTCTGCGTGTGGAGATCGAGTCCTTGCAGGCGGCGGACTTTGACCCGCTCCTCACCGGCTTTGACGAGAAGGAACTCAGTAAACTGTTCGATGACGGCAAGGACATCCAGGAGGATGATTTCGATGTGGATGCCGAGCTGCAGAAGCCGACCTTCACAAAGTCCGGCGATGTCTGGACTCTGGGACGGCATCGGCTTGTGTGCGGCGACAGTACTAAGGAAGAAACCTACGCTTCCCTCATGGACGACCGCAAGGCAAATCTTGTCATTACCGACCCGCCCTACAATGTGAACTATGAGGGCAGCGCCGGAAAAATCAAAAACGACAACATGGACGGCGAGAAATTCTATCAGTTTCTATTTGATGCCTTCTCCTGCATGGAAAAAGCAATGGCAGACGATGCCAGCATCTATGTGTTCCACGCCGAAACCGAGGGGCTGAATTTCCGAAAAGCATTTGACGCCGCAGGGTTCTACCTCTCCGGCTGCTGTATCTGGAAGAAGCAGTCCCTGGTACTTGGACGCTCTCCCTACCAGTGGCAGCATGAGCCTGTGCTGTACGGCTGGAAGAAAAACGGCAGGCACCAGTGGTACACGGGCAGGAAGGAAACCACCATCTGGGAGTTCGACAAGCCCAAGAAGAACGGCGATCATCCCACCATGAAGCCAATCCCACTGCTGGCTTATCCCATCGGCAACTCCAGTATGGCAAACTCGGTGGTACTTGACCCCTTCGGCGGTTCCGGCTCGACCCTCATTGCCTGTGAGCAGACCGATCGCATCTGCCGCACCATTGAGTTGGACGAGAAGTTCTGCGACGTCATCGTAAACCGCTACATCGAGCAGGTCGGCTCTGCGGATGGTGTGACAGTCCTCCGGGATGGCAGAACGTACAGCTATGAGGAGGTCACGGATGGAACAGAATAAACTTACCCTCGGCAGCCTGTTTGACGGCTCCGGCGGTTTTCCTTTAGGCGGCTTGATCTCCGGCATTACCCCTGTGTGGGCTTCGGAGATCGAGCCGTTTCCTATCCGGGTGACCACCAAACGGCTGCCGTTTATGAAGCATTACGGCGATGTCTCGAAAATGAACGGCGCAGATATTGAGCCTGTGGATATTATCACCTTCGGCTCACCCTGCCAGGACATGAGTATCGCAGGCCGGCGGGAGGGCTTGGACGGCTCCCGTTCCAGCCTTTTCTACGAAGCCGTCCGAATCGTAAAGGAAATGAGGTGCAAAACGAATGGCAGATATCCAAGATACATCGTCTGGGAGAACGTCCCCGGTGCGTTCAGCTCCAACAAGGGCGCGGACTTCCAGTCCGTCCTCGAAGAGGTCTGCTCGGTCAAAGGATACGAAATTCATACTCCTCGACCTGAGAAGTGGCCGACCGCCGGAGAGATCATGGCAGACGATTTCAGTCTCGCATGGCGGGTATTTGATGCGCAGTACTGGGGAGTTCCCCAACGCAGAAAACGTATCTACCTTGTCGCAGATCTTGCAGGCGGGAGTGCCGGAAAAATACTATTTGAGTCCGAAGGCGTGTCTGGGTATACTCCGCAGGGCTTCCGTTCGTGGCAAGGAGCTGCCGGAGCTTCTGAAAAAGGCTCTGGAGCGGCAGGCTGCGTCTGCCTGAATGACCAGAGTGGAAACCGTATGGATGTAACGGACGGCGTCACCTGCACTCTCCGGGCAGAAGCCCATCATCCTCCCTGCGTGATGGAATCGGCAGGATTTTGCACCGAGCATTCCGCACACAGCCGCTCCATCGGTTACGAGGAGGAAACCTCTCCCACCCTCCGGGCAGGAACAGTCCCTGCAGCAGTCTATGAGAACCATAGCCAGGACACCAGATACACCGGTCCATTGAAGACGGCACCAACGGTCATGTCTACCTACGGAACGGGCGGCAACAATCAGCCCTTCGTGGTGGAAACGCCAAAGACGCTGAAGATCCGCTCCGGTTGTGAGGGCGGCGGCAAGGGTGCATTAATTCAGGAGAACAAATCCGCTACCCTCGGCTGCAACAATGACCAGACGGTATTTGTGCCGAAGGTCTACGGCATCTGCTCCAAGCAGAGCCACGCCATGCAATCGGACAATCCGCACAGCGGTTTTTATGAAGCGGACACTTCCCGCTGTTTGGACAGGGGCGGCGGCAATCCCTCCTGCAACCAGGGCGGCATGGCTGTGGTGGCTGTGCAGGGTTCCATGATCGGAAGATCCGACAAGAACGGTCCCCAGGGCAGCGGCGTCAATGAGGATGTGTCCTTCACGCTGGATGCTACCGACCGTCATGCGGTAGCCTACGGAATCGACCGTGCCACATACAACATGGGACGGAATGCCAAGTTCGGAATCACGGTGGAAACAGAGATCGAGCCAACGATGGTGTCCAAAGGACCGGGAGCGGTCGGACAGCCTATCTATCATTCAAGCAAGAGTTCCTTTCACACCAATTTTACGGATGATGATGTGACGGAAACGTTGGTCGCTACAGATTTCAAAGATCCGCCTACCGTATCCAAGGAGCCTGACTACATCGTTCGCAGACTGACGCCTACCGAATGTGCCAGACTGCAAGGGTTCCCGGACTGGTGGTGTTCCAATTTAGAGACTGACGAACCGACCGAGGAAGAGATCGAGTTCTGGACGGAGGTGTTTGAGACACACCGGAGGGTCATGGGAGCTTCCTCCAAGCCGAAGAGCCGCAATCAGATCATCAAGTGGCTGAAAGACCCTCACTCCGATTCTGCGGAATACAAGATGTGGGGCAACGGCGTGGCGCTTCCCAACGTCTGTTTTGTGCTTTCCGGCATCGTGTACTATGCACAGTTATCCGGCGAATGATCAGGCAGCTATTCTACAGCCAAATGTGCGGAAATTGCTTGCTATTTCAGGGGTTCAGAGCGAATATGTGACTACCAAAAACAAAGGAGGTTTTCGCACATGAAAATCAGATACAATGTGACAGGCGCAAAGCGCAAGGAGCTGGTCAAGGTCATTTCGGATGCCACAGGTGCCAGGGCAGAATACAAATTCATGCCCACCTGCAATTATGAGATCGACTACTTCACGATCACCAAGGATGGGACGCTCCTGTTTGACGACCGCGCTGACAGCGAGGAGGTCGAGCAGGTACTTGAAGCTATCACCGCCGCAGGCTTTGAATGCGAGGCGCAGGACGGCGAGGAACAGCTCTCCGAGGAAGAATCCGAAGCCGCCGACACTGCGCCACAGAGCGAAACTGTGGGGCTTACAGTGGAGATTCCGCTGGACAAAGCGGCGGTTGGCAACCTCACTAAACTGCTGGATGCCAAAGGTAGCCTGATTAAGAAGGCGCTCGGTGTTAGCGAACTTCCAATTGAGATTCAGGAAGACCGGGTAGCATTTCCCTGGTTTAGAGAGATGCCTGACGCCGATGCGGTCAAAGCCTACACCCATTTCATTTCCGCACTCTGCGAGATGAGCAAAAACGCCAAGCGCGTGACGGTCACGGAAAAAGCGGTGGATAATGAGAAGTACGCCTTCCGCTGCTTTCTCCTGCGCCTGGGCTTCATAGGCAGTGAATACAAAGTCGAACGCAAGATCCTGCTGAAGAACCTCTCCGGTTCTTCGGCATTTAAGAATGGAGGTGCTGACCATGCGGTTTCCGAGTAAGGAAGTTGTGAAGCGCATCCGCAAGGAGTTTCCTTCCGGCACCCGTGTGGAGCTGCTGCGAATGGACGATCCCCAGGCACCGCCAATCGGCACACAAGGCACTGTGCTTGGCGTGGATGATATCGGCTCCATCATGGTCGCCTGGGACAACGGCAGCGGCCTTTCCGTGGCGTTCGGAGAAGACCTGTGCCGAAAGGTCAAGAACACATTCGATGGTGGTGAATGGGTGTAAACTACACAATATCTTGCGGTCATCTTTGTGTAATATATTATCGGAAATGGCCTTGCTATTATCCTCTTTTAGAGCGAATATGTGTACACCGAAAGGGAAAACACACCAAACGAAAACGGAGGATTCACCATGAACGAGAAAACAGCAAGGCAGATCACAGAGATGAAAAACCAGACCATCGGGGTCGAGGTCGAGATGAACAGCATCACCCGCCAGAAGGCAGCGAAGGTTGCCGCCACCTACTTCGGCACAGGCAGATATGAGAACACCGCCGGCCGCAACGGGTACAGCACTTGGAGCACATGGGACAGCCAGGGGCGCGAGTGGAAATTCCAGAAGGACGTTTCCATTGCGGGACCGGAAGAACAGGAATGCGAACTGGTCACCCCGATCCTGACCTACGGCGACATCGAAACCCTGCAGGAGCTTTGCAGGCAGCTCAGACACGCAGGCGCCAAGAGCGACGCCTCCAGAGGATGCGGCGTCCACATCCACATCGGGGCGCAGGGACACACGCCGCAGAGCCTGCGCAACCTTGCCAACATCATGGCAAGCCATGAGAGCCTGATCGCTGAGGCGCTGAAACTCGACCGGGGCCGCATGAGCCGCTATTGCCGCACGGTAGACCCACGGTTTTTGGAACAGGTCAACCGCAGGAAGCCCCGCTCAATGGCGCACCTTGCGGATATCTGGTACACCAGCAACGGCGCAAGCTACGGCAGGAGTCACCACTACAACGACAGCCGCTACCATATGCTCAACCTCCATGCCACCTTTACCAAGGGGACGGTCGAATTCCGGCTTTTCCAATTCGATGAGCCGACCGCAGAGCGCCGAGGCGGCATCCACGCAGGGCAGCTTAAGAGCTACATCCAGCTTTGCCTGGCCTTAAGCCAGATGGCAAAGGATGTGCGGACGGCAAGCCCCAAGCCCCAGCAGAACGAGAACCCCAAATACGCCATGCGCACCTGGCTCCTCCGCCTGGGCTTCATTGGCGAGGAGTTTGCAACGGCCAGAGATTTCCTGACCCGCAACTTGACTGGGGACACCGCCTTCCGGCACGGCAGAGCCGCCGCTTGAAGGACACGCAGGAGTTAGCCTCCTGCCACCTTACTCCTGACCGCTTCGGCGGTCTTAAGGTGGTAGAAGGGTAACCCCTTCGGAAAGGATGGATACCATGAAAGAAAAAAGATACTACATTGCTTATGGCAGCAACCTCAATGTCCCGCAGATGCGGATGCGCTGCCCCCACGCCACGATCCTTGGCACGGCAAACCTTAAGAATTGGGAACTACTTTTTAAGGGAAGCAAGACCGGCTCCTACCTGACCATCGAGGAATGCGAGGGCGGCACGGTTCCCGTGGTGATCTGGGAGGTAACGGCGACCGATGAAGCCGCCCTCGACCGCTACGAGGGATTTCCCAATTTTTACTACAAGCGGGACATCCGGCTCCAGTACAAGGGCATTCGCACGGGGAAGCGCAGAACGGTGACGGCATTTGCCTACATCATGCATGAGGACAGGCCGATAGGGATTCCGAGCAATCTCTACATGAGGATTTGCCTGGAAGGGTACGACACCTTCTGCTTTGATAAAAACGTCCTGGTTGACGCCTACGATAAATGCAGGGAGGTATGCGGATATGAAGGATAATGATGTGATCCGGATGGCGGTCTGCCCCCTGTGTGGCAGGGCCTACCACGGCGCTCCGGCGCTTTCCAGAGAGGACAACGAAACGCTTATCTGCCCGGACTGCGGAACAAGACAGGCACTCCAGTCCATCGGAGTGAAGCCGTCTGAGCAGGAGCAGATTCTTGAAACGATCCACCGGCATATGGGAAGACCGCCTGGTTGAAAACTAACAATTTTCCTGTATAATAAAGATGTCTTGATAGAGACAAATCGGAAATTGGCAGTGAGGTGAGGCAAGTTGCAATACAAAGAATACGGTAAACAGAATCGAGATGTGATTATTCTTCTGCATGGCGGCGGCTTGTCATGGTGGAATTACCGAGAAGTGTCCGAACGACTTCAAAATGATTTTCGGATAATTATCCCGATATTGGATGGTCACGCAGGAAGCGATGAAAATTTCACAACAATCGAAGACAATGCCGCTGAAATCATTTCTTTTATTGATAGGAACTTTGGAGGTTCGGTATTGCTGATTGGCGGGTTATCTCTCGGCGGTCAAATATTACTTGAAATGTTATCTCGGCGAAAAGACCTTTGCCGTTTTGCAATGGTCGAGAGCGCAGCGGTTATTCCATCCAAGCTAACTTATTCGTTGATTAAGCCGGCATTTGGAAGCTGTTATGAGTTGATTCGGCAAAAATGGTTTTCTAAACTGCAATTTCGTTCACTTCGAATGAAGCCGGAACTTTTCAATGACTATTATCAAGATACTTGCGGCATTACGAAGCAAAATATGATTGCGTTCTTACAAGAAAGTTCTATGTATTTCATGAAGAAGTCTCTTGGAGAGTGTGTGGCAGAAATCCATTTGTTTGTCGGGGAGCGGGAAAACAAACGTATCTTGCTTTCTGCAAGAAAGCTGCATGAAACCCTGGAAAAAAGCAGCTTAAATGTCCTTCCAGCTATGTATCATGGAGAGTTTTCCATCAACCATGCCGATCTCTATGTAAAAGAATTGTGTGCCATTGTTAAACAGCATTAACTTCCAGTTTATTGAATGAAAGCAAAAAAACTTTATCAGCATCGGTTAGAAATAGCCGGTGCTATTTTTATGCCATTTTGGAGGTGGTGCCTATGCGAAAACTGAAGAAATACAAGCCTACCAAATTCATGGCGAAGACCTCGCACTACGATAAGGACGCTGCCGATTTTGCAGTGATGTTTATCGAGTCTCTCAGCCATACCAAAGGCACCTGGGCAGGCAAGCCCTTTGAACTGATCGACTGGCAGGAGCAGATCATCCGTGACCTGTTCGGAGTGTTAAAGCCAAACGGCTACCGTCAGTTCAATACGGCTTACATCGAAATCCCTAAGAAACAGGGCAAATCGGAGCTTGCTGCCGCTGTGGCGCTCCTACTTTTGTGCGGGGACGGCGAGGAACGGGCCGAGGTGTATGGCTGTGCCGCCGACCGTAACCAGGCGAAGATCGTGTTTGATGTGGCGGTGGATATGGTGCGGTTCTGTCCGGCGCTTTCCAAGAGGGTAAAGATCCTGGAATCCCAGAAGAAGATCACATACCTTCCCACAAACAGTTCCTACCAGGTGCTGTCGGCGGACGTGGCGAATAAGCATGGCTTTAATACCCACGGCGTGATCTTCGATGAGCTGCACACCCAGCCCAACCGGAAACTCTTTGACGTCATGCTCCAAGGCTCCGGCGATGCTCGGATGCAGCCGCTATATTTCCTGATCACCACAGCAGGCAACGATACCAACTCCATCTGCTACGAGGTACACCAGAAAGCCATCGACATCGCAGAGGGAAGGAAGGTTGATCCTACCTTTTATTCTGTCATTTACGGTGCTGCCGAGGATGAGGATTGGACGGACCCCAAGGTGTGGAAGAAAGCAAACCCCTCTCTCGGCATTACGGTGGGCATCGACAAGGTCAAAGCCGCCTGTGAATCCGCCCAGCAGAATCCGGGCGAGGAGAACGCTTTCCGGCAGCTCCGGCTGAACCAGTGGGTGAAGCAGTCCGTGCGCTGGATGCCGATGGACAAGTGGGACGCCTGCGCCTTCCCGGTTTCTGAGGATGATCTGGAAGGACGCATCTGCTACGGCGGGCTGGATCTTTCCTCCACCACGGACATCACAGCTTTCGTGCTGGTGTTCCCGCCGTTGGATGAGGAGGATAAATACTATATCCTTCCACACTTCTGGATACCGGAAGAAACTCTGGATCTTCGTGTCCGGCGCGACCATGTTCCCTACGACCTGTGGGAGCGGCAGGGGACGCTGATGACCACGGAAGGCAACGTGGTCCACTACGGCTACATTGAGAAATTCATCGAAAGGCTCGGCGAGAAGTTCAACATCCGGGAGATTGCCTTCGACCGCTGGGGCGCTGTGCAGATGGTGCAGAACCTGGAAGGCATGGGCTTTACGGTAGTCCCCTTCGGGCAGGGCTTTAAAGATATGTCTCCGCCGACTAAAGAACTGATGAAGCTGGTACTGGAGGAGAAAATCGCCCACGGCGGCCACCCGGTGCTGAGGTGGATGATGGACAACATCTACATCCGCACCGACCCGGCAGGCAACATCAAGGCGGACAAGGAAAAATCCACAGAGAAGATCGACGGGGCAATCGCCACCATCATGGGGCTTGACCGGGCGATCCGCTGTGGCAACGATACGGGAGCTTCGGTTTATGACAGCCGGGGCCTTTTGTTTATTTGAGGAAGGACGGTGATCACATATGGGTATCTTTTCAGGGCTTTTCCGTTCCAGGGATAAGCCCCAGAACCGCACTACGGGCAGCGCCTACAGCTTTTTCTTTGGCAGCAGCTCGGCGGGCAAACGGGTCAATGAACGCTCCGCCATGCAGATGACAGCGGTGTATTCCTGCGTCCGTATCCTGGCGGAGGCCGTGGCGGGACTGCCGCTCCACCTCTATCGTTACAAGGAGGACGGCGGCAAGGAAAAAGCCATCGACCATCCGCTGTATCTGCTTTTACATGACGAGCCGAACCCGGAGATGAGTTCTTTCGTGTTCCGGGAAACGCTCATGACCCATCTGCTTTTGTGGGGCAACGCCTACGCCCAGATCATCCGTAACGGCAAGGGCGAGGTCATTGCCCTTTATCCGCTGATGCCGGACAGGATGACGGTGGACCGTGACAGGGACGGCAAGCTCTACTACGAATACACGGTCAGCACCGACGATGCGCCAACTGTCAAGGGCACGGTCGTGCGGCTGAAGCCCTCGGATGTGCTGCATATTCCGGGGCTTGGATTTGACGGACTTGTTGGCTATTCACCTATCGCTATGGCGAAAAACGCCATCGGCATGGCAATCGCCTGTGAGGAATACGGGGCGAAGTTCTTCGCCAACGGCGCTGCTCCCGGAGGCGTGCTGGAGCATCCGGGGACTATTAAAGAC
>ENA-OYZN01000185-OYZN01000185.1-human-gut-metagenome-genome-assembly--contig:-NODE-185-length-41283-cov-5.276390_pt1 | contig 41283 bp, 36 predicted proteins | sample MGYA00243294_ERZ653483 | MGnify/ENA primary metagenome ERZ653483 (study PRJEB26926, sample SAMN06165155) | human gut metagenome | biome: ENVO:00009003; feature: ENVO:2100002; material: ENVO:00002003... | reverse complement strand
GGCTATTCGTCGGCAGCGTCAGATGTGTATAAGAGACAGGTAGGCGACGCTGCGGGCGAAAACATGTTCTTTGGCGAAGGCGCCGGAGCGGGTCCTGCTGCTAGCGCCGTTATGGGCGATGTGCTTGAGGTTGCTCGCCATTTGCAGATGGGCATCAAGCCAATTGTCGGATGCACGTGCACCGACGAGCTGCCTATCCTTTCCGTTGAAGACCTCCATACGAAGTACTACATCCGTTTTGTGGTTGCCGACCGCAGTGGTGTTTTGGCTTCCGCGGCAGATATTTTTGCTAAGTACGATGTTTCGGTTAAGACGGTTACCCAGCGCGGCAACGCTGCACGCGATGACGTCGATCTGGTGTTTGTTACCCATACGGCTGAAGAGCGCAATGTGCGCAAGGCCATCGATGACATCCTGGCTTTGGAGGGTGTTGTTACGGGTGGATTCCCGTCGGTCATCCGCGTACAGGACTAACAGGCGTTCATGCGGCTGGTTTGGCGATTCGCTTCTCCTGCAATTTGAAAGGGCACGCGCTTTGGCGCGTGCCCTTCTATTTGTGATGCTGCGAATTCCGATTGGATTCGTTGGTTTGTTTCGGTGTGGGTTGCTTTATTCGGGCATGTTTTCCAAGTCATAGGGCGTTGCCTGGTAAACATAATAGTTAAGCCAGTTGGTGTATAGCAGCTGAGCCGTGGCTCGCCAGTTGGAAACAGGCTTCTGCTTTGGGTCGTCGTTGGGGAAGTAGTGCTTTGGCATGTCGGGGTTCAAACCCTTTTCCGTGTCGCGATGGAATTCGCCTGCCAGGGTGTCGGTGTCGTATTCGGGATGGCCGAATACGAAAAAGTGACGGCTATCGGTGCTTTTAGCGATGAATACGCCGGCTTCATCCGATACGGAGATCAGCTCTAGTTCGGGAACCTTCTCGATGTCTTCCGCATGAACCTCGGTCCAGCGAGAATGGGGCGCATGAATGACGGTATCGAAACCACGGACCAGAGGAGAAGTGGGTTTCAAGATCTTGTGCTCGAAAACCCCCGTCATCTTGTGCTGCCTTAGATACTTTGGAATCCCGAAATGATAGTAGGCACCCGCCTGCGCGCCCCAGCAGAGGTACAAAGTTGAGAATACATTGGTTTTTGCCCATTCGAAGATGTCGCACAATTCAGGCCAGTAGTCCACATCTTCAAAGGGGAGCTTTTCGACTGGTGCTCCGGTGACGATCATGCCGTCATAGCGCTTGTTGCGAATGTCATCCAAATCCACGTAGAACGATTCCATGTGCTTGGGGGGTACGTGCGTTGCCTTATGCGTAACGGTTTGCAGAAGGTCGACCTCAACCTGCAAGGGCGTATTCGAGAGCTTGCGCAGGATTTGGGTTTCTGTTTCGATTTTCAGGGGCATCAAATTCAAGATGAGCACACGCAGTGGACGAATGTCCTGATGGATGGCGCGGTGCTCGGTCATAACAAAGATGTTCTCGCTTTCCAAGACCTCTGTTGCCGGCAAGGCATCGGGGATGCGAATTGGCATAAGTACTCCTTTATTAATGACGATACATTCGTGTGTTGATGTAACAGCAACCACGATTGTACGCGCGAGTGCCCGAGCCTTCTACGTCCGTCAGCCAATCTATAGCCAGTTATAGGTAATTGCATTGACCAGGCTTTTTACTTGTTGATCTATTGCACCATCTTTTGGCGACGTACTTTTACAATAGACACTATCGCTTCACGCACCTCTGTTGCGTGGGCGGGCTTTGGGAAGAAAGGAATACGCAATGAGCGAATCATTGGCCACAACCTGCGTGCAGGGCGGCTATCGTCCTGGCGATGCCGAGCCTCGTCAGGTGCCAATTTACCAATCAACTACTTGGAAATACGATACAAGCGAGCATATGGGCCGTTTGTTCGATCTGGAAGAATCTGGATACTTCTATACCCGCCTGCAGAATCCTACAAACGACTTTGTTGCTGCAAAAATCTGCGAGCTGGAGGGTGGCAGCGCTGCAATGCTCACTTCATCGGGGCAGGCGGCAAATTTCTTTGCTGTGTTCAATATCGCCGGGCAGGGCGACCATGTAGTGGCTTCTTCGGCTATCTACGGCGGTACGTACAATTTGCTGTGCCACACCATGGCACGCATGGGCCTGGAGTGCACCTTTGTTTCTCCTGACTGCTCTGATGATGAGCTTGAAGCGGCATTTCGCCCGAACACCAAAGCGGTTTTCGGCGAAACCATTGCAAACCCAGCGCTTAATGTCTTGGATATCGAGCGTTTTGCCAATGCGGCTCATGCGCATGGTGTGCCGCTGATCGTGGACAACACGTTCCCCACGCCGGTAAATTGCCGTCCCTTCGAATGGGGCGCCGATATCGTCACCCATTCCACCACAAAATACATGGACGGCCACGGCGCTGGTGTTGGCGGCTGCATTGTTGATTCCGGCAAGTTCGACTGGAACGCTCATGCCGATAAGTTCCCTGGTCTTACTACACCCGACGAAAGCTACCATGGCGTGGTGTATACCGAACGCTTTGGGCTGGAAGGCGCGTTTATCACCAAGGCCACCTCGCAGCTTATGCGTGATTTTGGCTCTATTCAGTCGCCGCAGAATGCGTTTCTGCTGAACATGGGGCTGGAGAGCCTCCACGTTCGCATGGCGCAGCATTGCAAGAACGGCCAGTCGGTTGCTGAGTTCCTTTCCGACCACCCGAAAGTGGCATGGGTTCGTTACTGTGGCTTGCCCGATGACCCGAATTATGATTTGGCGCAGAAGTACCTGCCCAATGGCTCATGCGGTGTTGTGAGCTTTGGCGTAAAAGGTGGGCGCGAAGCGGCAGAGCGCTTCATGGCTAACTTGAAGTTGGCGCAGATCGCTACCCATGTCGCCGATGCTCGCACCTGTGTTCTTCATCCTGCAAATGCAACTCATCGCCAAATGAATGACGAAGAGCTTGCTGCAGCTGGCATCAGCCCCGATCTTGTGCGCCTTTCGTGCGGTATCGAAGACACCGCCGATCTCATTGCTGATATTGACCAGGCTCTTTCGTTTGCGTAGTCGATGCATCAGTGCAGATGCCACGAAGTGAGAGTTCTTCCGTATAAGCGCTTGTTGCCGTGTACGCCGCCCCCGACTTGTTCGAGGGCGGTTTTTTATGGCTTACGTATATAATGGCAGGTGGTTTGGTTCTGCGTGAGTAGACATGTTCGCGTAAATGCCCGCCTATTATAATCCATTAAGCTAGAGGGTTCCTTTCGCCATGCGTGACGTACACTGCCATATTCTTCCTGGAGTAGATGATGGTGCTCGCACCATGCAGGAATCGCTGCTAATGCTTTCCGAGGCCATGAGAGCGGGCATCACTTCCATCGTATGCACGCCACGGTGCTGCGACCCTTGGTTCGACTTCCCCCGTATGTGGCAGGCGTATCTTCAGCTAAAGCGCCATGCGTCTGCTATCCCTGGCGCACCTGAGCTTTCTATGGGCTTTGAAGTCGACTATCACAAACTGAAGAAGATTGGGATGGACGCAGCTGTTCAGCTCGGCAACGATCAGGGGGAATTTCTACTGGAACTTCCCCAGGGCACCTTACCACTCGATTGGGAATTCATGGTTCACAATCTGCAACGTAAGGGTTTCAAGGTCATAATCGCCAACCCGGAGCGATGCCGTGAAGTCCAGAAGGATATCGATGTTGCGCGCCGTTTCGTTTCGGCTGGCTGTGAATTGCAAATATCTGCGGACTGCATATACGGGGGCTTTCTGGATCCTTCGCGCCGTGCGGCGAAGAAGCTGGTGCAGGCCGGCTTGGTTCGCCATTTGGCCAGTGATGCTCGCCACCCTTCCGACTACGAGTTGTTTACCGAAGCGATGGATTATTTCAGACGTTTTGCCGATTCTGGGGCTATGGAAAACAAGAGCATAGAAGAAGTTGAGCGCGAGTGCGCCGAGGCGGAAGCTCGTGCTGACCAAAAGAGAAAAGGGCATGGATCCGGCTTTGATAGGGGGAAGGCGTCCTCCTGGGTGGATGGCTTTGCTCGTCAGGCTGTTGCAGGCGGTAAACGCCCCCTTGATCCTGAGGCAGAGACATGTCGTAGCGCCATGGCGGCTATAGAGGGTATCGGTGGAAATGCGGAGGGCCTTGGGTCCCGGGGTGCCATTGCGCCTAGTGTGGTCCGCTCTTCCGGAAGCAGAAGAGCCATCTCGGAAAATCCTGTAGCCAACCCAGGGAAGCTGCCCCTTCCGGTTGAAGGCGGTACTGCTCGTGCGCCGTATCTTGAGCCAGCCGAGCGTTCCTCGGATGCGGCTCTCGATGCCATGTTCGACGATGCTCCTCTTCGCGGAAAGCATGCGCGAAGGGACTAGGGTTTGCTGGATCTCCGTTCTATTTGGATGGATTAACGACGTTAATAAGTAGCCTCTCACCTCTATATATAGGATTCACCTATAGATAAATCTCTATTTATAGGTTTCTTTTCTTTGGCCCTGGTGCGACAATAAAACTGTTAGCGATACCGAAGCTAGCAGCTTTGTCGCATGCGCCCCACGCGATACCCCTCTCGCGCGCGGGCGCTTTTGTGCGAGGGGAATTCCTCTTCTTGTTTTCGTTCTTATTCAGCCATGCGCGCGCATGTTTTGCTTACTTCTGCGCTGTGTTTAGCAAGGTTCTGTTGTGGTCCTTCCCTTGAGTTTAGCGACTCCTTGCACATAGCTTGGCTTCCGACTGTCTATCAGGCGATACGGGCTAAAGCGGACATACTTTTTGAGCCATTGCCCCAATTGCCGCCAGTCTCGTTTTTATTGCCAGTCAGTTTGTTCGGCGATCGTGTTTTTGTGTCTTGCGATTGGTTAGCTCTTCAGGGGCGCCGCATGCGCAACCTACGGGAACGTCGGGCGATCCGTCGCCCTCCGAGGGCATGCTTGCTGCGCGGGCGGGCGGTTATTTTTCGACGGTGAACATTTTTCTATAAAAATGTTATTGACGGCTAACTTTATTCTTGTTAAGTTAATCACGGTTAACTTAGAGGAAGCAAAACTTCCGGTGAAGAACTTCTACACCTCTTCATCGGCAATGTTCTCTTCGGGCTCATATTGGGATGTTGCCACTGCTTTGTCCTTTTATTCGCCGGAAGTTGCGCCGACTCGAAATCTCTTGCTTTTGGACAGGAGTGTGAACGAGAAAGAACCCGCCTTATGGCGGGTTCTTTCTGTTTGGGCTACTTGTGCAGGCTTGTGGGGCTTGGGTAATCGGGGGGCAAAAAAGACGCGGTGGGGGTTCTTTCTCGCTTTCGATTTATTTTTCATTCGGCGTTTTCGTTTTCCTGAACCCGAAGCGGGTTAGCGCAGAACCAACAAGAGTTGCAACGGTATCTACCGCCCAATCGGCAGGGTCGCAGCTTCGACTGGGGACGAACAGCTGATGCCATTCGTCAGTGATGCCGTAGAGGCTTCCAATAGCCAGCGCCGCAAGAAGCGCGATGCGAGGGTTTAAGTGAAAGCGCAGTGCGTTGAATAACAACGCGCCGAAAACAAGGTACTCGGTGAAATGGCCAACGGGAGAAACGTCAACTTCATGGCCGAATATCCACTGAGCGCCTGCTGAAAGCATGCCTTTGATTGCCGAGATGATGCCAAGTCCGCTGTTTATTGATTCGCCGCTATTGGCAGACATCCAGAAAATTGCCGCTGCCATAACGGCAACCGCTAACCAGCTGAGGGCGATTTTTGCAGAGCGGGAAAGATGATGGGGTAAACAGGTGTTCATGGATACCTTCCGGGTAGTAGGCGACAGCCTTTTGCGTTGTTCAAAAGCACTAGTAGGGTACGTCATCATGTTGTTGGGAGGGCGCAGTGCAACGCTGCGGTAAGATAAATCACAGCATTTCGTCACCAAGGAGGGATTTTGTTGGAAGAGGGCAAGCGGGCTCAAACGCAGGTAATTGTGCTTATTTCCATCGTTATCCTTGGTTCGTGCTTGGGAAATCTCTCGCAAACCGCTCTGAACGCCATGTTTTCTGGCATGGCTGCCGACTTCGGTGTTCAGATGGAGCTTGGTCAGTGGGTTACTACGTTGTATATGTTGGTGCTGGGAATCACCGTGCCTGTGGTTACCTATCTTATGCGCCGTTTCCCGCTGAAAAACGTGGTGCTGGCGGCATTGCTGCTGTTGGTGATAGGCGCCGCTATCGATGTGGCAGCCCCCAGTTTTGAGGTGCTGGTTGCCGGTCGTGCCCTTCAGGCGGTATCGGCGGGCATTACCATGCCCATGATGATCAGCATCGTTATGACTTCCTTCCCGCGCGATAAACAGGCAACCGTTATGGGCATTGCAGGCGTCGCTATGGGCTTTGCTCCCAACATTGGGCCTACCATTGGCGGATGGATGATCGGGTTTGCTGGGTGGCGCAGCTTTTTCGTGGCGCTGTTTGTCTGCGCGTTAGTTCTTCTGCTGCTAGCTGCGGTATTGATTGCGCGCCGTCCCCAGGCAAATTCGTCTGCAAGGCTCGACGTTTTGTCATTATTGCTTTCCGCTTTGGGCTTCGGCGGTTTGTTGCTTGGGTTCTCCAATGCTTCAAGCTTTGGGTTGGCAAGCCCATATATTTGGGTTCCCGCAATTCTTGGTGCGTTGTTCTTGGTGTTGTACCTGCGTAGGCAAAAGCATGTCGAGCATCCTCTTACCAATTTGCGCATCTTCGATTCGTGGCGTTACCGCGTGAGCTTCTGGGCGGCAAACGCATTGTTCGCCAGCTTTATGGGCATTACGCTGATAATTCCGCTGTTTATTGAGAACCAGTGGGGAGGCACAGCGCTTCAGGCGGGTTTGGCCTTGCTGCCAGGTACGGTGGCGGCTTTTATCGTGAACCCCCTGGCTGGTTGGCTGGTGGACCGCATTGGGGCCCGTCCTGTAGTTGTGGTTGCTTCGGTGTTTTTGGCGGTTGGCGCGGTTTCCATGGCCTTCATTGACGAAGCCACCCCGTTTTGGGCCATTGTTGCGCTACAAGGAGTTCGTGCCACCGGCGTTTCGGGTTTGATTGGGCCGTTGACTTCGTGGGGTATGGCCGATTTGCCGCACGAGATCATGACCGATGGTTCTTCGTTTGGCACCGCGGTCCGTCAGGCATGTGCTTCTGTTGGCACGGCGCTTATGGTGTTTGCCATTGCTGCAGGCGCATCGGCGGGAATGTCCTTGATGGGTTTTCATGCGGCATTTGCCGTTTCTGGCGCTTTTGCGGTAATGGTGTTCGGTCTTGTTGTTGCTCGTGTTCGTTAGATGCGTGCGTTGCTAAAGCGAAAATTTGAACGGTCCGTGCCGAATTGCGGGGAAGCGCAAAAATTCTTCGGTAGCTCTCTTTTCGTGCGCTGTTTGCGTGGGTAGAATACGTCCCATGGATACTGAAATTAAAATACGCATGGCAACGAAGGAAGACGCTCCCGCGTTGCTGGAAATCTACACTCCTTACGTTCTCGAAACGGCGGTAACGTTCGAAATAGAACCGCCCTCGTTGGAGGAGTTCTCCGCGCGTGTCGAGCGCGTTCTTGAGCGTTACCCCTACATCGTGGCTGAAAAAGACGGCCTTATTCTTGGCTATGCCTACGCTCAGGCGTTCCGCCCGCGTGCGGCATATGCCCATTCCGCCGAAACCTCAATTTATGTTCGCAAAGACCTGCGAAGCCGCGGTTTGGGTCGTCGTATGTACGAAGCGCTGGCTAAGCTGCTTTTGCTGCAAAACGTATTCAATATGGAAGCGTGCATCGCTCATTGCGATCCCGCTGATGAATATGTGCCCGCAACAAGCCGCCTTTTCCACACCCGCTTGGGCTTCGAGCATGCAGGTCGTTTCAACAAATGCGCGCTGAAGTTTGGGCGTTGGTACGACATGATCTGGATGGAGCGTATTTTGGCGAAGCCTGCGGCGCAGGAAACCAGCCCTTTCCGTCCCTTGCCCGATATCGATCAGCCCTATATCGACTCAATTTTGAGCAGGGCTTAACCACCTTTCCCGTTTCACTGATTACGAAGGCTGCCTTGTTGCAGCCTTTTTTCGTCAAAAACAAGGCGGCTCTCTTTCGCGTGGCAGCGTAAGGTGCCACGCGCGTCCGAGGCGCTGCAGGAAACGATGGGCACAGTTGCGCCGCCGTCCATGGTAAGGTGCCACGCATGTGCGGGGTGTCGGTGTATTCGATGCGAAGCTCAATATCCGCTTGCGGGTGAAAGGTGTCCGTCTGCGCGGTAAAACAGGGGGAGCTTTCTTCTGCCTCATTCGCTTCGCCACTTTAGTGTGCTATACTGCGGTCTGCTTTAGTTAAGTAAAGTCTTACCGCTGAAATGAGGTAGTAATGAAGAAGAAGTTCCTTTCGGTGTTGGCCGTGGCTTGCGTTGCCTGCCTTTCTGCCGCCCTGCTTGCGGGTTGCTCGCAGCAGCAGTCCAGCTCCAATGACGGCAACCCCGCCGACAACAAGCTCATCGTGGGCTTCGATAACAGCTATCCGCCGTATGGTTTTATGGACGAGAACAACAACCCTACTGGTTTTGACCTTGATCTTGCTCAGGAAGTTGCCAACCGTAACGGTTGGGACATCGAGCTTTCTGCCATCGATTGGGATACCAAGGATGCTCAGCTGAACCAGGGTACCATCAACTGCATCTGGAACGGCTTCACCATGGAAGGCCGCGAAGATGACTACACCTTCTCCGAGCCCTACATGCTCAACGAGCAGGTAATCGTTGTTAAGAAGGACTCCGGTATCACGTCCCTTTCCGACCTTGCTGGCAAGACGGTGGTAACCCAGGCTGACTCTGCTGCGCTCGATGTACTTGAGGGCGACAAGAAGGACGTTGCCGATACCTTCAAGAGCCTGCAGACGCTTCCCGATTACAACAACGCATTCATGCAGCTTGAGTCTGGCATGGTAGATGCCGTTGCTTGTGACCTTTCCATTGCTCAGTATCAGATTGCTGCTAAGCCCGATGCCTATCAGCAGCTTGACCCTCTGAGCAGCGAGCACTATGCCGTTGGCTTCAAGAAGGGCGACGACGCTTTGGCGGCTAAGGTTACCAGCACACTTAAGGATATGTACAACGATGGCACGGTTGAAAAGCTCATCGAGAACTACGCCGATTACGGCATGAGTGCTGAGAACTGGGTGCTTAAGTAAGGAAAACAAAGCGAGTCTGCGCTCTTCGTCGGCTTTTCTGGAAGCTGATGCAAGAGCGGTGATCTCGACACTGCTGGGCGGAAGGCTACCCCTTCCGCCCTTTGTTGCGTTCGGCGGCTGAATCGCATGGCGCATGAAGGAGGAAGATTATGGAGCTTGGCGTTATGGTTAGCGCCTTGGTGGATGGCTTGGGGCTTTCCGCCTGGATTTTCGTGGTTACGCTGGTTGGCTCTTTGCCGCTGGGCATCGTGGTTGCCTTGTGTCGAATGAGCTCATTCAAGCCGCTATCGCTGCTTGCCCAGTTCTACATTTCCATTCTGCGTGGCACTCCGCTGATGCTGCAGCTGATGGCCTTTATGTTTGGTCCTTATTATCTGCTGGGAATGAATATGGGCACCGACTGGAAATTCGGTGCTTGCGCCGTGGGCTTCATCTTGAACTATTCGGCTTATTTTGCCGAAATATACCGTTCGGGCATTCAGTCTATTCCGAAGGGCCAGTACGAGGCTGCTTTGGTTTTGGGCTACTCCCGTTCGCAAACTTTCTTCAAGATCGTGCTGCCCCAGGTGATCAAGCGCATTTTGCCTGCAATGGGCAATGAGATCATCACCCTGGTAAAAGATACTTCTTTGGCGTTTGTTTTGGGTATGGCGGAAATGTTCTCGGTTGCCAAGGCCCTTGCCGCAAGCAACGTGTCTATGATCCCCTATGCCATTGCGGCGCTTATCTACTGGGTGTTCTGCCTCTTCATCGAATTCATTTTGGGGCGCGTGGAAAAGAAGCTTGCCTACTACCACGACTAGCGTGTTGGCTTGAAGAATATGGGAAAAGGGGTTTCCTCTATGGAAAATATGCCGGTTGTGAACCTAGGCCATGCGCGCAAGGCGTTTGGCAGCAATGAGGTTCTAAAAGATATTTCGCTTACGGTAAACCAGGGCGATGTGCTGTCTATTATTGGTCCTTCGGGCGGCGGCAAGTCCACGCTTTTGCGTTGCATGACGCTGCTTGAAACGCTGGACGCTGGTTCGCTTGCGTATGGTGATGTGAAAGTTGCTGAAGCTGACTCCACGGGCAAAGCGGTGTATGGCGGCAAAGATGTGCTTGCCCAGGCTAAGGAACGCTACGGCCTGGTTTTCCAGAATTTCAATCTGTTCCCGCATTTCACGGTGCTGCAGAACGTGACCGATGCCCTGATTAGCGTGCAGAAGCGCCCAAAGGAAGAAGCGCTTGCACGCGGACGCGAGCTGCTTGCTAAGATGGGGCTGGCCGATAAAGAGGATATGGTTCCTTGCGAGCTTTCCGGTGGCCAGCAGCAGCGTGTTGCCATTGCCCGTGCTTTGGCGCTTGACCCCGATGTGCTGTTCTTCGATGAACCCACGTCTGCGCTCGACCCAGAGCTTACGCAAGAGGTCCTGCGCGTTATTCGTGAGCTTGCCGACGAGCACATGACCATGGTTATCGTGACGCATGAAATGGCGTTTGCTCGTGACGTTGCCGATCGCGTTGCGTTTATGGATGGCGGCGTTATCGTCGAGGAAGGCCCGGCTCAGCAGGTTATCAACAACCCGCAGCATAACCGCACCAAGGCATTCCTCGCGCGTTTCCAGGAAGGCGCAGCCGATTAAGTATTACAGAGCCCTTGTTTCTGCAGGGGCTCTTTTGTTTAGTGCGCGGTATTAGCGCGTAGTTTTGGTATGCACAGTATGCTGGCTTTGAAAGGGGATAAGCATGATAGTTTCCATTGAAGGTCATACGCCAGATGTTTCCAGTGCTGCGTTTGTGGCTGATAACGCCACGGTTTGCGGTGATGTGAAGGTAGGGGAGGATTCCTCTATCTGGTTCGGTGCGGTGTTGCGTGCTGAGTGCGAGCCGCTGCGCATCGGCGATCGGACTAACGTGCAGGATAACGTTGTAGTGCATATCGATAGCGGTTTTCCCGTAACTATCGGCAGTGACGTTACAGTGGGACACGGCGCGATAGTGCATGGCTGCACCGTGGAAGATGGTGTGCTGATAGGCATGGGGTCTACCATTCTCAATGGTGCCGTAATTGGCGAGGGTTCGGTAGTTGCTGCGGGAGCTTTGGTGCTTGAAGGGGCTGTAGTGCCGCCTTATTCGCTGGTTGCCGGTGTCCCTGCGAAGGTGAAGAAAGCCCTTAGTGCTGAAGAAGTGAAGAACCGTATTGACTATTACACGCCTCGCTATGTAAGAGAGGCTAAGTTGTACGCGGGGTCGAATTAGAGATATGTAGGATAACTTCCATATGCCTTATTGGCTTGTGGGATATCGTTCTACTAAAAAGAAAGGGCCCGCTTATGCGGGCCCTTTCTAGGTTGCGGAATGATTGCCTATTCCTCGGTTGCCTTCAGCAGACCGTAGCCGCCATTGTCACGGCGATACAGGATGTTTACGGCGTTGGTGTCGCGATCGATGTAGGCGAAGAAGTCATGACCAAGCAGGTCGATCTGAACCAGGGCCTCTTCTTCGGTGAGGGGCTCGAGAACCAGTTCCTTCACGCGTACTACTTCGTCATCAGCGGAAAGCTCCTGCATCAGACCATCGATGTCGAGCTTGGCGCCAGCCTTGGCGGGAGCGTCTGCGATCTTCTTGTCGATGATGCGGGTCTTGTATTTGCGGAGCTGGCGCAGAACTTTAGCAGCGGCAACGTCAATTGCGGCGTACATGTTCTCGTCGGTTTCTTCTACGCGGATGATGTGGCCGCGTGCGCGCATGGTAACCTCGCACTTAGCGGGGGTGGGGTTAGCAGGATTCTTTTCGACCTGCAGTACAACCTCGGCAGTAAGGGGGTTGATGTCCATGACCTTCATGGAGTTGCCGATTTTTTCTTCGGCATAAGCGCGGATGGGATCCGTGATGGGCATCCTGCGGCCGGTGATGGTGATTTCCATGATTTCACCTCTCAAACTGAAACGAACTTCGCGGTTTTTCGAGGGGCCCCTCATGAAACTGGAATGTCGAAAACGACAATTCATGCTGTGCGGAATGCGTGTTGGATGCACCTTTGCAGCACCTTCTGTAATGGGAGGCGGTTTCGTATTTCCCCTCGTCAACCGTCTTCGCTTATTAGTCTAGCGCACTTCTTTCTGATTTCATCAATAAAAATGAACTTGTTCTAAAACGTTGTATAAACGTTGCTATTGGTAAGGCATTTTGAATGATTTGCTCTGTTATTGTGGAACGCTGAAGAGAAGCGGAGGAATACCCCATGGCCCACAAACCGCATAAGGAAACCGGCATCTTCATTAACGAGGTGTCTTCCCATCAGCGTCGCTACCATAAGGTGCTGGAGCTCACCCATTCAACCACCAAGGCGGCGGGCGTCATGCTCCTTGGCGCTATTGTTGCACTGGTGGTGGCGAATACGGCAGCGCACGAAGGGTTTATCGAGTTCTGGCACACCGAAGTATCCTTTGGGTTTGGCGCAGAGCACGCAGAGATGTCGTTGGCCCACATCATCAATGATGTGCTTATGGCCATTTTCTTCCTGTTGGTTGGACTGGAAATCAAGTACGAAATGACGGTGGGCGAACTTACCGATGTTCGCCAGGCTATTCTGCCTGTTGCTGCTGCTATTGGCGGCGTGCTCATGCCTGTAGGCATCTACCTGCTGTTCAACGCAAGCAACCCCGAAACGGTTATGGGTTGGGGCGTGCCCACTGCAACCGACATTGCTTTCGCGCTTGGTATTTTAGCGTTGTTGGGATCGCGCGTTCCTGCCGGCTTGCGTGTGTTCCTCAGTACTCTTGCGGTAGCCGATGACATTGTGGCCATCTTGGTCATTGCCGTCTTCTACGGGCACAGCCCTTCGATGATGTGGTTGGCGGCTGCAGCGGTGGTCATGGTTGTGCTTGTTGCGCTGAACCGTACCCATGTGTATTCATTAGTGCCTTATTTGTTGGTGGGCGCAGTTCTGTGGTACTGCATATTTATGTCGGGGGTTCACTCGACCATTGCCGGCGTGCTACTGGCCTTTGCCATTCCTTCCCGTTCGCATGTGAGGTTGAAGAGCTTCGCAAGCTGGTCGGGGCAGCGTGTGAAGGAAGCGGAGGAAAGCTATGTCCCCGACGAGCCGGTAATCGGGCAGACCGACTACTTGGCTAGCGTAACGCGCTTGGCGCGCGTTTCCCGCCAGGTGGTTCCTCCTGCAACGCGCTTGGAGCGCAGACTGTACCCATGGGTGTACTTTGCGATTCTTCCCTTGTTCGCCCTGACCAATGCTGATGTGGCGTTCATACAAGTGCCTGCGGGTGATATTCTTTCGAGCCCTATCTTTTTAGGCGTGTTCTTTGGATTGGTAATAGGCAAGCCTGCGGGCATCATGCTTATGAGCTTCATTATCGTGAAAACGAAACTCTCTACTTTGCCCGAAAACGTGAATTGGTCCCATATGCTTGGTGCGGCGCTTTTGGGCGGCGTGGGCTTTACCATGTCCATCTTTGTGGCCAACTTGGCTTTTGCCGACGCTGCGTACGTAATGGTTGCCAAGGTGGCCATTTTGGCGGCATCGTTGGTGGCAGGCGTTTTGGGTTTCACGTTCTTGTTCTTCCAGGCGAAAGCCGCCACGCGTCGAGGTCAGCGTTTCGAAATGGAGCTTCCCTCCGCCAACAACAGGCAGTCGCACGCCGCGCACGAGGCTGAGAGACGTTATAAGCGAGAGCTCATTCAAGACGAGAATGAATAGTCATATTCCGTTGAGCTGGCGTTATGAAGCGCACCTTCACATATCTTTGCGTTGTTCGATGCGGGTTTGTTACCATTGCAAAAGCTGAATTCTTGCACTAGAGATACGTCTCGAATATGTGCAAGGTCAACGCGAAAGTGCTAGGAGGCCCTTTCATATGACAAAACAGACATGCGCTTCCAAGTCTAAGGTGGCTTTGAATGCTGCTTTTGCTGCCATTTTGGCCGTTGGACTCTCCGTCCCTGCAGCCAGTGCGTTCGCTGCGCCTTCCGACGATAAGCAGGCAGAGGCTCAGGCTGCCCTGCAAAAGCTCAATCAGTATCAGAGCGAGCTTGATCAGGCTTCTGCTAATTATGAAGCTGCTCATCAGGAGCAGATCGATGCCCAGAATCGTGTAGACGAAGCCCAGAAGCAGATCGAAGACAAAACCGCTCAGATCGAAAAGGATCAGCAGCGTCTTTCCGATCGTGCTCGCGATATGTACCGTTCAGGTGACACCAATTTCTTGGACGTTATCTTGGGTGCATCCTCTTTTGAACAGTTCGCCACTACCTGGAACATGTTGGAAACCCTGAATGGCAGTGATGCTGAATTGGTTTCCGAAACCAAGACCGCTCGCGAAGAGCTTCAGGCTGCAAAGCAGGAAGCTGAAGAGCAGGCCAAGGTAGCATCCGATAAGGCAGAGGAAGCCAAGTCTGTTGCTGAGGCAGCAGACCAGAAGGCATCTGAGATGCAGCAGACCTATAACAGCCTTTCCGCTGAGGCTCAGGAGCTTATCAGCCAGGAGCGTGCTGCCCAGGAAGCTCAGCAGCAGGCTGCCGCAGCAGCTGCCGAGCAGAATGGCACGGCAGGTAACGATGCTGCAACCACCATCACGAACAACAATCGCAACAACACAACCTCTAGCAATTCGAGCAGCAGCTCCAACTCCAACAAGAACAATGCTTCAAGCTCGGCAACCAACAACAGCAAGCCCCAGTCCGTTTCGGGCAATAGCGTGGTAAACCGCGCTTACTCCCAGCTGGGCAAGCCCTATCGGTGGAGCGCAGTTGGCCCGGACTCATTCGACTGCTCTGGTTTGGTAAGCTATTGCCTCACCGGTAGTTACAGCCGCTTGGGTACCACGGGTACCTTCATGGGCTGGACGCGTGTTTCCAACCCTCAGCCTGGTGATATTTGCGTAAACAGCCATCACTGCGGTATCTACATTGGCGGTGGCCAGATGATCCATGCTCCTCAGACGGGCGACGTGGTCAAGGTAAGCTCCGTGCACAGTGGCATGATTTACGTTCGCTACTAGCGAATCGCTATCATATGATTCTTTGAAAACCCGCTTCGGCGGGTTTTCTTGTTTATACGGGCGAAATTTGAGCGTTCATAATTCAAGCGCAAAATGCACATACAGCTTTGACCTGGTGCTATTTGTGAATATTGCGCATTGAAACTTTGAATACGGCACGGTGGCGTTGCGGCGCGAACCGTTCGCTTGCTAAACTTATCCAGCTATCGCTTAATCGCACCACAACACCACCAGGGGGAAACTCACGATGGGTATTTCTATCGCAAAACATAAGCGAGCACTTGCTTCGGCTGTAATGGCCGTGGTTCTTGTTGCGGGCCTTGCCGTGCCTACTACGGTTGCTTTGGCAGAACCTACTGCCGCCGAAAAACAGGCTGAAGCGCAGCAGGCGCTCAATAAGCTCAACGAGATGCAGCAAAAGCTCGATGAGGCTTCGAATAACTACTACACGGCTATCGATGAGCAGAAGGCCGCCGAAAAAAAGGTGGAGGAAGCTCAGGAAAAGGTAGACCAGAAAACCAGGGAAATTGAAGGCTACCAGGAAAAGCTCGGTACCCGCGCTCGCGATATGTATCGCTCGGGCAATACCGGGTTCCTTGACGTAATTCTGGGCGCTTCTTCGTTTGAGCAGTTTGCCACCACATGGAATACGCTTGAGCGGCTCAACGAAAACGATGCCGAATTGGTAACTGAAACCAAGAACGCACGCGAAGAACTGGAAAACGCCAAGCAGGAAGCCGAAGAGCAGGCTGAGGTTGCCGCCAACAAAGCTGCAGAAGCCAAATCCGTAAAGGATGAAGCTGAGGCAACCACCGCTCAGATGCAGCAGACCTACGACAGCCTTTCTGCCGAAGCGCAGGAATTGATGCGCAAGGAAGAAGAGGCTGCCGAAAAGGCTCGCCAGGAAGCTGCCGCCCGTGAAGCAGCTGCCGCTGCCGCGGCATCGAAGAACAATGGGGGCGGTACGGTAGACAACAGTGCCGTCCAAACTGTAACAGGCAACACGGTAGTTGATCGAGCCTATGCCCAGCTTGGTAAACCTTATGTATGGGGTGCAGCCGGCCCGAACTCCTTTGACTGCTCTGGCCTGGTTGGATACTGCATCACTGGCAAAATGGGTAATCATTGGTGTACCACTTACACCATGGCAAGCTGGAAGCGTGTTACCAATCCTCAGCCTGGCGACTTCTGCCTAAACAGCCACCATACGGGTGTTTATATTGGCAATGGCCAGATGATTCACGCGCCACGAACGGGCGACGTAGTTAAGATCAGTGCTGTTCATTCTGGCATGTGGTACGTTCGCTATTAAACGGTGTTCCGCCAAGCGGGTGAAGTGTTTGCAGGTAGGCACCGCTTTGGATAGGTGACGAACTGGTATTCGTATTTATGGAGGGCATTTGCATGCCCTCTTTTCTTTTGCAGGAAGTGTGGTACTATAGCACCCGCTAATCACAACAGCGGGATGTGGCTCAGCTTGGTAGAGCGCTGCGTTCGGGACGCAGAGGTCGCAGGTTCGAATCCTGTCATCCCGACCATTACAACCACTGAGGGGTATCCTGAAAAGGGTACCGTTCTTTTTTGTTAGAGTGCTTTTATATGTACTCGCAGTAAGAAGTTGGGGCTCTCACGGGGCGCCGACTCACCACCACGGAGGTGCTTCATGAAGATTGGACCTTTCGGTCCCCTTGAGATCGTCATCATCCTCGTTGTAATTCTCGTTCTCTTCGGACCTAAGAACCTTCCCAAGCTCGGTACCGCAATCGGCAAGGCAGTTAAGAATCTGCGCGAAGGCCTAGGCGGCGGCAAGAAGGTTGAAGAGGCTGAAGAGCCCGCTCCTAAGGCGGCAGACGCCAAGGAAGAAATCGAAGTTGAGGTTATCGACAAGCCCGCGCCTGGCAAGAAGGCAGAGGCTGCCGAAGAGGCTAAAAAAGAAGAAGCATAGAGCTAACCGCTTCGCTTCATCACTGGTATGCAAAGGGCACGCTTCTTATGGAGGCGCGCCCTTTTCGCGAGTATAGGAAAGGAAGACTGGCCAGCATATGCATGGCCGAGGGGTGTAAACCATGGAAAACAACTACGTTCTTACTCAGGAAGGCAAGGAAAAGCTGGAGCAGGAGCTCCATTTCTTGGAAACCGAAAAGCGCGCAGAGATCGGCGATCGTATCCGCGTTGCTCGCGAATTCGGCGATATTTCCGAGAACTCTGAGTACGACGACGCAAAGAATGAGCAGGCTGCAAACGAGGTCCGCATCGCAGAGATCACTCGTATCCTCGGCGAGGCAACCATTGTGGAGGCTCCCACCGAATCTGGTCGCGTTAACATCGGCAGCCGCGTAACGGTAGATATGGGTGGCCGCGAGCGCGTATTCACCATTGTTGGCGGCGCAGAGGCAAACTCCGCCGAGGGCAAGATTTCCAACGAATCTCCCGTAGGCGCTGCCCTTTTGGGTCATAAGCAGGGCGAAGCCGTAGAGGCTCAGGGCCCCACCGGCCGCGTTATCAAGATGACCATTCAGGCAATCGAGCGCTAAGCAAGCTTTAAGGAATTCACATGGCAGAAGAAAACAACGAGCAAGTAATCGAAGACGATCCGATTGAGGTGCGCCGCGCCAAGCGCGAGGCTCTATTGGCAGAGGGCAAGAACCCTTATGGTCACGCTGCATTCGAGTACTCCCATCACATTGTCGACTTGGATGAAAAGTACGCCGAGCTGGCCGATGGCGAAAACACCGAAGATGCTGTTTCCATTGCGGGCCGTGTTATGGCCAAGCGTGTTCAGGGCAAAATCATCTTCTTCGAGCTTCAGGATGCCACCGGTCGCATTCAGCTCTTCTGCCGCATCAACGCCTTGGGCGAAGATGTCTTTGCCGAGATGAAAGACCTCGACCTGGGCGACTGGATTGGCGTGCATGGCCTTATGATGCGCACGCGTCGCGGTCAGCTCTCTGTTGCCGTTGATTCGTTCCAGTTGCTCTCCAAGGCGTTGCGTCCGCTGCCTGAAAAGTTTCATGGCCTGAACGATAAAGAAACCCGTTACCGCCAGCGCTATGTCGATCTTATCGTTAACGATGAAGTGCGCGATACCTTCCAGAAGCGCTCGAAGATCCTCTCGGCTTTTCGCCGCTACATGGAGGCGGACGGTTATTACGAGGTGGAAACGCCTATCCTGCAAACCGTGCAGGGCGGCGCAACCGCTAAGCCGTTCATCACGCACTTCAATGCGCTGAATCAGGAAAACTATCTGCGTATTGCCACCGAGCTTCACTTGAAGCGTTTGCTGGTTGGCGGTTTCGAGCGCGTGTTCGAAATCGGTCGTATCTTCCGCAACGAGGGTATGGATCCCACTCACAACCCTGAGTTCACTACCATGGAAGCCTACTGCGCTTTCAACGACCTGCAAGGCATGAAGAAGCTTGCTCAGGGTGTTATCAAGGCAGCCAACGCTGCAGTGAACGACTCCGAACAGCTTGAGTACCAGGGTCAGACCATCGACATTTCGGGCGAATGGCCCTCCATCCCCATGACGGAAATCGTTTCCAAAGCACTCGGTGAAGAGGTTACGCTCGACACGCCTGTTAGCCATCTGGCCGAGGTTGCCAAGAAGAACGGCATCGAGGTGAAGCCCGAGTGGACTGCCGGCAAGCTTATTGCCGAGCTGTACGACGAAATCGGTGAGCCTACCATCGTGAACCCCACCTTTGTTGTGGATTACCCGGTTGAGGTAAGCCCACTAGCCAAGCGCTTCGAGGACGACCCTCGTCTGACCGATCGTTTTGAGCTTGTTATTGCAGGCCATGAGTACGCCAATGCCTTTAGCGAGCTAAATGATCCAGTTGACCAGGCAGAGCGCTTCCAGAAGCAGATGGAGGAAAAGGCTTCTGGCGATGACGAGGCCATGGAGTATGACACCGACTACATCCGTGCTCTTGAGTACGGCATGCCTCCTGCGGGCGGCATCGGTATCGGCATTGACCGTGTAGTTATGCTCCTTACGAACCAGCCGAGCATTCGCGACGTGTTGCTGTTCCCCCACATGCGTCCTGAGGCCAAATAGAAGAACCCCTGTTTTATCCGAACAGGGATGATCTTGTGTGAAATAGCGGGTGAGAATTTCGGGACTGTCCCCAAAATTCTCACCCGCTTCTGTATTCTAGTCACAGATTGTTAACGGGTTAGCACTCGCTGTTTTTGAGTGCTAGCATTATTCAGAATTAAACTTACTTGCCGAGAGAATCGAGGCTTACATGTCCTTCGACAAGTTTACCGACAAGGCCAGAAAGGTACTGGTGCTTGCCCAGGAAGAGGCTCGTGCGCTGCACCAGCCTTATGTGGGCACTGAGCACGTCCTTTTGGCTTTGCTGAAGGAAAAAGAAGGCTTAGCCGCCCAGGCGCTTGACCATCTGGGCGTTACGTACGAAGCCACCCTTACCTGCGTGCAGCAACTCATTAAAGGCGATGCGTCAGCTGACGTTTCGGGTCATTTGAGCTTTACCCCGCGCGTAAAGCGCGTATTGGAAAACTCACTGCGTGAAGCCATGCAGATGGGCAAAAGCTATATCTCTACCGAGCATCTGCTGCTGGGCATTGTCCGTGAAGGCGAAGGCACAGCGATTGACGTATTGCGCAAGCTCGGAGTGGAAGGTGATGCCATTCGCTCTTCCTTAAACGATATGGTGGGTCAGTCTGCGGTGTTCGCGGGCGCTACCAATTTCGATCCCAACGCGGGCGCTTCCGACAGCATGCTGAAGGAATTCGGCGTCGACCTCACCAAAAAGGCCAAGGACGGCAAACTCGATCCCGTAATCGGACGAGCTGGCGAAATCGAGCGCGTGATGCAGATCCTCTCGCGTCGCCAAAAGAACAACCCGCTCCTTATCGGTGAGCCCGGCGTGGGCAAAACCGCTATTGCCGAAGGCTTGGCTCAGCTTATCGTTGCCGACCAGGTACCCGATATCATTCGCAATATGCGTATCGTCACGCTTGACGTATCTGCCCTGGTGGCAGGCTCCAAGTACCGTGGTGAATTCGAAGAGCGTTTGAAGAAGTGCATTAAGGAAGTTGAGCAGGCGGGCGACATCATCCTGTTCATCGACGAGTTGCATACCCTTATCGGCGCTGGCGCCGCTGAAGGCTCCATCGATGCGGCTGCCATTTTGAAGCCGCCCCTGTCGCGTGGCGAAATTCAGATTATCGGCGCTACCACGCTCGACGAATACCGCAAACACTTGGAAAAGGATTCCGCTTTCGAGCGTCGCTTCCAGACGGTAATGGTGAAGGAGCCAAGCGAAGAGCAGGCAGTGCGCATCCTCGAAGGCTTGCGCGATCGCTACGAGGCGCATCATCACGTGCATTTCACCGATGACGCACTGCGCGCCGCAGTAAGCCTTTCCGATCGCTACATCCAGGATCGTTTCCTTCCCGATAAGGCCATTGACGTTTTGGACGAGGCTGGCGCTCGCATGCGCATCCGCAACATGGTCCTACCCGAAGAGGTGCAGAAGATCGCCGATGAACTGCGCAACGTCCGCACTCAGAAGGATGATGCCATCGCCAAGCAGGACTTTAAGCGCGCAGATATCCTGCACGAAAAGGAAGTAGAGCTTGTCGCCAAGCGCGATGAGGCGCGCAAGGCGTGGGAAGAAAAGAACAGCAACACGATTAACGAGGTTGCGGTAGAAGACGTTGCCGATGTGGTTTCCATGACTACTGGCGTGCCCGTTTCCAACCTTACTGAGGCGGAAACCGAAAAGCTGCTCCGCATGGAGCAGGTGCTCCATGAGCGCGTTATTGGTCAAGATGAAGCAGTTACGGCTCTTTCGAAGGCTATTCGTCGTTCACGTTCGGGCCTGAAAGACCCGAAGCGTCCTGGCGGATCGTTTATTTTCCTTGGTCCTTCGGGCGTGGGCAAAACCGAGCTTTCCAAAGCTTTGGCGGAATTTCTCTTCAATTCCGAAGATGCGCTTATCTCCTTCGATATGTCCGAGTACATGGAAAAGCACTCGGTGTCGCGTCTGGTTGGCTCGCCTCCAGGCTATGTGGGCTACGATGAGGGCGGTCAGCTTACCACGGCAGTGCGTCAGCGTCCGTATTCGGTTGTGCTGTTCGATGAAATCGAAAAGGCCCACCCCGATGTGTTCAATATCTTGCTTCAAATCTTGGAGGAAGGGCGCCTTACCGATTCGCAGGGTCGTGTTGTTGATTTCCGCAACACGGTTATCATCATGACTTCCAACGTCGGTGCGCGCGAAATCACGGCTACCACCCCCTTGGGCTTCACCTCAAGCGCCAATGGTGGCATGGACGACAAGGAAATGAAGCAGCGCGTGATGGGTGAGGTAAAGAAGCTTTTCCGCCCTGAATTCCTGAACCGCATCGATGAGATCATCGTCTTCAAGAGCCTTACCGAAGAAGAAATCGTGAAGATCGTCGATCTTATGATTGCCGATTTGCGCGAGCGTCTTATCGAGCAGAACATGTCCATCAACCTGACGCCCGAAGCGAGCCGCTTTGTTGCCAAGGAAGGCACCGACCTTTCCTTCGGAGCTCGTCCATTGCGTCGTGCTATCCAGCGCCTCATCGAGGATCCGCTTTCCGAGCAGCTTCTTGAGGGCCGTTGGAGCAGTGGCTCGGTTATCGATGTCGATGTGGAAGATGACAAGCTCGTATTCAATGCGGGTACTGGCTCTATCCCGGCACCGCGCAAGCGTGATACCATAGCTGCCGAGGCTGAATTGCTTCTTGCCGGCTATGATCTTGGTCACGCGGGTATTTCTTCGCGTGGCGGCTCTTCTGCAGGAGGCCAGGCAGCCGACTGAGCCTGAAGTGCACCAGCGCTGCGGCTCTGAATCCGCACCAGGTGTACAGGAGCTATCATGACTGAAAAGACCATCGATCCGATTTTTGCCCCTTCCGTGCTTGAGCACGCAATGGCTATGTTCGATGACGTCAATTTCGATGCCCTCAAGGCGGAACCCCGCCTTGAGGGTGTCGTTGATAAGAACCCCAAAACTGCTGCGATTATCTTGGCCGGCGGCAGCGGCGAGCGTTTTGGTCACGAAGGTGGCAAGCAGCTCGTGGAAATTGCCGGCAAGCCCATCCTCACCCGTTCTGCCGAAGTGTTCGATGCTGTAGGCGATGTGGGCCTTATTGTTATCGTGTGCCCCGAAGAGCGCATGAGCGAATACCTTTCTAAAGCAATCGATCCGTTCCCCTTTGTGACGCCCATTGTTATGGCTCCCGCTGGATCGATTCGCCAAGAATCTGCCTTTTCCGGCCTTGAGCTGGTGCCCGAGGAATACGAGTTCGTTATGCTCCACGATGGCGCAAGGCCTCTTATCACCAAAGAGCTCATCGAACACACCATCAGCACGCTCAAAGGCAATATTGATTGCGACGGTGCATTGGTGGGGCATCCCTCCATCGATACGTTGAAAGTTGTCGAAAACGGGGTAGTGGTTGGCACGCCCGACCGCTCGGTGTTCTGGAACGCTCAAACCCCTCAGGTTTTTCGTGCTGGCATCTACCGCCGCGCTCATGCTTCGGCCCTCTCCGATGGATTTGTGGGTACAGACGATTCTTCGCTTATTGAACGTTTGGGCGGCCGTGTGCTCATGGTTGAGGGAAAGCGCGACAACATCAAACTCACCGTTCCTGAAGACTATCTGATTATCTCTGCGGCAATTCGCGCGGCAATTGAAGACCGCCGAGAGGAGCAACTCTAAGTGACTGAGCAAAACCAAGTTATATCTGCCGTGCCCATGCGTGTGGGTCTCGGTTACGATGTGCATGCCTTTGCCCCTGATCGCAAACTGATTTTGGGTGGCGTAGAAATCCCTCATCGTCAGGGGCTTTTGGGTCATTCTGACGCCGATGTGTTGGCTCATGCGGTGGCCGATGCCCTGCTCGGGGCGATTCGAGGTGGCGATATCGGCAAGCTTTTCCCCGATACCGATCCTGCTTATGAGGGTGCCGATTCTCTGAAGCTGTTGGCTGCGGTTGCGAATCTTGTGCGTGAACAAGGCTTTTCTATCGTTGACATCGATTGCGTAATTGCCGCCCAAGCTCCAAAGCTTTCGCCTTATCGCGATATGATGCGTGAAAACCTGGCGACTGCCTGCGGGATCGCGGTAGAAAACTTGGGAGTGAAGGCAACTACTACCGAGCACCTTGGCTTTGAGGGCCGAGAAGAGGGCATTTCTGCTCAGGCTGTGGCGTTGGTATGCCGCTGTAAGTAGCCCGTAGAGCGGGCCCCTTCCTACTGGTAGAATTCGCGTGCGGCAGTTGCCGCATATGCTGTTTCGAGGAGATTGCATGATCAAGATTTACGATACCAAGGCGCGTGAAAAGCGTCCCTTTGTTCCCGTTGCCGACGGCAAGGTGAATATGTATGTATGCGGCCCAACTGTGTACAACTACATTCATATCGGAAATGCTCGCACGTTTATTTCGTTTGACACCATTCGCCGTTATCTGATTTGGCGTGGCTACGAGGTGAAGTTCGTGCAGAACATCACCGACGTGGATGACAAGATCATCAAAAAGGCAAACGAAGAGGGCCGTAGCGCTTCTGATGTTGCTGCGGAATACGCCCAGGCCTTTATCGATGATATGCGTGCTGCCGGCGTAATGGACCCGGATGTTCGCCCTCGTGCCACTGAGGAAATCGACGAGATGATCGCGCTGGTCGAAAAACTCATCGAAGGCGGTCATGCCTACGAGGTTGAAGGCGATGTATACTTTGCGGTTCGTTCGTATGAGGGCTATGGTCAGCTTTCCGGCCGCAATGTCGACGAAATGGAGTCGGGCCATCGTGAGCTGCGCGCAGACGGTCAGGGCTTGGAAGATCGCAAGCATGATCCCCTTGATTTCGCCCTGTGGAAGGCTGCCAAGCCAGGCGAGCCTTCGTGGGATTCTCCTTGGGGCAAAGGCCGTCCCGGCTGGCATATTGAGTGCTCGGCTATGTCGAAGAAGTACCTGGGCCTCCCGTTCGATATCCACGGTGGTGGCGCAGACCTGGCGTTTCCTCATCACGAAAACGAGCGTGCTCAGTCAGAAGCTGCTTTTGGTTGCACGTTCTCCAATTACTGGATGCATGGAGGCATGCTTCAGATCAACCACGAAAAGATGTCCAAGTCACTGGGCAACTTCCTGTTGCTGCGCGATGTGCTTAAGACTACCGATGCCCGTGTGCTTCGAATGCTGATGCTGCAAACGCATTACCGAAGCCCGCTCGACTTCTCGGACGAGCGTTTGGGCGAATCGGAGGCAATGCTTTCCCGTCTTACCAACTTCGTTAAGAACACCGCATGGTTGTGCGCCAACGCCGAAGGTGAAACCACGGTCGACCTTGTTGCTTATCAAAAAGCAATCGACGATATGTGCGATTCGTTTATTGAGACAATGGACGATGATTTCAATACGGCGGGTGCCCTGGGCGCTATCTGTTCGTTTGTGCGCGAAGCAAACACAATCCTCACTGAGACTGCGGTAAGCAGCAAAGATGCTGCCGCAGTGCTTGCCGGTGCCGATGCGGTGTGCGACCTGCTTAGCGTTCTCGGTGTCGATCTCAATGCTTGCGAAGACAAGGAGTGCGATTCCTCGAACGAGGTTGTTGCCTTGGCTGTTGAGCTTGCTGGATTTACGGGATGTGACGCCGAGGGGGCTATCGAAGCGCTGCTGGTGCGTCGTGCTGAAGCCCGCAAGGAAAAGAACTTCGCCCTTGCTGATGCGGTACGCGATCGATTGGGCGATCTGGGCTTTGTGGTTGAAGATACACCGCAAGGCGCACGTGTGAGCCGCGCATAGCAAAATGAATACGGGGGCCTTGTGCCCCCGTTTGCTTTTACTGGTGGCAGGTTTGCAGAAGGTATCGTGTTTGCGACGATTGGATTCTCATCGCATGGTATAACCTTGTTAGAACATGTTCATTTGTTGGAGCGATTCGTGCAATATAACGTAATCGTGTATGGTGTGGAAGACTGCGGAAAACTGGAAGGGGATTGCTCATGATAAGGCGGAACCAGTATGTGTCTGTTCATGAAACAAGGGCTCAGGTGACGCGCGAAAAGCTTTTGAAAGCCGCTATCAAGCTCGTGAACCGCGATGGCATGAAGCAGCTTACCGTTCGCAACATTTGCGATGAGGCCGGGCTTTCAACAGGTAGTTTCTACAACCTGTTCAGCGGCAAGGAGGATCTTATCTCCTATTACTTGAAGTACGCTTTCGCACCTTATCGCGAAAAGGCTCTTGAGGGCAGTGACGAATATGGCCCAGTTGAGCGCGTCCTTCTTTTGTATCGTGCTTATGTTGAGTACTGCAAGGATATGGGTCTTGAATTCGTTTCTGGCCTATATGCTTCCAATCACAATCCCTTCTTCGACTTCATGCATCGCGATGCTGAAGACGATTTCATCATTGTTTCGGTTCGCAATTATCTTGCAGAAGCTATTGAGTTGGGTATTGTGCGTGACGATGTCGATCTTGACGAAGCCATGCTTCGCATTGCCGCCGCGTCGACGGGCTTGCTGTTCTACTGGTGCGTGTTTGATGGCGATATCGACATTGAATACGAAGTTGATGAAGCTATCAAAACCTATTTGCTTTCTATTACCGTAGATCCAAATATGAAGCTTAACATCGAGCCTCTGGAGTCAAAGGGCTGCTTTTTGAAGTAACCGTCTTTGTCTGGCGTTTTCGGCACACGCTTCGGTGTCCTGTTCTGCGGTGTGTGCTTCCAAAACTGTGCGATGAAAGTCCATGAAAGGCCTCCCGTTTCATGCCGAAAGAAGCGGGAGGCCTTTTTGTGCGTGAAGGATGTCGGGTGTTGTCGTTGGGGTGTTCAAAATAGCCAAACGTATAGCTTATGGAATCGTAAATGATTATTAATTATTGCAATTCATTTGCTTTGAACTGGCTATTTAGTTCTATTGAATACTGTTCGAGAGCATGTGAACGTGTTATCCTTGAACCATCAGAAGCAGGCATGCACCGTAGGCGTGCGAGGGGCTTGCTGCAACACTTCAAGGAGGGGTAACGATGGTTTTCGAAAACGTTGTCGTTGCATATGATGGATCCGACCAGGCTCTTGCTGCCGTGAAGAAGGCTGCTGAAATCGTTGGCGGCGAAGAAGCCGCAAAGCTTCATGTGGTATTTGTAACCACGCATCCCAACGCTCAGCTTCCCGCGAACTTCAACAGTGCTTCGTTCGATCCTCAGCAGTACCTGCTTTCCGTTGAAGACATCATGGCCCTTTACAACAAGACCATTGATGAAGAAACCGAAAAGGTTAAGGAAGGCATTGGCGATTCGCTCGATTCCTTGGGCGATAAGGCAACCATCGAGGTAATTCCTGGCTATACGCCGGCCGCTGACATTCTCGGCTATGCTGAAAAGGTTAACGCCGACCTTATCGTAATGGGCTCTCGTGGCCTTGGCGCAATTCGCGGTGTTCTCGGTTCGGTTTCCTACGCTGTTCTGCGTGAAGCACCGATGCCCGTATTGGTAATCAAATAAATAAGGACAGAAGGCCCGCTCTGGGAGCGGGCCTTCCCTTTGTGTCGTAAGGCCCCAAATGGGGCTAGCGGTTACTTTCAAATAGGCTGGATGCGCAAAAGCACATCCAGCCTATTTTTGTTGATGGTGAGGTTTTGGCTTATGAGGGCACTCGATTACGCGGGCCGGTTTATCTAATGGTCTCGCTCGGCGTTAAGCCAGTTTCGTTGGCTTTTCCGCCGTATCAATCGATTCTATTGCTTTTTCCACCACATCAAATAGCAGGTCGATGTGGTCTTCGCGGTGGTTTAAGCAGGGAATATAGGTGACGTCTGCGGTAATGTCGTTTTGGCTGCATAGGGTGAGGAAGTAATCGCACGCTACCGACTTGATGTCATAGAGTGATTCCAGACAGTCGGAAGCAAAGCCAGGCGTTACAAGGGCTATCCGCGAAACTCCCTCGGCAGCCCATTGGGCCAGTTGGGTTTTGGGATGGGGCGTAACCCACGCACGCGAATCCTCGAAGCGCGAGTGGTAGGCAATGGCCCAGTCGGATTGGGGTATTCCAAGCAGCTCCATTGCTTGATTCACGCTGGCTTCGATCTGCTCCACATAGGTATCACCCGCTTCAATGTCCGCAAGGGGGATAGAGTGGAACGAGAGAAGAAGCTTGCTGCCTGGACGATACTCCCAAACATCGCGTATGGATGCAGCGAGTGCCTGTGTGTATAAAGGGTTGTCGTTGTAGCCTTCGACAATTGCCTCGAGCGATAGGTTGGGATGTTTGCCAACCTGATCCTGTATGGCTTCCTTGCAAGTTTTAACGGTGCTGAAGGCGGTTTGAGGAAACAGAGGCAGTGCAACAATTTTGCTGCATCCAGCCGCTTCGAGCCTTTGCAGAGCATGGTTTATTGAAGGGTTGCCATAGCGCATGCCAACTTCGCACAGAGCGTTGATGCCCGCTTTGGCAAGGCGCTTTTTTAATGCATCGCACTGAGCGCGTGATTCAACTGCAAGCGGCGAACCATTGGGGGTCCATATCTGCTGGTAGCGCGGAGCTGTTTTCTTCGGCCTGGTTCGGGCGATGAAAAGACGCAAGATGGGTTGCCAGATAACTGGCGGAACCTTGATGATGTTTCGGTCGGAAAGAAATTCGATCAGGTACGGGCGAATGTCCTGCGGATCAGGGGAGTCGGGGGAGCCCGTATTTATGAGAACAATGCCGATCTTTTCTTTCTTTAAATCCATAATTGAGACTATAGCAAAATCATGAGCCGGAAAATTTACGGTACGGAGGATGCACGGTTTTTGCGGTGAATCGCGGTGTCAATGGCGCCTCGAGGAAGTTGCGAAGCGAATCGTGCTGTGCTCTTGAAGATATGTGCTAATGCTGGCCTGAGGACGGCGGATGAAGCGGAAATGCAGATATACTCATATGATGGCTTTCCGAAAAAGGTGAGGCGCGAACAAAGGAGCAACAGGCAATGGCCTTTCTGTTTGGCTGTGAAAATGTGCATTTGGAATATCCCACGAAGGTGATCTTTGAATCGCTTTCCCTTGGCGTTGATGATGGCGATTGCGTGGGTGTGGTTGGTCGTAACGGTGACGGCAAATCGTCGCTTTTAGGTTTATTCGACGGAACGGTTGAACCCGATGATGGCCGCGTGCTGCGAACAGGTGGTGTTCGCTTTGCCTCTCTTCGCCAGGCAGATGAGTTAGACGACGCAAAGTCCATTGGATGGAATGTGGTGGGCGATACGCCCGAATACGAATGGGCATCCGATGCTCGCATTCGCGACATCATCGACGGCATGATCGGCGACTTGGACTGGAATGCCGAAGTTGGCACGCTTTCCGGCGGCCAGCGCCGCCGCGTTGACCTTGCCCGTGTGCTGATCGCCGATGCTGACGTGTTACTGCTTGACGAGCCCACCAACCATCTTGATGTGGTTGCCATCAACTGGTTGGCAAAGCACCTTAAGAAGCGCTTTTCGCGTGGCGCTGGCGCCTTGGTGGTAGTAACGCACGACCGCTGGTTCCTCGACGAGGTATGCCTTCGCATGTGGGAAGTGCATGATGGCATCGCCGAACCATTTGAGGGTGGCTATTCCGCTTATATTCTCCAACGGGTGGAGCGTCAGCGCCAGGCCGAGGTGGCGGAACAGAAAAGACAGAACCTTATTCGCCGTGAATTGGCATTTCTTTCCCGTGGCGCTCGGGCGCGTTCTAGCAAGCCACGTTTTCATGTTGAAACGGCACGTGCCCTTATTGCGGAAGAGCCTCCGCTTCGTAACACCACAGAACTTAAGCGCGCGGCTATTTCTCGATTGGGGAAGAAGTGCGTTGATGTGATCGACGCCTCGTTCTCCTACGGGCAGAACAAGGTTCTCGATGATGTTACCTGGATGATCGGTCCTGGTGATCGCTATGGCCTTTTGGGTGCGAACGGTGCTGGCAAATCGACGTTGCTCGATATCGTTCAGGGCAAGCTCCGCCCTCAAACGGGTCGCGTGAAAATTGGCAAGACCGTGAAATTCGCTTTCCTTTCCCAGAAGCTCGAAGAGCTGGAAAAGCTGAAGGGCGATCGCGTTCGCGAGGTTCTTTCTCGATACAACGCTCGTTACATGATAGACGGCAAGGAAGTTTCCCCTGCTCAGTTGCTTGAGCAGTTGGGATTCACCAATGCCCATTTGAATATGCCGGTCGAAACGCTTTCCGGTGGTCAGAAGCGCCGTTTGCAGTTGATGCTGATTCTGCTTGATTCGCCGAACGTGCTTATCCTGGACGAGCCCAGCAATGATCTTGACACCGATATGACTGTGGCCATGGAAAATCTGCTCGATACCTGGCCGGGCACGTTGATCGTGGTAAGCCACGATCGCTACCTGATGGAACGCGTAACCGACGATCAGTTCGCGCTTATCGACGGCAAACTCATGCATTGTCCTCGTGGCGTGGACGAGTACCTTGAATTGCTTGAAGAAGACCGCAGGGCCCAATCGAACAAGACGACAAACGCATCAAAGAAGGGTAGTGCTGTCCAGCCTCAGGCCCAATCGGGGCTTTCTGCCGCCGAGGTTCGAGAGCTTAAAAAGCAGGCGCGCTCCATCGAGAACAAGATGAAGACGCAGGAAAAGAAGCTCGCCCAGGCCAAGGAGGATCTGCTGAAGGTTGATCCTTATGACTATCAGGCATTAGGTGAAGCGCAGGCGGGTATTCACGAGCTCGAACAGCGCATTGAAGCGCTGGAAGAGGAATGGCTGCTAGTGGCTGAGCAAATGGAAGGTTAGCCTGTTGCGTGCCCACGGTGTGAAATGCCGTTTCTTTTCACGCGACTGGGCTTGCGGTAGAGTTGTTTTCAGCGTAATTCGTCCAATGAATGGGCGTTTGCGAGCATGGCTCGCGTGATGGGAAGGGTTGTATGGACGCGGTAACTCGTATTTCCGGCTCTACAAGGCTGGTGGGTCTTATTGGCTCACCCGTAACGTATTCTGGCTCGCCGGCTATCCACAATGCTGTGTTTGAGAGGATGGGCTACGATTACGCCTTTGTTCCCTTCAACGTGAAACCAGAGAACTTGGAATCGGCTGTGCGTGGCATGGAGGCGCTTGGCTTTTTGGGCTATAACGTAACGGCGCCGTATAAGAATGCCATCGTCCCTTATCTTCATGAAATTTCTCGGACGGCAGAAATTATGGGCGCGGTAAGCACTGTGGTAATTCAGAATGGCCGTTCTTTGGGCGACAATGCCGACGGTGCCGCTTTTATGCGCAATTTGGTACTGAATGGCATCAATGTGCGCGGAAAGAAGATAACCGTGTTGGGCGCTGGTGGCGCAGCTTCCGCCGTTGCTGTTCAGGCGGCGCTCGATGGAGTGGCGCAGATCGATGTGTTCAATAGACAGGAGTCGTATCTGCAAAGGGGATATGAGCTGATCGATCGATTACACGGGTATTCTCCCTGTGAGATTTCCCTTTATGCTCTTTCCGACGAAGATCAGCTAAGGGCATCGCTTGCCGAATCAGCCCTGGTGGTAAATACAACCACCGTGGGGTATCCCGATGATCCCGGCTGTCTTCTGACGGCGGATATGTTGCGACCTGAGCTTATCGTGGCGGATCTGGTGTACAACCCCCGCAACACCGAACTCATACAGCTGGCGCGTTCCTGCGGCTGTAAAACCGTTGACGGCGCTGGCCCCTTTGTACAGCAGGCGGCAATTGCCGAGCGTCTTTGGCTGGGTCGTGAAATGCCCGTCGACTTTGCGATGGAGACCTTTTTCGCTGATTAGGCAATTGCGTTGCGGGGTCAGACAGGGGGTTGCGAAATGCCCGTCGCCCTGCAAGTGGACAAGATGACGCAAAAGGCTGGCTGCCGCTGGTTTCGCGGTGTATAGAATGAAAAAGCCCGTTCAATGAACGGGCTTGGAAATTCTGGCGGAGGAAGTAGGATTTGAACCCACGGTGCCTTGCGGCACAACGGTTTTCAAGACCGCCGCATTCAACCACTCTGCCATTCCTCCGAATCGGTAGGGATTAGGATAGCATAACTTGGTGGTGAGGTATGGAGCTCATTTCTTCAGATACGCAAGATATTGAATTCATGCGTCTGGCAATTGCTGAAGCGCGCAAGGCGGAACTGCTTGACGAAGTGCCCATCGGCGCAGTGGTGGTGCGCGACGGAGAGGTAATTGCCGCTGCATATAATCGCCGCGAGACGGATGCCGACCCTGCCGGCCATGCTGAATTCCTTGCAATGAAACAAGCCTCAAACAATTTAAGCGTTTGGCGTCTATCGGGGTGTACGGTGTACGTTACGCTTGAGCCATGCATCATGTGCGCGGGGCTTATGCACCAGGCGCGCATCGATCGTTGTGTGTTTGGTGCATTTGATCCGAAGGCAGGTGCGTTAGGCTCGCTGTATCAGGTGAATGCCGACGAGCGGTTGAACCATGTGTTCGAGGTTACGCCTGGGGTATGCGAAGAGGATTGCGCATCGTTGCTGCAAACGTTTTTTCGCGAAAAGCGCAAGCGCAATAAAGCAAGAAAGGCCGCAGCGCGCGCCGAGGAAGCAAATGAGCCCGCTGCTGCGATAAACGAGTAGAACAATAAAGAATCGAATCAGGATGGTGCTTCTGCATGAGGCTTGAAGGTTTGCCAATGAAAAACGTTACAAAGATCATTTCGCCTGCAAAGGTGAACCTGGTTTTGGCTGTGGGTGAAAAGCAGGAAAGCGGGTTCCACGAGGTGCAAACCATCATGCACTCGCTTGCCCTGCACGACACGCTTTCCATGCGTCGTTTTGACGACGAGGGCTCGGGCGATGGCCTTCAGGTGATGCTGAAGTGCGAAAGCTCTTTTACCATCGACCCTCTTTTGATCAAGGCCGAGGAAAACATCGCCTACAAGGCTGTGGTTGAGCTGGCAAAGGCTTTGGGCCGCACGCAGGATGAAACCATCGAAATGATCCTCAACAAGGTAATTCCTGCCGAAGCGGGCTTGGGCGGCGGCTCTTCCAATGCGGCCGCTGCGTTGGTCGGTGCGGCAACGCTGTGGGGCGTTGGCATGGAAGATGAGCGTGTGCAGGAAGTGGCATCGCGTTTGGGCGCTGATGTTTCCTTCTTCCTGAAAGGTGGTTGCGCGCGTCTTTCGGGTAAGGGCGACGTGTTCGAGGCTCAGCTTGAGCCCCGTTCTGGCTTCGTTCTGCTTGTTCGCCCCGATGCTGGCGTATCTACGGGTAAGGCCTATGCGGCGTTTGATGAAGATCCTGTTTTGCCCAGTTCAGAGTATCTTTCGTCGATTGCAGCTTTGGATGCTGCGGCCGATGTTTCCCTGTACAACAACCTCGAAAAGGCGGCTTGTTCGGTAACGCCGGTGGTTGCTCAAGTCCTTGAGTGGGGAAGGGCTGCTGCTGGCGAGGAAAATGTGGTGCTGTGCGGAAGCGGTTCGGCGGTGTGCTGCATTTTCGATAGCTACCAGGCGGCGTGTGAGGCTTCGGTTGAGGCGCGCAAGCATGAATGGTGGACGCGCGTAACGTCTTTCTCTCCATTGGGCGCTGCCATTGTGGAGGCTTTATAATAGAAGCATCGAGTAATTCGAGGCAAGGTGGCGAAAATCACCAGTGGTTTTCCCGCATCACAGCAGTGCGTCTGCGGGCGTGGCTGCGCGAGAAACGCTAGGAGCAAGTTATGGAAGCAATTATTGCAATCGTTGTTGTGGTGGTGATTTTGGCCATCGTCCTTATTGCCCTGTACAACAACCTCGTTCAGCTGCGCAACCGCGTTGACAATGCTTGGTCGCAAATTGATGTTCAGCTGCAGCGCCGTTTGGATCTTATTCCCAATTTGGTGGAAACGGTGAAGGGCTATGCTGCCCACGAAAGCGGTACGCTCCAAAAGGTAACCGAAGCGCGTTCTGCGGTATGCAACGCTACGACGCCCGAGCAGAAGATGGCTGCCGATAACTTCCTTTCGGGTACACTGAAGAGCTTATTCGCGGTTTCTGAGGCTTATCCTGACTTGAAAGCAAATGCTAATTTCCAGCAGCTGCAAGCCGAGATCTCCGCTACGGAAGACAAAATCAGCTACATGCGCCAGAGCTACAACGATACGGTTATGAAGTACAACAGTGCGATTCAGACGTTCCCTGGAGTGCTGGTTGCCGGCCTTTTCAAGTTCACTGCGCGTGAAAACTTCGATGCCAATGCGGCTGCTTCGGCTGCGCCGGTTGTTTCCTTTGGCCAGGGCAACGATGCTGCGCAGGCTCCCTTGGTAAACATGGGAACCGCCCCTAAAGATCCGTCGGATACGCCTTCAGTGAAATAGGGTATCCAGCGGAGCTTTCTGCTAACATCCTATTTCCAATAAAACCTGATCGATACTTTTACTGGGCATCGATGGATGATAAAGACGCCGCCTATGTGGGCGGCGTCTTTGCTTTGGTGTAACTATCTTCCGGCTGCCGGTTTGTGAGCGTCGGCAGCGTTTTGGCAAATTGGCCAAGACTATCTTGCCAAAACAGCGGGGTTTCCTGAGTGATTTGGTGCCGAATGCGAAATCGGGGCCAATTGCGCAATTGGGTCAGTTGTGCAATAAAGTTCCTGTTTGCCATTGAGTCGTCTAAAATGAAAAAGCCCGTTCGAAATGAACGGGCTCGATATACGGTGGCGGAGAGCTGGGGATTCGAACCCCAGATACGCTTTTGGCGTATACTCGCTTAGCAGGCGAGCACCTTCGGCCTCTCGGTCAGCTCTCCGTATATGCGAATTGAAATGATAACCTGCCCGCCCTCATCTTGCAAGGAGAAGAGCAGTGCAAAACCATGCTTTCATCAAAAAAAATCGCCAAAATGGTCAATTCGCCACACTTGTGGTCGAAAATCAGGTCAAAAGCAGCTTTGGCAAGGGCGTAGCCCTTGCTGTTGCAGTTTTGGCGCTGGCGTTTGCCTGCCTTTGCTTCACGCCGCAGCAGGCTCATGCAAAGTCATACGAAATGCCGCATACCACCATCAATGCAACGGTGCAGCCTAACGGCGACTTGCATGTGGTTGAGCAGCGCACGTTTGATTTCAGCGGTACTTTTACGGCGGTATGGTGGAATTTCGATAGCTTGCCTTCTGGTTCCGACATCAAGATCAACAGCGTAAGCATGGGCTCTTCGGCGAAGTCTCTCTCGGAATTTCCCAGCGTACCTTTCCAGCTTGATTGGCGTGAGTCGGGCGGTCCCGGCGGCGACGCTTACTCATTCGATAAGCCCAAGAACACCGTCTATGTGTTCTTCTCGGTGGAAGACGAAGTGGACGTTGTGCAGCTGGACTACACCGTAACCAAGGCTGCGCAGGCATACTCCGATGTGGGAGAGCTGTACTGGCAGTTTGTGGGCAGCGGCTGGGCTGAAGATTCCAGTGATGTGACCATGACGCTGAACCTTCCCATCGCTTCGGGGGCCAAGGTTACGGCGGGTGAAAATGTGCGCGCGTGGGGCCATGGCCCCCTGGATGCTACGGTTGCCATCAATGATGACGGCACAGTAAGCTACAGCGTTCCTCACGTAAACGCAGGTTCCTATGCAGAAGCGCGTGTGGTGTTTCCCGTTGAGTGGCTGTCGGGCATAGTTTCCGGAGCCGACAACATGCACGAATCTACCGCTCGCCTCGATACCGTTCTTTCTGAAGAGCAGACGTGGGCAGATCGCGCCAATGCGCAGCGCGCGCTCTCGCTCGGGTTGCTTATTGTGGTAATCCTTATTTGCTTGGCGTTGCTGGTATGGGGCGTTCGTTCCTTTGTTCGCTACGGCAAGGAACTCAAGCCTACCTTCGAGGATGAATATTGGCGTGATGTACCGGAAGCTGGCGCCCACCCTGCTGTGATCGGTCGTTTGTGGACCTTCGATAAGGAAAGTTCAACCGATTTCACGGCAACCATCATGCATCTTGCCAATGCTGGTGCGATCTTGATCAACAAGGGTTCATACGAACAGGGTGGTGTCATTCGAAAGAAGCAAGTCGATGACTACTACCTTACGCGTGTACCTCAGGTAGAGCTTTCGCTCAATAGCACGATTGACCGCAAGGCTATGTCATTCCTGTTCGATACGGTAGCGCAAGGCCAGCCTTCGCTGTGGTTGGGAACCATCAAAGCGTATGCAGAAAGCAATCCCGAAGAATTCAACGACGCTATGTCCGATTGGCAGGGTTTGGTAACTTCGCATGTGATAACAGCCGAGTACTTTGAAAGCTACTCGAAGTCGAAGCGCTTCCGTATGCTTTCGGTGGCAATTGCGCTGATACTGGGATGTTTTATCATCGCGTGTATCTTCGAGAACTTCCTCGTTCTCGTTCCCGGCATCATCACGGGAGTGGCTCTTATTGTAGTTTCTCGTTTCATGGAGCGCCGCACGCAGAAAGGCGCCGATGTCTATGCGCGCTGCAAAGGACTGCGTAAATGGCTTACAGAATTCTCTGCGTTGGATGAACGCCCTGCCGCCGATGTGAAGGTATGGGGCGAATTCATGGTGTATGCCTATCTGTTCGGCGTAGCTGAACAGGCTATTGGTGAGCTACGCAAGAAGGTGCCCGAGATGTTCCAGCTGAATAACGATGAGGCGCTGGACAGCTCGTATGTGCCATGGTGGGGGCTGTATACCCCGACGTACTATGCGAATACCACCATGCCCGATCTTGGCTCGATGCTGAACACTTCGGTATCGGAATCTATCCAGGCAGTGCAGTCGGCGCTTTCGGGCGATTCCTCCGATGGCTCTGGCGGCGGCGGTGGATTCTCCAGCGGCGGCGGTGGCGGCTTTGGCGGCGGCGGTGGTGCCCGCTAGGGTTTGCCTGCTTGTGGCTTTCCGCCTGTGGTTCTGGCTGGTCTGGTGCGAAGGGCGGCTGCTGTTCGCTGCGATTGAAGGCGGGATGCATGCTGGGAATGCCCGATTGCGGTCAGGCTGCCTTAGGAGATCTGTTGCCGATAACGGCGATTACGCCGCCGATGGGAATGCTGGGCAGGTGCCTATCGGGTATTCTGCAGCGGGAAGCCGTATTGCTCCTAGATCGAGCCAGTGCCGTGCAATTGCCCCTTGCGGGGAGCGGCTTGGTTATAATGGGCACTTATGATTGCTCTTTCTGAAATACCTTCATGGGTTTATAAAATACTGTTGGTTTTGGCCGCAATGATTTGGGGCTTCAGTTTCGTGGTCATGAAGGACGTGGTCACGGTTATGCCGCCGGCGTGGCTTTTGGGCATCCGCTTCACGTTGGCGGGCTTCATTCTTCTTTTTATTCTGCGTAAGCGGGTGAAGGCCCATTTCTCAAAGCGCGCCTTGGGCGCGGGCATGGTGCTAGCAGTGTTCGATTTTTCAGCATTCCTGGCGCAAACCGTAGGTCTACAGCATACAACGCCGGGCATCAACGCATTTCTTACTGCAACGTATTGCGTCGTGGTTCCGTTTGCCTGGTGGGTCCTTATGCGTAAGCGCCCCTCCTTTTTCAATATAGGGGCTGCTGGCATTGCCGTTGTGGGTATTTGGCTGGTTTCGGTTACTACATCGGGGCAGACGTTTTCCATTGGCTTTGGCGAATCCCTGACAATGGTCAGCTCGGTTTTGTTCGCGGTTCACATCGTCTTTGTGTCCAAGTTCACTGAAAAGCACGACGCACTGATGCTCACGGTGTTCCAATTCATCACCGAAGGTTGTTTCGGATGCATCGTTGGTGCAGTCACGGAAACGCTTCCTACGGCTGCGGTGATAACGCCTACCATTGTTGGTCAGATGGCCTTTCTCATCGTGTTCGCGTCGATCATCGCGTTTGGCATCCAGAACGTTTCACTCGCGTACGTTAACCCCTCGCAGGCAGCGTTGCTTCTTAGCTTGGAATCGGTATTTGGCGTGCTGTTCTCCGTTCTGCTGTACGGAGAGGTTATGACGAGCCGTTTGCTGGTCGGATTTGCGTTGATTTTCGTAGCCATCTTGGTGAACGAGGTGGTGGCTCCGAGGGTTGAAGCGAAACGTGCTATAGTTGCTTTCGGTAGAGACAAATGGAAAGAGGACGGGCCTCATGACTAACACCACCGAGAACATCATCCTTATTGGCATGCCGGGCGCTGGCAAGTCAACCTTGGGCGTTGTTTTGGCGAAGATCCTTGGCTATGAATTCATCGATGCCGACTTGCTTATTCAGGGCAAGCTCGACAAGACACTGCAGAAGATTATCGATGCATGCGGTCCTGATGGCTTTATCGAAGTGGAAAATGAAGTGCTGTGCACGCTTTCCACGAGCCACGCCATCATTGCTACGGGTGGTTCTGCTGTCTATTCTGACGAGGCCATGAAACATCTGTCCTCTATCGGCACGGTTGTGTACCTGCAGGTTTCCTACGAAGAGCTGGAAAACCGTCTGGGCGGCCTTCATGAGCGCGGTGTCGTTATGAAGAACGGTATTGGTATGAGCTTGGCTGACCTGTACGAGGAGCGCGTGCCCCTGTACGAAAAGTACGCCGATCTTACTATCGACATCAACGGCCTTTCGGTTCGCGATGCGGCACGAAAGCTCGTCGATCAAATCTCTATGCTGTAAAGTTTGGCGCCGGTCATGGACCGGCGCTTTTTTTGTTTTATCGGGTTTTGTTCCGAGTTGGTGGGGTACGGTGATTGCCTTTCTGGGCGGTTGTGCATCGCTGAGGACTTCAGGTTCCTGGCGAGCTGGCTCACATGCCGTCAGATAAACAGGAGGCCCCGTCCGGGCTTTTGCGAATCCGTCCCGTTGTTTGGATGCGGGACTGGTTCGTTGCCGGGCGGGGCCTGATGCGGATGCGTTGTATGCGCACTGATGCTTTTACAGCTCGATACTCCTGGAAGAGCCGTCAATGTCATCGATCTTGGCAATGCCTTCTTTCAAGGAGAAGAACGTCAGGCGCGGATCGCCCCAGTCTTCGTAAGTTTCGCCAAGTGCCGTCATGTGCTCGTAGCCTGCTTTGCGAACCTCATCGCCTGCGGTGTCGTTCAAATCGGCTACGCCCGTAACGATGATCCAGCCGCGGCCGGGCTTCCATGCGGAAAGCTCGAATTTGGGGTTCTGCTGCAGCTGATGATAAACATCTTTGTTAGTTGCGGTGCAGAACCACAGGGTGTCGCCTTCGCGCATAACGAAGCTGAAGGGGCGAACGCGGGGCTGGTCGCCTTCGCAGGTTGCCAGGTACCATGCGGGTACTTCGGTAAGGTATTCAATGATGTCGTCCATGGTGTTCCTTTCGGGTGATTGGAGGTTGCCTTGGTTTGCTAGGACCGTTAGATGTTGTTATGGCTCGATGCACTCGCGGTTTGGGGTTTGACACTTGCGTGCTGGTTTTCCTTGCCGGGCTGGGATTTGCACGAGTGGGGAAGTGGCGAGGTGCACGGTTTCGTGTTTACAGCAGCATGTTTAAGACGAGGTCGGTCGCCAGTACGGCTGCAGTGCCGATTCCTAAATAAACGGTACCGGCGATATCGCGCTTGCTGAAAGAGAGTTCTTTTAAGCGGGTGCGGTTTTCGCCTCCATGATAGCAGCGCGCGTCCATGCCCAAAGAAAGCGTTTCGGCGTGTCGGAACGCGCTGGTAAACAGAGGCACAATAAGCGAAGTCATCATGGCAACGCCCCCTTTGGGTCCCTTGCCGAAATTTGCGCCACGACTAATCTGCGCACGGTAGATAGTGCGCAGTTCGATGGCGAACTGGGGCAGGAAGCGCAGAGCGATTCCCATCATCATAGACAGCTCATGAGCGGGCAATCCGAAGCGTTTGAAGGGCTCTAGAAGGCGCTCGAAGCCATCGGTGAGATCGAGCGTGGTGGTGGCCAGCGTAAGCAGGCTCACGCCCAGCAGCAGCATAGTAAGGCGGATAGCGATAAAGAGTGCCTGGTGCAAGCCTTGTTGGCTAATGCAGATGATCCATAGCTGAAAGTACACTTCGCCGCCCTGAACGAAGAAAATGTTCAGCAGCGCAGTGAAAACCACCAGAATGGCCAGAGGCGCGATGGAAGTGAACGCTTGGCGAAGTGAGATGTGCGCGAAAGCGAACATTCCCGCAGTAAACAATGCGGCGACGCCCAACGATACGTACGACCCTGCGGCAAACACCATAACCATGAACAGGATTGAAAGCAGGAGCTTTGCGCGAGGGTCCATGCGGTGAACAGCGGAATCCTTGGCGATGTAGCGACCGAATACGGCATCTATATTCATGATTGCGCAGCCCCGCTTCCACCAAGGATGTGAGCAATCTCATCTGCTAACGATTCGGGAAGATAGAGCTTTTCGGGTAAGGGCATGCCTTCGGCACGAAGCTGGTTTGCCAGGGTTTGGGCATGGGGGATGCCGAGGCCGATTTCGCGCAATTCGACAGCATGCTTGGTGAAAATCTCCTCCGGTGTGTCCAGGAACGCCACTTCGCCTTCGTGCATGACCAGCATACGATCTGCAAGAAGGGCGATGTCATTCATGTTATGCGAAACCATTACCACCGTAAGGTCGCGTTGTTCGTGGAGCTGTTTGATGAGGTCGAGGAAATCGGCACGTGATGCTGGGTCAAGACCAGCAACCGGTTCGTCGAGTACCAACGTGGTGGGGCGCATAGCAAGCACGCCGGCAAACGCCACGCGGCGTTGCTGACCGCCTGAAAGCTCGAAAGGGCTGCGTTTGCTCAGCGTATCGAAATCAAGATGTACGTCGGCGAGCGCTTCACGGATGCGGGTATCAACCTCATCTTCGGGCAAGCCCATATTGCGGGGGCCGAATGCCACATCCTCATAGACCGTTTCGGCAAACAGCTGGTGTTCGGGGTACTGGAATACCACGCCGATGTCGCCGCGAGCGCAGTTCGCGTTTTTGCGGTCTGCCAGATCTTTGCCGTTCCAGAGCACACGTCCTTCGGTGGGGTTTGCAAGGCCGTTCAGATGCTGTACCAGGGTGGATTTACCAGACCCCGTATGTCCTGCAATGGCAAGGAATTCGCCATCGTTGAGGGTGAAGCTGACATTGCGCAAGGCGTAGCGTTGCACTTCCCCAGCTTTCTTTTGTCGTTTGGTGAGCGGCGTGTAGCTGAAGCTTACCTGTTCGAAAGCGATCGACACAGTTCCTCCTTCAGCGTTGCGGTTTCGATATGGGTGCCAACGTTGATGCCACGATCTTGCAGAAGGCGCGACATGTGGGTGGCGAAGGGCACGTCAAGATTAAGGTCGCGAAGAACGTGGTCCTGCGTAAGCACTTCGTCGGGAGTGCCGTCGAGTACGCAGTGGCCATCGTTCAGTACGATCACGCGATCGGCCTCTGCGGCTTCTTCCATGAAGTGAGTGATCATGATAACGGTCATGCCCTGTTCGTGGAGCTCTTTGCATACGCGCATCAAGCCGCGGCGTCCGCGCGGATCAAGCATGGCCGAAGCCTCATCGAAAATCAGAATGGAGGGGTGCATTGCCAGCACGCCCGCAATGGCGACGCGTTGTTTCTGGCCTCCAGAAAGGGCTGTGGTTTCGCGCTTGCCGGAGCCGGCTAAGCCGACTTTTGCCAACGATTCTTCTACGCGTTGACGAAGCTCGGGGTTTTCTATGCCCAGGTTTTCGGGGCCGAATGCCACATCGTTTTCAACGAGGCTGGCGACGATCTGGTCATCGGGGTTCTGGAATACCGCACCTGCCGTGCTGCGTATGGCGAAGGTGTTGTCTGGATTGTTGGTTTTCAGGTTGTTCACGGTTACGGTGCCGGTATCAGGCACCAAGAGTGCGTCGATGAGCTTCGAGAACGTTGATTTACCTGAGCCGTTGGCGCCCAAAACGCAGACGAACTGACCCTCTTCGATAGAGAGAGCCAGTTCGGAAAGTACCTTGGTTTCGCCTGTGTAGGTAAAGGAAACGTCGGAAAAGGTAATCACGGTTTAGCGACCCTTCGTCTGATCCTTCTTAGGAGTAATGAGGTTGGAGATTGATTTGTAGATAACCAGCGTCAAAACCGCGTTGAGCAAACCCTTAAGCAGATTGAAAGGAATAAGAATGGGGATGATCATTGCCGTTACCGCTTCGAAGGGGACGCCCAACCACATAGGGGTGACAACGAGGTTGCCCACAACAGCACCAGCCATTGCGGCGATGATGCTGAGCACCAAG
>ENA-OYZN01000178-OYZN01000178.1-human-gut-metagenome-genome-assembly--contig:-NODE-178-length-41994-cov-12.722001_pt1 | contig 41994 bp, 31 predicted proteins | sample MGYA00243294_ERZ653483 | MGnify/ENA primary metagenome ERZ653483 (study PRJEB26926, sample SAMN06165155) | human gut metagenome | biome: ENVO:00009003; feature: ENVO:2100002; material: ENVO:00002003... | reverse complement strand
CTTGCATGTGTTAAGCACGCCGCCAGCGTTCATCCTGAGCCAGGATCAAACTCTCATATTTAAAAGTCTGTATCCCGTTCATGACTCTCCATTGCTGGCTAATCAATCCCGTTTTACCTGGAGTGAAACTTGACGAGACTTTTGTCGGGTCTTTGTTTCACCCATGCAACAAGTACTTAGCGAACCAAGCCCCTGCGGGCGATGGTGAGCTTTCGTACTCACTGCTGTGTTTACTGTACTTTCTTTGTACATTCGTTAAAAATTCTCTTTAGAATTTTCAGGGTTGTTTTGTTGTTTAACCTTTATTCTGTTTTCATTGTTCCTGTTGCCGCTCGCTGTCTGTTCCCAGCGCCGCAACGAAGTTAATATTAGCACATGGGTATTCCCTTGTCAACACCTTTTTTCAACTTTTTTTGATAAAATTCTTTGCCTGTAAAAAGCGGATATTTTATGAATAATCCCAGCTTCTAAAACGTACTTACAGGCAGTCTTGTGGAACACAAGCTCCATCCTTTACTATAACAAGGACAGGACTTCCGAGATATTCTGTACCCCCACTAATTTCATTCCCTTTACCTCTTCCATCCCCTCACAATTAATCTTGGGTAAAATACAGGTTGTAAAGCCCATTTTGGCTGCTTCCTTTACCCTCTGGGCTGCCATTGAGACGCCCCTTACCTCACCAGCCAGCCCCACTTCACCAAAAATAATAGTATGCGCATCCACCGGGACATTTTTAAAGCTGGAAACCAACGCAACAATGATTCCCAAATCAATTGCAGGTTCATTCAACCGCATACCACCAGCCAGATTTACATATGCATCATTCCCTGCAAGCATTAAACCGGCGCGCTTCTCCAAAACTGCCATTAAAAGATTTACCCGGTTGTAATCAATTCCCACAGAGGTTCTGCGCGGAAGATTAAAATTCGACTGGCACACCAGTGCCTGGATTTCAATTAGTATAGGCCTGGTGCCTTCCATGGAGCATACAACAACAGAGCCTGATGCATCCAGCGGTCTGCCATTCAGCATGACCTGGGAGGGATTCTCTACTTCAAACAAACCGTTATCCTTCATCTCAAATACACCAATCTCATTTGTGGAGCCAAAACGATTTTTAACCCCTCTTAATACTCTGTAAATAGCATTTTTTTCTCCCTCAAAATACAACACCGTATCAACCATATGCTCCAGCGTTCTCGGTCCCGCCACTGTACCTTCCTTTGTAACATGTCCCACAATGAAAATGGCAACATTTAATTGTTTTGCAATACGCATCAATCTTCCGGTTACTTCCCGCACCTGGGAAACACTTCCTGCGCCGCTCGCCACATCTTCCAGATACATGGTCTGAATCGAATCAATCACCACAACCTCCGGCATCACTTTTGTAACGGCTCCTTCAATCCCATCCAGGTTTGTTTCACAGAGTAACAGCATATCCTTTGTAAAACCACCCAGTCTCTCTGCCCTTAATTTAATCTGCTGCAGGGATTCCTCACCAGAGACATATAAAACCTTATGCTCTGCCATAGTCAGATTGCGGCATACCTGTAACAGTAATGTGGATTTGCCAATTCCAGGGTCACCGCCCACTAAGGTAAGGGAGCCTTTAACGATGCCTCCGCCTAACACTCTGTCCAGTTCTTTCATTCCCGTGCCAATCCGTGTGTCCTCTGATGTAGTGACATTTAAAATACTAGTAGGCGCCGCAGCCTCTGCCTTACCAGAATGCTTACCGGCGCCTACCACTAATTTCTCTTCTACAAAAGTATTCCAATTCCTGCAGCCTGGACATTGTCCCAGCCACTTCGTGGATTCATAACCACACTCCTGGCAAAAATATATCTGTTTTGCCTTCGCCATGTGAATTCCTTTCTGATAGTCTTATAATTTCTCAATCTTAATCTGGGATGCCTGTCCCGGATTCAGTTCTACACTAAAATTCAATTTACCTCCAAGATTGGTCTTAACGGAACCTATACTATTGCCATCAATCACCGTAACATATTCCTGTCCAGCCTCTAATTCTAATGTAATCTGTGAATCCTCTGTACCCTCCACTTCAAATTCTACCATTGTATCCGTAGCTTTAAAGCCGTGTACTACAGTTCCTGGTACCGATTCATAAACAAAGGAGCCGTTTTTCTCTAACTTGGTAATCTCATTAAAGGTTTTTACTTTATATTTGTCCCCTTTATAATCAAAACCATCAAATTTGGTCTTAGAGGTCAACTCATAATTACCAAAGCTTAACGCTCCGTTCTCTTCTTTAATCAGTTCCGCCACTACTGCCATTATATTATCCTCCTGTATCTTCTTAATACCAAAAGTAGCCTCTTTTCTATATAACAGTATACAATATATAGTGTATTTTTTCCAGCATAATTTTATGAAATTAAAGAGTATTTTTTGCCAATTCCGTTTATACCACTTTAAATTTCACGCCAGCCTTTACAACGGATATTCTAACGGTCTGTCCCGCCTCAATAGTTCCCGCCAGTATCTCCTCTGCCATCTTATCTTCAATCTCATTCTGAATAGCTCTTCTAAGCGGTCTGGCGCCATATTTTTTGTCATATCCCTTGTCAAAAATATAATTTTTCACCGCTTCGCCATACTTTAACTCAATACCCATCTGGCTTTTTACCCGTAACGCAAAATTGCGGAGCAACAGGTCTGCAATATCTTTAACCTCATCCTTTGTCAGCGCATGGAAGACAATCATATCGTCAATACGGTTAAGAAATTCCGGCTTAAACAGTCGTTTCACTTCCTCCATAACTCCATTTTTCATAAATTCATGGTCCTTCTCATCGGAAGACTCACCTGCAAACCCTAATTTCTTTGGCTCCATAATCCGGGCGGCTCCGGCATTACTTGTCATAATAATAATGGTATTTTTAAAATCCACTTTCCGCCCCTGGGCATCCGTCACATGTCCGTCATCCAATATCTGTAACAGGACATTAAAGATATCCACATGTGCCTTTTCAATCTCATCAAACAGAATAACAGAATACGGATTCTTCCGTACCTGTTCACTTAGCTGTCCGCCCTCCTCAAAGCCTACATAGCCAGGAGGCGAACCAATCATTTTAGACACGCTGTGCTTCTCCATATACTCCGACATATCAACACGAATCAGCGCTTTCTCATCTCCAAACACCGCTTCTGCTAAAGCCTTGGAAAGTTCGGTTTTTCCAACACCTGTAGGTCCTAAGAACAAAAATGAACCGATTGGACGTTTTGGGTCTTTTAATCCAACCCTTCCCCGTTTAATAGCCTTGGCAACTGCCTCCACCGCCTCATTCTGACCAATGACACGTTTATGGAGAACATCCTCCAAATGAAGAAGCCTCTTTGATTCCTCTTCCTTCAGCCGGCTTACCGGAATTTTCGTCCAGTCTGCCACAACCGTTGCAATATCATCTTCATCCAGCACTAAATTCTGGAGTCTGGCACTGTTGTCGTGACGTTTTTTCAGTTTGTCCAGTTTTTCCTCCAGCAGCTTGATTGCAAGCTTTGTCTCATGGGCTGCTTCCAAATCATTGTCCATAAAGGACTGGTCCAGCTCCACATTTAACGCCGCAATTTCCTTTTCCACCTGTTTCATCTGAGGAGTCACCTTGGAAGCTGCCAGCTTCTTCTTCGCCGCCGCTTCATCCATCAAATCAATTGCTTTGTCCGGCAGAAAACGGTCATTCAAATAGCGTACCGCCAGCTTAACACAGGCATTTACCGCCTCATCACTAATCGTAAGTCCATGATGATATTCATAGCAGGAACGAAGCCCCTTTAAAATTGCAACTGCCTCTTCCTCCGTAGGCTCATGGACCGTAACCGGCTGGAACCTGCGCTCCAGTGCTGCATCCTTTTCAATATATTTGCGGTATTCTGCCGTTGTGGTTGCCCCAATCATCTGAATCTCACCCCTGGACAACGCAGGCTTTAAAATATTAGAGGCATCAATTGCCCCTTCTGCACCACCTGCTCCTATAATGGTATGAAGCTCATCCACAAATAAAATCACATTGCCCACCTGGGTAACCTCATTAATTAACTTCTTAATGCGTTCCTCAAATTCACCACGATATTTGGAGCCTGCCACCATTCCGGACAAGTCAAGCGAAAGCAGACGCTTTCCCATAACGGTTTCCGGCACTTCCCCTGCGGTAATCATCTGGGCAAGTCCTTCCACAATGGCGGTTTTACCAACACCCGGTTCTCCAACCAGACAAGGGTTATTCTTCATTCTGCGGCTCAAAATTTGTACCACACGCTGCATTTCTTCCGTCCTGCCTACTACCGGGTCCAGTTTTCCCTCCTTTGCCAGCTTCGTAAAATCTCTGGAATACTGGTCCAGTGTCGGAGTTGCGGATTTTCCCTTCTTCTCCTTGGATTTCAAACTGTTCAGCTCATTTTTTGCCACAGAAGGCTCTATTCCCATGGCTGCCAGTATATCCGCATACAGCTTGCTAATGGTGATATTCATAGCGGTCAGAAGGCGGAATGCCACACTGTCCGGATGTTTTATAATTGCAATCAAAAGATGCTCCGTGCCTACCTGCTGTGCCTTAAATTTCACCGCTTCTTTATCGGCAAGCTCCAAAATATCCTGACATCTCTTGGAAAATTCTGCCTTGTTTGCCAATGCCACATTGGTATGCTCCATCATCAGCTGGCTTGTCAGATTTTCCAATCGTTCCTCCTCTACACCATTTTTCACGAGAACAGCCGAAGCCAGACCGTTTTTTTCTTTCACCAGGCCAAGGAGTAAATGTTCACTCCCCACATATTCCTGTGTCAATTCCAATGCAATTTTTTTTGCATATTTCAGAGCGTTATTGGCACTCTTTGTATAATTCTGATTCATTCTATTCTCCAATCTACATGTTCTTTCTTCTCTATTATACCCAATCCATAAAGGTTTCCACACATTACGGAAAATAAACAAAACGACGCAAAAGGACTGTAATTATATCACAGTCCCCTCCTTTGTGCATTTTCTTATTGCTCGTCAATCGCCTTACCGATATCATGACGCATATATTTGTTCTCAAAATCAATCCATTCCGTCGCCGCATAGGCATTGGCACGGGCTTCTACCAGATTCTCTCCCTTTGCTGTAACACCGAGAACCCGTCCGCCGTTTGTCACAACCTGTCCGTCAGAAAGCTTTGTGCCTGCATGGAAAACATAATAACCATCCTTTTCCTTAAAGGTATTAAGACCCTGAATCGGGAAACCTTTTTCATACGACACTGGATAACCGTCAGATGCCAGTACCACACAGACAGCGGCGTTGTCCTCAAACTCCAGCTCTATCTCGTCCAGCTTTCCGTCAATACACGCCTCCATAACATCGATAATATCATTTTTCATCCGCGGAAGAACAACCTGTGCCTCCGGGTCACCAAACCGGGCATTAAACTCCAGCACCTTAGTTCCCTTTTCTGTAATCATCAGACCTGTAAATAACACGCCCACAAAAGGTCTCCCCTCTGCCTTCATGGCTGCCATGGTTTTCTTATAGATTTCCTCCTGACAGAAATCATCAATCTCTTTTGTATAGAAAGGACTTGGAGAAAATGTTCCCATTCCACCGGTATTTAATCCCTGGTCCCCATCCTTTGCTCTTTTGTGGTCCTGTGCAGATGTCATGGTCTTAATGGTAGTTCCATCACAGAATGCCAGAACAGACACTTCCCTGCCAGTCATGAACTCTTCAATAACCATCTTATTGCCGGCATCACCAAAATGCTTGTCCAGCATAATTTCCTTTACACCAGCCTTTGCCTCCTCCAGAGTGTTGCAAATCAATACTCCCTTTCCAAGGGCAAGACCATCCGCTTTTAACACAATAGGGAAATCCGCCGATTCCAGATAAGTCAATGCCTCCTCTGCATTATCAAAGGTTTCATAGGCTGCTGTCGGTATTCCGTACTTCTTCATCAAATCCTTGGAAAACGCCTTTGAACCCTCTATAATCGCTGCATTTTTACGAGGACCAAATACCCTTATGCCCTCCTTTTCAAAGGCATCTACACAACCAGCCACCAATGGGTCATCCGGACCCACGATAACAAAATCAATCCCTTTTTCCTTTGCAAAAGCCACCTGCTTATCAAAGTCCATCACCGGTATATCCACACATTCTGCAATTTCTGCAATCCCTGCGTTTCCCGGCGCAGCATAAATTTCGGATACTCTTTTACTGTTTGCCACACAGGCTGCAATTGCATGCTCCCTGCCGCCGCTTCCAATTATTAAAACCTTCATGTCTGTCCTCCTGCTCTTTTATCTTCATTTACATCAAATATACTACCCGCGTATTACCGTTCTTCCATCCACCACTACAACCTTGTTGTTAGCAATCATATCAATGGCCTGGGGCAGTAAAATCCACTCCGCCTGTTCCATAACTCTTTGTTGCAGGCTCTTTGGTGTATCACCGTTTTCCACCACAACCGCCTTTTGCAGCAAAATCGGACCTGTATCGGTGCCCTTGTCCACAAAATGAACCGTAGCGCCCACAACCTTAACTCCACGCTCTAAGGCCGCTTCATGTACCTTCAGACCATAGAAGCCGGTTCCGCAAAATGACGGTATGAGCGACGGATGAATATTGATAATCCGGTTTTCATATTTTTCAATCATCTCCGGCGGTATCACCACTAAATAGCCTGCAAGAACAATTAAATCCACCTGCAGGGAATCCACTGTTTCTATCAACGCTTTGTTAAACGCTGCCCTGTCCGCATAGTCCTTCGGAGAAACCACAATATCCCGGATTCCTGCCTTTTTTGCACGCTCCAATGCATACGCGCCCTTATTATTGCTGATAACCGCCACCAGCTCTGTATTTGTAATCCTTCCGGAATCCACTGCATCTATAATCGCCTGCAGATTCGTTCCTCCACCGGATACCATTACCGCTACTCTCAGCATACTCTACTCCTTCACTGCCCTTTCATAATCCCAATAAACCGCTAAACTATATGTTATCCTATACCAGAGTTACACCCTTTTCTCCGGCTTCAACCTGTCCCACCAGATAAGCCTCTTCTCCCGCTGCCTTAAGGGCTGCGATTGTCTTATCCACATCCACAGAATCTACCGCCAGCATCATACCGATACCCATATTATAGGTGTTATACATCATTTCCTCTGCAATGTTGCCATTTTTTGCCATCAGCTTAAAGATAGCCGGCACCTCGTAAGAATCCTTCTTTACAACGGCACGGACGCCTTCCGGCAGCATTCTCGGAATATTTTCATAAAATCCGCCGCCGGTAATATGGGAACATCCCTTGATTGTAACACCAGCCTCTTTGACGCTCCTCAATGCCTTCACATAAATCTTAGTCGGGGCAAGCAGGGCTTCTCCAAGGGTCTTACCCAGCTCATCATAATAGGTATTCAGAGATTTCTCTGTCATCTCAAACACTTTGCGCACCAGAGAAAATCCGTTGCTGTGCACTCCGCTGGAAGCAATGCCCACCAAAGCATCTCCCGCCTTAATCTCTTTTCCGGTAATCAAATCCTTCTGGTCCACAATACCGACAGCAAAACCAGCCAAATCATACTCATCCTCCGGATAAAATCCCGGCATCTCTGCAGTCTCGCCGCCAATCAGCGCCGCATCCGACTGGGCACAGCCATCTGCCACACCACTTACAATCGTTGCAATCTTTTCCGGATAATTCTTACCACATGCAATATAATCTAAAAAGAATAATGGCTCACCGCCTGCACAAGCAATATCATTTACACACATTGCCACACAGTCAATACCAATGGTATCATGCTTGTCCATAATAAATGCAAGCTTTAGCTTCGTTCCCACTCCATCCGTTCCGGAAACCAGGGTAGGATGTTCCATATTCTTAAACTTATCAAGAGAAAATGCTCCGGAAAAGCCACCAATATTTGTCAGTACCTCTTCCCTCATTGTCTTCTTAATATGCTCCTTCATAAGTTCTACTGACTTATAGCCTGCTTCAATATCAACTCCGGCATTCTTGTAATCCATTGTTCTTATCCTCCTGAAATTTATAATGACGTTATGTACCTTTGTATACATAACGTCATTATAATCAAAATCATTATTTTTGTAAAGGGCAACTCCTATCTTTCACCCTTACTCCGTAAATTCCTCCAGAAATTCCTTAAAATCCCTTCTCGCCCCTTCTATCTTACTGTCCTCTCTCGTATCCAGCGCTTTTTCAAACTCCCTGAGGGCATATTCAATCTGCATCCGCTCCTTGCCAATGCTTTCCTCATAGAGGCGTTCTCCCCGGAGCAATAGCAGCTTATTTTCTTCCTTATCCCGGGGATGAATCTTCAGATAGGACAATGCCTCCATCCGCTCCTTAATCTCCTCCTCTGTCATATCCGTTGCGTTGGTTTTGATAATCTGCTTTGTAATTTCCCCGGTGGATACCACCTTGATTTCAACCTCCAAAATGGAGTTCACATCATAGGTATATGTGACATCCACAGCCTCTTTTCCTGCCTCCGCCTTCGGCACTTTAATCCGGATTTCTCCCAGCAATACGTTATTCGATGCAAAACGGCTTTCTCCCTGTAAAACCTTACAGCGTATCTGGGTCTGATTGTCGTTCACTGTGTATAACCGCTCAGTACGGCTGGCAGGAATTGTAGTATTTCTCTCAATGATAGGGCAAAAATGTCCATCCTCAAATCTGCCATTCTCCTTTTCCAAAACAACCTCTGTACCCAAAGTAAATGGACACACATCCGTCAGGATAACCTCTTTAATACTGTCCTTCCGCTCCTTCATGGCACCCTGTACCGCTGCTCCCAGCGCAACCGCCTCATCGGGATTGATGGAGGTATCCGGCAGATTATGAAACAATTTTCCCACAAACTTGCGTATAAAGGAGAGCTTTGTGGCTCCGCCAACCAATACGACCCTGTCAATATCCTTAAGCCGCACATTGGCATCGGAAAGGCTTCTCTTAATCGGCTGTCTGATTTTATCCAGCAGTTCATCACATTTTGCTTCATATTCATCAATGGACAGTGCCATCTCGTAATTCTTGTCTCCGAGTTTACATAACATTTTTGAAACCCGGTTATCCGAAAAGCCAATTTTACAGTTTTCCGCCTGCTTTGCAATATGCCGCAACTCTTTATCTGTCAGGGAATCTTTGTCAATATCCGGATTTTTATCAAAGAAAATCTGCTCGATAACCTTAGTAAAATCCTCACCGCCCAGGAAATTATCCCCTGCCACAGCCCGGACCTCAATAATAGAGTCAAACAATTCCAAAATGGAAACATCAAAGGTTCCTCCGCCCAAATCAAACACAAGAAACTTTCCGTTTTCCCTGTTTTGATACAGTCCATAAGCAATGGCAGCCGCCGTAGGCTCACTGATAATCCGCTCTACCTTAAGACCTGCCAGTTCCCCGGCTCTCTTTGTTGCCTTTCTTCTCTCATCATTAAAATAAGCCGGCACACTGATAACCGCTTCCGTCACTTCCTCCTGCAAAAAGCATTCCGCATCCTCCTTCAGTGCCTTTAACACCAAGGCAGACAACTCCTCCGGAAGAAATTTCTTTCCGGAGAGCTCATATACCTTTTCGCTTCCCATGCTTCTCTTAAACACGGCTGCAGAGCTTTCCGGGTGCAGCAGCATACGCTCCTTTGCTGTCTCCCCGATATAAACCTGTCCTTCCTCATCCACACTGACTACAGACGGTGTCAGGTGCTTTCCCAGACGGTTTGGAATAATCTTCGGTCCCTCTTCTGTATAATAAGCCACAAGGCTGTTTGTTGTTCCTAAATCAATGCCAATAATCATGTTGTGTCCTCAATTCCTTTTCTCTGAAAACTGTTTCCCTGAAAGTAAAACAGGGCAGTTTTCCGTTATTCTGTTTCCCGTTTTCACATATAAATGCTCACACATAATTGATTATAACACAAAACTGCATAAATATCAAAAAATCTGGTCTGCCTACAGATTATCCAGATGATGCTTTGCCTCCGGATAATCTCCCTTCACTTTAATTGCCTTTTCATACAGCCCTCTCGCTTCATCCTTACGATTTTCCAGCTCCGCTATCAGACCCATACCATAATAGTATTCAAAACAGTCACAGGTCTCACAGGTAACACAGAGCCTGCAGTCTGGAATCTGCTTTAAATATTCCCGCGCCTTATCCAGGCTGCCGGCACAGATGTTCATAATTGCCAGTGTATACAGATGCATCGGACGGTATCTCAGGTCCGCCAGCATTTCCTCTTCTCCCCCATATTCTTCCATAAGCTGCTTTAAACGCAGCTTTGCGTATTTTTGAGCCTTCTCTTTTTTCCCCTGTTCTAAAAATATGGTGGCGTACACCCCATACAGATAAGAATGTGCCGAACTATTCATCTTATTTTGAGGAACATACAGCAGCGCTTTTTTGATAACCTGTTCCGCCTTTTTCAGATTACCCGTATCCCGGTAGAATTCCCCTGCCTCTGCCATGGCAGAAGGTGACAGACGGACACTCGATAACAGCATCCTGTAACCCGCATTATAACTATATATCCTGTTAAAGCATTCCTCCGCTTTTTCCATGCTGCCCGCCTGGCGGTAGACCCCTGCCAAATCACAATATAAATTCAGGACGCGTTCCTGCTCCGGCGCCATTTCCCCTCTGGTATAACTAAGCATTTTCTCCTTCCACTTGGTTTTTTCCCAGACCTGTTTTGCCTGCTGGATTAATTCCTGGTAAATCGCCACAGCCTCATCATATTTCTTCTCTAAAACATATATCTTTGCAATCTCCTTTTTCCAGCGCACGTTTTCCGGCTGAAGCCGGATTGCCTCCTTGTAACATGCAATTGCTTCTTTATAGTTCTTCTGCAGCACATAGCATTCCGCCAGATTCAGATACGGAAGATGGTCCTTGTCCGGGTCTGTCTCAATCGCCTGCTTCAAGGGCTCGATTGCCTCCTCTATTCTGCGAAGCTTTAAAAGGGCACAGCCTAAATTGTTATAGGCATAATATGCCTCCGAATCCAGTTCAATTGCCTTTTTACAGTCTGCAACCGCCTTTTCCAGCTCGTATAAATCAATATAAAGATTTCCGCGTTCCACATACCCTTCCGCAGCACCGGTTACTTCAATATACCGGGTTGCATAATCTATCGCCTTCTTACAGGTCTCCAGATTATCCTCACGACTGCTCACATAGCTGTACACATACATTAACCGCCGCAGTGCGGGACCAAATTCAGCATCCTTCTCTAAAATCTGTTCATAGCATTCCACTGCCCTTCCAAGCTTGCCCAGACGTTCCCAGCAGTTTCCAAGCTTTAATGTGGTATAAAAATTATCCGGCTCCATATCCACCAGCCGCTTACACACCCTCAGGGCATCCTCGGATTTATCCTCCCGGATGAGCACATCTGCCTTTAAATGAAGCATATCCACATTATCCGGATGCTTTTTCAGAAATCCATCAATCACTGCCAGAGCTGTATCTGTCTGATTCTTGTCCCAGTAAATGACTGCCAGCTCCCTTTCCACCTCGGACATATCCTCAATATCCGTTTCTTCTTCCTGCGTACGGTTACTTATTTTCTCTTTTAATGCCTGGATTGCTTCAAATGCCCGCTGCAAATTCTCTTTTGAAAATTCTTTATAATGGATACATTTAATCCTGTATAATTCCAGACTGTCGCTGTCAAGTCCTGCTTCCTTTGCCGCCTGAATGACATGCTCCACATCATCATACTGGTCAAAAGCAAAAAATACCTCTGCCGCCAATACATAAGGCGGTGCATATGCCGGATAGATTTCCTGGCAGGCAAAATAATCGTCAATGACTTCCTTTGCATTTTTCAATTCATAATTCGCCTTTTGCCGGTGTACATAGGCAGGGAAAAAGCCGCGGTCCTTTTCAATAATCTCATTACAGGTTTCAATACAGTCATCATACGCCTCTGCATCCAGATAAAACCTTGCCAGCTGTTCCATGTAGGATAATTTCACCAGCTGATTGTTTTCCTCTGAAATTGCTTTTTTGATATAGGAGGATGCTTCCAAAAATTGTGTATCCCTCTCCTCCTTTTCCTCTTTCCTATAAAATACCTCCCAGATGCAGACGCCCACCGAGAAATGCGCCAGAGATAACCGGTTTTTCCGCTTTTCCATCTCCTTGGAGCCATCGTCTTCGCTGTTTTCTATCAGGGCAAGCCATTTTCTGGAAAGAGGATATGCCTTTTCGTAATCCTCATCCGCCAGATAAAGTCGGCAGCGCAGGTTGACATAATCATAGTCATCACTGTCTCCCAGCTTGTCAAGCAAAGCAATTCCCTCTTTAAACTTCTTTTGCTGATAGTAGCACCATCCAAGCTTAAAACAGATATCTCGGTCAAGGTTACTTTCCAGCTTTTCCTCATAATCCTTTACAAGCGTTTCGTTAATCTTATTAAGCAGCACAAGACACTCTGCATCCTGCACCCGCTCTTCCAAAATATCCTCCACCTGTTCCTTTGCATTTTCCGGGTCTCCCTCCAGAAAAATACAGTTCGCCTGTCCAAGCATTGCCGTATAATTATCCGGAGATTTTTCAAGAATCGCATCATAAACCGCCCGCGCTTTGCCGGTTTCCCCATTGGCAATTAAAGCCTCTGCATAAATGCGCTCAATATAAGGATTATCAGAATATTCAAAATCCAGCTCCTCCATAATGGACAAAGCTTCCTGTCCACAGGTGTTCCCTGCCGTTTCTTCCCCTGCAGCATCCTGTATTTCTTTTGGCTCCTCTTTTTCCTTCTCCTGTTTTATCAGAAGATATCTTGCTTCCTCCACCTGCACAAAGGGATGGGTTAAGTCAAACCGCTCCAGCTCATTCAGCAGTTGTCTGATTTTCTTTAAATCCCGTTGCTCCAACGCAGACGTTACCTCATAGAGCTTTTCAATAAAGTCATCCACGTGGTCATCTGTTTTTCCATCAAACAGTTCAAAATCAATAAACTGCGGACTCTCAATCTGCCATTTCACAAAATCAAGATAATTCTCCGGAAACTTCTCCTTTAGCTGGTCATAATTATCCATATAGTGGAACCGTTTATCTACCATTTGCCATATTGCCTGCGGCATGAAGGTATGGGACATAAAATATACTAAAAGCTTTTCAGCTGCCTCTAATTCCGTATCCAAATCATCACAGACCGAATCATGTAATAACGCCTCCCACTTCTTCTCATCCCTTCTTGCAGCTACATCCTTATAGACAGCATCAACACGGTCAATCCATAAATCGACTTCATCCTTTTTACCACTATAGCTTTGTTCCGTTTCATCATCTACATTATGTAAACCATCTGTTTCTTCCCTGCCTGCAAACTCCAACGCTTCTTCATAAGCACGTCTTAGCTCCTTAAACCCTTCTTCATCATCCTCCGGGTTTACATAACGTAATTTATTGCGGTAAGCAGTTTTAATTGCTTCCTCATCCTTTGTCTGTTCTATCCCCAATATTTTCCAAATCATATCCATATTCCTCCCAATTCGATACCTCATAAAAATTATTTATTTTAATATAATAACATAAAAAGATATTGAAGCAATATAAAACTCTTGATTTTTACCTTAAAATCTACTATGCTAGACAGGTATCAGAATGCTTATCGGCATAAAAACAGAGATTGCGAGGTATATAGAATGAGTGCAAATGAAATGAAACCGATTAAAAAGGGTAAAGTGCGTGAGATTTACGACAATGGCGACAGCCTGATTATGGTTGCAACTGACCGTATCAGCTGCTTTGACGTAATTTTAAAGAATATCATCCATAAAAAGGGAACCGTACTTACACAAATGTCAAAATTCTGGTTTGATTTAACTTCTGACATCCTTCCAAATCATATGATTTCTGCTGATGTAAAGGATATGCCGGAGTTCTTCCAGCAGCCACAGTTTGACGGCAACAGCATGATGTGCAAAAAATTGGAGATGCTCCCTATAGAATGTATTGTCCGCGGTTATATCACAGGCAGCGGCTGGGCAAGCTACCAGAAAAACGGCACCGTATGCGGTATCACATTACCAGAGGGATTAAAAGAATCTGACAAGCTTCCTGAACCAATCTATACACCTTCTACTAAAGCAGAGATTGGAGACCATGACGAAAATATCTCCTTCGAGCAGAGTGTGGAACATCTTGAAAAGCAGTTCCCTGGAAAAGGACTTGAATATGCTGAAAAGTTACGGGATTATACCATTGCTCTTTACAAGAAATGTGCTGATTATGCTTTGGAACGCGGTATCATCATAGCCGATACCAAGTTTGAATTTGGTCTGGATGAAAACGGAAACATTGTCTTAGGGGATGAAATGCTTACTCCTGACAGCTCCCGTTTCTGGCCTGCAAAGGGCTACGAAGCCGGACATGGACAGCCTTCCTTCGATAAGCAGTTTGCCCGTGACTGGTTAAAGGACAATGAGGGAAAGCACGACTGGGAACTTCCGGAAGATATTGCCCAGAAAACCATTGATAAATATTTAGAGGCATATGAACTGTTGACCGGCGAAAAGCTTGAGGCATAATGAAACTTAAAATGGTACACTGGACCATTTTCTCATAAGCCTGGTAACTTAAAAAATGTCCACCGAACATTTTTCTCATATGCTTGGCAACTTAAAAATGCAAGCAGTTAGCTGTCGGACAGATAAACTGCTTGCATTTTTTATTAATCTATCTCTATATTGTCTATTTTTATTAAATCTATATTTAATTTACTATTTGTTATCTCTTTGCTGCAATTTCTTTCCTTTAAGCTCCTTATCAGCCTTAATATAGTTTCAGTTTCTTCTTTTGTCATTTCCAATAGGGTAAATCCAATATTGGTTTCAATATGTCTTCCTAAAGTTTCTTCACATTTCTTCAATAATAATTCTTTTTCTTCCTGGTTTAACCGTTCCGATACATCTGGAATATTATATGCATCAAAATCAAACATCTTACTAGGTTTTACCGCAATTCCAACAGGGCTTACTTGATATAATCCTTCATTAGCACCATCTGTTTCGCCATAACCTATAACTCTTTTTACACTAACACCATAATTATTTTCAAACCCATAAAAATATTCTTCATCATGGCTATTAAAGTAATTTGAACTATTTTGTTTGTACAATAAACCTTCTTTTAAGCCTTGCAGTTTTATATTTTCCCTTTCTCCAAGATTACTAGTTTGCTCTTTATATTCCTCTAAATCTAATTGTCCTACGGAATCAATAAATTTATATACACTTTCCTCCTCTATACTACTAAGGTGTCCAACTTCAAACCTGACTCTGCCTTCTAATTCTTGTGGTAAATCGATTTTGTACTTTTCTTTGATTCTTTTATTCATTTTTCTAAAATCGTGAAAAATGCTAATAGAAAATTCTTGTAAAAATTTATTATAAAACAAATAATCACTTAATAGATTTAAAAAATAACCTCGATTATAACTACTATCTAATCCTCTCTCTTGATAAAACCTATTCAAATCTGGTCTATGTGACGATTGTTCTCCATAATGTAATTTTGCTTTTTCAACTTTTAAGTTTCTTTTTATATCTGGTGCCAATATTCCTTTCATAAATTCTTCTTCGTTTTCCTCTGAATGCTTTTCCAGATATATTTTTGCAATAGCTAAATACATTACTAACGATGGCATAATTTTTCTCCATTTCTTTTCAACAACAGTTGTATTGTTTCTTAAAAATGTATCACAGGTGAACTTTCCCTTAGACTTTCCCTTGTGTTATATCTTTCCATAATGTTTTTCCAGCTACCAACATTATTCGGACCAACTCGATTTATAATTCTTTTTTCTTTAAATCAGATAAGTACCCTGCAATCGTTCTATCTGTAACATTCAATGCTATTCTCATCTATAGATACTTGAGGATTATCTGAAATCATCTTTAAATTTCATATGCCTTATATTTGACCGTCAAATGCGAATTTGTCGCATTACCATAAAAACGGTATGATTTTATATTTTACTTTCTTTTTGTATTCAATATATCCGTCTAAATCTTTTTCGAGCACCGCTTCTTCGTTCCTAATTCTCTTTGCAATAATTACAGGATAAGTAAGAAAAATAGCAAAAGAGATAATAGAACCAAGTACCAATGGCATTGAAAGAAACAAAATAATCGTTACAGTATACATAGGGTGTCGAACAATCCCATATAGTCCAGTATCAATGACCTTTTGCCCATTCTGAACTTCTATCGTTCGTGATAAGTAGGTATTTTCCCTTAATACCTCTGCATAAAGAAGATACGAAAATAAAAATATAGCTGCACCTACCCACGAAACCCAGTCTGATAACATAATCCACTTAAAACGAAAATTTAATCCTGCGATAACAAATCCTAAAAGAAACATTAAGCCGCTAAGTTTTATAACAAGACTTTGCTCTGCCTGTTCCTCTTTCGCATTCAAACGCTTTTTTAGCAATTCTGGATTTTTAATCATCATCACAATTCCTGCAAAAAACATTGGGATAAACAATATCCCCATGAATAGCCATGCGTTCCAATAATCGAATGTTCCTGCTGGTAAAAATATTAGTATTCCTATAATGACTACACCAAGTACAAATTTTAATATTGCTTGATATAACAGTCCTCTTGTCATTCTCAATCACTCCCTATAAACACCGATTTATCAATGTCTGTATACTTATCAATAATCTCCATCATCTCAGCTGGCGTTACAATAAAATCCCTTATTGGATAATGTTTCTGATTACCTGTTACCAGATAACAATCTTCGTCTCTCTTCTCCATGGCAACCTCATAAAATACCATAAGCACTTACCTTTTTCTTTCTGCTCTAACAGCTGATATTTCAGCATTAATTTCATCAAGAGACATCTCTGATACATCAGCAGCCTGCTCTCTCAACTCATAGAATGCGTTCTTAGCCTCTGCTCTTGTAATTGTTGTTTCTGGTAACGTTGCCTCAAAAGGAAGTCCTTTAACCATCTTACTTCTGGTCATAAACATACGGAAAGCTGTTGGTAAATCCATACCAAGAGCCTCATAAATCTCTGCAACCTCCTGTTTTAATGCTTTATCTGCACGAAATTGAATCAAAACCTGTTCTGCCATAATGATTCCTCCTTTATCATACTTTATGTATTTGTTTTGCATGTGTTTGTAATACTATTATATGTCAAAATCTAAATCTTATCAATAGAATCTGAAAATCTTCATCATGTTTTTAAACTTAATGAAGTTAAATGTATACCTTTAAACGACAGCTTACAGATAAGAAAAACTGCCCTTTGTGCTGAAGCATAAAGAGCAGTTTACTAATTCAAATTTTGTTCCAACAGCATTTCAGCCGGTGTACTACTTATTGGCAATGACAGCCGGGGCGGCAGACAAAGCTTCTCCTACTTAAACTTAGCAATGACCTCTTCATTTGCCTTCATTGCAGCCTCTTCCATTCCCTTCCGTTCCGCAAGAAGCTGTTCCTTAATCTCATCATGCTTCACTGCCATAATCTGGAGCGCCAGATAAGCAGCATTTTTACTTCCATTGATAGCAACGGTAGCAACCGGAATTCCGGATGGCATCTGAACAATGGACATTAACGCATCCATACCGTCTAATACGGAGCCGGAAAGCGGTACACCAATGACCGGCAGAACCGTCTGTGACGCCACAACACCAGGTAAAGCAGCAGCCATTCCGGCAGCCGTGATAATCACCTCTGTTCCGTCATGATTGGTCTCCTCAATAAACTTGGAAAGTCCCTCATGTGCTCTGTGTGCGGACAAGCATCTGACATTAACCTCCACACCATATTTTTTCAAAACCTCTACAGCCGGTTCTACTTTGGATAAATCACTGGTAGAACCCATAATAATTGCAGCCTTCATATTCGTATCCTTTCTTGTATATATTTATATAGGCGTTTGCGAAACGCATTATTTCAAAATGTGAGTTGTGCAAATGTAACAAATTTATGTTTGCAGGACATTTGAGAACGCCAGTGATTAGCGAGGTACTTTCGAGCTTAGCACTGCTGCGTTCTCAATTAAGTGCAAACGGTCCGGAAAACATATTTGTTACATTTGTACAACGTTCGGCTTCAAAATCAGAGTTTCGCAATTACCTAATATATTTATATTCATGCACAGTATGGAATCGAACCATAGTTTTCTTCTTGAGGGGAAGACGCCTTACCATTAGACCACTGTGCAGGCCGGGCAGGAATCACTGCTTCTTTCTCTTAGCGGGAGAATATCTTAAATATAGACCACCGGCTTCATTAGTATATCAATTATCCGTAAAACCGTCAATCTGCGTTTTCTTTTACAATATCTGCAAGATACCTGGAAGCAGTATTCGAATATTCTTTCAGCAAATAGTGGCAATGACGGATTTTCAGCCCCTCTTCTTCCTGTAGCAGACCATGCTGCTGGTATAATTTCAGATTATAAATATTGTTCTTTTGTACCGCCAGTTCAACCGCTTTATTGATATGTTGCTTAAGAAATATAACTGCTTTTTTCTGATATTTTCCATGCCAATTTATCACAATACGTACCGCCATCTCTATCTGCTCCCCTAATGTTGTAAGTTCCATCATTATTTCATAATACTCCTCTATATTCAGGGAAAAATAGAATTGCCCATCCGTTCCTCTTGTATAGGCAATACATAATTTCTGCGGGACACACTCCCATAACCGGCTCACAGGAAAATAGATTTCTCTATCTGAAGCCATCGTTCCACCATATCTATCAACAATTTTCAGTTTACGAAAACGTTGCCAGCCTCTTTTATCTTCTCTGTCAGATATGATTTCTGATTGTAACAAAGCCCGGCAGAACATATTGGTTCCCCGTCCCCCAATGCTTCCAAATGCATCCTTTCCAATCGATAAAAAATCCCATTTACTGCATTCTTCAAAAACAACCTTTTTAAGATGATATGCATTGATAAAAGCTCGTTTCCGGATGATTTTTACCGATAGCGGAATCTCTAATTGTTCGATATCCCAATTGGACTTTAATACCTCCTCCCCAATGACACAGACACCTTCCGGAATTCTTATGGGTTCGTGATTGTGAGGAGAATTTATCCGTAACAAAATATGGTCTAATATTACAAATATGGAAAATTCAATATACGGTGTTTCCCGAAATGCGGCTCCATTTACCTGAATTGAAGAACATTTATTTCTTTCCGTTACGGCTCCAAGTGTTACTGTTCTTAGCTGCCTGCATTTTCCAAAAGCATTATCCTCAATCCTCAAAATATTCCCTGGTAATTCTACCTCAGTAACAGCAGACTCATAAAATGCTTCCTCCCGTATCGTTCTTACCGTTTCCGGCAAAAGAACACCTCTTATATTCTTCTTTGCAAACGCCCTTCTTCCAATTACACGGACAGGCTTACCATTAATATATGCCGGAATAACCGGATATTCTTCCAAGCCTTTATAGGACATGATTTTACAATTCTGTCCATTAATACGAAAAAAATAGCCCCTTTCATTGGCTTCCCGGGCAGTCATTCGTATGTTTCCTTTCCTATCCCGTTCTTTCCGCCCTTTATCTAAGCCTCTTCCTTCTTTCATTTTGAAAGATATACCTTTGTTTTTCCTGTTTGTAAACCATGTCATTTTTCCTATTTCCCCTATCTCAATACTCCACTATCTTATAATCCTTCAACAGGCTGCCCGCATCTCTAATAACATCTTCATTCAGCTTTGTATATACTGGATAACAGATTCTGGCTGCCGCATCTTCAAAGGTTAAATACTGTTTAAAATCCATACTTGCATTATAACCGGAAGGAAATTGGTTGGATACCCATCCCGGGTCTACACTATACATAAAAATCCGTTCTTTCTCATATTCCATACTAAGCGAATGCGTCATCATGTTCAGAGATGCCTTAGCCATATTCGTATGCACATGTCTGGATAATTTTTTTCTATGGTTAAATTTACCCTCTACGGAAGAAACATTGATAATGAATTTATTCTTATGAGAACTTTTCTTCATACATTCCTTTAACTGTCCCACCAGAATAAATGGCGCTGTCACATTAATCAATTGTACCTCGAGCATTTCCTGTACACTAATCTCATCTGCCTTTGCAACCCACGAATTATACATTGGACTCTCCTCTTTTATCCCCAATTCCGTCCCCTGCTGCATCAGCATGTAATCCGGCTGCTTATAATCTGACACCTTTGAAATCAGCTGACAAGTTACTTTATCCCTGTAAAGTTGTTTCATCTGCTGCTCCTGTTCCTCTAACTGTAAATAATATGTACCGGTCTTTTTTATCGTTTGTGCAGCATTATTAACCAGTATATCCAAACCTTCCGGCAGTATCTCATAAATAAAATCCAGCAGCTCATTCAACCTGTTTACACACATCAAATTAAAGCCATAAATAATAAGACGGTCTTTAAAATTCTCATAATCCGATTCATTGGAATATCTGTCCAGTGCATCGTATGGATATCTGGTAATTACAATTACCTTGGCACCATCCCGAAGCAGACGCAATGCAGTAGCATAACCAATTTTAATCCGGCCACCTGTCACTACAGCTGTATATCCTGTTAAATCCACATGAAGCGCTTCCATTTCCCGATTTATTTGTTTACACGCATCACAGATTCCATAGCCTGCCATATTCCGTTCATGACACATTAAGCATTTTCGCATATACGTTCCCTTCTTATCCCTTTGATTTCAATATATTCTTATCTACCGTCAATTCAATAATTGAACCACCCACGTATCTGACAGCTCCGATACAATAGCTGGCACTAAATTTATCCAACTCTTACACTTGTTTAATATAATTGCATCACTGGATATCACCCCTGGCAGTTTTTCCAGCACCCTGTCCACATCATTTATAACCTCTACAGACACATCAAAATCGTACTCATCTGCAATCTGCAAAATCAAAGCCTTTAACCTTCCGGAATTCGATACCGGCGCATCCAGATAAAATATTGCTTTACTAATTTCAAGTTCCTGTAACCGATTCAAAATCAAATGAACCGCCTGTTCAGTTTTATCAATAATCCGGTAGGTTCCCCGAAGCCCCGCCAAATCCCTGATTGTACCATCACTGCAATGAAACAGCAAAGAACCGGATAGCGCAACCTCCAGAGAAATTATCGTATTAAAGCCATCAATATGCACTGTCATTCCCTTTGCTTCTCTTATCCGTTTATCTTTCCGTTTTTGTACATCTTCTTTACAGGATACACTTCTTGCCAACGCCAGACGCCGTCTTTCCGAAAACATATAGTGGTTACCAACAAATGTAGTGGCATTCTTAACCGCATATCCACGCTCCAACAGATACTGGGTATCCTTTGCTGCTTCTTTTAAATGTTCTAACTGTGTGCCGGTAAATTCCTTTTGGTCACTGGGAACATAACCCCTTTTTACAATCTTTCTCCTATCCATATTTTCCCGCCTTTTCCGCTTGTATTTACCAAGTATTTATATTATACCACAAGGGCATATATTCTCACTAATCTCATACTGCGCTTCGCTTGTATTCGCTAAGTGTTCATATTATACCACAAGGGCATATTTATGTTCCACCGGATTTTTATCATCCCAGTAACACATCCAGTACCATCATAACCACAAATCCAGCCATAACACCAAACGTAGCAAGACTCTTGTTATCTTTAAAGGACTCCGGAATCAGCTCTGAACAGACAACCGAAATCATTGCACCGGCAGAAAAGGATAATACAAACGGTAAAATCAGCTGCACCTTAAGGGCAAACAATACGCCGATTACACCTGCCACCGGCTCCACAATTCCGGAAAACTGCCCAGCTAGAAAACTTTTCCACCGGCTCATTCCCTCTCTTCTAAGGGGCATTGCCACACAGGTTCCCTCCGGAAAATTTTGTATGCCAATACCAACAGCCAGCATTACAGCTCCCACAAGAGAAGTACCACTCCCGGAAATAGCGGCACAGCCAAACGCCACACCAACCGCCAGTCCTTCGGGAATGTTATGCATCGTCACTGCTGTTGTCACCATGACACACCGAAGCCAGCCTTCTCCTTTGTCTTTGCAGCACCTTCTTCCATTCAGCACACAATCCGACAGCATAATAAATACGCCGCCGCTGACAAAACCAACCGCTGCATGCAATGCAGGATTTCTCCCAAGCTCTCTTGACAATTCAATTGCTGGATTTAATAAAGACCAATAAGAAGCAGCAATCATCACACCTGCCGCAAAACCCATCATAATATCCATCAATTTCTGGTTCACCGATTTAAAAAAGAAAACCAGAGACGCTCCCAGAACAGTGACGCCATAAGTAAATAATGTAGCACACAATCCCTGATATACCGGTTCTAAATGCACAAACCAATTCCACACAGTCCACACTCCCGGCAGAAACCATTATATGATTTTCTGCCTTTCAGCCCTTACTCCTATTCTATTCATTTTTGATGAACCGGTGAATCAGCGTAAAAAAATACACAAATTTGCTTAGCTGCCATTTCTGACGCTAATCACAAATTTGTGTATTTACTGCTAATTATCCTGAACATCCTCGCTTAGTGAGCAGCCTTGGAAAATGTTTACTGTCCTACAATATATGCATTTATTTCTGTATCATTGTCATCATAATAACTACAGTTAAATAAATATTCCGAGCTGCCCTTCACCATGGCAAAGGCTGCCTTTCCCTCTGTAAAGGTATCTCCCGCATAAAATGTATTCATTTCCGGCTCTTCCGAAATATCCCATACCGTGGATAGTCCAATATACCCGGCAATTGCACCGGAATCCTCCAAATTACATAAGCTTAAATCCACATCTGTATCGGTTATGCCCCATTCTGCCTCCGGAAAATCTGCCGGGAAATAGCTTTCATATGTAACAATGCAATACTCTAAATCATCCTGTTCCAATTCCGACAATTGCCACACATGTCCTTCTTCATTGTATTTATCTACCATCTTCTGGGCTTCCTCACCACGGATAACCCCGGTAATCCTAAAATACATTGTATGGTCCTGACTGTCCTGGGCAGAATATTTCACAGTCTCCACCCATTCACCGAGCTGAGCCGGATTCTCTAAGGTTGCTTCCACCGCTGTAACATCCGACGAACCAGAATCTGTATTCTCTTTTGGCTCCTCTTCCGCATCTGTTACCTCTTCTGTATCTGCTTCTTCTTCCGTTTCCTGATTATCGTCAGAAACAGCCTGCTCCTGTGTAGTAGTCTCTGTATCCTTTACCTCTCCACCATTGCCACAGCCTGCAAGCAGCGAAGCACAAAGCACCGTTGTCAATGCCAATGAAATTAATTTTCTTCTCATAAACTTATCCATTCCTTTCCCTTATGTTTTTCACATATGCATCATCTGTTTTTAAGCCTGTCACCGCTTATCCCTGTTTTTTTTGTGATGAATTTATTTTCTATTTCACCCCATTTCTATTTTAGTAATCATAACGCTTCCATTTTACCTCATTTAATTTGTGAGTTTTAAACGAACTGACACCCTCCGGATTCTTGACATTTCATTTTTGCAAGAATACAATATAATTTAGTTAATTATACATATCACATGGAGATTACACATGTCAATCATGATACATGATGGTCGCACCAACGACCTATATCACACCTTAACAAAATGCGAAGACATTGATGATTTGCGGATTTTTCTGGATAAACACAGCGAATATTTTACAAACTGGAAAGCATTTATCAACTATCTGCTTGATTCCGGCGGATATTCCTATACGAAATTTGCCCGGTTATGCGGCATAAGCCGGAACACCATTATCTCCTGGTGTGAAAATGGGAAAATTCCGAGAAGCCGTGAACAATTTATCCGTATCGGATTTGCAGTCGGCATGTCCGTTTCCGAAATAAATGATTTTTTACAGCGGTATGGAAAATATCCGAAATTAAATGCAAAGAATATTGAGGATGCCGTCGCCATTTTTTCTATATCCAACAATCTAAGCTATAACCAGTGCATGGAACTCAAGGAACACTTTTCTTCTATTCTCTGCGATGTTTTAAACCAGCGGAAGGCAAAGAAAAGCACAGGATATAGCTATTTTTCAACAGCACAGTTAGAACATGAACTGATTTCTATCAAAACATTGCTGGACTTTGAGACATTTATAGAAAAAAATGCAAACACATTTGCTAACAGCTATGTAAAACTGCTGGACTTTATAGACAGTTATATTGCTCTCAATACAATCAGTTCCGGTGAAAGACCCGGCACATTAAATTCTTTTCTGGAAGAAAATATTAATAATCCTGCCATTATTACCGGCTTTAATACAATGATAAGCAAGCTGCGGTGCTATGGAACGGTTCCCTCACGGATTCATCTGATTGCTTTAGGCATCCATTTCCGTATGACGCCGGATGACATCAACACCATGTTATGCTTTGCAGGTATGGAACCCCTTTGCGTCAGGGACAAGCTGGAAAGTATTATCCTGTTTGCCGCCGAATGTGCAATCATCGAAAATCCTGAAATTGAATTTTCAAATGCATTTTTACTAAGGCAATATACGCAAAATGCAGAATTGAAAGAAAAGTGCAATTTGGTTATAAATAAATTTGAAATTTCAAACTACAAACTCGGCAACAATACTGATTTGTTTGAATACATAACCAATACTCTTTTTAATATAGATTCTGATATCACAGATGAAATACTATATCTGCTTGGGAAAAAGCAAAATTCTCCATGACAGCAGGAAAATGCAGGCAGGCTTATGCCCAACCTGCTGTATACGCAAGAATAAATAACCGAGGTGTAATGTTATGCTCTCATCAAAAGATGACAAATTCCTTCGTTCCAGACAGCCGTTCTTTCTAAAATGGTATTTAGGCGATATCATTGGAGAGGGAAGCTCCGGAACGGTATATGAAATAACAGACAGTGAAGGAAACCATTGTGCCCTTAAGATTATTCCCATTACAATTAATGATGGAACCACTTCCCTTACCTTACAAAACCAGAACTCCATTTCAACAGAAGCATATCTGAAAGAAATAACCAGTGAAATTCTTTCCGAGGTCAGGGTCATGCAAACATTAGAGCACAATGGGGGAATCGTAAAATATCATGAATATGATGTAATAGAGGCACCGGATTCCTCATTCCGTTTTATTTTAATAAAAATGGATTTGTTACAGCCCCTCAATAAAACTGTGCGCATAAGAGAATCGGAATTTTCTGAAAGAGAAGTGGTCACCATGGGAATCGATTTGCTGACTTCCCTGTCAGAATGCAGAAAGCACAACATTATCCACCGGGATATCAAGCCCTCTAATATTTTTGTCACAGAGGATAACCGGTATTTGCTGGGGGATTTCGGCAGTGCAAGGCTTTTAGAAAAGACCATGATGGCATCCCATAAGGGGACGCTTGCCTACATGGCTCCTGAAATCGCTGCGGGACAAACCTTTAATTCCACCGTGGACATTTACTCCCTGGGAATTATGATGTACCAGCTGTTAAACAACTGTAGACTGCCTTTTTTAAATGATTCCTTTAAATTTACCGACATTGAAACAGCGGTAGAAAAGAGACTTTCCGGCGCTCTTTTACCATGCCCGGAGAACGCTGATGAAGAGCTTGGAAAAATAATACGTAAAATGTGTGCCTATTCCCCAAAGGACCGGTATACTTCTCCGGAAGAATGTCTGAAGGACTTGAAAGACTATCTCAAATATGGAAAATCCGGAAGAAAAAACATAATAAAAATCAAACCTCTTGCCATTTCTGCAATCCTGCTTGTCCTGTTGCTGCTTACGGGAAGTACATTTATCAAAACACCCGAACCGGAAAGTACCGCCGGTATTACCTCCGGAAATGTCAATTCATCCGGCGCAATTGCCAGTGATGACAATTGGCTGTACTACAGCCAGGATGTATCCGGAGAGCGGGGTGTCCGTGTTTCAAAGGATGGCAGCCAAAAAGAGGTGCTTTGCAATTATACCATGCACGATATCAATGTAACGGATGATTACCTGGTCTTTTCATCACGCTGCACACCAATTGATACCCCCGAAGGACCTTCCTACACATGCATTACCGGGTTATACCGGATGAACAAAGACGGCAGTGATTTTACCTGTCTTGATAGCGATTCCGCTCTGAATCCTGTGGTATATGGTGAATATGTTTACTACTTTAAATGTATTGAGGATTCAAATATTCTCAGCCGAATACCAATTACAGGGGGAACAGCGGAAACCCTTGCCGAATTTGACAAGTATACCTTCCATTTTTATCCTTATGAAGACCAGTTATATATTTACGACAATGAGGCATACCAGCTAATTGCATTAGACCCTGATAAAGGAACAAAAACCGTTATTATAAACCAGTCAATAGGAGATTTCTGCATTGAAAACGGACTTCTTTACTGTTCACCACCGGGTCCTAAAGGTTTTAATAATGAAATATATATCCACAAAATCAACGCTTCTGCACCTACTGCCATAAACCTCGAAAATGCCGCTATTATCACCTTTCCCTATCCGATATACGAGTTTAATGTCAGCAATGATGTCATATATGCCACTTCAAACGTGACCGCTTCCTGGAATAACGAAGCAGACCGGGATGGCATCTGGCGGGTCAACAATGACGGCAGTGATTTAGAACAAATCTATACCGGTAATGCCTTACAGCTTCAGATTATCGATGAAACAATTTATTTCGAGGATAATGCAGATATATACCGTATGGATTTGAATGGAAAGAACCTTTCTGCATTTGAGGATATCACTCTATTTTATATGCTGGATTAATGTTTTCATAAAAAAACAACAGACTCCCTGCACTTCATTACAAAGTGCAAGGAGTCTATTAAAATGCTAATTAATATTTAATTCCACCAATCCGATATCTTACTTATCATTGATTGCAGCCTGTGCAGCAGCTAATCTTGCGATAGGTACACGGAATGGAGAACATGATACATAGTTAAGACCTACCTTATGGCAGAACTCGATAGAAGATGGGTCTCCACCGTGCTCACCACAGATACCTAACTCAAGGTCTGGGCGAACTGCGCGACCCTTCTCAACTGCCATCTGGATTAACTGGCCAACACCAGTCTGGTCTAACTTAGCAAATGGGTCATTCTCATAAATCTTTGTATCATAGTAAGCATCTAAGAACTTACCGGCATCATCACGTGAGAAGCCAAATGTCATCTGTGTAAGGTCATTTGTACCGAAGCAGAAGAACTCAGCATCCTTAGCAATCTGGTCTGCTGTAAGGGCAGCTCTTGGAATCTCAATCATGGTACCTACCTGGTACTTCATATCAGAGTTTTTCTCTTTCTTAACTAAGTCAGCTGTCTCAACAACAACATCCTTAACAAACTTAAGCTCTTTCTCCTCACCAACAAGCGGAATCATGATTTCAGGAACGATGTCCTTACCAGTCTCCTCTGCAACCTCGATAGCAGCTTCCATAACAGCTCTTGTCTGCATCTTAGCGATTTCCGGATACGTAACAGCAAGACGGCATCCACGATGACCCATCATAGGGTTGAACTCGTGAAGAGAATCACATTTTGCCTTAACTTCCTCTACTGTAAGTCCCATATCTGCAGCTAATGCCTTGATATCCTCTTCCTCTGTAGGAACAAACTCATGAAGAGGTGGGTCTAAGAAACGAACTACCATTGGCATTCCATCAAGAGTCTTATACATAGCCTTGAAGTCAGCCTTCTGGAACTCGCCGATTGCCTTAAGAGCTTCTTCTCTCTGCTCTACTGTATCAGAAAGAATCATACGGCGGAACTTCGGAATTCTCTCCTCACCGAAGAACATATGCTCTGTACGGCAAAGTCCGATACCCTCAGCACCTAACTCAACAGCTTTAGCTGTATCTGCAGGTGTATCGGCATTGGTACGTACCTTTAACTTTCTATACTTGTCTGCCCAAGCCATAACACGGCCGAACTCACCAGCGATAGAAGCATCAACGGTCTTGATATCACCCTCGTAGATGTTACCTGTTGTACCGTCAATTGAGATGTAATCTCCCTCTTTGAAGGTCTTTCCAGCCAATGTGAACTGCTTGTTCTCCTCATCCATGTTGATGTCTCCACAACCGGATACACAGCAGGTACCCATACCACGGGCAACAACGGCTGCATGTGATGTCATACCACCACGAACAGTTAAGATACCCTCTGAAGCCTTCATACCTGTAATATCTTCCGGAGATGTCTCAAGACGTACCAATACGACTCTCTCTCCCTTTTCCTTCCATGCAACTGCGTCATCTGCTGTAAATACAACCTTACCGCAAGCTGCACCAGGAGAAGCACCAAGACCCTTGCCAAGTGGTGTAGCACTCTTCAAAGCTGCTGCATCAAACTGTGGGTGAAGAAGGGTATCTAAGTTACGAGGGTCAATCATAACAACTGCTTCTTCCTCTGTCTTATGTCCCTCATCTACAAGGTCACATGCAATCTTAAGAGCTGCCTGAGCAGTTCTCTTACCATTACGGCACTGTAACATGTAAAGCTTCTTGTTCTCTACTGTAAATTCCATATCCTGCATATCATGATAGTGATTCTCAAGGATATCACAAACCTTGATAAATTCAGCATATGCCTCTGGGAATTCCTGCTCCATCTGTGCGATTGGCATTGGTGTACGAACACCCGCAACTACGTCCTCGCCCTGTGCATTCTTAAGGAACTCACCCATAAGCTTCTTCTCACCAGTAGCAGGGTCACGGGTAAATGCAACACCAGTACCAGACTCGTCATTTAAGTTACCAAATACCATAGGCATTACATTAACTGCAGTACCCCATGAGTAAGGAATATCATTATCTCTTCTGTAAACGTTTGCACGTGGGTTGTCCCATGAACGGAATACAGCTTCAATTGCTAACTTCAACTGCTCTACCGGGTCAGAAGGGAAATCTGTTCCTAACTGGCTCTTGTACTCAGCCTTGAACTGCTCTGCCAATGTCTTCAAATCAGCAGCAGTAAGCTCTACATCATACTGAACCCCCTTCTCTTCCTTCATCTTATCAATGAGCTGCTCGAAATACTTCTTACCAACTTCCATAACAACATCAGAGAACATCTGAATGAAACGTCTATAAGAATCATATACAAAACGCTCAAACTTTGGATCTGGGTTACCGGCAATCATAGCCTCTACTACTTCGTCATTCAAACCTAAGTTCAAAATTGTGTCCATCATACCTGGCATAGATGCTCTGGCACCTGAACGTACAGATACTAACAATGGATTCTGGTGATCACCGAACTTCTTGCCGTTAATCTCCTCCATCTTCTTAACACCTTCCATAGCCTGTGCCATAATCTCATCATTAATCTTACGACCATCCTCATAGTACTGTGTACAAGCCTCTGTAGTAATAGTAAAACCCTGTGGTACCGGAAGACCGATGCTGGTCATCTCAGCAAGGTTGGCACCCTTACCACCAAGCAGATTACGCATGCTCATGTCACCTTCACTGAACATATAAACCCATTTGTTTGCCATTTGTTTCATACCTCCTAAGTGTTTGATAATATACTTGGACAAATTTTATAAATCCGCCCACAGTCTGTTAATTATTATAGCATAAAATAGATAAAATACAAAATCTTTTTTTCTTTTTTTAGTTAATATTTATCAATTTATAGAAATATACAAAAAGCTACCGGATTATATCCGATAGCTTTTTAATAATCTGTTATATTCCTGCCCTATCCTATTTTACGATACGGACTGCTTTATCAATTGGTGAATAATCATAGTTGGAAATCTTAATACCTGTCTTTACGGTACTTGCGTGAACTACCTGTCCACCGCCAATGTAGATGGCAACATGTCCAAATCCATGATAGAATAATAAATCACCTGGCTGTAAGTTCTTTGTGCTGACCTTTGTTCCTGCATTTGCCTGGTCTGCTGCTACACGAGGTAACGAATAACCAAAATGCTTATATACGGACTGTACAAATCCGGAACAGTCTGCACCATTTGTCAGGCTTGTACCACCATATACATAAGGATTGCCCACAAACTGAACTGCATAATCTGCAATCTGCTGTCCTGTTGTACTGGTTGATTCCTGCTTTACAGATTCTGTAGAATCACTCTGGTCAGAAACCTCTACATCAGTAGAATTAACTGTTTCCTGCCCATTATCCTTTGAACTATTATTCTGTTTTGGTGTCTCCTGCTTAGGTGCTTCTGTTGTTGGAGCCTCTGTGGAAGGGCTCTCTGTTACTGGAGCTTCTGTATTCTGAGAATCCTGCTGGTTCTGTTCCTCCAGCGCTGCCTGCTCTGCTGCTTCCGCCGCAGCAGCTGCCTGCTCCTCCTCAATCGTAACGGCTGTGTCATATATATAATCAACATATACATAATCACTTGCTACATATCCTACTTCATCTTCTGATACAGCAACCTTAATCCAGTCATTCTCTTTTCCTAAAATAGTAAAGGAATCACCTTCATCTGAAAGAGCAATTACATCACTTTCCGTAGACTCTTCTGCACGTACATTCAGTGTCTCTGCTGTAACCTTAACAACCTGGTCACAGTTATTCTCTATGTAGTTTTCTGCATCTTCGCCAAACAGCAAATAATCATTTTTTACATATCCATAAGCATTACCAGAGGAAACGACTGACCATTCATCACCCTTCTCAACAATGGTACCAACATTACCGTTATAGAACTTACCTACAACCTCTGATTCCTCTGAAGCCTCTGAACGGATATTCAGATAACTGTCTATATTCGCAACCACCTGGTTACTCTCAACCTTAGCTGCCTTTTCTTCTACCTGAACCTGTTCCTGTGCTTCTGCCTGCTGCTCTGTTGTTTTCTCAGCTGCAGGTGCTTCTGTCGTCTCTGCTACCTGCTGAACAGCAGTGCCCTTTGAAATAGTCTTAACATCTGTAACACTATTCTGAATTGCCTTGCTCACAATAGCCGGAGTCTCGCTAACCTGTTCCTTTACACTTGATGTGTGAGAAGTTCCACCTAACATAAGAGACAATGCTGCAACTGCTAACATAGAACCTCTGACAATATTTTTCTTCATAATATACCTCATTTAAAATTATATGCAAATTTAATTGTTACAAAAATGTTACGAATCTAACATCAAAGTAATAATAACAAAGGTTTACTCTTATGTCAACCATAAAATTGAATTTTTCTTTATTTTTCTTATATTTTTTCTGCATTTTACAATTCTTTACCCCCTTGATTTTAATTTCCTATTCTATTTGACAGGAATGTTTATTTTATAATGCTATTTCAGATAAGAAAGCCTCTGGTATTTTAACAGGATATATTGTTGCAATTTTTACCTGTTTTTTGTATAATGTTTACATTGATATATATATTTTACAGCTACAAAAGCACGGGAAAGGGTGAAGGTATACTATAATGGATATTAGAGAGTTTTTAGACGTAAAACAATTAGAGCAGCTCATGCAGGACTGGTCGGATGCAACCGGGCTTGCTACCATCGGTGTTGATTCCAATGGTGAATACTTCACACGGGATATCAACTTTACCGATTTTTGTATCAAGTATACAAGAGGGGCAGACGAAGGGCTGCGCCGCTGCCAGAAATGCGATGCAGAATGTACAGGAACCTACTACTGCCACGCAGGCTTAATGGATTTCAGCCGCGATATCATTGTCAACGGGCAGAAGGTTGGAGCCATCATTGGCGGACAGGTACTTCCGGAGGAGCCGGATGAGGAAAAATTCCGGGCAATCGCTGAAGAATTAGGGGTAGACCCTGAAGAGTATCTGGAGGCACTCCATAAGGTTCCAATACGTTCCGAGCAATCCATCAAGGCTGCCGCCAAATTATTGGGTGATGTGGTTAACATGTTAGTAAATGCAAATTACCAGCAGCAGCATGATGTCAGCAAAATTGATAAAATGGACGAAGACATTGAACGTGCCGCTAATCTGATTCAGGAGATTAATGAAAAATCTGCCCAGCTCGACAAGATTGAGAGCAAGCAGAATATCCTGTCACTGAATGCTTCCATCGAAGCTGCAAGAGCCGGCGAATTTGGCCGCGGCTTTGCCGTAGTTGCCGCTGAGGTTGGTAAACTGGCTGTGAATTCTGGAGAAATCAACAAATCCATCAAGCAGTCCTTAAAGGAACTGACAGGTACAATCAAGGAGCTGGAATCTCTTAAATAAGTTACATAGAGACAGGGAGCAGAAAATCTGCTCCCTGTTTTTTATTGCTCTTATAAGCTTTGCTATTAAAATTCAAATTTCTTCTCGAAGTAAGCCTTCAAATCCTCGATTTTAATTCTCTCCTGCTCCATGGTATCACGGTCACGCACTGTCACCGCTCCATCCTCTTCAGATTCAAAATCATAGGTTACACAGAATGGTGTTCCGATTTCATCCTGTCTTCTGTAACGCTTACCGATGTTGCCCCTGTCATCAAATTCGCAGTTGTAAATTTTTGATAATTCGGTGAAAATCTTCTCTGCACCCTCATTTAATTTCTTGGATAACGGAAGTACACCAATCTTAACCGGTGCAAGTGCAGGGTGGAAATGCAGCACAGTTCTCACATCTCCTCCTTCTAACTCCTCCTCATCATATGCTGAGCACAAAAATGCCAGAGTCACCCGGTCTGCTCCGAGAGACGGTTCAATAACATACGGAATATATTTTGTTTTCTTTTCATCATCAAAATAATCCATCGGTTCACCGGAGGTATTCTGATGCTGGGTTAAATCATAGTCTGTACGGTCGGCGATTCCCCACAGCTCTCCCCAGCCAAACGGGAAGAGGTACTCAATATCCGTAGTCGCCTTACTGTAGAAGGACAATTCCTCTTTATCATGGTCTCTGTATCTGGTCTCGTCCGGATTCATTCCCAAATCCTTGAGCCAGTCAATACAAAACTGCTTCCAATATGCAAACCACTCCAAATCCGTGTCCGGCTCACAGAAGAATTCCAGCTCCATCTGTTCAAACTCCCTGGTACGGAATGTAAAGTTACCCGGTGTAATCTCATTTCGGAAGGACTTACCAATCTGACCAATGCCAAACGGAATCTTCTTTCTGGAGGTTCTCTGCACGTTTTTAAAATTAACAAAAATTCCCTGTGCCGTCTCCGGTCTCAAATAGATTGTATTTTTTGCATCCTCTGTAACACCCTGAAAGGTCTTAAACATTAAGTTAAACTCACGGATTTCCGTAAAATTTCTCTTGCCGCAGGTCGGACAGCAAATCTCATTTTTCTCAATATAATCTGCCATTTCTTCATGAGACCATGCATCCACAGAGCCCTCAATCGTAATTCCCTTGTCTGCCATATAATCCTCAATTATCTTATCTGCACGAAATCTTTCATGACATTCCTTACAATCCATAAGAGGGTCTGAAAAGCTTCCAAGATGCCCGGAAGCAACCCATGTCTGCGGGTTCATCAGAATTGCACAATCCACACCTACATTATATGGATTTTCCTGAATGAATTTCTTCCACCATGCTTTCTTCACATTATTTTTAAGTTCAACGCCAAGATTTCCATAATCCCATGTATTGGCAAGTCCTCCATATATCTCAGAACCCGGATAAACAAATCCCCTTGCCTTTGCTAATGCCACAATCTTGTCCATCGTCTTTTCCATAACTAAAGCCCTACCTTTTCATTTATTATCATTTATTATCATTTATTTAAATATTATGATTGCATCATTCTCGCCGGAGGTTGTGGCAACATTGTCCTTCACCGTCACTTCTCCGTTATAATAAAGAATGCTTCCGTTTACCACTACGTCTGTGGCTTCGGATATAATAAGCACTGTCGCCTTATCCGCATCCTCCATATCGGAAACCTTAACCGATTTGTCCTCCGCTGACTTAAAGCTTCCCTTAAGCTCTGATTCTTCTACATCCGAAAAATTTTTCAGGGTGCAGTCCAATGCATTAAAACCATTATAGCTCTCTATATCTTTATATGTAAGCACCAGCTTCACCTTGCTCATGTCATCCGTGTCAATTGATTTTTTCCTGACTTTATTCTTACCGGCTTCTTCATTATATGAAGTTATCTGCTCGTCAATATAAGCCGTCAAATCCTCTGCCTTTATCGAGGAATCCTTAAAATCCTCAACTGCAATCTCCACCAGGGAACCATTTCCCTTAATTACGACTGTATTTTTATCATATTCCTTTGCATAATTCGTACAGCCGGTAAGAGTTCCCAGCAGAACTCCCACTATTATCATTATCTTTATCTTTATCTTCTTCATCCTGCGCACCTCTGCTTTATTTTGTCAGTTTTTCATTCTAATATATAACTCATATATTTTACAAGAGAATACATAATATTTCAAGATAAAGCGGCAAGAATTTCTAAAGAATTAAATTTTTTTGCCACATGCTGGCTGAAATACTCCCCGATTACATGGTCAATCTCCTGAAAAACCTCTTCCGTCACCTGAAAGGTATACAATTTATCCACCGGAGCACTTAAAATGTACTGCAGGGTATAAACAGAAGATTCTGAGAGATAATATATTCCCTGCGCTTTTGCCGCACACGCTTCACAGAGCAGTCCATTTCCCGGTAAATAAAATGCCGCCAGCTTTTCCTCCCGGCAATTTACACAGACAAATGCCGCCATTGCCTCTCCGTCAAATGCCAGAACCTTCAATTCAAAAATCCTTCTGACTAACCGGTTTGGGATATCCGGCTTTGCCAATGCCTTCAATGTAATATAGAGGAGATTTAATATGTTCACATCTCCGATTCCCTCCACACAGAGGTATTCCAGGATATCACAAAAATAGGTTCCATAGCAGATTCCCTCGATATCATTCTTGACTTCCGGAAAGTATTCCTTAATCTCTCCTCCAAGGAGCCGGTATGCATCGTACCCCTCTAGCAGGGTAAATGTGCCGAAGTTAAAGGGCTCGCTGATTCCCAAATAGGGACTGTTGGGCTTTCTCGCCCCTTTTGCAAAAGCAGTAATCTTGCCGCGTTCTTTTGTCAGAATCACTAACCGTTTATCATAGTCCCCTACCAGGGTACTGCTCAACACCATCCCGGTAAGCTCTATTTTATCCCGCATATATACTGCCTCCTAACGCCTTAAGCTATCATCTGCCTCACTTTCCGGGATTTAGTAATCTGTATCCCGGTATCCATAATTCTTAAGCAGAAACTCGCTGTCTCTCCAATCCTTTTTAACCTTTACCCATAGCTTTAAATTCACCTTTGTATTTAACAGGTTTTCCATATCCTTTCTCGCCTGGGTTCCAATCTTCTTAAGCATCGCACCCTGTTTACCAATAATAATCCCCTTATGGGAATCCCGTTCACAAATAATCGTGGCATCAATATCCACAATATTCCCTCTCTCCCGGTCCTTCATCCGGTCAATCACCACCGCAATTCCATGGGGAACCTCTTTATCCAGCAGGCGCAGTGCTTTCTCCCGAATCATCTCCGCCACAATGGCACGCTCCGGCTGGTCCGTTATGGTATCCGCATCGTAGTACTGCGGGCCTTCCTCCAGATAGTCAAAAATCGTCTTAATCAGTTCATCCGTATTTTTATCCTTCAGAGCAGACACCGGAACAATTTCCTTAAAATCATAAACCTCCTTGTAGGTATCAATCGCCTTAAATATCTCTGCCTCCTCAACCGTATCCGTTTTATTGATAACAAGAATCACCGGCGTATGCACAGCCTCCAGCTTTTCAATGATATGCCGCTCTCCCGCTCCGATAAAGGTGGCAGGCTCCACCAGCCATAAAATCACATCCACCTCTTTTAATGTTTTTTCAGCGGCGTTTAACATATACTCCCCCAATTTATTTTTTGCCTGGTTAATGCCGGGTGTATCCAGAAATACAATCTGACCTTCTTCTCCTGTATATACCGTCTGAATCCGATTGCGGGTCGTCTGTGCCTTACTGCTGGTAATCGCAATCTTCTGCCCAATTAAATGATTCATCAGGGTTGATTTTCCTACATTCGGTCTTCCAATAATCGTCACAAAGCCTGACTTAAATTGTTCCATTATCTGCTCCTTTTCCCATGTTCCTTATTTTTTTCCGTTTTCAGTAGAGTCTTTTGCCTTCTCCTGGCTTAATAATGCTGTTCCGGCTGCCTCCTCTGGCTTTTCCACATCCACAGTATGCACTGCTGCCTCCTTCAGCTCCTTCTTCTTTCTTTTCCGTCTTATCAATCTCCGGATTATTTTAACAATGACCAGAATAACTACCGCCCAGATTACCAGATACGGAAGTGACACGACCAGCCATACAATAAAATCTGTGAAACCGTTCCGGATATTCCGGAGAGAGGTTTTCAGTCCGGTGGAAATTCTGGAGAAAAGGGAGCTGTCATCCACCTCCACCGTATAATTTACCTCCTCCAGAACAATATTCACTGTACTATAGGAAATCAAATCATCATAAAGCTTCTTCTGGGATTCGTAATTTTCCAGCTCATACCGTACCTCCGTGAGCCGTTCTTCCAGCGCTATTATATTCTCCAGGCTGTCCGCCTTTTCCAGCAGTGTATTCAGCCGCTCCTGCTCGGTTTTCAGGGAGGCAATTCTGCTTTCGGTATCCGTATACTGCAAGGTCACATCCTCTGCCGACTCCGATTGGCGGATTACTGTGCCAAGACTTCCCAGCTGCCCTGCAAATTCATCACTGGAATCCGCCGGTATTCTGGCTGTCAGGTTCAATGTCCGGTATACGGTTCCCTGTATCTCGGAAGAGGAAATGTAGCCCTCATACCGGTTAACCAGTTCCTTCAGATAGCTGTAAGCATCATCAAAGGTTTCCGTCTCGTAATCATAATAATACCGCTTGATAATTTTCTGACTGTCATTTATCTTTGCTGCGGACGACTGCGCCCCGGTACTGTCGGAAGCTGCTTTCTCCTCCGCCAATTCAGCTGATTCTTCATAGGTATCCATATTGCTCGATACCCCTTCATCCACAGCATTATCCTGCAATCCATATTCAGCAGACTGGGCTCCATATGCTGCCTCTGTGCTCTCATAATCCGACTTGGTCTTTGAATCACTGAATGAATTTCTACCACACCCCGTTATGCTTCCACACAAAATAGAAACAATTACCGCCCCTAACAACATTTTTTCTGTCATTTTTTTCATTTTGCCGTACCTTTCCCTTTTCATCTTACTTCCTCCATTTCCATCCTATCTTTTTACTCAGCTCACACAGATATCTATCAGCAGCCTGCTTACCTATACACGACAGGCTTATCATATAGGTGGAAATTTTCCACAGAAATGTTGCAAAGTATTTATACGAGATTTTTTATCTCGTTAAACAGATTTTGTTCTCTCTGTATCACATTTTCATCTCCTATGGCGCAGATGATACCCTTTTCTGTCACTGCCTTTATCAGTGGCGCCAGTCTCCTGATTTCTTCCACTCCGGCAGATAATACCTCATCCCTGTCCTTTTGCAGCTGTTCATCCGTCACTCCGGACAGATAGCACAAAAAGTCATATTCTCCCTCTGCCGACGGCACAAGAGGAGCATCTAACTTTGCAACAGCCCCGATAATATACTTTAACATATCCCGGTCCGAGGCATCAAAGTGCTCTACATAATCCGCTGCATTTTTATATATCTCGTAGGTTCTTCCTAAATTCGGGTCCCGGTAGGATGTAAAATATGCATCTCCCAGCCTGTTAAAGTTACACATGGTTCCATAGGCGCCGCCTTTTACCCGGATATTAATCCACAGGTAATCATAGGCAAAAATCACCTGCAAAACATGAAGGGCACCGGTATATTCGTACCCCTTCTCCAGAAAATTGCCTGCTGTGGCTACATACTGCACCTTGCTGGCTGTTTTAAAGCCCTCATTTTTTATCTGTAAATCCAGCTTCTGCTCCACCACATCGGAGCGGTCATCATTCATATACTGCTTCACGGAGCGCAAAGATTCTGCCAGTGCCCCTGTTACATCCGACTGTCCGATATAAGAAATAATCAGATTTTCCGGCTTAGCCAGAGCATGCAGCGCTGCTTCCAGCTTACCGCAGATATCTCCGTAAACGGCGTCAAAATTCTTATATAAATTATTTACAAATTCGTAGAAGGAGACACCCTCCATAATCTCTTTCAGATATGCAGCTTTAGAGAAATAGGACATGGCACGGTTGACTGCTGTTGAATGTCCATTGTCCTGAATTCCCATTTTCATCTGGGAAACTAGCTCCGCCAATATCTCCTTCATTCTCTTCTTGTCTGTCACATGGGAGGTGAATAAAATCTCCTCCATCAGCGAAAGTGCATCCGGAAGATTATCATCCAGTACCTTCGTCTTGATACTCATGCTTACCTTATAGTCTCCCAGTTCTTTTTTTACACTGAAGGAATTTAACTGCATTCCCACTCCGCCGGTCTTTAAGTCAATCTCGTTTGCCAAATCACCATAGCTGCGCTTATCGGTATCCACTTCCTTATACAGTGCCGCCAGCAGGGATACATACGGAAGTAAATCCACCGGAACATGGTTCAGCATAAAATTATAGCTGACATAAGCGATTCCGTTAGTAAAGATATCATGGCACACCACCGGAATACCCTCTACAGACAGCTCTCTGTTTTTCAGATGAAGCGCCTCTTTTCCGATATCAGACAGCTCCAGCAGAGGAATGGTTTCCAGCTCCTCCGGTGCGGAAGGCTCGGACTGGTACTCCTCCAGCTCCTCCGTCTGGCGGATAATCGCCTTTACCTCATCCTCTGAAAGTCCTGCCTTAAATGCGGCAAGCTTCTCTGCAATCCTGGCATCATTTTCTTTGTTCAGCCCCTTCTTCGGCACAGCAGTCACAAAGGTCTTATGGGTATTGTCAAGCACATATTCCTTCAATATATTGACATAATAATCCGTCCCAATCTGTTTTTTCAAAAATTCAAATTCTTTATTGAACTTTAAATACATGAACGGCTCATCTACATCATAGAGCCAGCTGTTAAACGCCTGGAGCCCATACATGAGACCCTTTGGATAACGTCCATAATTCGCCTCCTTCAGCTTAAACTCAAAATGATTTAATGCCGCCTCTAACACTTTTCTCTCTATACCATTTTCAACAAGAGAAGCCAGCGTTTCCTCTATCACCTGAACAAACCGCGCCTTTTCTTCTTCCCTGCAGCCCTTTGCTACAATGGAGTAAACCGGCTGTTTGATTCCGTCATCATAGGAGCTGAACACATCATTGCTGATTCCTGCATCCACCAAAGCCTTCTTAACAGGGGCTCCCGGAACATCAATCAGCGCATAGTCAAGCATCATAAAAGCGAGATTCAGGGTACGATTTAAGCTGTTTCCCACTACCACATTATAGCTAAGGTAGGTGTTATCTGTCTCCTCCTCCGCATCTGCCAGCGGATAAGCCATTGTAATTTCCCTGGCATGCTTAAATGCCGGCTGTGTCTTAATTTCCGAATCAATTTCCTGATAATCAAAATTCTGCAGATACTCCTCATCAATAAATGCAAGCTCTTTCTCTGCATTTACATCGCCATAGAGATAGATATAGCTGTTGGAGGGATGATAGAACTTTCTGTGAAAATCCAGAAACGCCTCGTAAGTCAAATCCGGAATTGCCTTCGGGTCTCCGCCGGAATCACAGCCATAGGTGGTATCCGGCAGCAAGGATTTCTGGATAGCCTGCATCAGCTGCTGCTCGGCAGAGGAATAGGCGCCCTTCATTTCGTTATAAACCACACCATTATAGGTAATCTCATCCTCCTCCTGCTCTAAATGATAATGCCAGCCCTCCTGTTTCAAAATCTTATCATTGGAATAGGTGTTGGGATAAAACACCGCATCCAGATATACCTCCATCAAATTACGGAAATCCTTGTCATTTACCGACGCCACCGGGTAAACTGTCTTATCCGGATAGGTCATGGCATTCAAAAATGTATTAAGGGAGCCCTTTGCCAGCTCCACAAAAGGGTCCTTTACCGGAAATTTTCTGGAACCACAGAGAACAGAATGCTCGGTGATATGCGGCACACCGGTATCATCTGACGGCGGGGTGCGGAAGCCAATGTTAAACACCTTATTCTTGTCATCATTTAAAACCAGCAGCACCTTTGCCTTTGTCCTGTCATGCTCTAACATATAGGCAGTACCGTTCATCTCCTCTATTTCTTCTTCCTTTAACAATGTGTAGTTTTTGATATCCAACGCTTTTACCTCCTGCTTCTATCTGATATTTAAATAATTTCCCTAATCATTTGTAATTATTTCCACTAACTTACTATACCATTCATTGTGAAAAAAGTCATTCCTTTTCGGTTTTGTTTTTCCATTACATGAAAAAAAGTATCAGAAAGCCTTCTTCAAAGCTTTCTGATACTTCCCAAAATATTATGCATAGCGGAAGGGAGATTTGAACTCTCGACACTACGGGTATGAACCGTATGCTCTAGCCAACTGAGCTATTCCGCCATAAATGGAACCTACAGGGCTCGAACCTGTGACCCTCTGCTTGTAAGGCAGATGCTCTCCCAGCTGAGCTAAGATTCCATTGTGCGTTTGACACGTGTTACAGTATATAAAAAAGTAGAGGACTTGTCAAGCACTTTTTTACAAAAAATTCTAATCCGAAATATCTATACCGGCTTACTGTTGTCTGGAAGATTGCCCTGCATACTCTCCTTTTTCTTTGTGGCATTTCGCAGCAGCTTATAACAGGATGCTGCCACCGGCACTCCCAGCAGCATCCCCACAACGCCGCCAAGACCACTTCCGATAATAATGGCAGCCAGCACCCAGATTCCCGGAAGTCCAATCGAAGAGCCCACCACCTTCGGATAAATCAGGTTTCCCTCTACCTGCTGCAATATCACAAGGAAGATTAAAAATACAATCATCTGCTTTATGTCCACAGTGGCAATCATAAATGCCGCCAGAACCGCACCAATATAAGCGCCAAAAACCGGAATCAATGCTGTCAATCCTACCAGTGCCCCAATGGAACCGGCATATGGGAGCTTTAATATTGACATCCCAATGGTACACAGGGTTCCCAGAATCACTGCCTCCGTCACCTGCCCCACAATAAAGCTGGAAAAGCATTCGTGCACAATTCCCAGTACATATATGGTTTTTTCATAAAACGCTGTCTTCATAAAGGCTTTCATCATCCGATTGAGCTTTGAGCCGATATCTTCCTTACAGGCTAACACATACAGGCTGAAAATCAGCCCGATTACCACATTGGTCACAGCGCCCACAAAAGACCCCACAATCGTTGTTGCCGAGGTAAGGACACCCTTGGTTCCCGTCATCAGTCCCGCCGATACCTTATTAATAATATTTCCCCAGTCCAGCTCAATATTCTGCAGCTGCTTTTGTAATGCTGGCAGCTCATCCGACTTCTTAATCAGAAACTGAATCACATTCTGTAAAACATCCGGTACATCCTTCGAGATAACCACAAAGCATTCCACCACCTGTGGAATGACAAGATAAAGAACAAAGATTACAATTAAAATCAACAATGCAAGGGAAAGTACAATACAAACAGCCCTTCTCGATTTATTAATCCATTTATTCCGGCTCTTGGGAAAATAGATTTTTTCCAGCCGTACCATTAAAATATTCAGGACATATGCGATTATTCCTCCCAGTATCAGGGGATAAGCAACGGAAAACAGATTGCCTCCCCAACCCAAAATCACTTGAAAATGTATAACAATCAGGCATATTGCCGCAACAATCAATCCACACTGCGTAAACCGTTTTAAATCAAAATTTTTCAAAATAAAACCTCCCATACTTCTTAATTAAAACAAGAACAGTATACCGTATCAGGCAAAAAATTACAATCTTGAGTTTCCGCAAATTGTAATCCAAAAATGAATATAGTTTTCCAAAGTGCCAA
>ENA-OYZN01000176-OYZN01000176.1-human-gut-metagenome-genome-assembly--contig:-NODE-176-length-42446-cov-23.100210_pt1 | contig 42446 bp, 72 predicted proteins | sample MGYA00243294_ERZ653483 | MGnify/ENA primary metagenome ERZ653483 (study PRJEB26926, sample SAMN06165155) | human gut metagenome | biome: ENVO:00009003; feature: ENVO:2100002; material: ENVO:00002003... | reverse complement strand
GGAACGCGGGCGGGCGCGTTTTCCCCCGTATATATCGCTAACGCCTTAATATATGCCCTTGTAAGCCTTTATTTATATATTATATATCTTTTCTTTTATCTTAAAAATAAGTTATATGCACTCACTTATTATTTTATCGCTTATTATATTATATATTGCTAATCTTATGCCAAAAGTAAGTTATATATACTTTACTTATCGCATATGCGCGCGGGGGTTCGGGTGGTTGGGCGGTTTCCTGAAATTTGATTTTTGGGGCTTTTTGGGGGTTCGGGCGGGTTCTATCCGCTAATCGGTCGTTTTGTGGATGGTCGGCGGGCGTTCGGGGCGTTTTGCGGGCGCGTTCGTGCGTGTTTTTCCGTGCGTGCGGGCGCGGGGGTATGCCCCCCCCATTTTTCGCGCGCGCCCAATCCCTGCGGGTTTACCCTCTCATAGTGTACGGCGGTGGTATAGGGGAAATCGAGTGGTGTGTGGAGCAAAGAGAGTGCGAGTGAGTGTGTTTATTGCATAATATTTAGTGCATAAATATATATATAATATAAGGGGAGTGGGCGAAAGGTTGATTTTATGGCAAAAGAAAAAGAGCGGTGAAGTGTTGGTGTGGGCAACAAAACATCGTTCTTTCTCAAACGGGGGAAATAATGACTATGGTTATAGTATAAGCGATTTGGTGCGGAAAGTCAAGGGAAAGTGCGAAATTGAAATATTTGAGCGAAAGATGTTCAGTGTGGTGATAATGTTTTTGGTGGGAAATGTCAAAATGTATAAATATTCAAAAAAAGTGCGGGCAACGGTGCTAACTATAATTATCAAATTTGTGGAAAAAAGTGGTTGACAGTTTAGTATTTTCAGATATATAATAAAAATAGACATTGGTTGTGTCTTGTCCTCCTGTTGTATTTTAATTCGGGAAAGGCGGGTTGTGTGAGAGCAGCCCGTTTTTTCTATTTATTTTAATAAGGATTATCTTTGTAGATATTAAAAAAGGAGAAAGGTATATATTATGGAAGAATATAAAGCGGTCGTCGTAACCGACGAAAAAAAGATAAATGAAATCAAAAGTGCGTTGTTATCGGGGGAAAGTTCGATTGCAAATGTTAAGCCTGCCGCGCCTGACAAATTGCCTGAAAATGCACAAAAAATTTGGTTTGGTAAGGTTGACAAATAATAACACATAATGATATTATATTTATAGACAAAAGAATAAACAGTTAAGAGCCGAAATCGCCCGACAATCACGGGAAAGTGAGTACACTCTTGACTTTTGGTAAGTTTCGACACGGACTTTCGCTACCGTAGTTCGGACAAAAAGCCCTTGTAAATTGCTGAAAGGCAGTAAGTTTAAGCAGGGGCTTTAATTTTTTTGAAATTTTTTCTATTTTTTAAGAAAATCTCTTGACAGCGGTGGTCGAAAGTGGTAATATTTGTTTATCAACAGTAGGAGGTCATCAAAAATGACTAATAAAGAAAGGCAAAAGAGCCTTGATAAACAAAAGTGGGTAAACAGCGAAGATTTTGGCTATGATTTAAGCGGGAAACTTTTTTATTGCGACCATTGCAAGTGTCAAACGGAGCGCAATATGGTGAAAAGTTGTATGGCAAGTCAAAAACAGCGCGAAGAAAATAGCCTTTGCGCCACCGCTTATAACAAAATGGTTAGAGGAGGAAATAAATAATGGATAAACTTTTACAATATTCGGGAATGTTGGAACGCTTTGCTTTCTTGTCGTTGCTCCGTTCGGGCAACAAAATTGTCGGGGAAACGGTTGATTTTACCGATGAGCAAAAAGAAAGGCTTAAAAATTATTCGGAAAATTTATAAAACCCGTTGACAAAAGTGGGCGTTGGTGGTAATATCAAAGAGTAATCAACGTTTACTCCTGACATAAAAACACATTGGTTACTAATTGCGTAGCGAGGTTTAACCTTGCCGCGACCGCGATTGCCGACTTATATGGGTTGGTTATGATAAGGTTATCTCGAAAGTTCCCTTATTATGTAAAACATACTGTTATATAAGCGGTTAGGGCGATGAACCAACCTAATTGCCCAACTCCTTTGCTTTGTATCAAATAGTGTTGCTTCTGCATTATTGTTTGTACATCTATAACTCCTTTATGCGGTCTGGGCGACACCGTACAAAAAGTCGCCCACTCCTTTATTTTTTGCATTATGAGCGTAGATAATTATGCAAATACAATAAACATTTGTAATAAAGAACTTAATAAGCGACTTAATAAAAAAGCGTTGTGGGACGATGATGAAACCGTTTCACAACTTTTTGATATTCTTTACACTGCCTATTGGCAACAAATTCATAAAGTTTTAGTGCCACAAGAGAATAAAACGGCGGAAGCGGAAATTCGCTCCCATATTAGGTGCATTATTTCTAATCACCTATTGCCTTTATATGCCAAAGTGGAAAAATTGAGCAAGATTGCGAAAAAATCGCCCGAAAATACAAAGTTATTGAATAAGTATATGGAACTTTACGATAACTTTTATGCACTCGCGGCGTTTCGCTCGCTTAAACACTTTGCCCTTTATATGGAATTTGATACCGACCCGAAAGATAGGGTGTGGGAAAATGTAATGCCTTGCTTTGAGGGGCTTTACTTTTATATAAACAAAATGGTGCTTGACGGCTCTATAAAACATATATGTAAACAATATCCGACGGGCTTCGGCAAATCATTTTCAGATATTGAAGCCATATCTTTTATATTTGGTATAAACCCTATAAACAATGATGTAATGAAAGTGGTGGGCAACCCCACGCTTGTGTCGGACGTTATGACGGGAATAGTCAATACAATGAGTAGTGCGAGATATGCAAAAGTGTTCCCATATTACGCGCAATTTAACGGCAAGGAAGAGATTTTTTCCATTTGTAGAATAAGTCAGGGCAATCAGGGCATTTTGGTAATAAACGGCTCTAAACGCCCTAAATCATTCCTTTGTTGCGGAAAAGAAACCGCTATTGACGGCGGTCGCTTTAAGTATAGATTTTATGATGATATTTGTAGGTCGAAAGACAAGGAAAACATCAATGAACACGACAAGGACTGGGCAAGATATAACGATTGTTGGAAAAAGCGTGAGTACGACCAGTATAACTCATTTGAGATAGCGGGTGGCACTGCCTATTCAATTTATGACTTTTTGTCAAGATACAAGGAAAAGTTTGGTGCAAAAAAAGCCGTTCCCGATACTCGCTTTAAGTACACCTATGTGAACGAAAACACTCGATTTGTTTCGGTGTCCTGCCCTAAACTTGACTTTGACACCGATGAAAGCACTTATCCCGCAAAATACTCAACAGCGGAAGCAAGGGAAGAACGCAATAGAGATATGCGTACCTTTATGGCAATGGAACAACAATCGCCATTACCGCCAGAGGGAACACCATATTATTGGGATAATTTAAGATTATACACGGATTTGCCCGCAAAAGAGTGCAACGGTGGTACAAGAAGTGATTTTTCGTGGGCAGCACTTGACTTGCCGAGAAAAGGAAACAACTATGCCGCGCTTGGCATTTTCTATCGGGATAACAAGAGCAAGGACTTTTTCTTCACCGATTGCGTTTATGAAAAGAAACCGCTTGACGGGAAAATCGCCGATAAAGAGTTGTTGGACTATATTTGCGAAAAAATGGTTTTCCACAAGACAACTAACCTTGTCGTAGAAACAAACACGAACTCAATGATTGTAAGCGAGATAAGGAAAAGGCTTGCGGCACTTGGGTGGTCGTGCAATATTATACCGCAATACTCTTATGAAAATAAAGAAGTAAGGATATTTAATACTCAAAGCGCAATTTTGGAGCGTATTCGTTTCCCTGACCGAAAAATGTTCCCCGAAAGTTCAAATATGGGACAACTTATGCGCCACGTTGTTTGCTATGCTTATGACGGCAAAAACGACGACGGAATTGATATGATTTCGATGTTTGCAAAGGCTTTTGTAAGCAATGGCGTGAAAATGGGAGCGATTGAAGTGCTTGAAACTCGCCGATAAATATTAATTTTTTTATTAAAAATATGTTGACAAATATAAAAAAGGTTTGATAATATAAAAATAAGGACATTGCGATTATGGAGAAGTATGTAATTTGCCCTTGCTGCAAACGGGCTGATAAGCCGCTTGATATTGAAGTTCCCGACGGATTTGAGGTGGACTTTGATATGCGACACTACACACATAAAACTTTTTGTGATAATTGCCGTAGAGTAATAAAATATAGTTTTAAGCAAAAACAAAATAACTGATTTCTATTGCGCAGACAGTGGTTTGCGCTCTTTCTATTGAGGTATAACGTGATATTCGATTACGGCGGTATTAAAAAAATCAAAATCCCCTTTACCAAAGAGGAATTTTCTGCGTTTACAATAAACGAACTCATTTCGGTATATACGAAATATATGCCGTTTTGTTTGCAAGTTCATAATCTTAACGTTATCAAAGAAGATTACTTATATAACTATTTTGTTGGCAAGCAGGATATTCGTACCAAAACAAGGGCGTTTCTTGGCGATGACGCAACAAATACCGACGCAAATCAGCGCGTTGTTGAAAACCACGCAAATGCACAAGTAACCTTTAAGGTTGACTTTTTAATGGGCGATGAAATGCAATTAACGCACAAATCTGACGTTGAGAGCGACGACCTTATCTACCTTGACAATTTCCTTGAAGATAGCGGATTTTTCACTGCTTTCCGCGAAACCAAAAAAATGATGTATGCGGTGGGCATTGGCACGACTTATTGTGTTCCCCGCACCGATATTATCGAATATGACGAAAACAATAGAGCGAGATATAGTAAAGAGTACGATAAAGACACTATGTCGCCGTTCATTTGTGAAGATGTTGACCCCCGCTATAACTTTGTTGTATATTCTAACTATTATGGCGAAGAACCGCTGTTTTGCGTGAGCATTATTGTTGACGACGCAAACGATAAGTGTGTATTTCTCATTAACAATGGTAAATTTACACTCAAATGCGAGGGGTCTTATCTTGGCGCAACTTCCGTGCCTTTTAGCGGTGATTATGCTATTTCGGAAATCACTAAAAACGCATTTACTCAACTTCCTATCATTGAACACGCTCGTAATAAAGAGCGTATGGGTATTATTGAAACCAACAAGGACTTGCTTGATGTAATCAACCTTATCGTTTCAAATAGTGCCGACGCAATCATTGACACCGTAAATAATATCCTTGTCTTTGAGAATGTGGAAGTTGACGAAGAAACCGTAAAGGCAATGCGCCGCGGTGGTACGATTAAAGTAAAATCTTCGGGCGACCCGAATATGCCGAGCAAGGTTTACACGCTTGAAGTGAAAATGAACCACTCGGACGTCAATGTATTTTATGAACAAAGAGTAACCAAAGCATACGATATAGCGGGCGTGCCTATTGCAAGCGGTGTTACGACCACGGGCGGTCAAACGGGCAAGGCAAGACTTCTCGGCGGCGGCTGGGAAAATGCTTATACAAAAATCAAGGGCGATATTATCGGTATGAAAAAAAGCGACTATGCTTTGCTGAAACTTATCCTTGATATTTGCCGTACTGTCCCCGACACCAAAGTTGATGAACTTTCGGCAAGCCAAATTGAAATCAAGTACAACATCAACCCGAATGACGATATTTTGTCCAAAGCGCAAGCGGCGAACAACTTGTACAACATTGGTATGCCGCCCGAAATGATTTTGACCGACACTGGGTTATCAATGGACGCGCACACTGACGGCTTTAAGTGGCAACAATATATCGACCAGAAAGCACAAAAGGAAGCGGAAAAGGCGGAACAAACCCTTGCCGCAACCCAAAAAATCGTTGGAAACGGCGATAATAACGACGGACAAAACGATTACAACAAAAATAAGGCGGTTGCAAAGCCGAAAGGCTAACACATATATAAATTTCTCGACCTTGCAGAGATATAAATACAAGGCGGTCTATGCGGAGAGCCACTTCGCGTTTACAAATCAAGGCTGACCGACGGAGCATTATGGAACTCAAAGATTTACTCGGCGAAAATTACAAAGACGGTATGACGATTGAAGAAATCAATACCGCACTCGCAAACAAAAAGTTTGTTGACCTTTCAGGCGGCGGATATGTTTCCATTGACAAGTTCAAAGCAACGGAAAAACTCGCTACCGACGCAAAAGCGGAACTCGAAAAAATAAGGCAAGCGTCTATGTCGGAAGAAGAAAAACGACAAGAAGAATGGAACGCTTTGCAAGCGCAGTTGGATATTCTTACCAAAGAAAACCAAAAGAACGCGTTTGAGAAGAAACTTTTGGCAAACGGCTATGACGCCGAGGAAACACAACAAATTATGGCGAACCCTGACGACCCTGCGATATATGCACAAATTATGAAAACCCGCATAGAAAAAATAGTCGCACAAAATAATGCGGAAAACTTGAAAAATAGTGTAAAATTACCGCAAGCAAGTCCCGACGGGAAACCTAAAAAACTTACCGATTACTCTATGAGAGAACTTAACGAACTTCGTGATAGTAATCCCGCACTGTATCGGCAAATCTTAAACCAAGAATAATTATTAGGAGAAAACTAAAATGGCAGTTTTTGATAGCAAAATTTTTAACGGCGAAGTATTTGAAAGATATACGCAGACCGTATCCGACCTGCGCAGGAATGAACTTCTTAAAGCAGGTGTTTTCGTAAATGTTTCGGGCGATATGAGAGCAAGGTTTTCCGAACAAGTTGGCTCGCACATCGTTACCGAACCTATTAAAGGCGCACTCGGCGGCAATCCCGTAAACTATGACGGCGCAACCGACATCGACGCAAGTTCTCGCTCGACCATTTCGCAAAAGAAAGTCATCGTCGGTCGTGCAAAGGCTTGGAGCGAACTCGACTTTTCGTCCGATATTACGGGCGGCGAAAACTTTTTGCCCCTTGCAAACGAAGTTGCCCACTATTGGGATAACGTTGACCAAAACACGCTCCTTGCTGAACTCGCGGGCATTTTCGCTATGAGCGACGCGGACGGCAAGAAATTCGTTGCAGCACACTCGTATGATATTTCGGGCGCAACCGAAAACAAAGTTGGCGTAACCACGCTCAACACGGCAATTCAGCGTGCGGGCGGCGACAACAAAAACGCTTTCACCGTTGCAATTATGCACAGTGCGGTCGCCACGAGCCTTGAAAACCAAAACCTTTTGGAATACCTGAAATACACCGACGCAAACGGCGTACAGCGCGACCTTTCTCTTGCAACTTGGAACGGCAGAGTTGTCCTTGTTGACGACAATATGCCCGTTGTTCCCATTTACACCGCTTCTACCGACACGAGCGTTCAGGCGGGCAAAGTGTACTACACTCAATCGGGTGGGGTATATTCCGTTGTTTCTGCACCCTCTGGCAACCCGTCCACTTCGAGTTATTACGAACTTACGGGCGCAACCTACACCACTTACATTCTCGGTCGCGGCGCGTTCGAGTATGCCGACGTTGGCGCAACTGTTCCTTACGAAATGAGCAGAGACCCCGCAAAAAATGGCGGCAAAACTTTCCTTTACAGCAGACAACGCAAAATGTTTGCACCGCGTGGCATTTCGTTCACGAAAGACGGCGGCACTTCCCCGACGGACGCGGATTTGCAATCTGGCGCGAACTGGGCTATCGCAAAATCGGCTGACGGCACGGTTACTTACCCCCACAGAGCAATTCCTATCGCTCGTATCATTAGCCGCGGCTAATTACTAACAATGAGATTTTAGGAGATAAGATATGGCAGATATAAATTCACTGGTTGACAATATGAAAGACGAGTTCAAAAACGAACACGATTATTTGTCGGAAGATGAAGTCGATAGGCTTTACAATAAAGCACTTGGCATTTATCTTGACATATCTTTCCCCTATGCTCACGAAATCGTGGCAATCCCCGAAACTCGTCCCCGTGCGGTCGGCTGGGTGAGAGATTGTATGCAAGAAATCCTTGAAAGGAATGGCATAAATGCTCGCTCTTACAGTGAAAACGGGCTTTCCATTGTTTATGACGCAACTATGATAAGCAATGGGTTAAGGGCAAGGCTTGTCCCGTTGGCAGGTGAAGTCAAATGAGATTAGGTAGTTATGTTTGGTGGTGTCGATATAATGGCGTGAACGAATATGGCTCGCCGTCATATCTTCCACCTATTAAAATAAAAACTTCTTTTAATTACTTTACTTGTCAGCCCATTACCGAGTATAATGATATTAAAGTATTTGGTGAAGATAGTTCTTCCACTTGGAAAGTGATGATACCCGTGGGGATTTACGAAAGTAAATTTCCGATTGGCGAAAAAGACCTTTTCTATGTGGACGGGGCAATGCCGAATACTAAATCAAAAGACTATGTAAGTGGCGACGGAGCAAACGCCTTTGTTAGCCGCCCACCTACCGTCGTCAATAAATTTACAAGAGTTTATTTGTCGGCAAGAACGGAAGAAAAATGATAGACAAACGCGGGCTTCAAAGATTTACAAAAGCGGTAAACTATTTGGCAGACGACAATAAAGAATATCGCCGAGTGATTGGCGGGGCATTAGCGGACGCGGGACGAAACGTCGCCGATGACGAGTTCCATAAATATCATTTTGAAAACGGTCAAAAGGTATGGGACACTCCGTATGCGAAAGACTTTACAATTATAGTTGGTTCGCACGAAATATATACGGGGCGCAACGAAATTACCGCGACAGGCAAGGGTGTTTATTATGCCGAATTTGGCACGGGCATACTTGGCGAGTTAGGCGATTACAAAGGGAAACTTCCCACCGAAAACCGCACTTTTATCAGCCACGGACAAATCCTTTCAACCGACGGCTGGGTATATAACTATTATCAAAAGTTATATGATAAAGAAGCCGAGCCGTGGAATGGTTTTGCTCCGATTGCAGGGCTTTATAAGGCTGGCGACTATTTGCGGAAAAATTGTGTTAAAATAGCAAAAGACGCTCTTCGCGGTGTCGGCAAAAGACGCTTTATGCGTTAAGGAGAACTTATGGACGAATTTCTTAAAGACTTAATTGAGTATATAAATAAAGGACTTCAAGCGGACGGCGGTTTCCCCGCCAAAATTAAAGTCGTTAGAGCATACTCAAAAGAAACAAAGATTGAAAGCCCGCAAGTATCTCTTTATGTTATAAGCGATGACGATACAACACGCGCCTCGACCTTTAATGCGGAACACGCAACCGATTATCCCGTACAATTCTATTGCTATTGGAAAGACGGGATTAAGTATAATGGAGTGCCTTACGGCGCACAACAAGGCGCGGAATTGCTTGGGAAAAAGGTTTCTAAACTCTTTGAAGATAAGGAAGCCACGATTGCATATAACAAAAATATAAGACTTGTAAACAAGGTTGGCGGTGCGCCTTTTGGTATGCCAGTGTCAAATGGCTCGGCGAACTACCAAACCGTGCCACGCTTTGTTTTTACTGTTATCAAGCCATACTCGGCTATCAATGAGTAAATAACTTTAAGGAGAATAAAAAACTATGGGAATTGCTTTGACCTCTATCGGTATTAAGATTTCCTATGCGACGGAAGCCACCAAAGGCACTCGTCCTACTACGGGATATACGGTTTTGCCCGACTTAAAATCTATCCCCGACTTTAACCCCCAACCTAACACGGCTGACGCAACGACTTTTGACAATCTCGAATATACGAGTTATGTTAAGTTGCTTAAAGATATTGGCGGGGCTTTGGAGTTCAACGCGAACCTTACGCAAGATTTGTACGACAAGTGGTCGGTTATGATTACGGCTAACAACAATCTCACGGACGGCAAACAAATGTGGTATTGCGTGGATATTCCGAATTTCGATAAGTCGATTTTCTTTACGGGCGACCCGTCGGAAATGGGTATTCCGTCGGCGGAAGCCAACTCGCTTTTGGAAACTTCGGTTTATATCGTTCCCACGAGCGAACCCGTTTTTGCAGACGACCCCACTTACACCGAATAATCACTTGAAATGGAGAAATGTAAATGAGTAAAACTTCCATTAAAATCACTATCAACAACAAAGAGTATTCCTATGACTTTGCAAAGTTCGGTTTTTATGCCCTTTGCACAGCGGAAAAGGAATACGGGCTTAACCCCCTTGAACTTGAAAACAATCCTATGTCAACTATTCTTTCCTTGTTTGCATTTGTGGCGAATATGGACGTTGACAAAGCGGGTGCGGAAATCGACGCTCACCTTGCAAATGGCGGGTCGTTTGAAGATTTATTCCCCTTGCTTACTGGCTTTCAAGAGTGCAGTTTTTTTCAGTCAATGGGCAAGAGCAAGAAATAATCGGGGATAACCCCACACAAACAAAAAACAAATCCGTGCGAGAGTATGGTAGTTTTTCATCTTGGATAGAGAATGAATTTTTACTGCCATACCTCAAAATCGGAGGCACTCGGCGAGAATTTTGGGAACTCACCCCACACGATATACAACTTGATTTTAAGGCATATCAAGAGCGTATGGAAGATGAGAGTAATAGAATGGTACAAAGTGCGTGGGCAATCGGTCTTTATGTTAGAGCCGCACTTGCTTCCACTCCCGTAATTCTGGGATATTCAAAGCACTCACCCCCGAAATACCCCGACTTGCCCCAAATTAAGAAAAACGACGAAAATTATACCGAAAAAGCAAAAGACGAAGCGTGGGTTGAAAAAGAACGCCAAAGAGCGTGGGACTTTTTTGCGAATTTAGGTAAAAAATAAATGAGGTGCTAAATGGCGGATAACAACGAAATTGATAGCCTGAAATTAGGGATAGAAGTTGGCGACCTATCAAGTTCCGATATTAAAAACATAAAGGACTTATCAAGTAGTTTAGCCGCCCTTGATAAAGTGTTATCTTCCGAGTTTATGAAAAACTTGGAAACTTTGTCGCACTTAAAAATCAATGTAAATGTTTCCGAACTTAAACAAGCGGCGAAACAAGTGCAAAAAGCAGTTGCCCCTACGTCTGCAAGCGAAACTATTTTTGGCGACGGCGTTGATGTTGCAGATATTACAGAAGAAAAGAAGAAACTGCAAAAGTTGATAAAGCAACGCCAACAGGCGATTGACGAAAACCTTGAATATTCTCAAAAAGTTCTTGATGATAAACCCGATAACCCTTTTTTGTTAAGAGCGAAAGAGTTGCAACAGCAACAGGACATCGACCTCGCAACATTGCAATCTTATAGAAAACAGATAAATGAAGCGCGGAAAAAGCAAAAGGCACTTGAAAATGCTAATTTAAGTGAAGTCAAAAAAAATGTTGAAAAAAATGTTGTTCAGCCCGAAATCAAAGCCAACGAGCAACAAGAAAAGCATATAAGCCTTTGGGAAAAGTTTAAGCAAAAAGTTAAGAGCGTTGGCGACGTTATAAAGAAACTCGGCGACCGTGAAGATAAAGAAGAAAAGAAGAGCAAGGCTTCGGGTTTTGTTGGGAAACTCGGCAAGGCAATCGTCCGTGTCGCTATTTATCGTGCAATTCGCGCAGCAATTAAGAGCATTGTTCAAACAATAAGGCAGGGCTTGCAAGCCTTTGCGGAGTTTAGCCCGAAATTTGAGCAGACAATGACGGCGTTGACTTCGGCGGGACGAAACTTCAAGATGAGTTTTACAACCGCTTTTGCGCCGATTTTGGAAAGCATTGCTCCCGCACTTATCCAGATTGTAAATTCATTTACACAACTAAATAATAAACTTGCGGAAACAATCGCCTACTTAAAAGGCGCGGGCGAGTACACCAAAGTAAACACCGAATATCAAGAGCAATATAACAAGGCGGTCAACCTTTTGCCCTTTGATAAATTCAATGTTTTACAGCAAAGCAGTTACGGCGGGTTTGAAAAGGCTGCGGTAGATACCGAGAAAATGGCGAAAAACGCGCCTAAATTGGAAAAAATAAAGGCGGTCATAACTTCGTTCAAAGAAGCACTTAAAGCCGTTGTAGCCACGCTTGGAAAGGCTTGGGAATTTATTAAGTCTATCTTTGGGGAGTACGGCGATGTAATTCTCACCGTTATGAAAGCAAGTATCAATTTCGGCAAGCAAATATGGGAAGTGCTTGGCGCATTGATAAACGCAATAAAAGTTATCCTTAACCTTGACTTTTCAAAGAGTATTATATATTCGTCGCTTGCCGTTTTTGCGGGCATACTTACGACGATTGTAGGCATTGCTAAAACCTTTTTGGATATACTCAAATCTATCCTTACGCTTGATTTTTCGGGCTTTGGCGAAAGAGTAAAAGGCTACTTTAACTATGGCTTTACCAAAAACTTATGGAATAGAGGCGGTCGCGGTAGAGGCATTAAGAACTTCTTTAAGGGCTTATTCAATATCGGCACTTATGCGACGGGTGGACTTCCCGACACAGGCTCATTGTTCCTTGCGGGCGAGCGTGGTGCGGAACTTGTAACAAATGTTGGAAGCGGTCAATCGGCAGTTATGAATATGCAACAACTGCAACAAGCGATTTACGGCGGTATGGTTTCGGCACTTTCGACAATGCAACAAGTTGGCGGACACGAAACAGCGCAACCTATCACGGTGAAAATCGGCGAAGATACGCTTTTTGAAATCACAAGGAAATCGGCAACCCGTAGAGGACTTGACTTTGCAAAGGTATGAGGTAGATTATGGCATTAACGGCTGAACAACTTGCGAGATTGCCGCAAGCGTTGCAAGACAACTATAATAGAACAAGGCTTGATTTAGTGGAAATAGACGGGGAGAAGTTCTCGTCCTATTCCACTTTTACTTATTATGAGGCAAAAACCTATGTGAAAAGCCCCACAAGGTCGCAAACGGGCGCAATTGGCAATCTTAATTCCTATGCAACCTTTGTTACCCCCCGCCTTAAAATATCTTTTAACTATATGGATATTGATGTTTATAGGCGACTTATCCAACTTATCAATAGCAAGAACGAGTTTACGGTTACTTGTTATGATGTTGAGAGCGATACAAGGGTAACAAACAAGATGTATTTTTCGCCTAACGATTATCCCGAAATCTATCAGCAAAAACTCAAAGTGCTTGGGTTGCTCAATTATGAGATTGAACTTGTCGGTACAAATAACGACCTTGACTATGTTTCGTTGACTTACAATGCAAACACTACTGATACGGTCGCACAAATGCCCACAAGCCGCGAAATTCCAAAAAACACGAATGTTGTTATAGGCAATGGCTTAACGCCCACAAGGAGCGGATATGAGTTCGTTAAGTGGGGTACTTCGGCGGACGGCTCGACGTTTAACTATCTTAACGGCGAAGAATATCTTATTTATAAGAATACTACTCTTTATGCTATTTGGAGAGCAAGTGTATGATAGAGTATTCAGCAATAATAAAGTCCATAAGCGCGGCAACAAACGAGATTTCGGCAGCGACCTATGAGCGCGGCTATGTAAACGACGGTCTTACGTCAAACACGGCGGATATTTTTAGCGTGTGTAATACACAGGCAAATGTCGGCGCAACCCCGTTTTTGTTAAGTCATAGCAAGTTAGGCGGGGGGCATACTTTTGCGCCTAATAAGGTCGATTATTCAATATTAAGCGTATATCGTATTTCGGGGGTAGGAGTTCCAGAGGTTTATAATGTATATATCATTTGTGCCGCTCCCGCACAAGGACTTACAATTGCGTTTGACACATATAATAATCACTATCCCGCAAAGACAAAGTTCGGGAACACAACTGCGAGCATATACATTAACGGAAAGTATTTTGATATAAATAGTCCAATAACATATTTCCCCGTTGAAACAAAGACGGGAAGCGTTGGGGAATATAAGGACGTGCCGTTGTATAATATAGGCGTAAGTGGGGGTATGGACGACGCAGGCTCAAAAAACGGCAAATACCCCACTATTATCAGCGGCATTAACATAGGTGTAAGATATGCGGTTGATAAAATAAATATGGTTGATATGGATATATCTCAAAGCGATAGACCGACAAATAATAAGCCTATTTTCGGCGTTATGTCGGGAACTGCGTCGCTTAAAGTGAAAGACGACGGCGGCGAGTTGCTTGGATATGTGCAAAATAAGACCATAGGGCGCAATAGCCCCGTTGAGTTTATAATTAAGAACTCCACGGCAAACAAACAACAAAGTGTCGCTAAAATGCTTATTTCGGACTTAAAATACGATGTAAACAACTTTAACATCGACCTTGAATTGTCCGACGGGCTTTTGGAATTACAAGAAACCGAAAGCAACGAGATTAAAATGAGTACAACGCCGATGACCGCAAAGGCTGTTTTTGAAAGGTTAAAGGCTTATGTAACGAAATATGAGTTTGCTGTTACGGCAAATGCGGAAACGATAATGTCGTCAACCACAATAAAATATCCGTTTTTGGAACAATCAAAAGTGTGGGCGGCATTTGATAAACTTTGCAATCTATGTGGATTGTATATGTATATGGGTGCGGACGGCAAAATCGTCATCGACACGCAACTTCTTTCGTGATTATGGCAATAGTAATTAAAGCAAAAAACATATACGGCGATATTGATAATAACAAAATTGTCAATAACGAGATAAAGACCGTAAACTTTTCGGAGAACAATATTGCGGTCGTTTCCAACACGTCGGTTGGCAATACGGGTTTTAGTGGATATACGAGTGAAGAATGTACTTATTCGCGTGCGCCATTGACGGCGGAACAACTCACGGCACGAAACACAGGGCTTACGCTTAAAGAAAGGGTGGTTTCCAACACAAAATACCTTGGGCAAGGAGATGACTATTATATTGCATATTTTCAAGTGAATGTGCCTATTTCGTCGCCCATTGATTTATCGCAAGCGTTGTCATTTGATTACAATTACACAACGGGCAGAGGTCGTAAAGGCGGCGGCGGAGATACCAAAACGGGAACAATTACGGGCAATGTCGCTCAATATTATGACAACTATGCCGCGTTTAGGAATGTTAGCGTTGAGTTAAAAGACGGTGAACAAGGATATGCGCCGAAATTTGAGTTAGGCGTGCTGTTAGACGGCACAACTTCTAACAACTTGTCCTTGGCGTTTTGGATTGTTTATGACTATAACCATACATATCCTTACTCGTCGGAATATACGGGATTTACATACATTTATGATAGATATTTGGTACAATCAGTTTCGGCAAGCATTGCGGGGCAACAATTTCAAGTGTCAAGTGCGCCCGTTTCAATCGGCACGGGAACTTTCGCACAAAGTTTATCATATAATGAACTTTATCAAACGGAAACTAAAATAACAATCGGGGAAACCACTGAAAAAATCGGCACTTTTCTCGCAAATAAAATTATAAATAAGTGGACAAATGGTAAAGAAACTGCTAAACTATTAGTAGAATATGGCGAATATTATGACACTGACGGCAATTTGGTTAAGAGCGTTGAAAGCAACGACAAGTCAATGATATTCAAAATCGGTGAAGTTGTGCGCCCTTATGTCAACTCGGTTAGTGGCGACACGCCTATGTCGAAAAACATTGACGGGACACCAAAAGACTTTTTGATTATTGGGGTAGAGCCTTTCTATGACGGTGCTTGTTGGCAAAGGCTCACTCTTTTAGAATATTGAGGTATTTATGGCAAATTTTACACCTAAAAAAATAGACACCAGCACAATCAATTCGGGGCAGGAATATGCGGTTGGCGATATGGTTGCACCGAGCGCAATTAACTCACCGATTGAAAGCGGCTTGTACACCGAGATTATTGCGGACGGACTTACGCAAGCCCCCGATATAAGTCAAATCGCAGGGGTTGGCACGCCCACAATCGAGTTCGTGGACGGCGCGACCGTCAATGGCGTGAAAACAAAGAAGTTCGCCTTTAAGAATATGCTTGGTGGGGGCAGTGGAATACAACCTTTGCGAATGAGAGATAGCGAAAACGGCTTATTTTCCGCATTTGATGGCACAAAAGCCTATGACTTGATTTTCGACAAAACCGACTTTGTTGTTGATAGGTCAACGCTTTATAAAGTAAAGGTAAACACCACTAAATTTGTTGACACAAAGTGGACGTGGGCAAATCCAGCAGGCACACCGCCAGATATGTTGAAAATAAAGAAAGGCGAGGTATATGCAATAACGGGGGTTAGGATTATATCAAGCCCATATTCCACAATATATACGCCTATTTTTATGGTCGAGTGGTCGAATAGTAATGTTAAGACAATAGAACTAACATCATCGTCAAGCGTATCGGGCAACACTTTTTTGACAAGAACTTATTACTTATCAATAAGTGAGTATTCAAGCGACACGGGGTTAGTATATTTGAAATGTCGCAATAGTAGCATTACAAAGGGAACTGACGGGACTATATCATTTAGTGAAACAACCGAAAATATCCCGTATTACTATCGAAAGGTTTTCTACGATAAAAACCCCCTATAACATAGGAGAGCATAAATGAACGATATACAAATTGAAACCAAAAACTCACCGTGGTATGAAGATGAAAAGTGGCATTGGTATGTTAAAAACACTGTATCATTAAGATATAAGTTTGATAATTTAGAAGTTGCCACGGGCGACCGCATTGAAGTGCATTTCTATGACCGCAAGGGCGCGGAAGTGCTTTCTTACACTTATAACAACTTGGAGCAACAAACAGACCCCGTTTCTGGCACAAAGTTCGTACAAATCATTATTGATATTGACGAAGTGGATAGCGAGAAACTTACAAGGGGCGATTATGTGTTCTGTATCACCTATTATGGCAAAGGCGAGAACGACGAAGAGAACATTAAAACCATTTGTGCAAATCAAAATGTTGAGGTATTAAGTTGCCACTAATCAATGACGCTAACGATTTCGGCGTAGATGTATATGTTGATGTCGTTGGAAAAGACAATATAAATGTTGAGATAGGCGCGGACGGCTCAAAAAAGGACGTAAATGTCAAAATTGAAGAGCCGCAGGGTGCAAGTGTTACCGCCGATGTTTTAGGGCGTAAAAACGCAAATGTGAGCCTTGCCGCAGACGATACCACCTTATCCGCTTATACGAATTTGAGCGGGGCAGAGCCGCAATATTTCCGCGACCACGTTCTCAATATGAATAACCCGCACCAAACGACGGCGGAGCAAGTGAAAGCCGTGCCGTTGGAGTTGGGCGGTTTTGCACGCATTGACCCAACCGCAAACACCAAAGGTTTTCGGCAGCAAGCGTTTGTCTATGTCAACAAGGGAAATCAAGGTTTCCGAATGTCCTTGCAAGAGATTAAGGACTTAAACACTAAAATAGTTGACGCAAAGAGCCACAAGAGCGTAAACTCGGCGGATTTGAGTGTCGGCGATTATATTTATAGCGAAGATTAAGGAGATATTTTATGGCAGAAAAAAGAAAAGTATGGCGAGTTAAAGACAAAAGCGGCGCACTTGAACAAGTACTTGTTGAAACAAGTGCGGAACAAGTTACTGTTGCTGATGCGGCAGGTAAATTGACTGCTACAAATGTAGAAGCCGCATTACAGGAATTAGCAACTAATATATCAAACGCAGGCAAAGTTGACGATGTAAAGGATGTTAATGGAAATTCAATTGTTACAAATAAAGTTGCAACCCTTTCTAAAACGGCGGTAGGTTTAGGAAATGTAACAAACGACGCGCAGGTAAAACGTTCAGAAATGGGCGCAGCAAGTGGTGTTGCAACCCTTGATACATCTGGAAAGGTACCATCGTCGCAACTTCCGTCTTATGTTGACGACGTTCTCGAATATGCGAATAAAGCAGGCTTCCCCGCAACAGGTGAAAGTGGAAAGATTTATGTTGCACAAGACACTAACTTAACTTATCGTTGGAGTGGAACGGCGTACGTTGAAATAAGTCCGTCGCTGGCACTTGGTGAAACCTCGTCAACGGCATACGCGGGAGACAAAGGAAAGAGAAATGCAGACCAGATTGCTAGGATTATAAGTGGTACTGTGAAAGCAGGCTGGGCAAATAAGGCAGATAATGCAACAAACGCAGATAATGCAACAAATGCTGATGTGGCGGAGAAAGTTAAGCAACCATTGAAAATTTATTACAAGACGCACCCGCAGGTCAGTTATTCCACAGATGATTATGATGGTTCGACAGCGTTCGACCTTGCTTTTGACCAACAATTTTTTCAGGGATATTCTTTGGAAGAAGAAGGACATAAATTCTCTCGTGCTATTGGGTTGAAACCCGTGGTAACGGATGGCTCATATTCCGCAGTAAAGGTTGACCGTTATGGGCGAGTAACGGCAGGTGGCAAGTCGATTGAGTTTGGTACTTCGGGGCAGACCGCACCGAGTGATGACCTTATGGTTGGCGGACTTTTCTTTCAATTACAATAAACAAATAGGGGGTATGCAGTATGGCAACCTATAAACCTATAAGGAAAACGGCGAACGGCACGGAAGAAATCAAAATTCCGTATTCCGTTCTTGCCAGCCCGCCGAAAATTCCAACGGCAACATCGGACTTAACGAACGACAGCGGGTTCATAACATCGGACGGCACAGTGAAAAGTGTAGTCGATTATGGCGACACAAATAAAAACATAAAAATCGGTTATTCTGGCGCGGGTATTACTGGCGACAGCATAAAATATATCGCTGGTTATACTACTGGCGACGGCACTACTGGCAATGTTGCGAGAATAAAGGACATTTCCAAAGACGCACTGAAATCGTGGTTGGGATATGCAACAGTTGCAACAAGTGGAAGTTATAACGATTTGTCTAATAAACCGACAATTCCGACCGTAAACAACGGAACACTTACTATACAAAAGAACGGAACGACTGTTCAGACTTTCACCGCTAACCAAAGCGGAAATGCAACGGCAAACATAACCGTCCCGACAAAAGTAAGCGAGTTGACCAACGATAGCGGTTTCACAACGAACACGGGTACGATTACTGGTATTAAGATGAACGGTGTGAGTAAAGGCACGAGTGGGGTTGTTGACCTTGGAACTGTTATAACTGCTGACGGCGGAACTATAAACAAGAGTAAGACTGTTAAAATGGACGCTTCTGCTAATTCTAATGGGGCGAACTTAAAATGGGGAACAGTTAATAGCAAAAATCCCTACATCGGTTATGCTTCCGACCAAACAGATGGAACATTTGTTATAGGAAGTTTGCTTGGTACTAACTATGCTTCTGGTCTTGCAATTGGTGGAGGTTCTGGTAATTTATTGTGGAAAGGAGCAAAGGTCGCTACAACAAGCGATATACCCAATATAAGCGGCAAACTTGATAAATCCGCTTTCTCTCTTTCGGGTACAACATTAACGATAACTATATAAGATTATGACACTTTATTTTAACAATGTAATGCCCACGGCAATAAAATACAACGGCACTGATTTGACGGTGTTAAAATACGGCACAACAGCGGTATGGGGCAAACCTTTTTCGCTTACTGTACAACAAAGTTTTGGTTCGGAATATCGCATACATCGCGACACTTCTCCAAACCAACACGCAAGTATAAGTACAATATCGGATGGCTCAACTGTCTATTATGGCGACGTTCTTACAATTACGGCAATTCCCGCAAGCGGGTATAAACTTGTTAGTTTTACTATCAATGGCACTGAATACGCAAATGGTGAAACAAGTGCAGTTTCGCAAACGATTACAGTTACAAGTGCGGTTTCTGTTGTAATTAACACTGAAAGTGCTACTTCGTGGAAAACTGTTTGGACAGGAAATGAACTGGTTGCAAGTATTTCATATACAGGTGAAACAACAGGAAGAAAAGAAGTAGTCTTAACTAACGGCACTCTTTCAGGTGTGGATTGGAGCAAGCCAACAAAAATTACAGGGGAAGCGGTTGCAACGGCGGGAGTTCCGAGTAACACGAAAGAAATAACCGAATTGGAACTTATCGACGGCAATAGCGAGTATTTGGTAGGTGTTTCTGTGAAAGATACAAGCGGTGGTGTAACGTCAATAAAAGCACAGGCAGAAATGAGAATAACGCGTAATGCAAGCAATTCAAATGCTATTGTTAGTGCGTCGTGTACAAGAAATTATACAAATGCTGGTATTTTCTTTTTAAGATTAACGCTTACCAAAGTTGAACAATACTATTAAGGAGCAGATATGAACATAGATTTCACTAAATTTGCAGAGCAAAATATGCTCACTTATAATGACGATAAGACAAGGGTGTTTGTAAAACCCACGGGCAGGCACAGTTTCACGGCATATCCACTTGAAGATTTATCGGGTGTAGTCGCACTAACGCTTGAAGAGTATCTTGGACTTCGTACTGATTATTATCAATTTAATGAGCAACTCACGGGAATTGAAGAATATGTGGCGGAAGAAGAAAGCACCGACGAAACCGCACTTGACGGCGATACCGAAGAATAAATTAAAAAAATCATTACTTTTTTGGCATAAAGGTGTTGACATAACCACTTTTGTGTGCTATTCTTTATTTAGTGAGTGCGCAGACACCTATGTGTTTGCGCGCTTTTTAATTGAGGGTAAAAATGGATTGGCAAGATAGGGCTGACGAATTTGAAAGCGAAATGAAAGACCAAATGGCTGACGAAAACACTGCTGAAATCGACGAAAACATTTCGGACGATGAAGTTGTCGAAGAAACGGAGAAAGTGCCACAAAACGCAAATCTCGCCGTTCCTGACGTGCCGAAAGAAGTTTCCTCGTTCACCAACATTGCAACTGCTCGTATGCAAGAAGATTTTGTTTCGGGCAAGCGCGATGTAAATGAAACGGGTAAGGAAATCGTCCACGCACTTACTCTTGAAAAGTCCGTTGAAGAAACGCGTGAAAACCGCGACTTTTTGGCGGATATTAAAAAGACAAAGCAAGACGAATTAAAACTTAACTTTGAAAACAAGGTACTTGAAGAAGAACGCAAGAAGTTAGAGGCAAAACAAAACAAAGCGGAAGCCTTTTATAAGAGTTTCCGTCCTATTTTGGAATTTGACTTTTCCAACTTGCGTAAAGTACAAAAGAAGAGAGTTATTAAAGACGGCGAAAAGGCTGACGATATGCGCCGTTTCCGTCGCAAGGACGGCACGGAATATATTTATGAGAGAGAACAACCTAAAACCTATGCGGATAGGTCGTACGGCATACCGCTTATGGTGCTTATGTTGTGTATCTTGACATTGCCCTATTGCCTTGTTACAATAATTCTTTCGATATTTAACGCTGTAAACGAAGTCTTTATGCAAATAGCGAACTTCGGCAAACCCGCACTTGTGATTTGTTCATCGCTTGCAATTATGTCGATTATTGGCGTGATTGTCTATGTGATTTTGTTGCTTGTGCAAAACTCTTTCGGCGTAATAATATTCCCCGACAAAGCGGCTCTTGAACTTTTGAGCCTTTTATAATATTAAAAACGGAGTGTAAACTATGTTAAAAGTAAACTCGGAAAAATTACTTGGTGAAATTGCAAGACTGCAAGGCGAAATTGCGGATAACGACTTACACGCTTTCAACGAAGCAAAGGCTATCGGCGAACAGCGCGGTTGGAGCGATGTGCTTATCAGCGCATTTGCGGATATTCTCTTAAAGGAAGAAGCGGCATTTGATATTTCGGCAAAAAAGAAAACGCTTGATTATCTTATGCTTTTCGTGGAAGAAGTTGCGGACGAACCCGTGGAAGAAGAAGTTGTACCCGCTCCCGCCCCCGTAGAAGAAGTTGCCCCCGAAGTCGTTGAGCAGCCCGTTGTTACGGAAGCACCCGTGCAAGAACCCGCAGAAGCCCCCTATATTCCCGTATTTTAATTATGTCAGACGATGAGGTGCTGAAACAAAAGATTGTCCGAAAGGCTCTTGATAATCGAACATTGCTTATTTTGTCGGTTATTGACTTGCTTTTCGGCATTGTTTCAATGTGCCTAACTTCAATAGATTGGCAAATTTGCTCGCTTATTGCAAGTTTGTTGTCTTTTGTGATGATACTTAAAATACTTGTAGCGTATCGGAGCGACTTGAAATCAAATGTATCGACACTTATCATAAGCATAGCCGATATATTTACAGGTGCTTTATCAGTGGCACTTGCCGTTTATGCACTTAAAGCGATTGTCGTTTTGGTTTCATCACTTAAAGTAACAAAGGTAGCGGTGCAAACAAGCAAGGCGGTTAAACTTATGGAAGCCACTAAACCTATTGCGGTCAAAACTCTTCCAAAAGTTGGGGCTATTTTTATAGCATTTTGTGCGACAAATATAAACAAAAAAAGAGGTAAAACTATGGCAAAGGAAAAAGTTATCAAGGAAAAGAAAGCAATAAAGCAAAGTGCTTTTGCAATTTACCTTAAAAACAATCCTAAAACGATATGTGGTATTGTTGCTTCGTTTATCGCAAGTGCAATGTCAGGCGCAGGTGCTTCGTGTGGGATTGTGTATGGGAATGTGCAAATCCCTTTGTGGGCAAGTATCATAATCGGTGTACTCGTGTTTGGCTTACTTATGGCAATTCTTTGTTTGGGTTGTGTGAGTGCGGGTTGGGAAAGCCCCATTATGGTGGCTCTTCGTAAAACCGCAAAGGCTCTCGGTTTCAGCAAGTCCGTTGACCTTGTAGAGCAGGCGTATGCGGAAGCGGAAGCACAAAAGGCAAACGAAGAAGCACAAGCAATCGCAAAAGCGAAAGCCGACCACGATATGTATGAAGCGGAATATCGCAGAGAAGTTGCGGACGGCAACTGCCTTGTATCGCTTGATGAATTTATCGAACAAAAGAAAGCAGAAGCCGAACAAAGACAGCAAGAACAGGCAAAACTCGAACTTCTTAACGAGTTCCGTGCGGCTGTTGCAAACGGTGCATTTGTCGGCAGTTTTGACGATTTTTGCGCTAAAAGATAACAAAACACAAAGAGTATGAAAATGAAACTCTATAAGATTATGAGTGGATTATTCATACTCTTAATTTTATGCTTATTGATTGCATATTACGAATTGTAGGGGGATAGGAAATTAACAATAACGTTATCCGTGCGATGATATACATTGATGGGATAAGCACTTTGCCTATCCCTTTTATCTTTATTCTTGTGCTAACTCGTCCAACTTGTCAAAAAATTCGTCGATTATATAGTCTTTGATTTTTTCACATAAATCCTTTTTCGCTTGCCGTATCGCCTTTTCCCGTTCGGTTTCCATTACTTCGCATACCGCAAACATAGTATTGTCGGGCAGTTCGGCTTTGGTGTAGTGCATTTCAAGTCCACAAATCATCGGCGGATATACTGCATTGCCTATCATTTTTTCGGGGACACGAACAAAGTTTTCGTTGATAATGATTGCGTTCGCCCTAATGTGTTGTTGATGAGCCAATTCTTTCGCTTCGTATATTCTGTCGATAAGTTCATTGATTGTCATAGTTTTTTCTTCCATTTTTTACTCCTAAAAATTCCATTCGGGTTTATCCTTAAACTCTATATTATATCTGTCTTTAAGATATTTTACTGTCGGCATAAAAAATACTCTCGGAACATTTATGTTTGGAATATTTGCTTTTGCCCATTCAAGAATGTCGTCAGGTAACGGCATAGACAGCATACAATATGTTATAATGTGATTTAACATATCAGCAGTTGGCTTATCGTTGGCAAACTCTTTATTACAGTTCACATCAATTTTGCTCGGAAGCCAAGATTGTGCGAACGACAATTTATCTTGCAATTTCTTGATTTTATGCGCCGACAAGCGGGAAATCATAGAAAGTCCTAAATCTTCAAAGTCGTTTTCAACAAACCACATTTCTATAATTTCTGCTTCCTTAACGGGGTCAGTTGTGTTTCCATATTGTATCAATAATTCTTTAAGCGTCATTTTTTACTCCTTATGTCAGCCGAGAAAGGGCGGTTTCCCGACAAGGGTGTTATTTTATTACGTTGTTGTTTTTTTATTTACGCCGTCGCCGCCCCGACAGTGCATTGCTATAAGTCGATATTCACTCTTTATAAACCGTGTATTTCACGCTTTTCTTGTTTTGCGTGTCAAATACGATTATTCGCTCATTCGTTGATTTTGTGAAACTCCACACACAATCTTTGCTTCCCGACGAAACACATCGTCTAACACATTCAAGTGCCGTTGCTTCGTCAGTGTCGATTATATGTATTATGATTTTCTTTTCGTTCATCTCCAATTCTCCCCCTTGACTTCAATCTGCTCGCACATTTCCCTTATTCGGTCGATTGTCGCACGGTCATAGTGTTTCGCTAACAAGTCCATAAGCGTGTAGTTCGATGAGAATATCATCGGTCGCATTGCGTTGTAACGGTCGTTGATAAGATTGAACACTTTTTGTTGCAACCACCCGTCCGAGCCGTTCTTCCATACCAACTCTTTGCCGAAATCGTCAATGAACAGGAAGTCGCAATTTCGCACTTGATTGAGTTCAGTTGTGTCGTTCGTCAATATAAGGTCGGCAATTCGGCTTATATTCGTAAACTTGACCTTAAAGCCTTGCTCCAACAGTTCATTCGCCATACACGCCGTTAAGTGCGTTTTGCCTACTCCGACAGCCCCGCTGATATAAACGCCTTTACCGTCATAGCAGTTCTTTTGTGCGTTCAGGCAATAATCGACACACTTGTCATACGCCTTTTTCAGTTCAGGGTTGTCCGTTCTTGTATTCAAAAACGACACCGTCGAATATCTTTCGTCCATAAGTGAGATTTCCTTTAACTGTGCAATCTTTTGTTTTCTCGCCCATTCTTTCTCGGCGTTCTCCAACTTCCGATGCGCCATATCCCGACATTGACAAGCGATATGTATCAGCGTTCCGTCGTCGTTCACAAAGTCAGGAAACACTCGCGGCGTGTTGCAGTTCGTGCAATAAATCACACCGTCCCGCAAAACTTCGTCGTCTGCAAGTTCATAGTCACTTAATGCCTTAAAATACAATTCTTTACTTCTTTTCATAATTTCTCCTTAACAGCATTTCAATGCTTTTTCGTAACTTATATTTAGTTGTTTCGCAAATTCCTCAACTTGCGCCCTTGTGTATTTGCCTTTAATCAGTTCTTCTTGCGGCTCGCTTTGTTCATAATTGTTCGCCCAGCACTCTCCATTAAAATAAGTCGCTCCGAGTTTTATATAACATTTATCGGTGTTACGAGCCTTTATATGATTGCTGTAAGTTTCAACGCCCTTTTTGATTTCGTCAAAACTTGCTTTCTTTCTCGCAGTCTTGTATGCCGAAAAAGCCTTTTTCTTATCTTCCTTTCGGGGATAGAGTTTCCATACTTCTTCAAATTCCTGCTCGATTTGAACATTTATATTTAGTTTTTTATTAGTGATATTTATATCACTTTCAGTATTTAATGGTTTAGTATTTAATTGTTGCGGGTTTTCCGTTATCGGTTTTACCGTCGACGGGTTTTCCGTAAACGGTTTTTCCGTGTACGGTTGTTCATAAACATCATAATCATATCCCGCAAATTTCCCGTCTTGCCCTTTCGCTTGCGAGCGCACCAAATAGCCAAATTGTTCAAGTTCCGTAATTGCGCTTATAACGCTATCTTTCCCGTCTTTTGACAGTTTTACAAGCCCATCAACGGAATAGTCCCACTCTTCGGGGAGCGACAACATAAGCGACAATAACCCTTTCGCTTTAAGGCTCATATCTTTTTCCCGAAAATGATAATTGCTCATCACGGTATAATTGTTTGTTTTTTGTATTCTTATAACCGACATATATGTTCTCCTTTCGTTATTTGTTTTATAATATCTTTGTATATTATTGAAATTGTTTTTTTAACACAATCTTCGGGAGAATTATATATTTGAGAGCCTGTAAATCTAATTATTTTATACCCCAACTCCATAATAGATTGTTCTCGTTCATAGTCATTCGCCATTTGTTGTTTGTTTGAATGATATTCAAAACCGTCCAATTCAATAACATATTTTAAGTCGCTGATTTCGGGATATAGAAAATGCCCGTCCTTATCTTTTTTTGAAAAATCAATCACAAAATCGGCAATATATGTTTTATTGTTATATTTTATAGGCGTTTGCTCTTGTAATTCTTCCTTAAACAAATTGCCTAACGAAATTCCAAATATTTCATCTTCTGTCGTTTCCATATCCGTCAATGTTGCGAAATATGATATTTTATAAATTTGTTCAATCGGCGATAAGTTCGGGCAAACAATACCATATATATAAATGTTAGCGTCATCACAAGTTCTGACATAATATTTTAATAAGCATTCTTTTGCTTTATCACACAATAAATCGGCTTCTTCGTCCAAATAGTCAACTTTGTTTGCATAAAACTTTATCATAGTCAATCTCCTTTTAGCAATAAAAAACCGTCCTAACATTCCTTTATGTGGCTAACAGGTAGTTAAGACGGTTTTCACACCGATATTCAGTTTGCGATACACGATGTAGCCACTCACCGAATACCGATTACAAGTCTATTATATGCTTGCTTTATGCGCTTGTCAAGCGGTTTTGCGAAAAAGTTAAGAAAAATTAAACTTCCCAGCGATGACCGCAATTTTGGCAAATAGCATATTGTTTTGTTTTACTACCTTTCTTTATAAGTAAAGGAAATAGAAGTGCAACACCGCAAGTAAAGAAACCGAGAATAAGCCAAAGGCAAACACCGAGAACGCCACGCTTTTTCTGTTCGGCAACAACTTGAACTTTTACATCATCACTTTTGCAATTCGGGCAAATCATAACAAATCTCCTAATTTGGTTTTATTTATAAGGAAATACTACCATAGACCACCTATAAAGCCAAGAAAAAAAGTATAAAAAACATTGTCAAAGTAGTCGAAAGTGGTTGACAAGCGGATAAATAAATGGTATAATGATAAATAGTTGGAGGTTAGAAATGGAAAACTCGAAAGAAAAACAAGAAACGAAAAGAAGTATCAAAATCAGCGAAAGCGCTCATACGAAAATGAGTGATATTAAGGGGTACTATGGAATATCCTTTACAAAACAAGTGGACATTGCCATTAAGGACTATTACGAAAAAATGAAAAAAGGACAACTGCAATGAAACGGTTTTATGCTTTTGAGAAAGACAAGCCGCAGAGTTGTAAAGAATGTAATTGTCATAAGTATGTACACGAATTAAAGCCTTGCGACATATGCTGTTCGGTAGTAACGAAATATGCGTGCCTTTTGGACGGTCATTATGATTTTGTGAGTTTTGAAAACACTTATGAAAAGTGTCCGATAAAATCACTTGACAAGGTAATTAAAAAACTTATAAAGGAGAATAAAAATGTTACTTGATTGGTTGTTTGGCAGCAAAGATAGTGAAGTCGATAGAGCGGACGACGAAGTTTCAATTTTTGAAGATGACGATGACGACTAACTTTGACGAAGAAACCCACAAATATACAATAGACGGCATAGAATATCCGAGTGTAACCGAAATTTGCGAGCCGATTTCTTTCAAGCGATTAGACGCTTTATCCAAAAGTTTGCTTGATAGGGCAAAGCAACGCGGAACGGAAGTCCACGAACTTTGCGAAACTTATGCGCTTACAGGTGAAGTTGATGACGAAATGAAAGAAAGCCCATATTTGCCCTATATCGCAAGTTTTGTCGAATGGTATAAAACTTATCGACCAAAAGTGATTTACACGGAAAAGGCACTGTTTTCGGCGAAATTAGGGTATTGCGGGAAATGCGACCTTGTTTGCGAAATCGACGGAAAGATTTTTTTGATTGATTACAAGGCGACAAGTGTGATTGACAAGAAATCGTTGTCGGTGCAGTTGGTCGGGTACAAGAACTTACTTGCCGAGTACGGCATAAACACCGAGTGCGAATATGTATTGCACTTAAAAAAAGACGGGTATGTTTTCAAGCCGATAAAACTCGATTATGAGTGGTTTGATATTTTACTTAAACACAATAAAAAATTAAAGGAGAAATATAATGGAAAATAACATTATTGTTTATGAAGCACCAAAGGCGGAACTTTCTACCAAAAGAAACAACTATGAATTGAGGATAGGAGATTTTTCGACAACGCTTAAAAGGGGTGTTGATTTTGGTAAAGTGCCGAAAGCGAAAACACCGTCATTGTGGAAAAGCGGAGCGGAAAAAGTCCTTATGGGATATAACCTTGCTTATGACACCGAAATCACCGATAGTTATAAAGACTATAATAAAGGGTTTTTCTATTATGAGATTAAGGCAACCGCATACTATGACGGCAAGGTTGTAAGAACGGGTGTCGGGTGCGCTAACACAAATGAGCGTTCTTTCGGTGTAGCGGGAGCATTTGATAGTGCCAACAGTGCTTTGAAGAAAGCAAAAAAACGGGCTGTGGTTGATTTGGCACTCACAATCGCGGGACTTTCTGACGCATTTACGCAAGACATTGAAGATGAAAACAACGAAGAAAGGGCAAAGGAAATTTTGTCCGACAATGACCCGATAACCCCGAAACAAATCAAGAGAATTTTTGCGATTGCGGCGAACAATGAGATTACGGCGGAAAAAGCAAAGCAACTTCTTGTGAGCAAGGGCTATGCGTCCACAAAAGACATCAAGCAAAAAGACTATGATGAAGTGGTCGAATATTTTGAAAAATACAATGAAAACAAATAAGGAGAAACATATATGATTTATCTTGTAGAGAAAGGCGAAAACAAAAGTAAGTATGAAATCCGTAAAGCAAAGTACATTGAGAGTTGCAAGTGCAATAAACTCAATATACAGTACAAAGACAAAGTAACAAACGCTTATGAAGAAGCGACAATCACGATTTGGGGCGAGCAGTTGGCGATTACCCCGCATAATTGGGAAAAGAAAACCAAAGGCGACGAAATTCAAATCAACAAGGTGTCGGCAATCGGGCTTAACCCCGAATACAAAGGCAAGAGAACTCTTAACATTACAGTTCCGTCCGACGGCTTCTCGCTTATAAGAGCGAATTGGGGCAACGACGGCGACACCGAAACAACCACGACCGCACCGCAATCTTTTAGCGGAATGGACGACTTTTTACCTTTTTAAGTGAATAATGGATAAGTTTGTTATTATATCGGACACAAGACAGCAAGAGGGCAAGCACGAAGCAAAACTTGCATATTTTAAGGCACAAGGTTATAAAGTAGTAAGGACGAAACTTTTTGTCGGCGACTATGCCCGACTTGATAATCAAACGATAGCCATTGACACGAAGAAAGATTTTCTGGAACTCTGCGGAAACGTCTGCGGAAACCAACACGAAAGGTTTAGGGACGAGTGCAAGCGGGCAAAAGAGTGCGGAATACAACTAATTGTTCTTATAGAAGAAATACCGCCGCACGGAAATTTGGCTGAATGGCACTCTCCCCGAACGAAAGTCAAAGGGGAAACCCTTGCAAAGTGTTTGCGAACAATGCAAGAGCGATACGGTGTTAAGTTTGGATTTTGCGACAAGGCAAGCACGGGAAAAATCATTATAAACATACTTAAAGGAGTAGATAAATGAAAGTACGACAAGTGGCGGAACTCGTTAAAGAGATTTTGGAACAGAAACCGAGAGCAAGGGATTGCGATTTTGTCCTATATGGGTTTGTCCTGAACAAGTACGGGTATTCAATCAATATCCCGTTCTGTGAACTTGCGGAAAGAGTAAAGGCGAAAGAAATTCCGTCAATGGAAACAGTAGGGCGCACAAGGCGCAAATGTATGGAACTTTACCCGTCATTGCGTGGTAAGTCTTATGAGCCGAGAGAAGAAAGGCAACTTGAATTTGTCGATTTTGCAAAGGACGGAAGTATATGAAACCCGAAGATTTTATTAAAGAACAGGAAAAGCAAACAAAAGCGGCGTTAGATTTAGGCACATTATTTACACTTTTTGCGATTGTTGGGCTTGTACTTGACATTGTGCTTGCCACAATACACGCCACAACTGGTGTGGAAATCGCAAGTTATGTAATCATAGGAATAATATTGGCACTTGTAGTTTTTTCGTCATTAGCGGCGGTAAGGTCAGCAAAAGCCGATATGAGAACACTTAAAGCACTTAAAAAGGCGGTTGAAGAATATGACAAGCAAGCAGAATGAGAAATTGCAAGACCTTGTATGTGCAATGATATATAAATGGTTTGGGCTAAACATAGCCGACCTTGCCAAAATAGCAAAACCCTCAAAGTTTGCTTGCATTACTCCCGACGAAATACAAAGGCTTTGCCGAGAAATAGGAGAAGAAGATGATTAGTTTATTCAATGAAGATATAATGGCGTTGCGGATTTATACAAGAGTGGTAAAACCCACCGAGAACGAGTTTATCACCTATCCCGACACAATCTGGAAGAAGATACTTGTATTATATGAAGAAAAGACACCGAACTTTAAGGACACCGTTTTTTCTATCATAGAGTATGAGTTTGAAAACGATAACCATACCGTTTATGAGAATAGGACAAAACTTGAAAACCTAACCGATTATAGGGAAAAGTGTAACAACGCTCTTGACGACGGATTTAGGGAAATTGAAGTTCGCGCCTTGCAAGACGAACTCGCCGAATTGTATTACGGCAAAGAGCCAAAGGAATAATATATGTTATGTTAGATATTATACAAGATATTGACGAAAATGGCGAACCCGTCCAAATGGACGAAATCGACTATAAGATAGATAAAATCAAAAAAGGCACAAGCGAAATGTTTTCAAAACTTATCGCTGAAAAAACTGCAAACGAAGCCCGCTCTAAACCGCTTACGGCAAAATATGGTTATCGCCTTGCAACAAAAATTACGGCGGTTATCCACCAACTCGGACTTAAAGACACCGACCATATTATTAGTCTAAATAATGACGATATAAGGGGCTATTTCAATGCTTATTCCGACCTTATCGCATTTTACAACGAATACTTTGACTTCCCTGCCAACAAGCAAGATTTTTGCGCCCTAATCGGCATAACAGTAAAAGTTTACAATTCGTGGGCGGAAGATGACGATGACGAGCGACGGCTTTTGGTGCAATCAATCGACGACTATTTTAACTCACTCGGCTTTCACGCTGGCGAAGTCGGAAACGTCAACGACAAGGCAACAATGGCGCGAATGAAAATCAAGGACGCGGGGCAAGGGCTTGTGGAAAACAACTTTTCGGCAACAATCTCGGTTGAAAACAAACTTAACCAAAGCCCGCTTGAACTCCAAAAGCAACTTGAAAGGCTACTCGGCGCAAGTATGACGGCGGAACAAAAAAAATTAAAATAATAAAATAAAAATACTTGACAACCGCATTTGGATATGATAATATTAAACCATACCAAAGGCGGTTTTTACATAAAGGAGTAAGAAAAATGAACTTTGCTTATATGAGAGTTAGTACAAAAGATAAACAAGAATTTATCCGTCAAGAGTTCGTGCTTAAAGACTATAAGATAGATAAAGTGTTTGAAGAAAAGATAAGCGGGACTAAAAAGGCTTGCGGTCGTCAAGAGTTCGAGAAAATGCTTAAAGAACTTAAAGCAGGCGACACGGTTTACTTTGAGAGTATGAGTAGAATGGCAAGGTCGGTGCAAGACCTTATCGAAACCACTGACTTGCTTGCTCACAAAATGAAAGTAAAGGTAGTATTTATTAAAGAAAATCTTTCTGTCGGTGGAAATGGGCTTGACGCAATGGGCGCACTGCTCTTTAATGTAATGTCGGCATTTGCACAATTTGAACGCGACATTATAGCGGATAGGACAAAACAAGCATTGCAAGCCCGAAAAGCGGCGGGAGTGGCACTTGGGCGCAAGAAAAGCGACAACTATGATGAGCAAGTCGCCGAGATTGAAAAGTGCCTTAAAAACGGATATACGGCGCGAGAGATATGGGAAAACCGAGAAGAACTCGGAATAACCTATGGTCGCTCTCGTGTCTATGAATTAGTAAAAAACATTGGAGGTACTAGATGAAAACAACAAGTGAACTTATGGCAACGATTGCCGAGTGCCACGCAAAAGTTTCGCCTATGATAGCGGACGAGCAATGGGTGGACAGCGACGGCAACATTTATCAAATTGACAGGTCGCCCATAAATTGGGCAGCGGTCGTTAAGGCAAACAAATTGAAGAAGAAAAGGAGAAAAAGAAAATGATAAGAAGTACAATGTTGACAGACGCGTTCGGTGAGTATAATAGCGACTGCGAAAAGGTGGAACGCCTTGAAGCACTTGACGAGGCGATTGCCGAGATAGAAGAGTTAGGCTTTGAAACCTACGCAGGGCGCACACTTGCAAAACTCAAAGAAATGCGAGAGTATTGCAAGGAAGAGATTAAGGAAGAAGCAGAATTTGAGGGTGTTTGCCCTTATTGCGGAGCGGACTTGGAATATGACGATAGAAGCGGAGAATACGAGTGCCACGAGTGCGGATATGGCGGCGGATATGTGCCAAACGAAGATAGGCTTGAAGAGATTTAAGGCAATGACGAAAGCGAAATTTTTGTACAAAACAATAAATAAAGACGGCGATGTTGAATGGTGGTATGAGTACCGCGGGCGCAAATACTCAATCGTGCCTTTCAAAACAGAAGAAACGTTATATCAACTCCACAAGAATGAACAACTCAACATAGATAGACAGGTTGAATTAGATGAAAAGGCAAAGCAATCAACCTTTAAGGGCGAGCCTGCTGAAAAAGGGCTTGAACTCTTTTGGAAATATTTGGAGGAATAAAAATGACAAGACAAGAACAAATAGAAGAAATTGCGAAAATCGTTGACGAAATGTACAATGTATACACAACGACAGCGGACGATATTGCAGAGGGGATATACAACGCAGGTTATCGAAAGATTGACGAGTTTGAAAAGTGCAGAAAATGCCCAGCGTGGTCGGGTACAGATTGTACGAGAAACCCATACACAGAGGGTTGTTTAGATGATAAAGTAAACCTTAAAAACGAAATTAAACGGCTTGAAAAAGAAAACAAGCAACTTAAAACGGAGTGCGCCTTGTTGGACGATGAATTACGCATTGCAAGGCAGGACACAATCGACGTGTTGAACAAGGTAAAAGAAAAGTTGAATAACACGCCGAATGGCTGGGCATATACGACATATATTGACGAACTTATAAAGGAGTATGAAGAATGAAGCACACAAAAGGCGATTTACAACAAATGCAGTCTTTGCCGCTTTCGGCTAAAATCTTAATGACAAAACGCCGTATTCGTGAGTGGTATGATTATTGGGACGGTCAAGTATATGTTTCGTTTTCGGGTGGCAAGGATAGCACGGTATTATTACATATCGCCCGTGAAGTTTACCCAGACATTGAAGCGGTGTTTGTTAATACGGGACTTGAATATCCCGAAATACAATCGTTCGTAAAGACATTCGATAATGTAACGATATTGCGCCCTAAAATGCGCTTTGACGAGGTAATCAAGAAATACGGTTATCCGATTATCAGTAAAGGTGTATCAAGAAAAATAGATGGCGCAAGGAAAGGGAAAGAATGGGCGAAAAAATATGTAGACGGAACCGCAAAGAAAAAAGACGGTAAAAAATCTTTTTATACCGTTGAAAAATATAGTCCATTAGTAAACGCTGACTTTTTAGTATCAAATCAATGTTGTGATATTATGAAAAAAACTCCTGCAAAATATTATACAAAACAAAGCGGTAAAAAACCTATCACGGCGCAAATGGCAGATGAAAGCAAACAAAGGTTTGCACAATGGTTGCAAAAGGGTTGCAATGCTTTTGAAACAAAAAATCCTATGAGCAATCCTATGTCTTTTTGGACTGAACAAGATGTATTGCAATATATCAAAGAGAACAACATTCCGATTGCTTCCGTTTACGGCGATGTCGTATATAAAGATGACAGCGACCAAATGCGCATTGAAGATTACGGCATTGAGGGTTGCGGAACGGAAAAACTTTGCACAACGGGTTGCGATAGAACGGGTTGCATATTTTGTGCTTTCGGGGCGCACCTTGAAAAAGGCGAAAGCAGATTTGAAAGATTAAAGCGTACTCACCCGCGCCAGTATGAGTATTGTATCGGGGGCGGAGAGTATGTAGACGGCGTTTGGCAACCGTCAAAAGAGGGTTTAGGAATGGGACACGTTTTCGACGAACTCAACAAGATTTACGGCGACGGATTTATAAAGTATTAAAGGAGTATGAATGATGAAGAGTGTTTTAATTGCAATTCGCCCGCAATGGGTTGAGAAGATAGCAAGTGGGGAAAAGACAATTGAAGTGCGAAAGACCGCACCGAAAGAAGTGCCGTTTAAGTGCTATATTTACGAAAGCAGAAATGGTGGGCATAGATGTAAACATTGCAATGAAAAAGATAGTTGTTATTCGTATGCGCCAAAAAATGTAGGTTGCTATAACGGTATGGGTAAAGTAATCGGCGAGTTCATCTGCGATAAGGTCTATCCGATAAAAAATCGAGGTAGCAGATTTTCTGTTGCAGATGAAGAGCAAAGCGTAACAAACGAGATTGCCCGCCAAAGTTGTCTTTATTATGACGATATGGTTAGTTATTTTGGCAACAAAGACGGTTTCGGTTGGCATATCAGCGACTTGAAGATTTATGACAAGCCAAAAGAGTTGAGCAAGTTTTATACGAAGAAAAAGTGCAATTCGTGTAAGAAATCGGGGTATGAAAGCACCGCTTGTATGTATGACGAAGATTGCAAAGTGCCTATGTCGATAACTCGTCCCCCACAAAGTTGGATGTACGTTGAAGATTTAGGAGAAGAAAAATGAGTAAATTTGGAGTAGTCGAAAAACAATTTGAATATAAAGGTCACGATTGCATATGTGTATTTAGTTGTCTTGGATATAGGTGCGGTTATGTATCGGTAGATAATTACAATGATTGTTACGAGTATGACATCGATTGTCATTGTGGTTTGAGTTTTGGAGCATCCAGACTTCCCAAGGACTACAACCCAAAGAAAACATATTACATCGGTTTTGACTGCGGTCATATTTGCGACGGAAACGATTACAACTTGGCTTTGAAATATGGTCTTATAGACGAAAAACGATTTAACGAACTTTTGGAAATGCAAATTCATTTGCCAACTTTTCTGGAACCTGTTAGAAGTCTTGAATATGTAGAAGAGCAATGCAAAAAGATTGTTGACCAGTTGGAGGTGGGGAAATGACGGCAAAACAAATAATGGATTTTGTTGAGGAAAATGCTCACTCAAAAGATATGTTCGGGGATTTGGAGAGAGATTTAACAAATCAAAAATACGATATTCTCGTCAAACTTGAAAAGTCACTCAACGACAAAAAATTAAAAAAGCAATATTACGATGTATGCGAAAAAATAAGAATGATATATCTTATGCGCGTTCAAAGGCTTGAATTGTTTGAGCAATCAAATCTAAACTTGGGGAGATTGAGAAATGATTAACAAAGATACATATAAGAGATTGACGGAAAGGCGTGGTGGTTTAGTTATCGACAAATGTGGTAATTGTCCGAATGTAAACAATCCGCAAGGGTGTACGGTTAAAAAATGCTATGAAATTATGAAAAACCGTCTTGCCGAACTTGAAGATAAAATTGAGAACGGAACGCTCGTATTTATTGACGAACCATTTTGGTCGGAATATCACGATTGTTGGGCAGTGTTTCAAAGAACAGAAGATATAGTACAAACTTGTTATATGACTGTAAATCAAGCGAAAGACTACAAAAGCCGAAAAGATGTTGGAGGAGATAAAGAATGAGAGAAATTTTATTCCGAGGCAAACGAGTAGATAACGACGAATGGGTATATGGTTTTCTTACTTGTATGAACTATATTGACGTGTTTACGCAAAAAGTTTGCTATGACGGTGAAGAAGAATTAAAGTATTGTACAGTAGAGCATTGTCAAGTAGACGCACACACAGTTGGACAGTACACAGGCTTAACCGACAAGAACGGCAACAAGATTTTCGAGGGGGATATTGTAGAAAGCCCGAACGGAACACAAGGATTTATAGAGTGGCAAAATGCAGAATGTGCGTTTTTAGTCAATATCGGCGACGATTGGCAAACAATGGACGATTGCCCTTATGAAGTAGTCGGCAATATATACGACAAGGGAGAAGAAGAATGAAACAAATCAGAGCGTTAAGAGCGAACGGCATCGTAATGTTGGTATCGTCAGTGATAACAGCCGTATGTGTCGGGGTGTGTTGGAAGCACTTTCCGATTGCGGTGCAGGCGATATACATTTGCATATCGTTGATGTTTGCAGTGTTCGGCGGAGTAATGGTAGGACGGAGTATTTGGTTGACAAAACAAGTAAAGGAGAATAGAAAATGACAGCAACAGAAATTTGTATAGTTGTTTTTGGTGGAATAGGAACATTGTTGATTGCAATTCCCGCAGTATATATGGGAGTTGATTATTTCCAAGAAAGGAGCAAGAGAAAAAGACCGCTTTTTACACGTATTTTGTACGAAATGGAAAAGATGCACAAGCAGAAACACGAAGTCAATTTCATACTTTTAAGCGACGACGTTCGATATGTTGATTTTGACCGAGTTATGGGCATCCCCGTTGAACGCGCAACATTGCCGAAAGGTGTTCAATTTGTTGTAGCAGAAAGAAAAGTTAAGGAGAATGAAAAATGAAATTTCCGACATTTGAAGAAATTGATAAAGGTTATTGCGTTTATACCGACTATGTATATCTCGGCAAGGACGATTGTGGCGAGCCTAAATATGGCGAGAAAAAAGACCTTGAAGTTATAATTGCACATAATAATTATAAGGAAATTCTAAACGGCGTTTATATTACTCGTAATAGGAAACACGAAAACACGGGTTTCAAATTCACTATCGCAGGCAATAAATATGGTTATCACTATAATTATTCTGAAAAAGGTTGGGCTGATTGTATAGCCAAAATCAAATCCATTTTATCGTTTTATCGTAGGTGCATTGACACCATTTTGGAAGAAGAATGAAAACACGAGAAATCACGGAAGAAATTAAAAAGCAAGTAGTCGAGTGCTATAACCGTCATTATTCGACAGAAAAAACACTTAACATAATTCCTATAAGCATATACCAGTATTATGGGATATTACACGAGGCAAGGGAAAAGGGCGAGTATGTGATACCGCCCCACTCCCCAAAACCAAAGTCGCCTAAACCGCAGAAAGTGCAGAAACAGCACGAGTACGATGTGCGCCGATATAATAACCCTAAAACCGCAGAAAACATAGAAAATACCATTGCAATGCGGGCGGACGGAGTAACGCTCCGAGAAGTCGCAGAAAGGCTTGGCGTGTCGCTTGGAATGGCAAAATACTATTGGAGTATAGCAATATATAGGGGCGAGAAAAAGACGGGCAGACCGAACAAGTTTGAGCCGAGCGGCGTTGAGATTGCCAGAATGAGGCAACTATATGTGGGCGGAGCGTCGGTCGCGCAAATAGCCGCAGAAATGGGCGTATGCGGGACGACGATATACAAGTACTTGAAAGATAATAAATGGCACAGGGCGGCGGTCAGGGATATTCACCGCGAGCGCGTGATATACTTATACCGTTGCGGGTTCTCTTATAGTGAGATTGCGCGGGCAATCGGGCATAGTATAAACTATGTAAGCACTTTGTTAGACGGTGAAAAGGAAAGGCGCAAGCCGTGGACAGACGACGACGAAAGGGCTTTGCTTGCAGCCGTCAAGGACGGGAAAACGCCCGCCGAGATAGCACCTGAAATGGGACGGAGCGCAAACACAATATCGCAATACATTTACTTATTGCGGAAATGCGGCAAGATACCGCCGAGCCAAAGGGCAATAAACCGCCTTAAAAACGGCGAAAACGCGATAGGCGAATAAGTTATCAACCGAGCATAAAAAACCGCCCACGGGGCAACCACGGGGCGGAAAAGGGCAAAAAGATACCCACGGCACAAAACCGTGGGCTTTTCTTTACTTTGTTTCTAAACAATTTTTTAATTCAAATACTATTGCAGGGGGACAACTTCCGTCGCCTTTGTCAAAATAACCGTCCTTTAATATGTTATCAAACTTTTTGACCGTTCGGTCTATCCATTTTTGGTAAATGTTTCGTTCGCCGTTCCATTGTAAGACAATCTCGTTTTTGTAATATGCAATAGGGCTAACAAGCGTATTACTTCCACTTAACCAAACAAATGGATATATATTTTTTTTGGCGATTTTGTCAGTGTCCAAATATTGCCTAAAACAATCAAGTTCTTTAATGTCCATTTTCAAAACTCCTTTGATTTTATTATTTTTTAAGCACTTCTTCCAGTGTATAGATGTATCTTTCGCGGGTAAATACTACCGCTCCAAAAAGGCGGGCAACCGCATAAGCGCGTCGCTTGTCGGTATAGTCCTTTTGTTTTCCGTTTATAAAAAGCGTATAGATTGTCATTGTCGTTATTCTCCTAAAATGTATTGTATGTCGGCTGTCGGTAAGTCGCAGATTTGTACGCGTTGCAGGTCAGGCGAGTTCGGGAGCGACACGAGCGCGTCGCCCTTGCCGAGTAGGTCAACAGCCTTTGCGCAGTCAATTATATTTATGCTATGTCTTTGATTATTGACCGACAGGCAGATTTTTGTTTGGCAGCCGTATTTGACGGTCGAGTTGATAACTTGTAACACGGGATTTTGTGTCGCTATGATTGCAAACACATTGCAAGCGCGCCCCAGATTGACGACTTTATTCATAAGCGTGTCCAACATATCGCGCGCTTCCTTTGTGCCTTGTCGTAATTGCGCGTATTCGTCGATAACAAGCACGAAAAGCGGAAAGTCGGAAAGGTCGGCTTTTCTCTTGCCTTTCTCTTGTAGTATCTTATATCGCTTGTCTATTTCGTCGGCGGTTTTGCGGATAAGGCGCAGGGCTTCGTCGAACGTGTAAGCGACGGGTTCAATAAGTTGCGGCAAACGTCCGTCATATATCGAAAACTCCGTTCGTTTCAGGTCAATCATTAAAAAGACGATTTCCGACGGCTTTGCACCGATTGCAAGCGACAAAACAAGGTTATTTACGGCAACGCTTTTACCGCTTCCAGTCGCGCCCGCAACAAGCACCGAAAGGGTGTCCATAATATTAGCCGTAATAGGTTTATTATCCGTATCAATTCCGATTAGCATTTCGCCCGCGCACTTGTTATATGCGTTGCGCCCGAAAGCGAAAAAGTTAGGGAAAGCGCGTTCAGGGTTCGGGATTGTGATTTTAAGCGTATTGCCCACGCCCGTATTCGCGTTGTAAGTGATTTTTTGTCCCGTAGCGATTTCCAGTGCGCCGACAGCCTTTTTAACCGTTGTAGGCGTGTTTCCGCCGTCAAGGTGTGCCGTGTAGGTCGTGCAGGTGTAGCCAAGGACAGCAGGCGCAACCGTGCAAGGCGCGCCGTGTGCCGTCAAAGTCGATTGTATAAGGGTTTCAGGATAGTATTTCATCTTTTCGCGTTCCACTCCTCGGCAAGTCTTTGTGCCTCCGCCCACGTCGGGCAAGGATAAGCGTGCAAAACCTTTCCCGCGCGGCTCGAATTGTTCAAAAAGTATAAAATGTCCGCGTCGCGTGGTATGCGCTCGGCGACAAAATAGCGCGCCGTCGGTGTTTGATGTATGTCTAAAATATCTGATACAATGTAAATGTATTTCATTTTTTCGCCCTCCTTAATAATAAAACGTTCCGTCCTCCAAAAATTCCCAGTCGTTCGCATCGCAAAGGTCGGAAAACTCGTCGTCGGCAATATTATATAAATAATCATAGCCCTGTCGTTCAATAGTTTTGTCCAGATTGTCAAAGTAGTCCAGTAAATCATTAAAAAACTTTTCTATTACGTCCTTTTTAATGTTTTTGATTTTTAATTCCTCGACAAACTCATCAATAAAATCATTGATATATTTTTTATCCAAAAATTTACAAGAATAGCAGTATCTATTATTTTCGCTAAATTGATATTTATCAATGCTTTCGTCGATATAAAAAGCAATCGTTCTTTTTTCCTTTTCGCTTGCGTTCCAAAGCGGCAAAAAATCAATCAACGCAAACGTCCCATATATATTCGCGCCGTCGCCCTGACAATACGCCAACGAAAATTGCAGGTCAAGCCCACTATGCGGGAAAAGCGAGGCAAGTTCCTCCTTTTTCATTTCGTAAAAGTCCTCCGCTCTTATATCTTCGTTCAGATAGTCGGATTTGGCGCGTGCTTTCGCTTCGTCGCTTAACTCGTTATAGTTATATACATTTTTTGTTATTGTTATGGTTTTCATTTTGTAGCCCTCCTATATTCTCGTATAACCGCTTTTAATTAGTCGGTCGGCATAGCGGTCAATATCGCTTTTTGTTGCCGTTATAGTGTCGCTATCGCGCCGAAAAAGATAATATCCCCGCTCCACCGTGTGCGCTTCGTGGTCAATTTCAATTTGTAGCGCGTTGCCGTTTTTGTTCGTTCTCGTGGTCATTCGTTCAATCATTGTTTTTTACTCCTTTATTGTTGCCGAAAAGGGACGCGGGCGCGCCCCGCTCGGCGTGATTTTACATATATTTATTAAAATATAATTTTATCAGATTGTCGAAAGCGTCAACGCCCAGACCGTCGCGTTCTCTTATAATTGCCGTTGCGATTTCTTCCGTGTAGTCGTCGGCGTCGTCCTCGTCGGTGTCAACCGCCCAGCGCGTATATTTCGGGCTTTCGTAATATTCGGGGTTGTTGATTTCGGCAAAACGCTCGAAAGCGGCTTTTTTCTCGTCGTCGGTCAGACCGTCCCACGCGTCATATATCGCGCTTTCAAGTCGTGATATTATGTTATCATAATGAAAAACGGCTTCGGCGGTTTCTTCGGGATAAAACTCTTCGTTGTCCCAGTCGTCGGCGGTCAATTCATCTTCGGGGACGTCGTGGACAATTTCGCCGTCGCGCATAATATTATAATACGCGGGTTTTACTTTTTCCATATATACGCGTACGCCCTCGGCGTCGGTGTAGTCGATTATGTCGTCCCACGCGTCATCGCCATATTGCAGTTGTGCTTCCGTTTCAGCAGCAAAAACATCATAACCCAGTAAGTCGCAATCGTGTTCAAACTCTTTCCAGTTTTCAATTCTCACTTTTTCAAAACTCCTTTATTTGTAGTACCCCAACGGCGGGACGCTCCCACCGTCAGACGCTCGCGGCTTAAACTCTCTTTATCCCCGCCGCGACGGGTTGCGCGGTCAGTCGCGCCATTTCAAACCATCAACCGCGATTTCGTTTAATTCGTGCGCTTTTGCTTTCGCCGCTTCAAACGCCTTGCGGGTTTCGTCGGTCAGTCGTTCGATTTCGTCAAGGTATGTTTCGATATTGTCAATAAATTTATAACAGTTTACGACTTCCGCGACGGCTTCCGCGTGTATGGTATTGTTTTCGTCAACGATTTTCGCGCGGTTTTTCGTCCAGATTTCAACCCCGCGCCCATACGCCCCGCGCTCGTTTATTGATATACTATCTTTTACTTGTGTAAAATAGTTAGTTGGAAAATAAAACGAAAAACCCTTTTCGCGCATTTCGTCGCGGATTTTTTCGGCGGTTTTCTCGCCGTGTTTTTTGCCGTCGTACTTTTTCAGGATTTCCGCAAGCGCGTTTTTCCCCGTTTCGACAAGTATATAATTATAATTATTAGTCAGAACTTTTCCGCGCGCGCTTATGCGTTCGGCGTTTTTCTTTAATTTGTCGATTTCAAGCGACGCAAGCCCCGCCGCGTCGCGGTCGTGCGCCTTGTGAGCGCTTATAAACGCGTTGTCGGCTTTTTCGCGTTCCGCGTTGTCGGCTTTTTCGCGTTCCGCATCGTTCGCGCGTTTTACTTCCTTATTTGCTTCAATTTCCTTTTTGATTTCGTTTAATGTTTTCATATCTTAAAACTCCTTTGCCCGCGTTTATGCCCGCGGGCGGGCGGTATTGTTTAGTTTTGATTTTCAAATTTATATATTTTTCAATTTTATGTAATTGTTTGTAATATCGGCAATTTCGTTGTATATGTCGCGGTTGTTACGCGATATAAAGCACGATAACCCGCCGTCCGTGATTTCCGTGTCGTTGTTTTCGTCGAAAATATAAATTTTATCGTCGGCGCGGTATTTGTTGCGGCGGTCAATTTCAATGTAATACGACGAATATTCGCCATCGTCGGCGAAATAATATGTATCATCGGTATTATACGCGTTAAGTAGTTCGTTGTTGAAAATTTCGTAACTATCGATTTTCATTTTTACTCCTTTCGGGCTTGCGCCCTTGTTTTATTGTCTTAATAATACCACGGGCGGCGGCGGTTGTCAAGGGGTTTTGCTATACCAATTCTGATATAATGCCATATCACTATTGATATATATACTACTTGTATATTTATACATACTATTGTATATTTATACATAAGGCTATAAAGGGGGCTACAAGGCACGGAACGCGGGCGGGCGCGTTTTCCCCCGTATATATCGCTAACGCCTTAATATATG
>ENA-OYZN01000175-OYZN01000175.1-human-gut-metagenome-genome-assembly--contig:-NODE-175-length-42476-cov-13.493836_pt1 | contig 42476 bp, 34 predicted proteins | sample MGYA00243294_ERZ653483 | MGnify/ENA primary metagenome ERZ653483 (study PRJEB26926, sample SAMN06165155) | human gut metagenome | biome: ENVO:00009003; feature: ENVO:2100002; material: ENVO:00002003... | reverse complement strand
GAGATAGGCTCCGGTCTCGTGGGCTCGGAGATGTGTATAAGAGACAGTTATAAATAAAAAGCAAGATAATTTGGAAATTTACAAGATAATGTAGTGAATAATTTAGCTAAATGTAATAGTATCTAATTAAGCTAAATTTAATTAAAAATAAGGCAAAAAACAAACCGGAAGGATACCGGTTTAAAAAATTATCAAAGGAGGAGAATATGTCGAAAGTAAAATTTATTGGAGCCAGCGCACTTCCGAATATTCCGTGGCAGGATAAACCGGAACAAATCGGGGATGCACCAATTTGGAGATATACAGAAAACCCGGTAATTGGAAGAAATCCCCTTAAGAATGTAGCAAGAATTTTTAATTCAGCGGTGGTGCCGTATAATGGTAAGTTTATCGGGGTGTTCCGGGGCGAGCAGGTAAACGGGATTCCGTATATCTACCTTGGACATAGCGAGGATGGTATCCACTGGCAGTTTGACGAGGAAAAAATTCATTTTGTGGATGAAAACGGAAGAGACTTCATGCCGAAATATGCCTACGACCCAAGGCTGGTTAAGGTGGAGGATACATATTATATCATGTGGTGTACAGATTTTTATGGTGCGTCCATCGGTATGGCAAAGACTACGGATTTTAAGACCTTTGTAAGAATCGAAAATCCATTTATTCCGTTTAACCGGAATGCGGTTCTGTTTCCAAGAAAGATTAATGACAAATTTATGCTGTTGTCCAGACCAAGCGACAGCGGACATACGCCCTTCGGTGATATTTTCTTAAGCGAGAGCCCGGATATGGTATATTGGGGGAAACACAGACATGTAATGGGAAAAGGCTCCGAGTGGTGGGAATCTGTTAAGATTGGCGGTGGTGCCGCACCAATCGAAACCTCTGAGGGATGGCTTTTGTTCTACCACGGAGTAAGCGGAACCTGTAACGGTTTTGTATACAGTATCGGCGGTGCCATTCTGGATATTGATAATCCGTCTATCGTAAAGTACAGATGTGAGAATTATCTGCTGACTCCGGAAGAGTGGTATGAGGAAAGAGGATTTGTTCCGAATGTATGCTTCCCTTGTGCAACGCTGCAGGATGCAGACACAGGGCGGATTGCCATATACTATGGCGCGGCAGACAGCTATGTAGGGCTTGCTTTTACAAAGCTGGATGAGATTGTGGATTATATCAAGGATAACAGTGTGGTTACAGAACAGGATTCTGAGATTGGAATCCGGTAAATACCTGGCATTATAGCATTTGTGTTATTATCATGTGATTTATGTTATAATAAATAATAGATTGTATGCGGATAGGAAGAGAGAAAATACTGCCTGTATTCCTCCCTGAAATTCACGGTAGTATTTTCTTTCTGAATATTGACAAAGCTGAAAGCCGGATGCTGCAATCGAAGAAAAAGACAAATTTATTTGTTAGAGAAGATAAGGAGATTGCCATGGTAGTTGAAGAAGTAAAAAAAGAATTTTTGAATCATGTAATTCCGTTTTGGGAAAGATTAAAGGACGAAAATTATGGAGGCTTTTATGGGTGGCTGGATTATGATTTAAAGCTTGATAAGACAGCGGAAAAGGGATGCATTTTGAACAGCCGGATTTTGTGGTTCTTTTCAAATGCATATTTAACCTTTGGCGATAAATCTTACCTGGAATATGCAGAGCATGCATATTCGTTTTTGAAGGAAGCCTGTTTAGATAAAGTAAATAAGGGAATATACTGGTCACTGAATTATGACGGTACCGTATGCGACAGTACAAAGCATACATATAACCAGGCATTTGCCATTTATGCATTGTCCTCTTATTATGATGCAGTTAAAGAAGAAGAGGCAAAGGATATGGCTTTTTCGCTGTATCATTTAATTGAGAGCAAATGCAGGGATGAGAACGGGTATCTGGAAGCCTTTACAGAGGATTTCAAGCCGGAATCCAATGAAAAGCTTTCAGAGAATGGTGTGGAAGCCAAACGGACAATGAACACATTGCTGCATGTGTTTGAGGCATATACAGAGCTCTACCGTGTCAGCGGTGATGCCGGGGTGGCAGATAGCCTGCGTCAGATTTTGGATATCTTTGCGGATAAAATGTATAACCCTGCATTGGGAAGACAGGAAGTGTTTTTTGATGAGAATTATAACTCTCTGATTGATTTATATTCCTATGGCCACGATATTGAGACAGCATGGCTTATTGACCGGGGACTGGAGATACTAAATGATTCCGCATATACAAAAAGGCTTACGCCGATTACGGAGACGCTTACATCCCAGGTCTATAAAATTGCCTTTGATGGCTGCTCCATGCCTGCGGAGTGCTGTAATGGTGTGGTGGAGGAAAGTCGCATCTGGTGGGTGCAGGTGGAGGCAATGGTAGGCTTTTACAACGGTTACCAGAAGCATCCGGAAAAGGTGGAATATAAAAAGGCAGTGAAAGGTATCTGGGAATATATCAAAAACCATATGATTGATAAGCGTGTTGGCTCCGAGTGGTTCTGGGAGGTGGATAAAAACGGAGCGCCTTCCAGCCGGAAGCCGATTGTGGAGCCATGGAAATGTCCGTATCATACGGGCAGAATGTGTTTTGAATTAGTGAGGAGGAAAGCGGATGTTTAAGGAACAGCTTGAAAAGCAGATGGCGAGGTATGAGGAGGTCATCGGGAGAAAAAATAAAAAGACTGATTTTTATAACGGAATTTATGACCGGTGGGAGAATCCTGTACTTACAAGAGACCATATTCCTCTTACCTGGAAGTATGATATGAATCCGGAGACCAATCCCTATTTTATGGAGCGGCTTGGTGTGAACGCTGTGTTTAATGCCGGGGCAATTTATCTGGATGGCAAATATTATCTGGTGGCAAGAATTGAAGGAAATGACAGAAAATCCTTTTTTGGTGTTGCAGTCAGCGATAACGGGGTAGATGGCTTCCGTTTTATGGATTATCCGATACTTTTGGAGGATACCTGCCCGGATGAGACAAACGTCTATGATATGCGTCTGACAAAGCATGAGGATGGATATATATATGGTGTGTTCTGCTCCGAGAGCAAGGACAGGGAAAGCAATGATTTATCTGCGGCTGTTGCGGCGGCAGGAATTGTGAGAACAAAGGATATGGTAAATTGGGAACGCCTGCCAAACCTTAAGACCCTGCGCTCTCCACAGCAGCGGAATGTGGTTCTTCATCCGGAATTTGTGGACGGAAAGTATGCGTTTTATACCCGGCCTATGGATGATTTTATTGATACAGGCTCTGGTGGCGGTGTTGGGTTTGGCTTATGTGAGGATATAACCAATGCGGTGATTGATGAAGAGATTATCACCAGCAGGAGAAAGTATCACACCATAACCGAGGCGAAGAATGGCGCCGGTGCAGTGCCAATCAAGACAGAAAAGGGATTTATTCATATTGCACACGGTGTGAGAAACACAGCGGCGGGTCTCCGCTATGTAATATATGCCTTTGCCACGGATTTGAACAATCCGGCAAAGGTGATTGCAGAGCCTTCCGGCTTTTTGATTGCTCCATTAGGAGGAGAACGGATTGGTGATGTAAGCAATGTTGTATTTACCAACGGCGCCATTGTAAATGATGACAATGAGGTGTTTATCTACTATGCGTCATCTGATACCCGTTTGCATGTTGCGACGACTACAGTTGATAAGCTGGTGGATTATGTGTTTAACACACCGTCTGACCCATTGCGCTCTGTACTGTGTGTACAGCAGCGGACTGAATTCATCAAAAAGAATCTGGAATATCTGGATTCTTTTGAATAGATTTCATCCTTATAAGATGTAAAAAGCTGTATTTTAAGGTCCTGCGTTGTTGCTCTCCGTAGTTCCCCTTAACAAATATTCTGGAGTCAGAAACGCAAAGTCTGATTTCCATGTGAGCAGGACCTTAGAAGATGGCAAAGGAGGCTGTTATGAAGGTAGCTGGTATTTTTTCGGAAAATATGATTCTCCTGCGGGACAAAGAGGTGTGTGTGTTTGGCACCGGGGAAAACCGGGAGAAGATTCAGGTTGTAATAGATAATTTAGAGGCTGTGACAGAGGTATGTGACGGCAGGTGGCTCGTAACCCTTCCACCCCATAGTGCCGGCGGTCCCTTTGTCATGAAAATAAGCGGTAAGGATTGTGTGATTGAGATTGCCAACGTCATGTATGGTGAAGTGTGGTTTGCCGGCGGGCAGTCCAATATGGAATTGGAATTACAGAATGCCGATTACGGCAAAGAGGAGCTGGCACAGGCAGATTATCCGGATATCCGCTACTATAATGTGATAAAGACACCGTTTATTGATGATGAGGTGTTGAAAAAAGAGGCGGCGCAAAGCTGGCATATGTGTAAAAATGGCGATTTTCGGGATATGTCTGCAGTTGCGTATTTTTTTGCAAAGAAAACATATGAGCAGCTGCAGGTTCCCGTTGGGATAATTGACTGCTACCAGGGTGGTACTTCCATTTCCTGCTGGCTCAGTGAGGAAAATCTCAGAGGAATGCCGGAGGGGAGACCCTATATTGATGAGTATGAAAAGGTTACCGCAGGGCAGACAGAAGAGGAATATGACCTTGCGTTAGAAGAATATAATCAAAGACTTGGCAGCTATAACCGGAGAGTGGAGGAGCTGAAAAAAAAGAATCCGGGGATTACAATGGAGGAGCTGAATGACAGGGCAGGCTTATACCCGTGGCCGCCTCCAATGGGCAGGAAATCTTTATACCGTCCCTGCGGTCTGTATGATACCATGATTTGCAGAGTGGCTCCATACACGGTGAGAGGCTTTCTGTATTACCAGGGTGAAGAGGATGCCTTAAAGACAACGCATTATGACAGACTGCTGGAAAAGTTGATTGCACAGTTTCGCAGTGACTGGAGGGACTCGGCTCTGCCCTTTGAGATTATTCAGCTGCCTATGTTTATTGCTAAAAATGAGTCGGAGGATTATTCCTGGCCGGGAATCAGACAGGCTCAGGAGCAGGTACACCAGCTGGTGCCCTATACCGGTTTGACGGTGCTGCTGGACCTGGGAGAATATGACAACATTCATCCCACGGATAAAAAGACACCGGGAACCAGGCTGGCATTGCAGGTACTGGAAAAGGTATACAGGGAGCCGGTGGAGGGAAGCGCAATGTTTTTCCGCTTTGCCGAGCCTGCTAAGAATAAGCTTTCCCTGTCCTTTGCCAATACATATGGAAAAATTCAACTGCTGGAGAATGGGCTTAAGGATATAAGAGAGGCGGAAACAGAGGGAATGCCGACAGGCTTTGAACTGTCTCAAAATGGGACAGACTGGTATCCTGCCAGTGCAGTTATCCGGGGAGAACAGATTATCGTCTGGAGCGAGAGAACGCCCCGCCCGGCATTTGTGAGATATGGATATTTTAATTATGGTAAAGTAAATGTTTACAACCGGGCAGCCCTGCCGCTGGCGCCCTTTTGTGAACAGCTTTAGAAGGAGGATTATGGTGGATTACAGAGAGGCATATGAGAGCTGGCTTAAGGATGATTATTTCGATGAGGAAATAAAAAGGGAATTAAGAGAGATTGCAGCAGATGAAAAAGAAATTGAGGACCGTTTTTACCGGGAGCTGGAATTTGGAACCGGGGGACTGAGAGGTGTGATTGGTGCGGGAACCAACCGCATGAATATCTATACTGTGAGAAAGGCTACCCAGGGTCTTGCCAATTATATAATCAGGGCAAAGGGGCAGGAAAAGGGAGTGGCAATCGCCTATGACTCCAGAAGAATGTCGCCTGAGTTTGCAAAGGAGGCTGCGCTGTGCCTCAATTCCAACGGGGTGAAAACCTATATCTTTGAAAGCCTGCGCCCGACGCCGGAGCTGTCCTTTGCAGTCCGGGAATTAAACTGTATTGCAGGTATTGTGATTACGGCAAGCCATAATCCGGCGGAGTATAACGGCTATAAGGTATACTGGGAGGACGGTGCACAGATTACACCGCCTCACGATAAGAATATTCTGGCTGAGGTGGCGGCAGTCAGGGATTATTCAGAGGTATCCACCATGGCGGAGGCAGAAGCTGTAAAGCTTGGACTTTATAATGTGATTGATTCCGGTATGGATGACCGCTACATGGAGGAGCTGAAAAAGCAGAGTATTCATCCGGAGATTATCAAAAAAATGGCGGAGGATATTAAGATAGTGTACACTCCCCTTCACGGAACCGGAAATCTTCCGGTACGCAGAGTGTTGAAGGAGCTGGGCTTTCAGCAGGTATATGTGGTGGAGGAGCAGGAAGCGCCGGATGGCAATTTTCCTACCGTGTCCTATCCAAATCCGGAGGACCCAAAGGCATTTACCCTGGCTCTTGAGCTGGCAGCCCGGGTGGATGCGGATATTGTCCTTGCAACGGACCCGGATGCGGACCGTCTGGGGGTTTATGCAAAGGACAGTAAGACCGGCGAATATGTAAGCTTCACTGGAAATATGTCGGGTATGCTGATTGCAGAATATATACTGAGGGAAAGAAAAGCAGCCGGAACCCTTCCGGATAATGCAGCCCTTGTGAAGACCATTGTTACAACCAATATGGCAGATGTTCTGTGCAGGGACTATGATGTGAAGCTGGTTGAAGTGTTAACCGGGTTTAAATATATTGGTGAGCAGATTAAATTATTCGAGGAAAACGACAGCTATTCCTATGTTTTTGGATTAGAGGAGAGCTACGGCTGCCTGGCTGGCACCTATGCAAGGGATAAGGACGCCTGTGTGGCGGTTATGATGCTCTGTGAGGTTGCAGCTGCCTATAAGGCAGAGGGTAAAACCCTATGGGATGGGATGCTGGATATTTACGAAAAATACGGATATTTCAGAGAGGATTTACAGACCATTACATTAAAGGGGATTACCGGTGCTGAACAGATAAAGGGGATTATGGAGGATTTGAGAAAGAATCCACCGGCTGTTATTGGAGGCATCAGGGTAAAAGAGGTAAGAGATTACCAGGCATCCGTTGCCAGAGAATTGGAAACCGGAAAAGAGAGCAGTATTACGCTTCCGAAATCCAACGTACTTTATTTTGATATGGAGGATGACTGCTGGTGCTGTGCGAGACCATCCGGGACTGAGCCGAAGATTAAATTCTATATAGGTGTAAAGGCTGACAGCCTTGAAGCTTCTGATGAGATGCTCAAAAAGGTAACAGCAGACCTTATGGCAAGGATTGAAACTTAATACAGATAGGATATTGGCAATACAGGACACAAGGCATGTTAGGAGATGAGGATATGGAAATATTATATTTAAATCCGGTATTTAAACAGATGATTTGGGGCGGCAGCCGGATGCGGGAGGAGTATGGTTATGATATTCCGGGTGACAATACCGGGGAATGCTGGGCGGTCAGTGCCCATCCCCAGGGAGACGGAACCATTGCTTCCGGAGAATATGCCGGCAAAAAATTAAGTGAATTGTTTGAGGAAAAACGGGAGTTGTTCGGAAATATCCAGGGAGACCGTTTTCCGCTTCTCACCAAAATTATAGATGCGGAAAGTGATTTGAGTATACAGGTTCATCCGGATGATGCCTATGCCAGGGTACATGAAAATGGCTCCCTTGGAAAAATGGAGTGCTGGTATATACTGGACTGCAAGGAAGATGCCACGATTGTAATCGGTCACCATGCAAAGACCAGACAGGAGCTGGAGGACATGGTGAAAGAGGCAAGATGGAAGGAATTAATTCGTGAAATTCCGATTAAGAAGGGAGATTTTTTCCAGATTAATCCTGGCTGTGTCCATGCAATTAAGGGCGGCACCATGATTCTGGAAACCCAGCAGAACAGTGATATTACCTACCGCCTGTATGATTATGACCGCTTACAGGACGGTAAACGGAGACCATTACATATTAAACAGAGTCTGGATGTGATAAAGGTTCCCTTTGAGGAGGCACGGCAGGAGGCAGGAGAGAATCGAACCTCCAATGACTGGTTTGAACAGCTGATTACCTGTGAGTACTATACAATCTGGAAAGCGGAGCTTAAGGGAACGAAGAAGCTGGTGCAGGACCAGAAATTTTTAATCGGCTCCGTGATTGACGGAGCGGCTGTTATGGATGGAAGACAGATTAAAAAGGGGGAGCATTTTATTATTCCGGCGGGAATGAAGGATGTGTTGTTAGAGGGTGAGGCATCCTTTATATTTTCCGCAGTATCGTAGATATGGCAGAAAGGAAAAAACAGTTGTAGGAGAGGCAGATTTACAGGGAACACAATTGAGCATTTTTAGGGGAAAACAGTTGACGATGTTTGATTGTGTTCTTTTTGTACCCAAAAAGTCGGAATCTGAGGTGAAAACAGCTGCTTTTATAAATAGAAAAATGTGAAAAGGAGGGGAGACAGACAAAAGAAAATATCATTAAAAACGGGGATGAAATCAGGGATGAAGTGAAATCTTTTTTTATAAAAAGGAGGATGATTATGAGGAAGAGATTTTCTGGAAAGAGAGTCGCTGCGCTGGCGATGGCAGCGACAATGGCAATTTCTGTGATTAATCTGCCTGCAAATGCATTGGTGGCACAGGCAGCAGGAGAAGAGACAGAAACGGCAGTCTATCAGGAGGAGGATGTCTCCGGGGCATCGGAAGCGCCGTCGTCTGAGACAGCAGCAGATGAAGAGGCTGTGCTTACAGACAGTACTACAGAGGCAGAGCCTGTAACAGAGGAAGAGCTGCCTGCAAAGGAAACGGAGACAGACAGTGATTCAGAGTATGACAAGCTTACGGCTGCCTTTGCCGGCTGTGCATTTGATACTGCATCCGGCTGGGATGAGCATATGACAGATGGAAGTGGAACCGAATATAATTCAACTGTAGATTTTACCGGAGTGCCGAAACAGGGGGCAAAGGTGATGGCAGATGTGCTGGTCAAAAGCGATACTGCTCCGGCTTATTCGGGAGAGATTAAATTCAAGGGTGTAATGCGCCTGGGGGATAACTGGAATTTTGTCCAGAGCCAGAGCTATCCGGCATTAAAGGCGGAAAGTTTCAAGCTGGCTGACGGAACGCAAAACTGGTATAAGGCCACCGTTGAATGGGAGTTTGGCGCTAAGGTAGATGCCTGGTATGGTGATTATAAAGGCGGGAATGACTTTGCGGAAGTGGTGACAGAGGAGCTGAAGGCAATCACCATTGGCTGTGCCGGTGCAAATACGGATTTTGCCGGAGATATCTATATTACCAATGTTCAGTTTACAGACGGTGAGGAGCCGCAGGAGCTGGAAAAACAGGAGCCTTCTGTGATTGCGGATTTTGCCACAGGCATTGACGGCTGGGCAGGTGAAGCAGGATGGGATTATTCCCATGGACAGGCCGGCTTAGAGGATAAGACGGCAGAAGCGGAAGCAGAATGGGATGCCGATACACAAAGCCTTAAAATGATTGTAGACTACTCTGCTGACGCAGCATCCGGATGGAGTGAGGCGAAGGTAAAGGGAACATTTACTCCGGTTAGTGTGAAAAACTATAATATGGTTACCTTTACGCTGCGCTATCCGTCCTCCATGGAAACTGTGCGGACAAAGCTGTTTATGAGTGATGAGACGGGAGCTGTTGAAATATTAAATGCTGAGGGCTCCTTCCGTACAAAGACGGTGAAGGATTTAGGAAACGGATGGTCAACCGTAACAATCAGAGGGGAGTTCTCACCGAAGGATGTTGAAGCTGCTAATCTGACCATCGGTATTGTTGGACCATATGCAGATTTAAAAAATGTGTATATTGATGATGTACAGCTGGGACAGCTGGACGCATCAGAGGACTATGTTGAGATAACCGAGCAGGTGAAGTCCCAGGGAGATGTGGCAGACTTAAGTGGTATGGCGGATACGGTTAAGCTTGTAGATGGTGATGCAACCAATGAGACGAAGGTACTGGCAGCATATTTAGCCGGTCTGCAGAAGAGCGGACAGGTGCTGTTTGGCCATCAGAATTCAACCTTCAAATCTGTCCGGGATAAGGGTGTAACCTCCGACGTGAAGGATATTACGGGCTCTGAAGCAGGTCTGTTCGGAATTGATACCTTAGCCCTTGCAGGTGTGGAGACAGAACAGACTACAAGACAGGGAGCGCTGGATGCTTCCATTGCCGCATCTAAGAAGGCGTATAATGGCGGTTCATTGATTTCTTTATCCTGTCATATGCCGAACTTTACAAACAGCAAGATTAAAGCAACAGGAGATGAGACCTATCCATATGATTTTACGACATGTGATTTCTCTGAGTCAAAGGATTTGACACCGTGTGCAGATTACATATTAGAGGGCGGCAAATATAATCCACAGTTTAATGCATATCTGGACATCATTGTGGATTATGCCCTGGCATTGCAGGAGGATGGAATTCCGGTATTATTCCGCCCGTTCCATGAGAACAGCGGTGGATGGTTCTGGTGGGGAACTTCTACCAGTGTGGAATCCTATCAGGCAATGTGGAGATACATGGTAAACTATTTAGAGGAGAAGGGTGTGCATAACTTCTTATATGTATATTCTCCAAATGGTCCGATTTCCAGTGAGGCAGAGTATCTGGAGCGTTATCCAGGCGATGCCTATGTAGACGTATTGGGCTTTGATTATTATGATGACTATGCAGATGCAAATGTATATACAGGCGATAATTTCTTTGATGCGCTGGCAGACAGCTGTGATATTGTGGCAGGTCTGGCAAAGACGAAGGGAAAGATTCCTGCCATTGCAGAAACGGGAATCCGTATTACCGGGGCAGATAAGAACAGTCTGATGGTAACGGGCAATCCTACGAAGGATAAGGACTGGTATAATAAGGTCGTAAACACCGCATCCGAACATGACATACCGTATTTCCTGTTATGGGCAAATTTTGACAGCGGGAATTTCTTTGTGCCATATAAATACAGCGATACATTAGGACAGGAAATGATTAATGACTTTATTTCTTCCTACAACAATGAAAATTCTATTTTCGGAAACGGAACCAATTTCTATACCACCGGTGAAAGTGGAAATGCCAGTGCAGCTGCCGGCAAGGCGGATACAGTTTCCTTAAGCGGATACAGCGAAGAGATAACGGGTTACATGATTGCTCCGAAGAATTATGAGGTAATCAAAGAGCCATGCGAGCTGAAAGCCTTTGTAAAAAATGCAGGCAAGGTAGAATTTAAGCTTCAGACAAAGGAGGGCGGTGAAGCAGTTACGGTTTCTGCTGTAAAGGATGGCAACATTTATACCGCAGCCCTAACAAAAGAAATCCTTGCAAAGCTCGGAGAGACCAGCACTGGTATTGTAACCTTAACCGCAGACGGACAGGAACTGGGTCTTGCGAAATTTATTAACTTTAATAAGGATGCAGACGTTCTGCCGCAGAATGTGTTTGACAACTTTGAGTACTACTATGGGAATGACGGATTGCTGCAGAGCAAATACGGTTCTGCAAATTCCGCAGCAAACTGCAGCTCTTCCATGACATTGGATGAGACAAATAAGGCAGAGGGAAGCTATGGCGGTGCATTTAATTATAAGCTGACCTATAAGGGCTCAGAGGTATGGACAGGCGGTCTTGGCAGAGTATTTGATGCGGGCAAAACAGACTTTTCAAAATACAATGCCATTTCCATGTGGGTAAAACCGGATGGAAACGGACAGAAGCTGGTAATCCAGTTAAATGACAGCTATGAAGCATATCTGACGGATTTTGTAAAGGGTAACAAAGCACAGTATGTCACGATTCCGTTCAGTAAATTTGTGAAAAAGGGCGGCAGCGACATTGTGGATGCGGCTAATATTACAAGCTTTAAAATCTGGTGTAATTCTGTTCCGGCAAATTATACGGGAACAAAGGATGAGGATGGCAATTATACCGTAGAGAGCGTTATCTGCTTTGACGATATCAGGGCGGTAAAAATCAGTGATGCAGATTTGGCAAAAGCAGGTACCAATGGTCTTATCGTCAGTGATGCCCCGTTGAAGGATTTGCTGACAGAAAATACGGAGCCATCCAAGCCGGTACAGCCAGTTAATCCGCAAACTCCAACTACAGAGCAGGGCACAACCGAGGCATCCGTGGTAGAAAAGGAGCCGAATATTCAGACAGCTAAGCAGACAACAACCTCTATAACACTTAAGTGGAAAAAGAATGAAAAGGCAAAAGGGTACTATGTGTATGCATATGATTCTGCTAAGAAAAAATATGTAAAGGTTAAGGACACGACAAAGACCTCTGCAAAAATAACGAAAATCAGTGGTAAGAAGTTAAAAGCCGGTACTACTTATAAGTTCAAGGTAACAGCCTATACGAAGTCCGGTAAGAAAAAGACAACGATTAAGAATTCAACTTATAAGCTTAGCGCTGCAACGGCACCGAAGAAGGTAAGCTTTACCAGTGTAAAGAAGAAATCCTCCAGCAAGGCAGTATTAAAGTGGAAAAAGGTATCTGGAGCATCCGGATATGAAATTTACATGAAGACTGGCTCTAAGGGAAAATACAAGCTGGTGAAGACTGTTAAAAAGGGAAAGACAGTCAGCTATACCAAGACAAAGCTTAAAAAGAAGACAAAATATTCCTTTAAGGTCCGTGCATATAAAACCGTGGGCGGTAAAAAGGTTTATGGAAGCTATTCAAGGGTGAAGACAATTAAACTGAAATAATTATCACAGGAAACCCCATACGGAGTGAAATCATTCCGTATGGGATTTTTCCGTAGGCAATTGCCCATTACTTAATGCTTGAAAGGAGGCAGGTTATTATGGAATATATCAAGGGTTTTACCTTTGCACCCTTTTGTAAAAGGGGTGTTTTGTCAAGGGAAAGCAGTTATGAAAGCTTAAAAATGATGAAAGAGTCAACAGGGTGCAATACGGTTATCTTTGCTCCAGCCGGCCTGCAGGAGACGGCGCAGTCGGAACGGATTGATTTCCGGTCAGAGGATACCTGTAATGATGAAGAGCTTTGCGAAATCATTTCTTATGCCAAGGAGCTGGGACTTTATGTGGGAATTAAGCCTACCGTGAACTGTAAAAATGGCACATGGCGTGCCCATATAAATTTTTTTGATGAGGATGTTCCCTGTGAGCCGAAGTGGTGTAACTGGTTTGAGGCATATAAAACCTTCCAGCTCCATTACGCCGGGATTGCCCAGAGGATGAATTGTGAGATGTTTATTGCCGGCTGTGAAATGGTGATGGCGGAGAGAAGGGAACAGGAGTGGAGAAGCCTCATTGCAGATATCCGCTCCGTATATCATGGTCTTGTGTCCTATAATACAGACAAATACCAGGAGCATAATGTAAAGTGGTGGGATTGTGTGGATATCATATCCTCCAGCGGGTATTATCCGGTAGACGACTGGGAGAACCAGCTGCGGCGCATTGAAAAGGTGGTAAACAGCTTCCATAAACCATTTTTCTTTGCGGAGACCGGATGTATGTCAGTGGAGGGCTCCAAATATGTGCCAAATGACTGGAATATGGATGGCAATGTGGATGAGTCCGGTCAGGCGGAATGGTTCGAGGCGATGTTTAAGGAGCTTGAAAAAAATACGTGGATACAGGGTCTTGCAATTTGGTCATGGGATGATATATTGTATAGAAAAGATACTATGAGTAAAAAAGGTTACGAGATATATGGAAAGAAAGCGTTACAGGTGGTGAAGGAGCATTTCGCAAAGCTGTAAGGCAAAATTGTTTCAAGACTGGGAGCAATAATATGGGAAAAAAGAGAGAGAGACTTACAATTGGATTGCTGGCAAGCGGTATTGTGGATGAGTTTACGATGCCGGTCTGTAAAGGGGTCATGCATGCGGCGAAGGAAGCAGATGTGAATCTGGTGGTTTTTCCGGGGAAATATCTGGACAGGGATTTGACGGAACGCAGAGAGATTATGTATGAATACCAGTATAATACGATATTTTCCTATGCAAAAAAGGAAAATATAGATGCCCTGATTGTGTCTGCTGACAGTATCGGATGCTACACAACGCAGGAGCGGATTATACAGATGCTGTCGCAATATGAAGGGATTCCATGTATTTTAGTTGCTTCTAAAATAGATGGCTATGTGAGCGTTAACTATGATAATCATAAGGGTATCCGGGCGGGTATGGAGTATCTGATTAAGAACCTGAAATGCCGGAAATTCGGCATGGTAGGGGGACCGGATGATAATACAGATGCGTATGAGAGAAAACAGGCATTTAAGAATATATTGGAAGAGTATGGGATTCCCTTCGAGGATAAGAATTATGTGGAGGGCAATCTGTCGAGATTCAGTGGCAGCGCATTCCGGAAGCTGCTGGATGATAATCCGGATATAGAAGCGGTTTTCTGCGTTAATGATGACACAGCCATAGGACTTTATGATGAGATGAAGAGGCGCAATCTGGTTCCGGGAAAGGACATTATGGTTTTTGGATATGACAATATCATTTTAGGGGCGCAGTCCAAGCCATCCCTTTCTTCTGTCTGGGCAGACCCGGTGGAGCTGGGAGAAAGGGCATTTCAGAATGTAATGCGCATGATTCGCGGAGAAGCCGTAACCAGTGAGGTTTTACCTACCAGGTTTATTAAGAGAAATTCCTTTGGAACCCTGTCGGGGAATATGGGGAAAGAGGAAGACAGTCTGTTAGACAGGAATCATATAGATGATTATTTTGACAATATATTTTACCGGTATAAGCATGAAGGCTCAGACGGGGATGTGTCCAAAATCCGCCAGCCCTTTAGGGAGATGATGGAGGGTCTGTTCCGGTTGTCCGATGGATATGAGGTGGATGTACAGGAGCTGTTTGATAATTTTCTGAGATGCAACCCATTGGAGTATGCGGATATGGATAATCTGTTGATTTACTTTGAACAGGTCTATTATGCGCTGAAGTCGGGAAAAGCATTGTCAGGCAGCAGCTATGAATGGAAGGAAGACTTTGTTCTTTTTTATAAGAAAATTATCCGGGCAATGGATTACCGGTTTGGCAGCATGCGTGAGGCTGAGGAAAATACAAGCTTCTCCATGAAACTATTCGTAAGGGATATCCTGCAGTTTGAGAAAGGAAATGACCAGAGCTATTCTATGCTTCTGGATAATCTGGGCTGGATGGACGTCAGGAATGCATATGTGTATGTATTTGAAAAGCCAATCATGCATCTGTACAGAGAAGAATTTAAGCTGCCGGAGGAATTGTATCTGAAGGCAGTGCTAAAGAACGGAAGTGTACAGACGGTGCCTGCAATCCATCAAAAAAAGAGGATTTCCGATATTTATTCTAACAGTGAATTGAATCCGGAGCGGTATTCAATGGTGATGCTGCCTTTGTTTTCAAATGAAATCCTTTATGGAGTTGTGTTATGTGATTTGACAGATAAAATGTTTGGAAATGGTGAGTTTCTGGTAAACCAGATGAGCTCAGCCGTAAAAATGATTCAGCTGTTAAAGATTAATGAGAGCATCCAGCAGCAATTAGAGGAAAGCCTTGTCACATTGAGAGAGAACAATATTGCACTGGATAATCTGTCAAAGTCGGATGGCCTGACGGGAATCTATAACCGCCGGGGATTTTATGATGCGGCGGGAAAGCTGGTGGAGGAGAACAGAAGGCTGGGCAAGTCGGTGCTGGTGGCTTATGTGGATATGAACAATTTAAAGATAATCAATGACCGGTATGGACATGAGGAGGGAGATTTTTCCCTGAAGCTCATTGGAGACATTTTAGTGGACACAATGGGAGACAAAGGAATTACTGGAAGAATTGGCGGAGATGAATTTGCCTGCGCCATAGAATATGAGGCGGAGGATGAGGGAAAAAGCCTTTTGGAGACAATATACGGTAAGTTTACAGCGTATAATGAGAAAAGCGAAAAACCATATAATGTTACGGTTTCAGCAGGGGCTTATGTGTTAAGGGCGGCAGAACAGCTGGATTTGAAGGAAGCGCTTACCCTGGCAGATGAAAAGCTTTATGTGGAAAAACAGAGAAGGGTAAAAATTGTGGCAAAGGGAGAAATCCCGGGATAAAAAATGATAAATATGAAAAAAACTGGCATAATAGATAATGCCAGTTTTTTTAAAATCGGGGCGACAGGATTTGAACCTGCGACCTCTTAGTCCCGAACCAAGCGCTCTACCAAACTGAGCCACGCCCCGTAAAATATGTATAGACAGATATTGCCATCCGCAAATCAAAAGCCTACTTGACTGATTATAAACTTGTATGGCGGGAAATGCAAGGGGAAACTTTGATTTTTTTTGAAATATATTGTCAGCTTAAAATTATATAATTTCCATATACTAAAAGTGCAGTCATAGGATTGCACTTTTTTGCACAATTGTCTGAATGAGACAAGGAGGGATTTTATGGGCAACACAGCTGGCGATTTTTATAATCCTGCAATAGCAATGGCAGCCCGGAGCCTTTGGGCTTTTTCCCATAACAGTAAGGCGCAGTTTGTAGAAGAACTGTTAGAGAGCAAGGATGACATTGATGCACGGGAGGTCATTGAGCATATGGATGACTTTTCCTGCCGGGAAGAAATGGAGCGCTTTGTGGAGAACTGTAAACCGGAAGACTAGTGCAGGAGAGGAGCTGTTCCAGAAAAAAATTGGTTTTCCGGAACAGCTCCGTTACATAACTTTTAGCAATAAATGGGTTGACAAATGGCAGGTGTGCGTGTATGATAACGAAGAAATGTTAACCCGAATAAATAAATATGGTTAACAATTGAAAGGCGCAGAAGAATGGATTTTTTAAAGCTTGCAGCCGGGCTGTCTGTTTACAATGGCGGTGAGTACGACGGATATGTAATAGGCAGGGCAGCCTTAGAGCTATCCGGTAAAATTGTAAAAACTGCAAACAGAATCCGGGTGAAAAGAAAAAATTATGTGGTTATGGATGTGACGGGATATGGCGCAGACCAGGAGATAACAGGCAGACTGGAAGTGACCATGGTAAAACCACCGGCTGGCTTCAAGGTGCAGGCCGGGGAGCCGGAGAAGGAAGATGGGGCATGCTTGTTTACACAGGAGCAGGTGGACAGATATCTTCTGGCTGTGCAGGACACAAATCCAATCCACAGGGGAAAGGCGGCTGTGGTTCCGGGGCTGATGCTGGTGGATTTCTTATTACAGCAGGAAGTGCCTGTACAGAAGATACGTTTTGTGGAGCCCCTTTTGGTAGGGACTTCATTTGTTGTGGAAAAAGATTGGTCAGGCATCCGTATTCTGTCGGTGAACCGGAAAATCTGTTATGCAAAATTATAATACATAGTGAGGAGAAAAATTATGAATGAGAAGAAAAAAATGAAGCTATCCACTACACAGATTACTAAAATTGCATTGATGACAGCCTTTGTCAGTGCAGCCTCTTATCTGAGGATTCCACTTCCCTTTTCCGAGGCGGCAATTACCGGACAGACGCTGGCAGTGAATCTGGTGGCACTGGTTTTATCGCCGGGAGAGGCGTTTGTTACAATGCTGTGCTACTGGCTGCTGGGAGTAGTGGGAGCGCCGGTTTACGGTGGTGCGGCAGGACCCGGTAAGATGTTTGGCCCGGCAGGGGGATATTTTGCAGCATTTATGCTGGCGGTGGTTTTGATTGCCAGATTAAGAGGAACAAAGTATAATATTATCAGATATGCACTTGTCACAATTTTAATTGGAATTCCGGTTATTGACGGTATTGGTTTTATCTGGATGAAGGTGGCTGCCGGTATGACCTGGAAGGCTGCATTTATGGCAGGATTTTTACCATTTATCCCATTGGATATCGTAAAATGTATTGCGGCGGTACTCCTTGCGAAGCCGGTTCAGAGCGCTTTCTATGCGATTGAGGGAAGTATGGGAAGAGCGCCTAAGACAGCGGACTGAGAAATGCGGGAATCTCCGTTTTGTGGCACAGGTGCAATTGGAAAACAGGAGATTCATATGGACAAAGTAGGCATTATCGGTGGTTTGAGAAGTTATATCGGCATAGAAAATGGAATGTATAAGCATACCAGTGCGGAGCAGTTGGGAGCGTCTGTTTTGCGGCAGGTAATTGACAGATACCAGCTTCCGCTCCGGGACATTGACTGGATAATAGCAGGCAACAGCGTAGCCGCCGGAGGAAATCCGGCAAGATTAGCCATGTTAGAGGCAGGGCTGCCAGAGGAGATTCCTGCTCTTACCGTGGATGTGCAGTGCGGTTCAGGCTTAGAGGCGATAGCCATAGGTGCGGCAAAGATTGAAAGCGGGCTGGCGGATGTTGTCATTGCAGGAGGCATGGAAAGCTGTTCCACGAAGCCGGTGCGGATGCGGAACCGGAATCATCCGGATTATGTGGAAAACCAGACCGGGGATAAATATGGTTTATCTGCCGGAGATGTCCACAGTGAAAATGTGTATCATGTGGCAAAGTTTGCACCGGGCAGACCGGATGAGCTTGCTATGCTGCAGGGCGCAGAAAATGTGGCAGAGCTTTGGAATATGGACATACAAAGGCTGAATCAGTATGTGATTACCAGTCATAGAAGAGCGGCTGAGGCTGCGGAAAACGGGGAACTGCAAAATGTGATTGCAGCTCCCTGTTCTTCGTGTGATGAAGGAATCCGTCCGGGCATATCCCTGCGGCTGCTGGAACGGCTTCCGGCGCTGGTTCCGGGAGGAAGGTATGTGACGGCTGGAACAGCCTGTTTAACCCATGACGGGGCGGCCTTTGTGGTGCTGTGTTCTCTGGATTATGCAAGAGCCCACGGTCTGGAAACCGCAGCAGTGGTGGAGGATGTGGTATCTGCGGGAGGAATACCGGAACGCAGTCCGGAGAGCATAATACCGGCGATTGATAAGCTGTTGCGGCGCAGCTGCCTGACAGCAGACCGGATTACAGCCTGGGAGTGTAACGAGGCATTTGCGGTAATTGATTATCTCATGGAAGAACGGTTTGGACAGACAGGAGAACGCCTTAATATATTTGGAGGCGCTTTGGCCTATGGGCATCCTTACGGAGCCTCCGGAGGAATTATTACCCTGCATTTACTGGAGGCATTAAAAAAGCTGGATATGCCGGGGCAGGAGCGGCACCGGTATGGTGTTGCGGCGGTGGCGGCGGCAGGCGGGGTTGGAACCGCTATGCTGCTCAGAAGATAAAAGAAGCGTATAGGTATAGAAGGAAGCGTTCATTGCAGGCGGGATAAGTATGAATTACAGAGATATGCTGGAAAAGCAAAATCCGGACAAAATTATGATAATAGAGGACGGGAATGTGGTAACCTACGGTCAGCTTTTAAAGCTGGCAGAGCAGGAGAGGAAAGGACTGGAGAAGAACAGGCTTGTGTTCCTCCGGCGGAAAACCATTGCAGGGGAGCTGGCGGCATTTATTGCCTGCCAGGGAGGCGCCGGTGTGCCGGTGCTTGTACCGGACACAACGCCGGAGAGGGAAATAGAGGCGCTGAAAGGGACAGCGGTTCCAAAGCATGCTGTAATGGGTGTGCTGACCTCCGGAACCACAGGGGGACATAAGGTACTGTTCCGCACCTATGAGAGCTGGGCTGATTTTTTCCCGTGTCAGAATAAGATATTTTCCATGACGGAGGATACGGTTATGTTTGCCCAGGGCTCCCTTGCGTTTACGGGAAATTTAAATCTCTATATGGCATTGTTTTCGGTGGGAGGGACAGTGGTGGCAACGAAGCGGTTTGCCCCCCGGTACTGGCATTCCCTGATTCAGGAGTATATGGCGGATGCCGTTTACCTGATTCCGGCGAAAATGCTTGCACTCTGCAGGGTGGTTAAAAGTCCCTGCACCGGGGTGAAGCATTTTGTCACAGGCTCCCAGTCCTTTGGAATCCGGGAGCTTAACCGGGTGAAGAAATGTTTTCCGGAAATGAAGGTGACGCTGTACTATGGCTCCAGCGAGGCAAATTATATCACCTATCTCCATGAGGAGGATATGACGGAGGATTCTTCCCTGGTGGGCTGGGCATTTCCCCAGGTAGAGGTGACCATAAGGGAAAATGTATTTTATGTGGATAGCCGGTATGGTATGATTGGAATGGAGCATCCTTTCTGCACAAATGATTTGGGACATGCGGATACGGAGGGGAAATTCTATTTTGACGGCAGACGGGATGACCTGTTGAATGTAAATGGGAAAAAATGCTCAGCCTATGCCATAGAGCAGGCTATGCGGAAGGCGCTGGATATATCGGAAGTCCTGGTAAAGACAGAGAGGGAAAAGGACAGGGATGTTCTGGTGGCATTTTATGAGAGAGGGGAGCAGTTTGCAGCGGTGGCAGAGGTGAGAAAAAGCCTGAAGCGGGTATTGCCGGAGCAGCAGATTCCAAAGAAATTTATTCATGTAAAACAGCTGCCCAGAACAGACAGCGGAAAAGTAAAGAGAAATTTGTAATCAGGAGGCGGCAATGCGGTTTATACATTTAGCGGATTTGCATATCGGTAAAAAAGTAAATGAATTTTCCATGCTGGAGGAGCAGAGATATGTGTTAGAGCAGGTGCTTGCCACGGCGGAGCAGAGAAAGCCGGACGGGGTGATTCTGGCAGGTGACATCTATGACAAGGCAGTTCCGGCAACAGAGGCAGTACAGCTGCTGGACTGGTTTTTAACGGAGCTTTCCAGGAGGAAGCTGCCGGTCTATATGGTAAGCGGGAATCATGACAGCGGGGAGCGTCTTGCTTTTGGGGCGGATTTATTAAAGCAAAGCAGGATATATGTATCTGCGCTGTATGATGGCACCCTGGAACCGGTTGTACTGGAGGATGACTACGGAAAGCTGAATCTGTATCTCCTGCCCTTTGTGAAACCGGTACATGTGAGAAGAAGTCTCTGCCGGCAGCAGGAAGACGGTGTGGAGCCGGAGGAGATACAGACCTATCAGCAGGCAATAGAGACGGTGCTGAAGCGTGCGGATATTCATGCCGGGGAGCGGAATGTATTGGTTGCCCACCAGCTGGTTACCGGCGCATCAAGATGTGACTCAGAGGATTTGTCGGTGGGAGGCCTGGATAATGTGGACGCTTCCTTATTTAAAGATTTTGATTATGTCGCATTGGGGCATATCCATGGTCCCCAGAGCATGACAAGGGACACCATCCGCTATGCAGGAACCCTGCTGAAATATTCCTTTTCCGAGTGCAATCATGAAAAATCCATTACCTTAGTGGAGGTGAAGGAAAAGGGAAATGTGTCCATTGAGACGATACCGGTTGTGCCGAAGCATGATATGCGGCAGATAAAGGGAAGCTATGAAGCCCTGATGGCAAGGGATTATTATAAAAACAGCAATAGAGAGGATTATCTGAAGGTTATCCTGACGGACGAGGAGGAGCTTCCTGAGGTTATGGGAAGACTGCGCACGGTATATCCCAATATTATGAAGCTGGAATATGAAAATACCAGAACGAAGAGCAACGGTGCAGTACAGTCAGTGGAGACGGCGGCGGATAAAAGTCCCATGGAATACTTTACGGAATTTTATGAGATGCAGAATAATCAGCCTATGACCCCGGAACAAAGCCGGATAGTGGAGGCTATGATGGAGCAGATATGGGGGGATGAAAGATGAGACCGGAAAAATTAATTATTTCAGCCTTTGGCCCTTTTGCAGAGGAGGTGACCATTGATTTTTCAAAGCTTGGCACCCAGGGACTTTACTTAATTACCGGCGATACCGGCGCAGGAAAGACTACCATATTTGACGCCATAACCTTTGCCCTTTATGGTGAGGCAAGCGGGGATTACCGGGAGAGTAACATGTTCCGGAGCAAATATGCCAGTATGGAGACAAAAACCTTTGTGGAGCTCACATTTTCTTATCAGGAAAAACAGTATAAGGTACGGAGAAATCCGGAATATCTGCGCCCCAAGGGAAGGGGTGAGGGAATGACAACCCAGAAGGCAGAGGCGGTGCTGGAGTATTCAGATGACAGACAGCCGGTGACAAAGGCTTCGGAGGTGACGAAGGCGGTTACCCGGATTATCGGATTAGACAGAAACCAGTTTACACAGATTGCAATGCTGGCGCAGGGAGAATTCCGGAAATTGTTAATGGCAAGCACGAAAGAGAGGGAAGCCATTTTCAGGGACATTTTTTGCACCAAGCAATATAAGGATTTACAGGACAGATTAAAATCAGAATTTTTGAAGAATAATAATATGTATCAGCAGCTTATGCAGAGAATCCGGCAGTTTGCAGAGGGAATCCGGTGCGATGGTGCTTCTGCCTGTTTTCAGGAGCTGGAGAACCTTAAAAATGCAGAGGGACTGGTATCGAAGGACGACCTGATGGATTTGCTGGAGAATATTCTGGCAGAGGATAAGAAGCTGGTACGGGATTACGAAAAAGCAGTCGGGACATTACAGAAAAGCCTTGCAGAGCTGGATAAGAGAATCGGCGCGGCGTCAGAGCTTGAAAAGGCAGAAAAGAATCTGGAAAAAACAGAGCGCACCATCTCATCCTTACAGCAGGAGGCAGAAGAGCGAAAGCAGGCGGCGGATTCTGCTGCCAGGGAAGCAGGGCGCTGTAAAGAACTAGCAGCACAGAGAATCCGGATTACAGAAAAGCTTTCCGATTATAAAAGGCAGTCAGAGCTCACCGGAGAGATTGGGAAAAAGGAACAGGAGCTTGTGGCATTGAAAACGAACAGGCAGAGAACCTTGGAGAAAAGGGAAGAAAGCGGCAGACAGATTGCCGTCCTTAAGGAGACCATGGAACGGGAAAAGGATGCCGGAAAAGAGAGGGTACGGACGGAGGGAGTACTTTACAAGACACAGACTCATTTTGCAGCGGTTGCAGGGCTTGAAAAAAAGCAAAGGGAATACAGGAAACAGGGAAAAACAGCGGAGCAGGCAAAAAAACGGTATCTGGAGAAGGCGGAGCGGTGTGAGGAAATAAGACAGGATTTTCAGGAAAAGGAAAGACTGTTTTATGATGCCCAGGCAGGTGTTCTGGCGCAGACCCTAAAGGAGGGAGCTCCCTGCCCGGTATGTGGTTCTGTGGAGCATCCCCATCCCGCAGATGTCCACAGGGAAGTACCCTCCAAGGAGCTGCTTGACGAGGAGAAAAGGAAGCTGGAGGCATTTGAAAAGGAAAGAGAAGAGAGCAGTATGGATGCCGGAAGACAGGAGGAGAAGCTTAAGCATATGGAGCAGGATATCCGGGAAGAGATAAAAAATCTGTCCGGGACGGCGGCAGACGGTGTTCTGGCAGCTGGGGACTTAAGCTTGGCATCCATGGAAGAGCTGGAAAGTTTGGTACAGCGGCAGAAGCGTGTTCTGGAAGAAGAAACAGATTCTTTAAATGCCATGCTGAAGGAGTGTGAACAGCGGGAGAAGATTTATACGGATGCCGCCGGGAAGCTGCCGGAGGTTACAAAAATCCTGGAAGAGCTGGAAAAACAGAGTTTTGAATATCAGGAACAGCAGACAAAGCTTGAAACCTGTCTGGTACAATGGCGGGAACAGCTGGCAGAGCTTACAGAAAGCCTGTTGTTTGAAAATGAACCGGCTGCCAGAGCAGAGCTTACCCGGTTAGAGAAGGAAGAGGAGCATTTAGAAAAGCTGGCGAAGACATCGGCAGAGGCACTTGCAAAATGTGAGAGTGCCTTAAGGGAACAGGAAGGGCAGAAAAAGATACTTATAAAGCAGCTGTCAGCCGGCGGGAAACAGGATTTGGAGTTTTTGAAGCAGCAGCGCAGGGAGATTGACGCAGAGCAGAAACGAAAGCAGGGCAGCAAGGAAGATATAGCCTCCCGGTATCAGGCAAATCTGGATATCAGAGACAGGCTCCAAAGGGAGTGGAAGCAGTTAGAGGAGACGGAAAAAGGGTATCAGATAATGAAAGCCCTGTCCGATACGGCAAACGGAGGACTGGCAGGCAGAGATAAAATTATGCTGGAAACCTACATTCAGATGACTTATTTTGACAGGATTTTATCCAGGGCAAATATACGCCTGCTGAAAATGACAGATGGACAATACGAGCTGGTACGCAAGAAAGGCGCCAGCAACCAGAGAAGCCAGTCCGGACTGGAGCTGGATGTAATGGACCATTATAATGGTTCGGTAAGAGGCGTGCAGACGTTATCCGGAGGGGAATCCTTTATGGCGTCCCTGTCCCTGGCATTAGGACTTTCGGATGAGATTCAGATGGCTGCCGGAGGAATACGGCTTGACACTATGTTTGTGGACGAGGGCTTTGGCTCTCTGGATGATGAGACCCTTTCAAAGGCAATTCAGGTTCTCGGAAGCCTGACGGAGGGAAACCGTCTGGTGGGAGTGATATCCCATGTGACAGAGTTAAAACAGCGCATTGATAAGCAGATTGTAGTCAAAAAAAATTATGCAAAAGGCAGTACAGTCTGCATAGAATAGACAGGTTAAATAAAAGGAAAACAGGAAGGAAATGGTGGCAATATGAAAAAGCAGGGAATTATTTTTGATATGGATGGAACATTGTGGGATTCCGCAGAAGGGGTGGCACAATCCTGGAACTGCATTGTTGCGCAGGAGTATACGCCGGACAGAGTGATTACGGCAGAGGAAATTCAAAGCGTCATGGGTAAAACCATGGATAAGCTGGCAGAGGCACTGTTTCCGGAGCTTCCGGAGGCGCAGAGGATGGAACTGCTGGAAAAATGCTGTGCATATGAGAATGAATATCTCAGAGAACATGGCGGGATTTTATATGATGAACTGGAGAACACATTAAAAAGGCTGTATGCAGAATATCCCCTGTATATTGTAAGTAACTGCCAGAGCGGTTACATAGAAGCCTTTCTGGAATACTATGGATTTGGCCATTATTTTGAGGATATAGAATGTTATGGAAATAATGGATTGAAAAAAGGTGACAATATTCGCGGATTAACAGAGCGAAATGGACTTACGGATTCGGTTTATGTGGGAGATATTCAGGGAGACTATGATGCCAGCAGGGAGGCAGGAGTAAAGTTTATCCATGCCGCCTACGGTTTTGGCACAGTGGCAGAGGATGTTCCGGCAATCCGGTGTATTGCAGAGCTGCCGGAGCGTGTAAAAGAAATCTTTTCGTAAATTGCTGTTATAAAAAATTACAAATTTCCAAATTCACGCATACATTCCTCCTTTTGACAAATACTATGACTATCTTTGGAACGTCCATTGCAATGGTGCAGCGAAAGCTCTTTGCAGGAGATGATGTTCCATTATCTAATTACAATAAATGGAGGAATTGATTCATGAAAGCAACAGGAATTGTACGCCGCATAGACGAGCTTGGACGTATCGTGGTGCCAAAGGAGATTCGGAGGACTCTCCGGATTCGGGAGGGAGACCCGCTTGAAATTTTTACGGATAAAGATGGCGAGATTGTTCTTAAGAAATATTCGCCAATAGGCGAGCTTAGTATTTTTGCCCAGGAGTATGTAGATGCAACAGCGCAGATTTTGGGCTGTCCGGTATGTGTGACGGACAGGGACCAGATTATTGCAGTGTCCGGAATGCCTAAGAAGGATTTGATAGGAAAGCCTCTCCATAAGGAATTGGAGGAAGCCATTAATGACCGTGAGGCAATCATGGCGAAAAAAGGTGAGAAAAAATATATCCAGATTACCGGAGAAAATGATGATATCTATGAGGGACAGATTGTCCAGACCATTATCTGTGAGGGAGATGCCATTGGCTCCGTTATTATCCTGAATAAGGATGGCAGAACTCCTCTTACAGACACAGAGAGGAAAGCTGCTATTATTGCAGCAAACTTTTTGGGCAAGCAGATGGAGGGATAAAAATACCCAAAATGTAGGAAAAACAAGGAATTTTCCAATTTTTAGCAAAAGATTTGAATGGAAGAAAAAAGGAAATATGCACAAAAAAACAGTCGGAATATGTAGAAAAACCACAATAGGAACTAGCAATTTGAATAGATTTTGTGGAAATTCATTCTGGAAAATTCTACTATTTTGTACAAAAAAACTAAGAATATGGCTATTTGCTTGACAAATATGGGGTAAACGAGTATAACTACTACTAGGACTTGCCTGTTGGAGGCAAGGTTTTAAAGCAATACTATATAATATTTAAGAGGAGGAACTATTCCTATGAACAAAACAGAGTTAGTAGCAGCTATCGCTGAGAAGACTGAATTATCTAAGAAAGACGCTGAGAAGGCATTAAAGGCTTTCACTGATGTAGTAGCAGACGAATTAACAAAGGGCGAGAAAATCCAGTTAGTTGGCTTCGGTACTTTTGAAGTAGTTGACAGACCGGCTAGAGAGGGTAGAAATCCTAAGACTGGTAAGGCTATGAAGATTCCTGCTTCTAAGGCTCCTAAGTTTAAGGCTGGTAAGGCTTTAAAGGAAGTTGTTAACAAATAATTTGATTTTGTTAAATGTATAAAAGGGCTGTTGCTGAGAGCGACAGCCCTTTTATACGTTTGCTGTACAAAATATTATCCGGTTTGGAAAGGAGAATATATGCGGTTAGATAAATATTTAAAGGTGTCCAGAATTATCAAGAGAAGAACCGTTGCCAATGATGCCTGTGATGCGGGCAGGGTTATGGTAAATGGCAAGGTGGCAAAGGCTTCTGCTGATGTGAAGGTTGGAGACCGGATTGATATTGAATTTGGAAATAAAAGTGTAGCTGTGGAGGTCACACAGATTGCAGATTCCACAAAGAAGGAGGATGCAAAGGATATGTTTAAGTATCTGTAATTCAGTAGCATTTTTCAGTCCTCCCTGTCATAAGATAGGATTACAAGAAAAATTTATCTGGCAGGGAAGGTGATATCATGGAGGAGGCTCGCAGTATAAAGGGGCATAAGATTACGTTAAATAACCGTGGTTCAGGGCTGGTTACCGGGGTAAATGCCGTAATTTCCTTTGACCCCAATGAGGTTTTGTTGGAGACGGAGCAGGGCGTGCTGTTGATTAAGGGGACAGACTTAAATGTAACAAAGCTCACCCTGGACAAAGGAGAGGTGGAGGTTGACGGCAGAGTGGATTCCTTTACCTATTCCGATTTAAAGCCGGGACTTAAGGGCGAGAATGGATTGTTTAACCGCCTTTTTAAGTAGGTAGCGGCATGGCTGATTTGATATATGACGAGGTGGAGCTGTTTACTGTCTGTCTGCTGCTGGGTGCAGCGTTAGCGGCTGTTTATGATGGAGTGCGAATTTTCAGAATGCTGTTCCGGCATTATGACTGGCTGGTGGATGTGGAGGATTTGGCTTACTGGATTCTGACCGGATGGCTGGTGTTTAAGACCCTGTTTTATTATAACCGGGGCGCCCTCAGGGGTTATGCCTTTCTGGGATTGTTTCTGGGTGTTGTAATATATATGCTGACCTTGAGCCGCCTGCTTTTGTTTCTTGCAAATAAGGCGCTGCCATACTGGAACAGGGTGAAGGGCTGTTTCAAGAAGCCATTTGTTATATTTATGAACTTTCTAAGAAAAGCATTGAAAAATATAGCATCAGAAGTTAAAATGGCAGTGAAGGGAAGATAAGTGTAAGATTAGAAACAGGTGATAGATTGAGTACAAGAAGAAGGAAGAAGAAAAGAAAACAGAACAAAAAGGGATTTTCCGTTATAGTGTTTGTGGTAGTTGTCTTCTGCCTTTGTGTGGGAATGCGGACAGCCAGTTTAAAAAAACAGAGTGCGGAGCTTGCGGAAAAGCAGGAAACACTGGAAAAACAGATTGACAGTGAAAAACAGCGCACCAAGGAGCTGGAAGAGCTTGAAAAATATATGAAGACGAAGAAGTTTGTGGAGGAAATTGCCAAGGAGAAGCTGGGTCTGGTTTATCCCAACGAGATTTTGATTGAGCCGGAAAATAAATGATAATACAGTGTCGTAAGTTGCGTATTGCAGCATCTCAAACTGACAATTTTTTTGCAGAGGCATCTCTATAATTTATCCCACTTTGAATGGGAGGGATGCGTTATGCAATATCGGATAGAAAAAATAGGGATACATATCCTGGCATTTCTGGTGGCAAGATGCCAGTTGTTTGGAATGTATCCTTTTGTTGTTCCTTTTTTTATGGCGGCATATTTACAGGAGCAAAGCTCCATTGGCTTGTTTGTCATGCTGGCGCTGGGAGTTCTCAGCCGGCTGGACATTATGGCGGCAGTAAAATACAGTCTTATATTGGTGATGCTTTTGATTACCCTGAATCGGACGGACAGGCAGAAGATTTTTGAAAATAATTATCAGATTGCACTGGCATCCGGTGTCATACTCTGGGCTGTGGGCATGCCTTATGGGTATCTGGTCACAGGGAAGGATATCAGTCTGGTTTATGCCCTGCTGGAGGGGGTTATTGCGTCCTGCGGCATACTGGTATTTGAGCAGGGCTTTGTAGCGCTGCGTGTGGGAACCAGCCGGATGTTTGCAACCAATGAAAGGTTTGTGGGAGTGTTTTCCCTGCTGGTGGCAGCATTGTTTGGCTGTCCTTTGATAAAATCTCCGGTTAATCTTTTGTTTGTTCTCTGTGGATATCTGCTTTTATATAATACCTACCGGTTTGATGGCAGTGTTGGCATGGCGACGGGCAGTATTACCGGTCTGGTGCTGGCGGTTCAGACGGAGAATATAGCATGGCTGGCTGTAATGATTCTTTTATCCAGCGTGATTGTTGTCCTGCGGGAATTGGGCAGGGCAGGGGTATTGCTTGGCTTTCTGGCGGGGTATATCCTGCTTGGCTTTTTATATGACAGGAGTCTGCTGGCTCCGGACATGCTGGTAAGCGCATTGCTGGTTTTGGCATTATTTGTGGGGACTCCGGCAAAATGGATGAAGCGGACAGCCCAGTTTAAGGATGGCAAGACCGGGTATTCCCAGGACCTTTTAATGCAGGAGGTCACAAAGAGTAAAATAAATGATTTTGGACAGGCATTCCTGGCTATGGAAAAAATGCTGGAGCTTCATGAACAGGAGCGCAATCCGTCCATACCAAATGGACTTAGTAACATGTATTTGAGCGGAGACGGCATTTCTCTGCTGAATGCAGTGGAGTCCCAGAGCAACCGCCTTTTGGAAATGCGGCATAATTTCGTGAGACAGCTGGGGCAGATTGGGGAGATTATAACGTCATTTCAGGGCGAACTGTGGTCCCAGTCGGTGAAGGCAGAGCTGTTTGAGGGAAGAGTTACGGAAAGCTTTGGACGAATCGGCGTTTTTGTCACAAAAGCGGTTTTGGTAAAGAATAAAAATGACATGCTGGAGGTTTATGTGGGGTGTTCCCTGGATAAAGAGCAGGTGGTGACCGGGGACATGCTGGCGGAGCGCATCAGCAGGCTGTTGTCCAAAAGAATGGTCTGTTTAAACCGTGGAGATGATACGGTGGGCAGGGAGGAAAGCCGGTTTTCCTTTGCGGAGGAGGGACATTTTATGTTAACCACCGGTGTGGTGAGAAAGAACCGGGTGGGCGAGGAGCTCTGTGGTGACAATTTCTCTGTGACAAAGGTGGATGTGCAAAAAGCGGTGCTGATGCTGTCTGACGGAATGGGAAGCGGAGAAAGCGCTTACCTGAAAAGCGGACAGATTGTGGAGCTGCTGGAACAGCTTCTTTCGGCAGGCTTTTGCCGGGAGCTGGCAATTGAGCTGCTCAATTCCTTTATCAGCTTTCTTGCAGATGGCAGTATCAGTACAACCCTTGATTTGACAATGATTGATTTATATTCGGGAATGGCAGATTTTATTAAGCTTGGGGCGTCCACCACATTTATTAAGAGGAAGGACAGGGTGGAGTGTATCCGTTCCACATCCCTTCCGGTGGGAGTGTTGGAACAGGTTGAATTTGACACCTGCGCCAGAAGGCTTTATCATGGGGATATTATCATTATGATTAGTGACGGCGTACTGGATGGCATTATCTTTGAAAATAAAGAGACTTATCTGGCAGATTTGATTGCATCCGTCAAGACAAATAATGTACAATTAATGGCAGAGTGCATAATGAAGGAAATTGAGACGATGCAGCGGGGAAGCCTGAGGGATGACAGTACCATTCTGGTGACGGGAATATGGGAGCGGTAGACGGTTTTACAGGTGACAGACATGGTTAACAGGGCACATGAGTTTATGAAAGAATATCATATGATAGGGATGGGAGACAGCATAGTTATGGGAATTTCCGGTGGAGCGGATTCCGTAGCTATGCTTTTGGTGCTTTGTGAATTAAAAAAACAGTATAATTTGTCTCTTTTTGCAGTGCATGTCAACCACGGAATAAGGAAAGAGGCACCGGGGGATGCAGATTTTGTAAAAGGTCTCTGTGAGCGGCAGGGAATCCCGTTTTATCTGTTTGAAGCAGATATTCCGGCTATGGCAGCCGCACAGGGAAAGACAGAGGAGGAAATGGGACGGGAATACCGGTACCGCTGCTTTTTTGATGTTATGAAGCAGGTGGGAGCGGGTACTCTGGCAGTGGCGCACCATAAGGGAGACCAGGCGGAGACGGTGCTGTTTCATCTGGTGCGGGGAACGGATTTGTCCGGGGCAGCGGGAATCCGTCCGGTGAATGAAGGTATGATGCCGGGGGACGGTACTGCAATCCGGGTCATCCGCCCTATGTTGTGCTTTGAAAAGCGGGAGCTTACAAAATGGCTTGAGGAACGGAAAACCGGCTGGCGGGAGGATGCCACCAATGGAGATAATACCTATATGCGAAATAAGCTGAGAAACCAGGTGGTTCCGCTTTTAGAGGAGGTAAACAGCCAGGCGGTATCCCATATAGCGGAGTTTGCGGATACCATGGCGGAATATGAAGCATTTTTCCGGCATATGGCAGAGGAATATCTGGAGACGAATGTACATTTTACAGGTGAAAAAGGGGATGCCTGCCAGGTGGAGCGCAGCAGCCTCCTTGACAGGGAGCCGGTATTTGTCCGGGCTGTATTATATGAAATGCTGGTCCGGGTATGTCATATGAAAAAGGATATTACAAGGGAGCATATTAAGGCATTATATCAGCTGCTGGCAAACCAGAGCGGAAAAAAGATTGTTCTTCCCTATGGAACAGAGGCTGTCATATCGTATGAAAAGCTGATAATCCGGAAATGCTTTAAGGAGAATCACAGCGCGTGGCGGCAGGAGGTTTTGTTAACTAATCATTTATTTTCCGGTCAGACGGCTTCCCGGACGGTTTTACTGCCCTTTGGGGGAAAGCTTTCCCTGGAAGTAACAGCGGCTTCGGAAATGCCGGCTGGGGAGAGAAAAAAACTGCTGCAGGATGTGGGAAATTCTAAAAATAACTATACGAAGTTCTTTGATTGTGATACAATAAAAGATACGTTATATATACGGACGGTGGAAAGCGGAGATTATTTTGTGATGAATGAGACCGGCGGCAGGAAAAAGCTGTCACGGTATTTTATTGATGCAAAAATGTCGAAGGACTGCCGTGAACGTGTAATTGTACTGGCGGTGAACCAGGAGGTTTTGTGGATAATTGGTGACCGGAGGTGCGAGAGCTTTAAGGTAACGGAGGATACACAATATATTTTAAAGGCGACATACGAAGGAGAGAAGGATGAAAGAGCAGATTAAGGTAATGATTTCCGAAGAAAAAGTAAATGCCCGTATCTGTGAATTGGCAAAGCAGATTAACGAGGATTATGCAGGAAAGGAATTACATCTGGTAATAATTTTAAAGGGAAGTGTATTTTTTGCCTGTGAACTGGCAAAAAGAATTACGGTACCGGTTACTATGGACTTTATGACGGTATCTTCCTATGGAGACGGAATGGTATCCGCAGGCAAGATTACGGTAAAGAAGGAGCTGGATGAGGATATTGCAGGAAAGGAAGTTTTAATAGTGGAGGATATTGTGGACTCAGGCAATACCCTGTTCCATTTGAAAAAGCTGCTTCTGGGAAGGAATCCTGCAAGCCTTAAAATAATTACCCTGTTGGATAAACCGGACCGCCGGACGGCAGATATCCAGACAGATTATTGCGGTTTTGAGATTCCGGATGAATTTGTGGTGGGCTATGGCTTGGACTATGCACAGAAATACCGGAATCTTCCATATATTGGAGTAGTACAAAATTAAACGTAAAAAGGAGCATAATATGAACAAGAACTTGAAAAGAAGCCTGATTTCTTATGTTGTATTTTTTGCACTGATTCTGGGAGTGCTTTACCTGATACAAAGCGGAAACCAGGATGTGGATTTAACCTACACAGAGACGAATTTTATTGAGGACATGGAGAAGGGCAATGTAGTGTCAGTTTATGTCCAGCAGAATGCCGAGGTGCCGACAGGTACGGTGCAGCTGACGATGAAAGACCGTTCCGTGGTCCGGTTCTATGTTACAGATGTGAATGATTTTCAGGATACCTATAATCAGCTGATGGAGGACAACGATTTAAAGGTTGGTTTTGAAATGAGCGATGTGGTGAGACCGAGCTTCCTGGAAAAAATGCTTCCGTACATTATTGGCCTGGTTGCTATCATAATTGTAATGATGATGCTTGCCGGAATGCAGGGCTCAGGCAGCGGCGGCGGTGCCATGATGAATTTCGGAAAGAGCAAGGCAAGGATGACTTCAGAGGGAGATAATAAGACGACCTTTGAAGATGTGGCAGGTCTTCAGGAGGAAAAGGAGGATTTGGAGGAGGTTGTTGACTTCCTTAAAAATCCGGGCAAGTATGTAGAGCTGGGAGCCAGAATACCAAAGGGTATCTTACTGGTGGGCCCTCCGGGAACAGGTAAAACCCTGCTTGCAAAGGCAGTGGCAGGAGAAGCCCATGTGCCGTTTTTTACGATATCCGGTTCTGATTTTGTGGAGATGTTTGTAGGTGTGGGTGCTTCCCGGGTGCGGGATTTGTTTGCAGAGGCAAAACGAAATTCTCCATGTATTGTTTTTATTGATGAGATTGATGCAGTGGCAAGAAGAAGAGGCTCCGGTCTCGGAGGCGGTCATGATGAGCGGGAGCAGACCTTAAACCAGATGCTGGTGGAAATGGACGGCTTCTCTGTTAATGAGGGGATTATTGTTATGGCGGCAACGAACCGTGTGGATATTCTGGACCCTGCCATTCTGCGTCCGGGACGTTTTGACCGGAAGATTGCTGTTGGCAAGCCGGATGTGAAGGGAAGAGAGGATATTCTTAAGATTCATACAAAGAATAAGCCGTTAAGCGAGGATGTAAACCTTGGAGAGATTGCGAGAACAACGGCGGGCTTTGCGGGAGCGGACTTGGAAAATCTGATGAATGAGTCGGCAATCTATGCGGCAAAGGATGACCGGAAATATATTGTCAAAGAAGATATTGATAAGGCGTTTATCAAGGTTGGTATCGGTACAGAGAGAAAATCCAGACTGGTGCCGGAGAAGGAGCGGCAGATTACCGCATACCATGAGGCGGGGCATGCAATTTTATTCCATCTGTTAGAAGGGGTGGGGCCGGTTTACACGGTTTCCATTATTCCTACCGGACAGGGAGCTGCCGGTTATACAATGCCGCTTCCGGAGAATGACAATGTGTTCAATACCAAGGGTAAAATTTTACAGGACATTAAAGTAAGCCTTGGCGGACGGATTGCAGAAGAGATGATAATGGATGATATTACAACCGGGGCATCCCAGGATATTAAACAGGCAACTGCTGCGGCGAGAGCCATGGTTGTGAAATATGGTATGTCGGAGGAGCTGGGTTTAATCAATTACGAAACCGACAATGAGGAAGAAACATTTGTGGGCAGAGATATTGGACACCAGAGAATGCTGGGGGAACAGACTGCGGCTGCCATTGACAAAGAGGTAAAACGTATCGTAGATGAATGTTATGCACAGGCAAGAGAGATATTAGAGAAAAATGTGGATATTCTTCACAAGTGTGCAAAGCGTTTGCTGGAGAAGGAGCGTATTGACAGGGAAGAGTTTGAGTCCCTTTTTGAAGAGGAAAACAAAGGGACTACGGGATTTTCCTTTGATTTATAAAATAATGCATAACTGGATTTGGTAAAAATGTATTATGGAAAAGGTGAATTTATGCAAAATATACAAAAGCGGGATAAGTTTGGCAGTTTTTTACAAAAGCCTTTGGCTAAATGCACAAAAGAATTTTAAAAAATAAAAATTGTTTGTGAACACTTTCGAGCCAAAATACGTATAATAATACTTGTAACCCCCCCAATACATTATATAGTTTTTTTGCTACACCCCATAAGTAACAAAAAAATACCTTCTCCAGAAAAGGGCAGTCGTTCGTTGGCTGTCCTTTTTACTTTGCGCAGATTTTTTCATTGATATATTTTACAGAATAGGGTAAAATAGGAAACGATATTGACATGGAGGTTTGTTATGGGTTATTCGTTCAAAAGCTATACCAATGCACAGAAAGTACAGGCTTATGTATTCCAGAATAAGCCGGCGATTCGTTCCGATGCGTTATTTTGCGATGGTACGGGGGATTATAGAATACCGGCAGAACCGATGCCGGGGGATGAAGTGATATTGAAATTCCGTACTGCAAAGGGTAATGTGGATAAGGTATTTGCCATTTGTGACGGAGAACGGATGGAAATGCGGGTAACGGAAACGGATACCGCATTTGATTATTATTCTGTAAAGCTTCCGCAAATTGAAAAAGAGAAGATAGAGTATTATTTTGAAATCCAGTCAGGCAACGCTGCCTGTTATTACAATAAAATTGGCGTGCAGACCGAAGTGAATCCTACCTATAATTTCAGCATTATGCCGGGCTTCACCACACCGGGCTGGGCAAAGGGCGCTGTTATTTACCAGATTTATGTGGACCGTTTTTGTAACGGTGATTTGAGCAATGACGTGCTGGACAATGAATATTTTTATATTGGAGATACTACCAGACGGATTACGGATTGGGATAAATATCCGGATGCTATGGATGTCCGGTGCTTTTATGGCGGTGACTTGCAGGGAGTAATCAATAAGCTGGATTACCTGCAGGATTTAGGGGTAGAGGTGATTTACTTAAACCCGATTTTTGTCTCTCCGTCTAATCACAAGTACGATATCCAGGATTATGATTATGTGGACCCTCATTTTGGGAAAATCGTCAGGGATGAAGGAGAGTGTCTGGCAGAGGGGGATAATGTCAATAAAAATTCTACCCGTTATATTACCAGAGTTACCAATAAGGAGAATTTAGAGGCGAGCAACCGGCTGTTCTGCGAGATGGTAGAGGAGATTCACAGGCGGGGAATGAAAATAATTTTAGATGGTGTATTTAACCACTGTGGTTCCTTCAACAAATGGCTGGACAGAGAATTGATTTACGAGAATCAGGAAGGATACGAAAAAGGTGCTTATCCGGCTGCTGACAGCCCTTACCGCAGTTTCTTTAAATTCTATGATGAAAATGCATGGCCGTATAATGCCAGCTATGATGGCTGGTGGGGGCATGATACCCTGCCAAAGCTGAATTATGAGGATTCGGAAGAGCTATACCAGTATATTTTGAGAATCGGGAAAAAATGGGTTTCTCCGCCCTTCAATGTGGATGGCTGGAGACTGGATGTGGCAGCAGATTTAGGACATTCGGAGGAGTTTAACCACAAGTTCTGGAGAGATTTCCGGAAAGTGGTGAAGGAGGCGAATCCTAACGCAATTATATTGGCGGAGCACTATGGTGACCCGTATAACTGGCTGCAGGGTGACCAGTGGGATACGGTTATGAATTATGATGCATTTATGGAGCCGATTACCTGGTTTTTGACCGGAGTGGAGAAGCACTCTGATGAATTCCGCGGCGACTTGCTTGGTAACCCGGATGCATTTATCGGTTCCCTGCGCCATCATATGAGCCGTTTTCACCAGCAGTCCTTAGAGGTTTCCATGAATGAGCTTTCCAACCATGACCATTCCCGTTTCCTGACCCGTACAAACCGCAGGGTTGGGCGTACACATACATTGGGACCGGAGGCGGCAAATGAGAATGTTAACAAGGGTGTACTGCGGGAGGCGGTGGTATTCCAGATGACCTGGCCCGGAGCGCCGACTATTTACTATGGGGATGAAGCCGGTATGTGCGGCTGGACGGACCCGGATAACCGGAGGGCATATCCATGGACCAGGGAAGACCGGGATTTAATTTTGTTTCACCGGGATATCATTAAGATTCATAAAGAGAATGATGTATTGAAACATGGCTCCGTAATGTTCCTTCATGGAGCACATAAGGTTGTGGCATATGGACGTTTTAGCAGGAAAGATAAAATGATTGTTATCCTGAATAATAATTATGAAAAGGTTGAACTGCGCCTTTCTGTGGACCGTCTGGGCATGCTGAATGGGGACACGTTGACACAGCTGATGCTGACAACGGAGGAGGGCTATATTATGGAAGCCAGAACCTATCAGGTGGAAAATAATGAGCTGTTTATTGATGTTCCGAGAATTGCCGCAATGGTGCTGAAGGCGGAGTAAAAAAGTATTGCTTTTTTGGATTAGTTAAGCTATAATATCAAATTGGTTACAGACCATGGATGGATTCCCGAGTGGCCAAAGGGGACAGACTGTAAATCTGCTGCATATTGCTTCGGTGGTTCGAATCCACCTCCATCCATTTCGTGTTAGCCTATGGTTAGTTGTAAGACGGAGCCGGACGGTCAGGCGTATGCTCCGGTGGGAGACAGTCGTAACACGAATTTCTCAATAGAGATGCCGGCGTGGCGGAACTGGCAGACGCACAGGACTTAAAATCCTGCGGGACTTATACTCCCGTACCGGTTCGATTCCGGTCGCCGGCATTGAGTACTTAATGAGTTCGAATGAAATGAGAACGAATTTAGTACGAAAGCCCATCCGAGCCCTTAACGAGCGGAGCGAGTTTAGTGGGAGGATAGCATTGAGTACTTAACAGATTTTAATGAAATGAGAACGAATTTAGTACGAAAGCCCATCCGAACCCTTAACGAGCGGAGAGCGACAGACTTTCATTGTGAAAGTCTTATTTTAAATGAATATGTGTGTGTAGCTCAGCTGGATAGAGCACTTGGCTACGGACCAAGGTGTCGGGGGTTCGAATCCTCTCACGCACGTACTTAAAAAGCGGAAGTCCTGAATTTACAGGGCTTTCGTTTTTTTGTTGCATAGGAAGCTGTAATCTAACATAGTCCTAAGGGTAAAATCCGGTTAAAACCATGGTAATAAAATATGTGTTATGTTACAATCAAAATACGGAATAGAGTTAGAAATAAGTACGATAAATATATTAACATAAGAAAGTTTTAAGAATTTTCATTAAGAATAGGTATTTCAAAAAAGAGTTTCTTATTGTATACTTATTTTGGATGATTAGACAAATCAGGAGGGAAGACATGTTAGAGAGAACAGTGGGACCATGGGATTACAGAATGATGCCTAACAAAATGTTGGAATTGGTAAAAAATGTTGGCAACATGGAGCAGGAGGGAACCGGTTATTTTGTTGACAGTGAATCAGAAATGCTTACAATCTTAGCTTATCTGAATTATGGGGAAACAACTAATATAACAGAATCTATGCGGGAACAGCTGGACAATGCGGTGAAACAGCTGGAATCAAGACATTTAAAAATGCGGGAAGAATAGGGATGCAGGTAACAGGTATTAAAATCAGAGGAATTGAATTTGGAAAGGGCATGCCTAAGCTGTGTGTACCTATTGTAGGACATACGGAGAAGGAAATATTGACACAGGCACAGGATATTATGAGGAATCAGCCGGATTGTGTGGAACTCCGGATAGACTGGTTTCAGGATGTCAGCAATGTGCAAAAGGTTTTACATATGCTGGCGGATTTGCGTCCGGTAATTGGTGATACCGTGCTATTGTTCACATTTAGAAGTGAGCAGGAGGGCGGCAGGAGAAGCATTACCTGTGAGGATTACAAAGCACTGTGTACAGCGGCTTGTACCAGTGGTTATATTGATTTGCTTGATGTGGAAGCATTTATGCAGGAGGGCTTGCTTGCTTCCATTTGCGAAATTGCACATAGGAACGGTGTATATGTGGTTGGCAGTAACCATGATTTTGAAAAGACACCGGATGAAGAGGATATCGTTTCAAGACTTAAATATATGGATGAACAGGGGGCAGATATTCCCAAAATAGCAGTCATGCCACAAAAAGAAAGGGATGTGCTTACATTACTGTCTGCAACGCTTACATATCATGAAACGGGTGGAATAAAGCCGATTATTACAATGTCCATGGATGATATCGGAATGGTTAGCCGGCTTGCAGGGGAAATCTTTGGTTCGGCATTGACATTTGCAACTGTCGGCAGGGCATCGGCACCAGGTCAGATTCCCATAGATGAAGCAAGACAGAGTCTTAGGGTTTTACATCGGCAATAATCGGAATAATGAGGAGGTTCTTTTATGAGGGACGAAGAAAAGAAGCAGGAGGAAGTGGTTAAAAATATACCCCGGAATCCCAATCGAAAGATTACGGACGAGGAAATCAATCAAGTGCTGAAGAGTGCGGCAGAAAAGCTTGCAGAGAAAGAGAATAAATCAGGCAGTAATAATCAAGAGAAAGTAAATGATAAGAAGGCTGAAAAAAGTGCCAGCGGAGAGAGTACCGTGAAGCCATCAGAGAAGAATGATAAAAAAGATGAAAAGTCTGTAAAGAAAGATTCAAGGATAAAGAATGAGAAGGCTATAGATAAGAAACCTGTAGATAAGAAACCTGTGAAAAAAGCCGGTAAAGAAAAGCCGGAGCCACAGAAAACAGAAAAAAACAATGTGGCAGCCAAGGGCGGTGTGCTGGCAGCTGAAAATGGGAAGAAAAATAACCATGTGCCAGAAGCTGGGAACGGAAAGAAAAATGGGTTTGAGCCGACAGCTGGGAGCGGAAAGAAAAAAAGTTCTGAGCCGACAGCTGGGAGCGGAAAGAAAAATGGGTTTGAGCCGACAGTTGGGAATGGAAAGAAAAAAAGTTCTGAGCCACAGGAGAAAAAGGGTAGTATAACAGATAAGAAAATACAGGAATTTGCCGAGGAAGAACCGATTGTAATAAAAAATCCGGAACAGCCGAAAGACAAGGTTACCATTGGCAGAGTGATTGGCACATTTTTAGAGAGTGTCTGGACGCTTTTCAAGGTAGTAGTTCTGGTCATAGTTGTTACGGCTGTAGCAGGATTTTTTCTTTCCAGAGATTTGATGATACGGGGACGCAGTGGCAGCCGGCAGTGCACAGAGGGAATGACGGTGGCTGCCAGTACGCTTTCTAACAAATCAAGTGAGGATGGCAAAGTTAAGGAATGGCTGGGTACCGTCACCAGGGAAAAGCTGACGTTAGAAGCGGACGACAAGAGCATTTTAGTTGCGAGAAAAATTGTTGCTGATGAAGAGAATAGTAAATGGGTGGTCATTCTTCATGGATATAATGGCAGTATGGAGGATATTTACGATATAGCCATGCATTATGTGGAAAAGGGATATAACGTGTTAATGCCGGATTTGAGGGCACATGGTGAGAGTGAAGGCTCTTTCTTTGGTATGGGCTGGCTGGACCGCATGGATGTGATTAACTGGATAGATGTGATTTTGAAGGATAACCCATCAGCAGAGGTGGTTATTCACGGAATAGACATCGGAGCGGATGCCGCACTGATGCTCACAGGGGAACCGGTTAAAAGCTCCGTGAAAGCCATCGTGGCAGAGGGGGCATATACAAATGCCTGGGAGGTTGTGAAACAGGAATATAAGACCCGGCACGAAAAATGGCCGGTATTTCCATTACTGCATATGATAAATCCGGTAATGAAGGTGTGGGCTGGCTACAGCTTGAAAGAGGCAGATGCTGTAAAACAGGTTAAGAACAGCAATATACCAATTTTGTTAATTCGGGGAGAAAATGATACCTATGCTACAGAGGAGATGACAAATCAGTTAGATAAGGCAATTGCTTCCGAGCATGAGGTATTTACGGTGCCAACAGGTACACATGAGGATTGCAGATATGCAGAGCCGGATAATTATTACAAAAAGACCTTTGATTTTGTTAGCAAGTACATAAAATAAAAGGCTTAAGTCTGGTCATTAGATGTTGGGGCTTTGAAGATAGCAGATAGAATAGGTAAGGCAGATATTGGATATGGAACAAAAGAAGTATTATGATTTGTCAAAAGAATTACAGCAGAGAATTTTAGAGGACAGGAGCCAGGGGTATGTAAATCCATACCGTGCCAGAAATGAAGATGCCATTCGAAGGAAGCAGGACTGGGATAAGAATAAATTGCTGCGCCCGGCATATGTGAGGGATTGTGAGAAAATTATGCATACACCGTATTATAACCGGTATGCAGATAAGACCCAGGTCTTTTCCTTTTATAAAAATGATGATATTACAAGAAGGGCGCTTCATGTCCAGCTGGTATCAAGAATTGCAAGAAATATAGGCTCCCTGCTGGGACTGAACACAGATTTAATTGAAGCCATCGCACTAGGGCATGACATCGGACATACACCATTTGGTCATGCCGGAGAACGTTATTTAAGTGAATGTCTCCAGGAACACACAGGAAGGTATTTTAATCATAATGTACACAGCGTCAGGGTGTTAGATGACATTTTGAACCGGAATGTCAGTCTGCAGACCCTGGATGGTATTCTCTGCCATAACGGAGAATTTGCCATGCAGGAGTACCGGCCGGTGAAGATGGAGGATTTTGCCCATTTTGATAGTAAATATGAAGCCTGTTATGTGGATGAAGAAGCGATAGGGAAACTGGTACCATACACGCTGGAGGCTTGTGTAGTCCGGATTTGTGATATGATTGCTTATTTGGGGAAGGACCGGCAGGATGCCAGGCGGGCAAACTTAATCGTGGACGACAGTATTTTTGATGAGCAGGCATTTGGCAAGAGTAATCCGGAAATTATTAATAATCTGATTGTCAATATTGTAGAGAACAGCTATGGCAGGGATTGTATTGTCATGGATGACGAATATTACAAAGCAATTAAAGCGACGAAGAAAGAGAATTACGATAAAATATATTTTAACGAAGGGGTAAACCGGATTTATGAAGAGAGAATCCGGCCAATGTTTCATTTGATGTATGAGCGGCTGTTATCTGATTTGAAAGCAAGAGATACCAATTCGATTATTTATAAACACCATATTGATTATGTGAAGGAAAATACTGCCACCTATGGATATGATAAGTATTTGAATGAGACAGAGCCAAATCAGATGGTGGTTGACTTTATAGCAAGCATGACAGATGATTATTTTGTGGATTTATTTGATTATCTGTTCCCGGGGAGTAAGTATAAAATAGAATATGTGTCTTACTTTGAGGAGTAAGCAGGTAATACCTCTACCTTTTTGCAAGTAAGGAGCTGTTGCAGTAATGTCTTTGGAAATGTTTTGGAAGACAGTAATATGTACCATTTGCAACAGTTCCTTATTTGTGTAAAAGCAGATTTAATCCTCCTTTTTCAAGGATAGTCCGGAAGAACTTTTTTGCGGTTTTGCCGAATTAGTATCGGTGTTGTTTCCAAAAGGCTCTGTGTATGTATCTGCATCGCCATAAGATGAATCATAGCTTGTGGATGGGGTAACCGTTTCCTGACGCATAAAATCATCGAAATCATCATTAAAATGATTGGACACAACGGTTGTTTTTACCTCTGGTTCGCCGTGTTTTAAGGTATGGTGCATAGTAATAATAAATAAAAGCAGACATGCAATGGTAAGTGAGCTGCTGCTCAAGCTTAAAAACGGCTTGCCGATTGCCAGGATAATCATGAATACGCTTTGGATATAAAAGGAAATCCAATATAGTGTTGAAAAGCTTTCTTTTGAACCGCAAATAGCGTTGATAATTAGAGCAATCAATGTTAAAATCAGGGAAGCAGAGAATAACCTTATAAATTGACATGGAATAATTACAAGAGATATTATCATTGCAACTTTAAAGATAAATCCTTTGTACCCGGAAAGCACTTGCTGTTTGGACAGAGCTTGAATCTGAAAAACATCCAATAAATCGGATAATTTCATATCCTGATATTCCCCTGTTAATGTTTTGTAGGTAATAATATTCGTTTTGCTGATTAACAGAACGTCAGTAAAACTTGAGTCTGTTAATACGGATTTAACATGATTTTGGGTAAATTGTGTCTGTGAAGTATCGATTAACATATAAGTACCTGAAGAGGACTCCTCAAATTTATCTTCACAATAAAATTCTCCATTTGAATAATAAAATTCCGGCAGATTATTCATAAACTGAGTTACTTCCTTGTCTGTAGAAAAAGAAAATGCTTCAAGAGCACAAAGTAGTAAACCAGTAAAGATGCTGATAATAATCGCGTAGACGATTTTACTGCCGGTGGATTGTCTGCGCAGGTTATAAAAGGAACCAGAAAATGTAAAGCCCCGAAATGCCTCAAGAATCTGTGCAAATGGATTTATTTTTGTATTCATAGAAATTCTCCCCCTTATGATAAAATACATAAATTTAATTTAGTATATTATATATTAGCTGTCTCTTATACACATCTCCGAGCCCACGAG
>ENA-OYZN01000167-OYZN01000167.1-human-gut-metagenome-genome-assembly--contig:-NODE-167-length-44094-cov-11.801312_pt1 | contig 44094 bp, 43 predicted proteins | sample MGYA00243294_ERZ653483 | MGnify/ENA primary metagenome ERZ653483 (study PRJEB26926, sample SAMN06165155) | human gut metagenome | biome: ENVO:00009003; feature: ENVO:2100002; material: ENVO:00002003... | reverse complement strand
ATGAGTATGATGACGACGGAAGGCTTGTTGCCACCATTGATGCAGACGGAAACCGTACCGAATACGAGCACGATGTGGAGAGCAGGACAGAGCTTGTAACAGACCGCCTCGGCAACAAGACCCTTTATGTCTATGATGATGCTGGAAATGTGCTGAGTACTACGGATGCCAACGGTAATACCACAAAGAGTACCTACGATTCTTTTGGAAATGTACTGACAAAGACAGATGCCAAAGGAAATGTAACTGGTTATGCTTATGATGAAAACGGCAACCTGACAACCGTCACCGATGCCAGCGGAAACAGTGTGAAAAACACCTATAATGGCAGTAACCTGATTACTTCCATGAAGGGTGTCAATGACACAGAAATCCTGATTGATTATGATGCAAACGGACATCTGTCTGCCACTACGGATGCAGAGGAAAATGTTACCAGCTATACCAACGATAAGAATGGAAACGTCACCGGAATGGCAGATGAAATCGGAACCGTCATGTCTGCGAAGTATGACAAGGATGGAAATGTGACGGAGACAGAGGACAGTGCCGGCAATAAGACGGTAAATACCTATGACGCATCTGGAAACCGCCTTACCCAGACCACCTATGCGGTGACAGAAAAGGGAACGGTGGAACGCACCACGAGATATATCTATAATGATGCAGGGGAGCTGGTGCAGACTGTGGACGCCAACGGCAACACCACCTCCGTGGAGCGGAATGCAAACGGAAAAATGTCAGCAGCAGTGGACAGCAAAGGACGGAGAACAGAATATTGTTATGACAAGTATGGCAATGTCAGTGAAATCCTTTATTCGGATGGCACGACGGAAACATTTGAGTATGATGCGGAAGGACGCAATACAAAGACCACAAACCGTCTGGGCCTTACGGTAACCTATACTTATGATAAGGTGGGAAATCTGTTAAAACAGACGGATGCCAGGGGTAACAGTACCGTTTATACCTATGACAAGAATTATAACCTGTTAACAGTGACCACCCCGGCAGGAGCAGTGACTACCTATACCTATGATGAAGGGAACCGGAATACCGCCATAGAGGATGCAGAGGGAAATGTAACCCGTTTTACCTATGATGAGATGTCTTTGCAGACTTCCATGACGGATGCCAAAGGAAATGTGACCCGTTATGCGTATGACAAAAACGGGAACCGTACAAAGGTCATTTATGCAGACGGAACCTGTGCGGAAACAGAGTATGATGAACGGGGAAGGACCATATGGCAGAAGGATGCAGCAGGAAGAAAAACGGAATATACCTATGATGACAGTGACCGCTTAACGCAGGTAAAACAGAATAACGGTTCTGTTATAGGCTACACCTACGACCAGACCGGAAACCTGACCGGAATCACGGATGCCAACGGCAATACCACGACCTATGTGTATGATGAAGATGGAAGAAGGGTAAAGACCATACTGGCAGACGGGGCAGAAAGCACCAGTGAATATGACAGCTATGGAATGTTACGTTCCACTACGGACTACAATGGTGTCACTACCACTTATACCTATGATGGGGAAGACCGCATCATAAAGGAGACCACCGGAACGGAGATTACAGAGTATACCTACGACAATCTGGGAAGATTAACAGATATGGAAGCCGGAGACAGCCATATCACATACACGTATAACCGATATGGGGAACTGTCCGGAAAGACCTATGAAAACGGGCAGAATATCTCCTATGCATATGACAGGTATGGAAGGAGCAGTGAGATAAAAGTAACCCAGGGTGACAAGGTGTTATCTTCCACAAAATACGGGTATGACACCATGGACAGGCTGACCCGTGTCATTGCCCATGACGGAACGGCAACGGTCTATACCTATGATGAGAATGGAAACCGGAAAACAGCGACCTTTGCTAACGGAGAAGTGCTGACCTATTCCTATGACGAATGCAACCGGCTGGTTTTGCAGAAAACAGTTGACAAGAACGGAACCGTCATTGCACAATACGAATATACCCTTGGAAAAGGTGGTGAGCAGGAAAAAGTAACGGAGAGCGGAGCCTGTGGAAGTGTGGAGACCTCCTATGATTATGATAAGGCAGGAAGGCTCACGAAGGAAGTCATTGAGAAAAATAATGAGAAAACTACATACATCTATACCTATGATGCGGTGGGAAACCGGATTTCCAAGAATGAGAACGGGGAAAAGACAGAGTATACCTACAACAGCAGGAACCAGCTTGTAACGGAGACTTTTGCTACAGGAACGGTTACCTACAGCTATGATGCCAACGGCAGCCTGTTGAACCAGTCCGGAGCAGGAAAGGCAGTAACTTATACTTATGATGTGTATAACCGGTTAATTCAGTATACGGATGGAAGCCATACAGAGACCTATACCTATGACGCGGAAGGTGTGAGAAGGAGTAAGAAAAACGAGACAGAAAACCTTCTGTTTATATCGGATACCACCGGAAGCCTTTCCCAGACACTGGCAGAAACGGATGGGAAAGAAAATCTGATTGCAGCTTATACCATGGCGGATGTGTTAATCAGCCAGACCAGGAATGGTGAAACTTCCTATTACCTGTATGACGGACACGGAGATGTAAGGGCATTACTGAATGAAGCTGGAAGGATAACCGACAGGTACCGCTATAATGCATACGGGGAACTGGTGGAACAGACTGGGGATACAGAGAACCACTATCTGTATACCGGGGAGTACTATGATGGAACATCTAACCTGTACTATTTAAGAGCGAGATATATGAATCCGTCCACCGGAACCTTTATCAGCATGGATACCTATGAGGGAAGCATTTATGACCCGGATACGTTACATAAGTATCTGTATGCGAATGGGAATCCGGTAACGTATAGTGACCCGAGCGGGAACTTTTTCAGTGCAGTTGGAACATTAGTTGCTACTACAATAAGTACCGTTTATAATAATTTTGATACATTGAATGCAATGGGCATTATATCCGGCTTGACCAACTCTGCGATAACGGCATTTCTTGGCGGAAGCGATATGGAGATTACCAAGGCGTTTGTGACTGGTTATCTGACAGGGTTTGGATTAGGAGCTGTCATGTATGTGGCGGCGGCATATGAGATAATGACGATTGCACAGATGTGTATGATAATGGCAGCGGCTAATACGACTATGAGTATTACAAAATGAGCCGTTTGACCCGTGTTATGGACAGAAACAGAGAGGCAATAGTCTATACCTATGATACCAACAGTAACTGGAAAACAACAACCTTTACTAACGGGGTAAAGCCGATTTAACCCTATGATGACTTAACTACGGAAATTCAAGAAAAAAATAATTGACAAATATATTTTCATTTGTTAATATATTCTAGTGTGCCGCACAAGGAGGTAGAAGTGTGTCCATTTACTGGTAACAGTTTGATGACAGACACCACCGTACTTGGCGAGTAATGATAATAGGAGGTAACCGTATGTACGCAATTATTGCAACAGGTGGCAAGCAGTACAAGGTAGCTGAAGGTGATATCATTAAAGTAGAGAAGCTTAATGCAGAAGCTGGTTCTGAAGTAAAATTTGATGTTATTGCTATTAGCAACGACAATGGCTTCTTATGTGGCGAGGACGTAGCTAACTCAAGCGTTAGCGCTAACGTAATCGGCGACGGTAAGGGCAAGAAGGTTGTTGTTTACAAGTATAAGAGAAAAACCGGCTATCACAAAAAGCAGGGTCATAGACAGCCATTTACAAAGGTTGAGATTAAAGCAATCAACGCTTAATTGGAACTATGATAACTGTAACTGTTTTTAACAAAAAAGAAGAGATAGTTGGTGTCCAGTTAGAGGGACATGCCGAATTTGGCAAGAAGGGAAAGGATATTGTTTGTAGTGCAGTATCTATATTATACATTAATTTGGTAAATTCCCTGGAAAGCTTTACAAAGGATGAGAAGGAGTTAAACGGCAGCAGCAAAATTAACTTCCAAAATGTCATTTTGAAAAGCATGCCAAGCAGGGAAGCAGAATTGTTATTTCAATCCTTTCTGCTTGGAATTACTACAATAGAACAGAAGTATGGTAAGAAGTACATTGTAATTTTGAATCAGGAGGTGTAAAACATGTTAAAGCTTAACCTTCAGTTATTCGCTCATAAAAAGGGAATGGGTTCTACCAAGAACGGTAGAGACTCTGAATCTAAGAGACTTGGTGCGAAGAGAGCAGATGGTCAGTTCGTTAAAGCTGGTAATATTTTATACAGACAGCGCGGTACGAAGATTCATCCAGGTACTAACGTAGGTAAAGGTAAAGATGATACCTTATTTGCATTAGTAGACGGCGTTGTTCGCTATGAGAGAAAGGGAAGAGATAAGAAGCAGGTTTCTATCTACCCGGTATCTGTTAACGAATAAGATACATGTAACCTTAGGCTGGAGTTTTGCTCCAGCCTTTATTATTAATAGGAGATATGATATGTTTGCAGACAGAGCAAAGGTTTTTATCCGTTCCGGAAAAGGCGGCGATGGCCATGTAAGCTTCCGAAGGGAGCTTTATGTACCAGCAGGCGGTCCCGATGGGGGGGACGGCGGCGATGGCGGCGACGTTATTTTTGTAGTGGATGAGGGTCTTAATACATTAAATGATTTTCGGAATGTGCGGAAATACTGTGCAGAGGACGGAAAAGAGGGCGGCAAAAAAAGACAGCATGGTGCAAATGGTGCCGATGTTATTTGTAAGGTGCCACCGGGAACCGTTATTAAAGATTTTGAAACCGGCAAGGTAATTATGGATATGTCCAACAAGACAGAGCCGGTTGTGATATTAAAGGGCGGTCATGGCGGTAACGGAAACATGCACTACGCAACCTCCACCATGCAGGCGCCAAAGTATGCCCAGCCGGGACAACCGGCACAGGAGCTGTATGTAACACTTGAATTAAAGGTAATTGCGGATGTGGGCTTAGTGGGATTCCCAAATGTAGGAAAATCTACATTTTTATCAAGAGTTACCAACGCAAAGCCAAAGATTGCCAATTATCACTTTACTACATTAAATCCCAATCTGGGAGTAGTTGACCTTTCCGATGGCGCCGGTTTTGTCATTGCAGACATTCCGGGTATTATTGAAGGTGCCAGTCAGGGTGTAGGACTGGGACTCCAGTTTTTACGCCATATAGAGAGAACAAAGGTACTTCTCCATATTATTGACGGAGCATCTGTGGAGGGCAGAGACCCGATTAATGATGTATATGCCATTATGGAGGAGCTTAAAAAATATAATATTGAGATTTCAGAACGTCCAATGGTAATCGCTGCAAATAAAATGGATGCCATGAACGAAATGGAAAAGGAAACGGTCATAGATATGCTGAAGGAAGAATTTGAGCCCCAGGGCATAGAAGTGTTTCCAATTTCTGCTGTTTCGGGAGAGGGCGTTCAGGAGCTTTTATGGCATGTTTATGAGCTGGTCAAAAATGCACCACAGGAAATTGTGGAATTTGAACAGGAGTACGTTCCAACCTTTGACTTCTCCAATGACCCATATACAGTGGAGATTGACCCGAAGGATGAACACATATTTATTGTAGAGGGGCCAAAGATTGAAAAAATGCTCGGCTACACAAATCTGGATTCTGAAAAGGGCTTTGACTTTTTCCAGCGTTTTCTGAAGGAAAACGGAATTATCGATGAATTAAAGGCAAAAGGAATCGAAGAGGGGGATGTGGTACGGATGTACTACCTGGAATTCGATTATTATGAATAATTAGCACGAACGCAGCCTTCAAAAGAAATGTACTGACTGCTTGCAGGCAGGTACATTTCTTGAAGGCTATGTGAGTGTAACGAACACCGAAATGAAGCAAAGCGGAATTGAGGTGCGTGAGTGCGTGTGGCATGGGAATATGGCGAGCACTGAAATGAAAGGGGAATAACAATGACAAGCAAGCAAAGAGCATATTTAAAAGGTCTGGCAATGACAATGGAACCCATTATTAATGTAGGAAAATCCAGTGTAACGCCGGAGCTTGTAGCTTCTGTGGATGAAGCAATCGAAAAGAGAGAGCTGATTAAGATTGGTGTATTAAAAAACTGTATGGACGAGCCAAAAGCCATTGCAGAAATGATTGCAGAGCGCACCAGAGCCCAGGTAGTACAGGTAATCGGGAAAAAAATTGTACTTTACCGGAGTAAAAAAGAAAACCCTAAAATTGAATTACCAAAATAAATTTACAATAATTATATTATGTTAACAAATATGAAAGAATAGAACATATAATTTATATGCAGGAGGTATTCATGGCGGCAATCGGTATTATGGGCGGAACCTTTAATCCCATTCATTTAGGGCATATTGCAATTGCAAAGGCAGCCTATGAACAATTTCATCTGGATGAAATCTGGTTTATGCCTAATCATATACCAGCTTATAAATCAAACCAGTCATTGGTTTCCGGAGAACAACGGCTCGCCATGATTCAGCTGGCAATACAGGCTTATCCATTCTTTAAGGCATCGGATTTTGAACTGAAAAGAGAGGGAAAGACATATACCTATGAGACAATGCAACTGCTAAAACAGCAATATCCCCAGGATGAATTTTACTTTATCATGGGAGCGGACTCCCTGTATTATTTTGAAAACTGGGTACATCCGGAGATTATTTTAGAAAATGCGAAAATTCTTGCAGCGGTACGGAATCAGAAAACCACGGATGAAATGCTGCTGCAGATTGACCGGCTGAATAAAATGTTCAAAGGCAGCTTTTTTTATCTGATTGATTGTCCGGAAATCCCCTGTTCTTCCAGTGCTATCCGTGACAAAATCCAGCAGATTATGAAAAACGGCAGTGGAGAACCAGATTTACAAAAAGCACAGGATTTAATGCTTCCGGATGGGGTACTTCAATATATCATACAATACCATCTCTATGATTAAAGAAGCATTTACTTAAAAAATGTACGGTTTCATTGAAATTATATGCTCTTTTTGATATAATAGACAATAGTTGATTGATAGCGGACAGGAGTTTTGGTATGGAGCGATTACAAATGAGAGAGAAGCTAAAGGAAAAGCTTCCTCCAAAACGTTTTGAACATTCATTAGGTGTGGAATATACCGCAGGAACCATGGCTTTCATGTATGGTGTGGACTGTGAAAAGGCTTTGACAGCAGGGCTGCTGCACGATTGTGCAAAGTATGTTCCAAATGACAAAAAGATTGCAAAATGTGAAAAGCGTAAGATTTTTATTTCAGAATGTGAATACCAAAATCCGGAGCTTTTACATGCAAAACTTTCTGCTGTATACGCAAGAGAAAAATATGATGTAACTGATAAAGAGATTTTATCTGCCATTGCCTGCCATACCACAGGTAAACCGGCAATGACATCATTGGAGAAGATTATTTATATTGCAGATTATATTGAGCCTAACCGGAATATGTTACCGGAAATGGATATTATCCGAAAAGAAGCTTACCAGGATTTGGATTTGTGTCTTTTACACATATTGCATAACAGCATGCACTATTTAGGGAAAAAGGGCTCCACCGTAGACCCTATTACAAAAGAGACCTACGAATATTACAGTAAGCTCAGAAATTAATTTTTGAAGGAGAATTTTATGACAAGTAAAGAATTGGTCAAAATTGCAGTTGCAGGCCTGGAAGATAAAAAAGCAAAGGATATCCGGATTATCGATATTTCAAATGTTTCTGTAATGGCAGATTATTTTATCATCGCAAGCGGAACAAACCGCAATCAGGTTCAGGCGCTGGCGGACAATGTGGAGGAAAAGCTGCATGACGTGAATATACATCCCCGTCAGATTGAGGGATATCAGACAGCAAACTGGATTTTAATGGATTTTAATGATATTATAGTTCACATTTTGAATGAAGAGGACCGTTTGTTCTATAATCTGGAAAAGATTTGGCTGGACGGCAAGGCAGTTGATATTTCCGAATTATAGAAACAGTAGCAGATTCGAGAGTTTTTAAGGGGAATATTCCATAAGCACAAAACAGGGTTGGGGGATATATGGATAGAGATTTATTGATACGAAAGAACAACTTAGAAGTAAATAAGGTCGCTGCAAAATGTCTGCGCATAACGATATTATTTTTAATATCCTTATGGATGTTTACGGTAACAGATTATTATGACTACGATAAATATACCGTTACCATAATATTTATCAGCAGTATGCTGTTACTGTTAATCCCTTCTGTTTTGGTTAATGTTCTGCATTTGGAACAGCAATGGATAAAATATTACGTTATCATGTGTATTTTAGCTGTTGTATTTTTACTGAGTACGTTTATTTCCTATGATTTTATTGTCTTAGTGGTTCTCCCCCTGTTAATAGCCACCTTGTACTGTGACCGGAAGCTGATTGTTATTACTACCCTTATTGATTGTATCTGTGTATTGGTAACAATGCTTTTGCGATATTATGTGTTCTGCGGTGAAATCGAAAAAAATTATAACAGTATTATCGAAGCGCTGGTTTATGGTGTGTTCCTCCGCATTGTACTGGTTTTAGTGACAACCCTGTTTTCCTATTATATTGTAGACCGCAACATGGTAATGCTGAATAAAACCATCGAAGCAAATAATGACTTAGTACATAGCCAGGAAGAGCTTATTTTTGCTTTTGCGGAGATTTCCGAGAGCAAATCCAAGGTAACGGGAGAGCATATCCGAAGAGTAGCGGAATATATGAGAGTTCTGGGTACAGCTTCAGGATTTACGGCGGAATATGTGGATAAATTATCCGTAGCCTCCATGATGCATGATATCGGCAAGCTGATGATTCCGGAAGAGATACTGGATAAGCCAGATAAGCTTACGGATGAAGAATATGCAATTATGAAAAATCATGTTCTGTATGGAGAAGCTCTTCTGGCAAAATGTCCCGGTGACATTATGCAGATAGCAAAAACAATAGCATTGGAGCATCATGAGCGCTGGGATGGTTCCGGTTATCTTGGAATGAAGGGAGAGGACATTTCCTACATAAGCCGTCTGATGGCTGTCTGTGATGTGTTTGATGCGTTGACGTCACAGCGTTATTATAAAGAGGGCTGGTCATTAGAAGATACCTATAATGAGATAGTAAGACTGAAGGGAAAGCATTTTGACCCGGATGTAGTTGATTTGTTTGTTGAACATTTTGATGAATTTAAAGAGATTCTACATGCAATGCCGGACCGGGAAGTATACTAATATCTATATCAGACTGGCATCAATATCAAAGGATTGGGAGAAAACAAAATGGTTTCTATCATGAATGAATATATTGCCAAAATAAACCTGTTATCAGATGATGTGACAAAGAGTATCTTTCATGCAGCTCTGGTGGACCAGGAAAATGTGGCAAAGAGCAGTATCTTAATTAAATCAAACCGTTATATTGTAGATATCAAGCTGGACAGCTTTTCCATCGAACAGGCTATAAAGGTGATGAATTGCTTTATGGAGCGGACACGGTATCATTACTCCGCATATTTCATACGCTTCAATGAGGGAAATCTGGTCAGATACCGTTATGCATCCTGTAAAGAAAACCGGGAAGGGTTTTATTGCGATGTTATCATAAGTTAAAAAGAGCCATACAAGTAAGCTTCTATAAAGCATAGCTTACTTGTATGGCTTTCTCTATGTATATCATAATCATGTGAAAGGATTCATAAATGAACCAACCATTTCCTAAAAAGTACGGAACAGACCGATAACCTTACCCAAAACAGACACCTCATTCACAATAATCGGGTCCATAAAATCATTCTCCGGCTGCAGCCGGTAATGACCGTCCTCCTTAAAAAACCGCTTAACCGTAGCACTGTCATCAACTAATGCAACAACAATATCATTATTCATGGCAGTGGATTGCTGCTCTACCATAATTAAATCACCGTCAAATATTCCCACATTCACCATACTGTCACCCTTTACCTTCAGCATAAAAGTTGTCTTATTATGTAAGTATTCCGGTGGGACAGGAAAATAACCGTCAATATTCTCAACTGCTAAAATAGGCTGACCAGCCGTTACCTGTCCAACAATTGGCACATTAACCAGTTCTCTTCTGGTGAGCCCAAAGCTATCGTCTAAAATCTCTATAGTCCGGGGTTTGGTAGGGTCTCTTCGGATATATCCGTTTTTCTCCAATGTCTCTAAATGGGAGTGGACAGAAGAGGTAGATTTTAATTTGACTGCCTCACAAATCTCACGGACTGAAGGGGGGTATCCCTTTTGAAGAATATTATCTTTAATATAATCTAAAATTTCCTGCTGTTTCGCACTAATCTTACCTGGCATAATGAACCTCTCCTTTACCTGTTATAAAAACACAAACACCAGCTCTCCATTCATATGAGCTTGGTTCCATAACAAAATAATAACACAGGACTTGAAAAAAAGCAAACATTTATTCCGAACAAATTTTCGATAAATCTATTGACAAAAGAACAAATGTTTGTTATTATACAAAAAACGAACAAATATTCGATATATTGGATAAGATGAGAATGGAGGAACAGGTTATGGTTTCAAGATTGATTTACAATAATAAGATTATGTTAACATTAGTGTTAGTACTTTTTTTAAGTGTCTTTCTTTTCGGCGGAATGAAGCTGGTACAAGCAGATGAAAGCATTCAATACGAGAAATCTTTTGCAACAATTGAGATTGAAGCCGGAGACACCCTGTCATCACTGGCAGCAGAATATTCTATTTCATCTGTTGGAGCTGCAGATTATATCCAGGAGGTAAAAGAGATTAATAATCTGAAAAGCGATACCATCCATGCCGGATGCTACTTATTAATTCCTGTTTATCATATCAGCAAATAATATCTCGTATTTTTTCATATTGTAATCCCTGTGATTATGTGATTTGCCAAATCAGATGGAAAATGTTATATATTTTCCATCTTGACAAGAATATAGTATTGTGACATAATCAATTTACTCTAAATTTCTTCAATCATACATAATGTCTTGGAAAGGACAGTTATGTTTCAAACAAACCCTATGAAAAGAGTTTTACTTTTATGTATTACTTTTTTTACAGTAATTTTCTATGTAATTATTTTTTCACATACAAAGGCTTTTGCGGCAAGAGTAGATTATTATTCCTATGATAATGTCTATAAAAATTTACCAAAAGCATACCGGTCTTCTGAATATATTTATATAAGTGATGATATACCGTGTATCTGCTTTGCCACCTATAATGGAAACAATTATGGCACTTCCGTGAAGAGGAGCAAAGGAGCCCAGGATTATTTATATTGTGTGGATTACTCAAAGCATATATCCTTTGACAATAAATATTCGTCAAAGAATAATCTGTTTAACAACACCTTAAGAGCACGGCTGGGAGTTGCTTTTTATTACGGTGCCTCTAAATGGAAGGGAAAAGCAGACAGTAAGTTTACAACGGGCAATACCATACTGGATTATTATATGACGCAGCTGGTGGTACATTCCCTCATATACAAATATGGCAAGGGAAAATCCAATTATGGAATTGACTTTAACAAAATTGTTTTTAAGAATGATACCGGCAATTTGCAGAAAAAAACAAAGGCGTTTTATAATTTTTGCTGCAAAGCCTCTGTTTATACCACCTCGGCAGATTTTTTTACATCGGATTTTTTCTTTGATAAAATGTCAATGCCTTACTTTTATTTAGAGGAGGATGGACTGGTTACTCCATATATCCACTGCCTGACTAATAAAAATAATTCCAGTGTAAAGGAATATAAAAGAATTTCAACAGCTGAGGGGATACAATCCAATGAGCTTCTTATACTGGAGGATGCCGCAACGTATAATTCCAGCTTCCGGGTAAAAATTCCCGGTACTGTGGCGGATAAGCTGCTTCCCGGGCTTCATACGGTTAAGGTATCAGAACAGGTACTGTTTAACCGGTATCTGGCAGGCTTTTGGTGGAGCTCCGATTCCGGACATTTATACCAGGAAACAGGGGGACTGCTGACGGAAGACAAAGATGCACAGGATAGTCTTGGAATTTCACTGCTGATTGGTGAAGTGGTTCTTCACAAGAAGGACAGTATTACCGGGGATATTGTTTCAGATGCTGTTTTCCAGCTTCAACAATATGATGATAGAATAGGAGAGTATGTATATTATAAGGATTTAACATATAATACCTCCAAACAGCAATACGAGAGTGGGAATATTTATCTTTGGGCAAGCAATACAAATGGAAGATTTAAGCTGATAGAAGCTAAGCCTGGAAATAATTATATAAACGACTGGGAAGGAACAGAGTTTCAAATTACAGATAAACAATATTCTTTTGTATTCAATATTGAAAACAAACCTGTTCTGGGAAAATTAAAAATACAAAAATCCGGGAAAAATATTATCTTTTCTGAAAATGATTTTACAGAGGATACGAATATTCCCCTGGCAGGCGTCCGATTCGGATTATACGCAAAGGAGGACATTCTTGTAAAGGGAAAGGTCTTTTATCCAAAAGATAAGAAAATTGCCAATTTGATAACCGATGAAAAGGGAGAAGCTTATGTGGATAATCTGGTTTCCGGCAAATATTACTTTAAGGAAGAAGAAGCATCTGAATTATACCAGCTCAACCCACAAATATATGCCTTTACCATTACCCGGGATAAAAACCGCAAGTATAATGAAGTAACTTACCACATTGACAATTCTCTTAAAAAATGCAAAATACGCCTTTTTAAATATTATTATGAGAAAGAGGACACGGAACAAAAGCACAAGATTGCCCTTCCGGGTGTACGGTTTGGTCTGTATGCAAAGGAGGATATCCTCAATCCTGACGGAGACTGTCTTGTGAAAAAAGACACCTTAATCCGGGAGGCTGTTTCGGATAAGCAGGGGTATGTAGAATTTGAGAAGCTGCCATATGGTAATTATTATGTGAAGGAGCTTGATACACCAAAGGATTTTGTCTTAAAGGATGAAACCATTACCATATCAAAGGATGATTTTAAATATGATGCTGCTGTAAGCTGTTATTTATGTGAAAGGGAAGTACAAAACCAAAAGAAATTATTTCGCATCCGCATTTTAAAACAAGGGGAATCGTTATCCGGTTACAAAAAAGAAACCTGCAGTAACGGTGAATATATGACCTACCAGACCAGCGAAAAGCCCTTAGAGAATGTTACCTTTTCCCTATACACAGAAAAGGATGCATTAATAGGTACAGCGGCAACCGACAAAGAGGGGATTGCAGAGTTTTCCAATCTGGAACCGGGAAAATACTATGTAAAAGAAACAGCCTGTTCGGAAGAATATTTAATAAACAGCCAGCCGCTTTTCTTTGTATGTGAATCGGATGCCAAGAGCTATAATCTCCTAAAGCAACCGGTATGGGAAGCCACAGTACATAACCAATTGTACAATTGCTCCATCACACTGCACAAATCAGGTGAAGCCATGAAGATAGGAGAGGATGGTATTACTTATGATATGGTTCCTCTTGAAAATGTTGTATTTGGCATCTATCAGAAATTTGATTACACCTTTTCCCAAGGTCAGACGCTTCCCAAAGACACCTGTGTGGGATATATAACTACTGATAAGAATGGAGAGGGCAAATTTTCAGCCAAACTTCCCAAAGGGACATACTATCTCAAGGAATTACAAACCAACCCACAGTACGACCTGGATACCAGTACCTATGATTTTGAAGTAACACCGTCCGGTAACAGGAATGTTGAGATACAATTCACGAATAACGAGTTTGTAAACAAATTATCCAGGGCATCGGTTCAGATTATTAAAACAGATGCAGATACTAACAAATCCTTAAAAAATGTTGAATTTACCCTGTACAGCAGTAAAGGCGAAAAAATCGGTGTGTACAAGACGGATAAGCACGGAAAAATAGTAGTAGAACAATTGCCTTATGGTAAATATTATTTTATTGAAACAAAATGTAAAAACGGATATTACTCCAGCAATAACAAATATCATTTTGTGCTGGAGACACCGGAACGGATAACCTTGAATATTACCAATGCACCAATTTTAAAGCTTGGCTTTCAGGAGCATTTTAAGCTTGGACTGATAAGCTGTCTGGTTCTAATAATCTGCTTTATTGGATTTTTGGTATATGGGTATCATAAAAGGATATTTCTTCCCGGAAAAAAGGATTCCAATGATGATGTTTCATAAAAGAAAAAATAAGGCTGCAAGCCGGAAGCCTGTGTTTCAAATACAATACCTGATGATTGTATCTTTTACAATTTTAATATCATATTATTTGTATCGCTATAATATGGTTTATCAAAATGAACAGCTGGAAAAAAATCAGATACATTTAATAGAAACTAAGCTGTATCAAGAAGACCTGCCAAATTTAAATGAAAAGCTGCAATCCGTTCCATCGAAAGAAGCCGGTATCAAAAATACGCAGAACATCCAGGAGTCCGCTAATCATGACCCAGACGATAAAAAAGAGGTATGGAAAGGAGACTGTATTTTATTTATTCCGACGATTAATCTTGAAAAGATTGTATATACCGGTTCAAATAGAATGGAACATCTGAATCAGTATGAATTAACAACTGCGGCAGATAATATGCAATATAAAAACGGAGGCAATTATATTATATGCGGACATGCATCCAGGTTATACGGACACTCATTAAACCGGATAAAGGAGGTTAAAGAGGGTAATCTGCTTTATATCCAGACAAAAAGCCGGTTAGACGAATATATCGTTAAAAAAGTATTTTTTGCGGATATGAACCAAACCAGTAAATATTGTAACCAGACCAGCCACAAAACTATAACCATTCTTTCCTGTGCCAAATATATATCAAAGGACAGTTATATTGTAATACAAGCCGAATTAAAGTAAAAGCTGTAAGCCGGAAGAAACCAAAGCTATTATTAGGGCTTTTTCTTCTGGCTTTACAGGAAATGATATCGGTTTTGTTCCTGGTTTTGAAAAGAAAAGCAGTAATTCTTATTTATCCAACTATTCGCAAAACCATAGTTTAACGAAAAAATATTGCGTTTTTTTACCTTATAAGGTATAATATGAATACTGAATGAACCAAAGGTAATTTTAGGGAATCATATCTTATGATATAATCCTTATTCTAAATGAAAGGAATTTTAATATGGCAAATAAGACTTATCATCAGGAAGAAGAAATCCATAACGTACTCCTGATGCGTGATATTTTACAGGAGCTGCCGAAATATGTCTCTGCATTTTTCCGCTCCATTGAATATACAAAGGCGCCCAGAACCCGTTTAGGCTATGCCAGGGATTTAAAAACCTTTTTTGAATTTCTATGCGATTCCAATCCTGCCCTGAAAAACAAATCACCGGCTGATGTTCCACTGGATTTTATTGACCAGCTGGAATCTGAAGATATTGAAGAATATATGGACTATTTAAAGGTATACGAAAAAAACGGCAGGCAGTTTACCAATGGTGAACGTGCCTTAAAGCGCAAATTAGCCTCTTTAAGGGTTTTCTTCAGCTATTTATACAAGAATAAGAAAATACACTCAAATCCTACTTTGATTGTTGATATGCCCAAAATTCACGATAAAGCCATTGTCCGCATGGATGCAAATGAAACTGCCCAGTTTCTGGATAACGTGGAATATGGCACTAAGCTGAGTAATCACCAGCAGGCATATCACGAGAAAACAAAAATACGGGATTTGGCTTTACTCACATTAATGCTTGGAACAGGCATCCGGGTATCGGAATGTGTCGGACTGGATATCAAGGATGTGGATTTTGACTATGACCGCATTAAAATTGTACGAAAAGGCGGTTATGAGGCCTATGTTTATTTTGGCCAGGAAGCCAGGGAGGCGCTTTTGGAATACCTAGAGGAACGCAAGAAAATTGTTACCATAGAAGGTCACGAAGATGCTTTATTTTTAAGCTCCCAGAGAAAACGAATCTCTGTACGCAGTGTGGAAAATATGGTCAAAAAATATGCCAGTATTACAACACCTCTTAAAAAGATTACACCTCACAAGCTACGGAGTACATATGGTACATCCCTGTATCAGCAGACTTCCGATATCTATTTAGTTGCAGATGTTTTAGGTCATAAAGATGTAAATACAACAAAAAAACATTATGCAGATGTAGATGAATGGCAGCGCATGAAGGCTAAGGATGCCGTAACCCTGCGGGAAAAACCTGACAAAAAATAAGCCGAATAAAAAAATCTCTATTGTCACAAAATAGAGATTTTTTTATTGGAGCTTTTTTAACAGCTCTTTAAAATATTCCGGCAATTCCGAATCAAATTCCACATATTCCTTTGTATCCGGATGAATAAATCCCAATGTCTTAGCGTGAAGGGTTTGCCCCTCTAAACCTTTTATTTTAGGATTTTTAGGTCCGTATACATCATCTCCCAGCAGGGGATGGCCAATGGATGCCATATGGACACGAATCTGATGCGTTCTTCCGGTTTCTAACGTACATTCTATATAAGAATAATCATTTTTCAGCTTTTTAAGAACCTTGTAATGGGTAACTGCTGCTCTCCCATTTTTATAATTAATTGCCATCTTTTTGCGCTCCACGGGATGTCTGCCGATGGGGGCATTTACGGTTCCGCTCATCTCCTTAAAGGAGCCATGGCAGATGGCATGATATTTCCTGGTTATAGAATGCTCCTTTAACTGTTCAGCCAGGCTTTTGTGCGCCATGTCATTTTTGCAAATCACAAGAAGACCTGTGGTATTCCGGTCAATGCGGTGTACAATTCCGGGACGGATTACCCCGTTAATTGATGACAAAGAATCTTTACAATGATATACAAGGGCATTTACCAGTGTTCCGCTTTCATGACCTGCGGCAGGATGAACCACCATATTTTTGGGTTTATTTACAATTACAATGGATGCGTCTTCATATACGATATCCAAAGGAATATCTTCTGCCACAACCTCTAATTCCTTTGCCTCTTCATAGGAAATTACAATTTTATCATTCGGCTTACATTTGTAATTTTGTTTACAGGCTTTTTCATTGATTTGTACATTCCCCTGTTTAATCAGCTGCTGAATATACGACCTTGATAAATCCGGAAGCTGTTCATTGATGTATTTGTCGATACGTTCCGGAGAAATATTCGGATATTCTAATTCATAGTGCATGTTTACCTCCATGGAATATACATTCCAAATCTTCTTCCTTATATTTAAAGAAAATCAGAATTACCATTAAAAGAAAACCAACTGTGACATAACAGTCTGCCACATTGAAAACCGGAAAGTCTATGAGTTTAAAATAGAAAAAATCAATTACATATTGAAAACGCAGACGGTCAATAAAATTGCCAACAGCTCCGGATAAAATCAACACAATTAAAATCCGGATATCATGAAATGCTCCGGATTTGGCACAGCGGACATAAAACCAGCTGCCGAAAATCAGAACAGCAATGGTGCAGATATAAAATAAAATCTGTTTATCCGCAAAAATCCCCCATGCAGCTCCCGGATTATGGATATAGTATATTTCAAATACATTTTTAATAACAGGTATGGATTCATATAAATCCATATTATGGTCAATCCAGTATTTTGTTGCCTGGTCTATTATTACCAGTATTACAAAACAAATGATTGCAGGTATAATACTTCCTGCAATCTTTTTATTCTTATTATAACTTGAAGCTCTATTCGCAAGTTCTTCCATTTCATTGTACATATATTAATCCGGTATTAATCTGCTAACAGCTCCTGAATAGCATTTTCCATATCCTGGTCGGATACGTCAGAATCAATATAAGCCTCTCCTATCCTATTTAATAAAATAAACTTAATCTTTCCCGCTTTCATTTTTTTATCATTTTTTGTAGCCTTAATTATCTCAGGAATCGCAATCTCCTTTGGCAAAGGCTGAAAACCAAATGCCTGAAAGCTTTTTGTGATATCGGTTACCTCTTCCGCCGTTAAGAGTCCCTTATTTTTTGAAATAATAGAGGCAAGAATACAGCCAATGGCAACACATTCACCGTGCAGCAGCCGGAAATCCATAATTTTCTCAATGGCATGCCCTAAGGTATGTCCGTAATTTAACAGTGCACGGTCACCCTTTTCCGTTGGGTCATTTTCTACCACCAAGCGTTTAATATTACAGCTTCGCACCACCATTTCCAGAATGACATCCATGTCCCGGTTATTAATTTCATTAAAATGCTTATGAATCCAATGATAATATTCCGCATCCTTGATTAATCCATGTTTTATGATTTCACCAAGTCCGGAATGAAACTGACGCTCTGTCAAGGTACGCAGAGTGGACAGATTCATATAAACAAGACGTGGCTGATGGAATGCCCCCACCATATTCTTATATGCATCAAAATCAACACCGGTTTTACCGCCTATGCTGCTGTCAACCTGGGCTAAAAGGCTGGTAGGTATCTGGACAAAATCAATGCCCCTTAAATAGGTTGCTGCGGTGTAACCTGTTAAATCACCAACCACCCCGCCACCCAATGCAACTAAAAGGTCATTGCGGTCAAACTGAGCCAGAATCAGGTGTTCATACAACGCCCGCACCGTGTCCAGATTCTTGCTTGCCTCGCCCTCCGGAAACACAAAGGAAATGCAGTTCATACAATGGGGTGCAATCAGATTCTGGACTGTATCCAGATAATAGGACGCCACATTGGTTTCTGTTACAATGCAAATCCTTCTATTTTGGATATTCAATTGTTCTAAGCAGGAAACCAGGTCATTAAAATCCTGCCGGAAAATAATATCATAAATTGGCTTACCATCCTTGTGTACGGTCATTTCAGTCATAGTAGTTCTCCTATAAGAAGTTAAAGCCTTCCTCGTCATCATCCTCATTACCAATTAAATTAGACTGTTTTGGATTATCCTCCACATCCCCTGTTAATACATCCTCGTCTGAACTATCCTGGAATGGATTAATATTAAGAGATGCAGAATTGGAATTATTCCCGGCAAAATTTGGTAAAATAGTTGGGATTTCCTCACTTTCGGAATCCTCACCGACAATAAAATCAAAACCATCGGTGTAATTATCCTCTGAATCCAGCATATTGGATTCATTTATTTTATCCTCCACTTCACCGGAATAAGCATCCTCATCTGTATGTAAATCGTCCTCACTTACAAAATTGAAGCCGTCATCATAGTTATCCTCTGAATCCAGCATCGTTGCCTCGTTTATCTTATCCTCGACTTCACCGGTAACTGTACTGTCATCAAAATCATCAAAAAAGTCAGCTGCAGCAGCCGGCTGTGATTCGGCGGCAGCCGCCACATCATCTTCACTGACAAAGTCAAAGCCAGTGCTGTAGTTATCCTCTGAATCCAGCATGGTAGATTCGTTAATCTTATCTTCCACTTCTCCTGCAACCTGTACCGGTTCGGTGTCAGGAACAGGCTTATTATGAACTGGAGCTGCTGTATTGCCACCCATCTGAGCCGGTTTTGGTTCAACCGGTGCCGGTTTTACAGGTTGTGTGTCCGGCTGCACTGTCCGCTGTACTTTTTCTGAAGCCGGCTGGGCAGTCTGTACGGTGGTATCAGAATCAGAAGCTGTGGCTGTAAAGTTCTTCCGCACTTTAGCTGCTCCTGGTTTGGCATTCTTAACATTCAGGGTTGGCTTGGAAGCTGTATTTCCAGTACCAGAAGTGCTTTTCTTCTTGGAATTGCCATTGAAAGAGCCTCCGGTTTGACGGCTGAAACGTCCGCCTCCGTTCATGGCATCTGCAAACGGGTCCATATTAAGGGTGCCACGGTTAATAGCCGGGTCCTGATTGGTGCGTTCCATTCCCTCGTCAAAGGAATTGGAACCCACATATCCACCGCCACTGCCAAGACCACCCAGACCGCCTTCGCTGCCTAAGCCTCCGCCGGAAAAATTACCGAAGCCGCTATCCGAATAGCTTGGTTCAAAATCCGCACCCAAATCAATGTCAATCATTTCACCATCCATGATTTTCCGCTGTGCTTCCAGTATTTTGGTAAATTGTTCTTTAAATGTTGCATGCTGTTTCTGAAGCCGGTAAATCTCATCTTTTGTCTCTTGCAATTCTGCCTTCGCATCTGCCAGAAGTGCCTCTGCCTTTTTTTCCGCTTCCGTGTTAATCTGGCGAGCCTTGTCATTTGCAGCATTTATTGTTTCTTCCGCTGTCTTTTCAGAGAGTGTCAATGCTTTCTGCATAGATTCCTCAATAGAACGATAGTGCTGAAGACTTTCATCCAATGTTGCAACCTTGTCCTTTAATTCTACATTGGAACGGTAGAGCATTCCATAATCGGAAGCTAATTCACTCATAAAGGCTTCCACATCTTTTTTATCGAAACCGATTCCGCCTTTAAATACCTTGTTTTGTACATCTACTGGTGTTAACATCCCGTTCTCCTCCTACCCAATACATTATTCTGATTTGTTAAGTAAAGCTCTTTGAAGCTGCTAGAAGGCTGTCAGCTCCGGAGACAGTGTAGAATCGTTTAAAATCTCATCCCGTAAATCTCCTGTCACATCAATATTACGAGGAGCAGCAATAAAAATATTTGCTGATATTGCCTGAAGAGAGCCATCTAAGGCATAGCATGCACCTCCAATAAAATCAATGATTCTCTGAGCGGCATGCACCTCAATTCCCTCCATATTAATCACAATGGTTCTGCCCTCTTTTAAATAATCGGTTACTCTCTGCGCTTCATTAAATTCCTGTGGTTTAATTACATACACTTGATTACTACTCCTATTGTTATTACGGCTGTTGATAGATACTAATTTGCTTGGATTAGATGCCTTTGCAGGCTTAGTCTTTGTTTTCTTTGGTGCATAGTCGTCGAAATCCTCTTCTTCGTAATAGGATTTTTGCGGCTTTTCCTTTACCTTCTTTTTGGGAGGCTCATAATATTCATCATCATCGTCATCATCAAATAAATCGTCATCAAAATCCTCTTCCGGGTCTGAAAGCTTTAGAAAATCCATAAATTTACTCATTCCGCTTTTTGCCATGATTAATCTCCTTTATATAGTATAGTTACGGGCACCAAAAATTGCAGTTCCCACCCGCACCATGGTTGCTCCTTCTTCGATAGCAACTTTATAGTCATTTGTCATGCCCATGGACAAGACATTCATATCAATATTATCAATGTTTTTCGATATTATGTCAAGTGATAATTGCTTTAAAGTACGGAAATACTTCCTGTTTTCTTCCGGATTTTCGACAAATGGTGCAATCGTCATTAATCCGTTGACATGAATATTCGGATAAGCCGATATTTCTTCAAGAAAAGGAATGACCTCTTCCGTATACAGGCCATATTTGCTGTCTTCCCTTGCAACATTTACCTCTATCAAAATCTGGACGGTTACCTGTTTTTTAGCCGCCATTTTCTGAAGCTCCTTTGCCAGCTTAAGGGAATCCACAGAATGAATCAGGTACGCCTTATCCACTATATATTTGACCTTGTTTGTCTGTAAATGCCCAATCTGGTGAAAGCGTACAGGCTTTGACACGTTTTCATACTTGTCACAGAGTTCCTGTACCTTGTTTTCTCCAAAATCCTCAACGCCGATTTGAATCAGTTCTTCTATATCCGATAAAGGCTTTGTCTTGCTGACAGCAATCAATGTAATGTCCTCCGGATTACGCCCGCACCGGATTGCAGTATCTTCCACCTGCTTTTTAATATATTTGTAATTCTCCGTTACCAATTTTACAACACCTCTTTTATTTAATAATTTGATTCTCTTCCACCATGGACTGGTTCAAAACAATTCGGTCATACCAGGCAATGCTGTAATCCACATCTGTTTTGACAATTGTATATTCATCATCCTGATATAAGATATCTATATACCTGAAGTCTGCCACACCCTGGTTGACGCAGAAAACACCCTGCAGCTTAGAGGTATCCGCCTGTGACAGCGAAAGCGTTTCCTCACTGTCTGTATTAACCAGAACATCCTCCGATGAAAAGTCATTGGGGTCAACATAGCAGAATTTATCATCTGACTTATAAATGGCTGCCTGTACCTGTTTTATTGTAACCTCACCTTTGTCGTCTAACTTCTTGACATTCAGAAATTGTGTCTCTGCAGAATCTGAGCCCTTTGCAAGATAACTGACCGGAATTTTATAAACCGTTTTTTCCGTAATAGAGGTATTGGGTATCTTTAGTCCGTTATTCTGGTCCATTAAAATTACGATATCAATATATCTCTCATTTATATAATTCACCATCTGCTGGTTCAAAGCCAGAATAATAAAATTCTGGTCATCTTCTGTGGTCAGACGGAAACTGCAGGAAATATTTTTAGAGCTGTTATGAATATTAATCTGAACCGTTTCCTTATCCTTTAACGCTTTTGCCTCTTTCTCAGAAACCGGTGCAACAAGATACCAGTTTTCCGAGGTGACCAGCTTGTACACAGGCTCGCCGGCATTAATAATCTCCCCCGTTTTTAAGGTGGTCTTTTTATAAGTGCTTTTATCTATGTCAGAAGCTTTAAACTTATTGATGTTAAAATCCTCATAGCCATCCTCATAATAAGTGACAATTCCCGCCTCCGTGGTGGTAACCTTCTTATATGTAGATATATTGGTCGCATCATCATCCAGTGAGGTAAGCTGTTCAATTAATGCCTCATTCGTAAGCTCCAATACTGCATTTTCAATATCATACCGGAAATTATATAAATCCGAATAATTTGCGTAATCAAAATAATTTTCAAAGGTAGAAATGCGGGTACGGACCTCTGTAAGCGCATCCTCTGACATGGATAAGGCATCTGTATCTGCGTCCTTCAATTTCTCGTAAACACTTCCGGTCTCATCAATTGTATAGATTGTCTTGTTTTTGCCGATTTTTTCGCCATCCCGGACATAATAACTGACATAGCCGGAGCTGTCTGCGTTTATCAGTTTTTCCTCTCTCACAATCAATGCGGTTGTACTGATATTGGTATCTATGTAACTATTCTGCACTTCATATATGGAAAGGGATTCCTTCTGCAGTGACATAATAATCCGGATAAAAACGTATATAAAGATTATAATAAAAATAATTGTTCCAATATTTATTTTAAATTCGTTGGAATAATTTTGCCTTCTGCTCAAAATGAGACACCTCCGCTTAAATTACATCTGTTTATTGTACCATTTTTAGCAGATAACTACAATATTTATGAATAAATTTTATAAAATATTAGAACACTATTACTATTCCAAAGTAATTTCACATTTATAAACAGGTGAAGTTACAGCACTTAAATGTATGCTGATGCATACAGAAAGGAGTATCGTATGAAGGCATTGGATTATACCATTCTGACTGTAGTTATCATTGGTGCAATTAACTGGGGATTAATTGGCTTTTTTGATTTTGACCTGGTGAGCACCCTGTTTGGACAGATGTCTATTCTTACACGAATCATATATGCAGTTGTTGGAATTGGCGGCTTATATGCAATTTCTTATTATGGTCGTATGAATAGTGAATTACAGTAAGGATTATAAAAAAGCTGCTGCAGGTAAAATAGCCTGTAGCAGCTTGATTTCTATTTCTATAACGCTACCGTTACAAGATTTTGTAAATAATCTGACAAATCCTCTTTTTTTCTTGAAATACCAATCACAAAATCCAGTTCAAATTTTTCGGAAACCACAGAAAGCTCTCTGACCAGTTTTTCAGCATCCTCAACGGTATCGATGCAGGCAATTGCTAAAAAATTGTCCAGAAAGATACGGTCTAAATCATGGTCCTGGGATGCAATTCCATAGATGAATCCAATAAACATATCTGCAGAATGAATATTATACTCCGGAACATTAATCAGCCGGACCCGGTTGCTGAGCTCGTACATATGCTTATTGTTTATGTCCAGATAAACAATATTACCACCAGTCACCTTGATGTCATTGTTTGCCTTTGCCATAAGCATTTTTGTTTTTCCTTTTCCTTTTTCACCTGCAACTAATTCAATCATGTTTTTTGCCTCCTGTGTATTAGTATATTTCTTTTAACATATCTTCCACATTCTGATAGAGAGACTCATGGTCTGCGGCATTGGATACCAGACAGATATATTCCTCTGATGTCTCATCATTTACAAACTCTAAAATGATACAGCTTCCTGCTTTTTCAGTGGTTCCGGTCTTCCAGCCTGTAATGTGATATCCTGTGGGCATATCAAAGGAATTCGACAGAAAACCATTCGTAGGAGTCAGTTCCATCTGTATTTTTTCATCATCCCGGTACATTGTCAGAGTGTAGTTCGTTTTGCTGTCAATCTGAATCAGTGTATCCTTGGATAAAAATTCTTTAAATATTAAATATAAATCATATGGTGTGGTGTAATGATTATTGTCATGTAAGCCATGTGGATTTACAAAATGGGAATTGGTCGCTCCAAGCTCAGCCGCCTTCTGATTCATCAACTCCACGAAAGCACTGACAGAGCCGGATACATATCTTGCAAGTGCGACTGCGCAGTCATTATAAGAAGAAATGAGCAGTCCGTGCAATAATTCATCCACTGTGATATAGTCGCCAGGCTCTAAGCCTAATACGGTAACATTATCTTCATTAAATTCAATTTTTTTCTGTATTACCACCGTATCGGTCAGGGAAATCTGTCCCTTCTCCACTGCTTCCATTACAACAAGAGCCGTTAAAATTTTTGTCATACTGGCAGGATAAATCCGTTTGTGTGGATTTACAGCACAGACAACTGTATTCTTGGTCTGATTAATCAGAAGTCCGGCTTCGTATTCCATTTTCGAGTCATCATAAACATAGGCATCATATGGAATCACAACATTCTCTGCTGCAAGACCAGCGGGTCTTACAATCGGCAAATTAACACCTGAGCTGATATGAAGCGGTTCCTCCACATTATACCCACGATTGTTTCCGCATCCCGTTAAGGGTAAAACGCAGAGCAGTAATGTTATCATAAAAATTGATTTTTTTCTGATTTTTTTATTTGAACATTTCACGCCAATCTAAATCTCCTCGGTCTAATGCTTTTACCAGCAATTCTGCGGTTGCTAAATTTGTAGCTAAAGGAATATTATGTATATCACATAACATAAAAATATTGTTAATATCCGGCTCATGGGATTTTGGTGTCTGCGGGTCTCTCAAAAAGATAACCATGTCAATATCATTGTGTTCAATCTCTGAGCCCAGCTGTTGTTCTCCCCCCAAATGACCTGCCAGATATTTATGTACCGTTAAATTGGTTACCTCTTCAATCAGCCGCCCTGTCGTTCCGGTAGCATACAACTCGTGTTTACAAAGTATACCCCTATATGCAATACAAAAATTCTGCATTAGTTTTTTCTTCGCATCATGTGCAATTAACCCAATATTCATTATCTCCCCTCCAAATCTAGTATTTTCTTCGCTGTAAGGATACATTTAAAACTAATCCGATGGCTGCACAGCAACTTACCAATGAAGATAACCCATAACTGATAAACGGAAGTGGAATACCTGTATTTGGCAGTAAGGATGTCGCAACTCCAATATTGATAAATGTCTGGAAGCCAATTAAGGTTGCAACTCCCGTTGCAATGTACATTCCCATATCATCATTTGCTTTGCGTGCAGTCCGTATACATTGTACCACAATTAGCCCCAAAATTACAATAATAAGAACACTTCCCACAAAACCCAGTTCCTCTCCCACCACGGAGAAAATGAAATCCGTTTGCTGTTCTGAAATCAGATTTGCATCCTTTACCGTTGCCAGAGTAGAATTATTCAGTCCCTTTCCAAACAACTGTCCGGAACCAATTGCCATAACCGAATTATCCTGCTGGTATTGTGTCGTAGATACATAATCCTCCGGATATAGGAATGAAAGGATTCTCTGTATCTGATATTCCTTAAAAAACAGCGGATTCGGACGCTTTATATACCAGATAAAGCTGCCAGCAAGAGGAATAAAGCATAAAATTGCAATTCCGATAATCTTATAGCTTAAGCCTGCCACAAAAATCATGACACACAAAATTACGAAGATATCAATTGTGGTGGATAAATCCGGCTGTGTTATAATCAGAGCCAGCGGCACTGCACAAAGCAGAGCATACCCCATAAGGGTTTTAAACGAATTAATGGAATCCTTATGCTCTGTCAAATAGTGGGCAGCACAGATAATCATAATAATTTTAGCAAATTCAGATGGCTGTACTGTAATTAAGTCCTCCGACCCCAGCCAGCGCTGGGCTCCGTTTGCCGAGGTTCCAAATAATAAAACCGCCAGCAGCAATGCAAGGTTAATTACATAAAGTAATGCTTGAAACTTCCGGATAAATTTGTAGTCAATTAAAGACAACACTATCATACCGATTAAACAGACAACCATTCCCAATACCTGTTTCTTTAAATAGGAACTGTCGGCACTGTTAATCATCAATGTTCCAAAAATACATGCAAACAGAACCAGTAGTAACAATTTGAAGTTATAATTGCGTAAATGGTATTTTTCTAACATTGTACTCTCCTACTATCCTGGTGTAAAAATTATTACTTGACAGATTTTGATTTCAAATCCTTAATTGGAATATTTGCATAGAGGGCAGGAACGGTTCCGTGTCCGCCTTCAGATTCTGTCTGTGTAATCTGAATATCCAGTCCGCTTGCATCAATCTCCATATATCTTGAAATAACCTCGATAATATCATTTTTAATCTGTTCCATGATATCCGGTGAACAATTTGCCCGGTCAGAAACCAATAACAGCTTTAAACGGTCCTTTGCATAGTCGCCAGATGTTTTCTTTTTGTTAAATAAATCAAATAATCCCATAATATTCGCTCCAATCTTTAGTTAGACTTCTTGAAAAACTTGGATAGTTTCTTTAAAAAACCGGAATCATTTAAATCCAGGAATTCTACATCTTCTCCCATAACTCTCTTACAAATATTAAAGTATGCTCTTCCCGCAAGGGAATTGTCTCCTACCAACGGCTGTCCCTGGTTTGTGGAAATAACAATGTTTTCATCATCCGGTACCGCTCCGATTAAATCAATTGCAAGGATTTCCACAACATCTTCTATTGACATCATTTCTCCACGTTTTACCATGTCCATACGGATACGGTTTACAATCAAATCAATTTTCTTGATATCGTTTGCCTCTAACAGACCAATAATCCGGTCTGCATCACGGATGGCAGATACCTCAGGAGTTGTCACAATCAAGGCTCTGTCCGCTGCTGCAATGGCATTTTTAAAGCCCTGCTCAATACCTGCCGGACAGTCCAGAATAATATAGTCAAATTCTTTCTTTAACTCTTCCACCAGCTTTTTCATCTGTTCTGGTGTGACAGATGTCTTGTCCTTTGTCTGGGCAGATGGAAGAAGGAAAAGATTAGGATAGGTTTTATCTTTAATCAATGCCTGTTTATAACGGCAGTTGCCCTCTACCACATCAACAAGATTGTACACAATACGATTCTCCAGACCCATCACCACATCCAGATTTCTCAGTCCGATATCCGTATCAATTAATACTACCTTTTTATCCAGTTTCGCTAATCCGGTTCCAACGTTTGCAGTAGTGGTGGTTTTACCTACCCCACCCTTTCCAGACGTTATTACAATTACTTCACTCATATTTTATCCTCCCTAATTATATTTAAAAATGTATATCCTGTATTGCCGTTTTCGAAACCGGGTCAATACAGATTTGATTGTTAACAATTGATGCAATCATAGCCTCTTTTTTGGATTTGGAAACCTTTTTGGTGTCAGAGCTTCTGGCTATAATATCTGCAATCTGAATCTGGATTGGTTCCATGGACAGCGCCATAACAAAGGCATTTGTATTTCCGTTACTGCCAGCCGCCACACTTCCCTTTAAGGCACCGATAATTACAATATTGCCTCCGGCAATTACATTGGCTCCCGGATTCACATCTCCTATAATGACAAGTGAGTCTCTCGTTTCCAGTGTTTGTCCGGAACGAAGCGTTCCCTTATAAAACATGCCGGTATTATCCTCCTTCGCCGGCACATCCTCCATTGCATCCCAATCGGAAGGAGCTGCCGCTATATCCGGCATGGCTGTTACCTCAATCAGTTCCGGTTCCGGTTTCTTTTCCTCCGGCTCAGCAGCCTTTGCCGTCTGGATAATATCAAAAAAAGTAGCTTCCAAATCACTGTTCTCATCCATGACATACTGGATATTCAATCGGGAATTATTCTCAATTACGGATAAAACCTGGTCCAGCTCCTCATTGGAAAGGCTTCTTCCCTCAAAGGTAACTGCCAATTGCTTTTCACAGTCAAAAAATTCCTCTGCGTTTTCCAGCTTCAGTGCTAAATCCTCTAACAGCTTAGAAAACCCAGTTTCCTTGTCTAACACAATTGAGATACCATATCGATTCCCTTTAATTATAACAGTATTTCTCATAGTTTGTCTCCTAATGTCTCAAGCAAAATTAACTGCATGTCCATTATATTCCATACCTATTAGTCGGACATATTTACATTACCGGTAATGGAGGCGTTCTCCAGCTTATCCGGGTCAAAGTAATATGCATAAATAAATCCTGCCAGCTCCTCGGCATTACCGGAAGAATATCCATAAGGAATAACCGTTGTCACGGATATTTCCGGTTTCTCAAACGGCGCATATGAAACAAATAACGCATGGGCAGGTCTTGCAAGATTCTCCTCCGCAGTACCTGTCTTGCCGGCAACATCCACATCAATCTGGTTGATTAGCATCTCTTCCGGAGTATGGTTTTCCACAACCCGTCGCATACCGTTATGCACAGTAGTCCATAATGCAGAGTCAATATCCACTGTACCATGGATGTTATGTGGATTTTCGTAGGTAGTGGCTCCCTCTATATCTTTGATTTCCTTTATGATGCTTAAATCATAACAGGTTCCACTGGTGGCAATGGTAGTCACATAACGGGAAAGCTGGGTCGGTGTATAAGAATTTGTTCCCTGTCCAATGGCACTTCGCACTACCGTTTCATCTGACACCTTTGGTGCAATCTCATCCAATTCAATACCGGAATTTGTATCCAGTCCAAATAAAGACGCATATTTGGACAGCTTGGATAATCCTACAGAATCCGAAAAATTGTTATCGCCACCGCCTAAGCGGTATCCCACCTCATAAAAGAAGTAGTTACAGGAAACCTCTAATGCCTCCTCAATACCAATTGTACCATGCTTGCCAGGATAAATCCAACATTTTGGAGGAGGGTCTGCCTTGTCAAAAATGCCCTCCGCATCAATAGTCGTATTAAGATTAATTGCGCCCTCTTCTACTGCTGCAATCGTGGTAAGCATTTTATAAGTAGAGCCCGGCGCAGTTCTCTGCTGGGTTGCACGATTATATAATGGTTTTGTTTTATCCGCAATTAATTTGGCATAATAATCCGGGTCAACCGAGTTTGTCAACAGGTTATTATCATAACTTGGATAGCTGACCATTGCCAGTATCTCTCCGGTATCCACATCCGTAACTACAACAGAGCCCTCACATGGGTCCAGCGCAAGCTGTGCAGGCGTAATCTCCAAATTATCAATTTTCTTCCGGATGAACTTGTAATCAGAAAGCTTTCCTGAAACAAAATCACTGTAATCCTTGTCATTCTCCTTATCCAGGACACCCTGTTCAAAGAGAATATAAACAATCTGTGTGCCGCTCACATTTTTCGATTTTATCATGTATTTCATGATTAATTTGTCGAATTCCGTGTCATTAGAGAGAATATTCTCCATGTAATCCACTAACGCACTATAGACCTCCTGGGAATCATAGTAATCACTGGAAAGCTCAAAAGAGGAAATGTCAATGGCACCCTGGTTAATGGCATATTGCAAAAAGGTTCCCAGTGAAATATTACCGGCTGTATATTCCTTATAGGTTTCATCCGTGCTCTCAATTTTCTTGGTATTATAAATTCCGTTCTCTGAAAGAGTGGAATAAATATATTCCATGTATGCGGTATATTCCGTATCCAGATTGTTAATAGCTGTGTTTTCTGCGGTCAGTATCTGGCGTATTCTCGATAATACATAATCCCTTGTGGAATTTAAGGTATTGTTGACCATTGTCTCATAGGTTCCCGCTTTGTCAGATGACAAATGGGTAATATCCAGGGCATTGTTATCAAATAATGCAAAATATACATCCGAAATCGGAATCTGCTTGTTTGTATTATCCTCTTCATCCACTTCTTTATCTGTTATATTGGTCAGCAATACACTGGCTATCTCTTTTTCCAGCGTATCATAACAGTATTTCTGCAAATCAGAGTCAATCGTCAGATAAATATCCTGTCCTGCAACAGAATCCTCCGCAGCGGTACGCTCAATTATCTTTCCCAGATTGTCAACATAGATTTCCTCAATGCCATTGGTGCCTCGAAGCGTGCTTTCGTATCTCTGCTCTAAACCGGTTTTTCCTATCATATCATTGCTGCTATACTGGTTCTTCTCTGACAGGTCCTCATTATAGGTCTCCATTTCATCGGTGGAAATAGCGCCGATATATCCAATGATATGGGCAAAATATTCCGAATCATTGTAGACACGGATGGAATCCACAACCACATCAATACCCATTAAATCGGAGCTGTTCTCATTTAATTCCGCTACGCTTTCGTCACTGATATCTCTTGCAATCGTGACAGAAATATACTGCTGGAAACGGTTCAGCCAAAGGGCATAACGCACCTCTATAATCTTCAAGGCTTCTTCCAATTCGTATTCAGATGAGACATCAAATAAATCCTTTCCTGCCAGATACTCATATATATCCTGTGCCGTTGCATTCTGCTGTTCCTCCGTCAATTCCTCTGCGGAGGACTTGCCATACGCCTCTGCCAGAAAACGCAGGCGTTCCGTATCAGACGAGGTGTTGAATTTGAAATTACCCTTTTTATCTAATACAATCGGAAAATCAACACTGATAGTATCCCCATTTTTTTCTAAAATCTGAATGGTTTTGTATACAATTGAATTTTTTAAGGAATTTTCAGAAACATTATTCTCAGCGGCAATTTCCGAAAGCTTCGTGCTGTTCTCAAAGGTCACTGAATATGCCAGCTGGTTATAAGCTAATAATTTTCCGTTACAGTCAAATATATTACCTCTGGATGCTTCCACCGTCAGGGTCTTCTTGGACTTATAAGTAAAATTGTCTAAGTGCTCTTCCCCTTCAATAATCTGAAGCTTGAATAATCTTCCAATCAGCATTGCAAAAAGAACGAAGATTACAACAGATACAATGAACAGACGATGGGAAATATATTCAATTATATATTCTTTCATTGCACGCAGCAGTTCTTTAATCATGTTATTCCGCCTCTTTAACCTTTTTTAACCGTAAATTAATGCGAACCAGTATTTTATAAAAAAACAACGTAATTAGTATTGTATATATCATTTCCGGCAGGATGACTGTTTTCAGATAATACACAAAATCCAGCCTGTTCCTCAAAAGAAAATACACAACATATATAATAATATTATATATAAAATCATTGAGGGTAATCATTATCATTGGCAGGAGTACATCTTCCACATAGTAAATCCGGTGGAAAAATCCGTTAATATAACCCATGGACATATAGATAAAAGCATAAGGTCCAAGGACGCTTCCAAAGAAAATATCAATTAACAGTCCCGAAAAAAATCCAACCAGCAGACCTTCCCGTCTTCCCCGCATCAAGCCAAAAGACATTGTGACAATCAGCAAAAGATTCGGTACTACTCCGGACAGCTCCAGAAAATGAAAAACCGTCGACTGGCATAAAAAACATATGATAATAATAATTCCAATTGTGATACATCGTTTCATATTATCTTATTCTCCATTGTCTCACTAATTTCCCTGTTCAGTCTGAGACTCACTCGTATTATCCGGGTTGTTATTTCCCTCTAAATCATTGGTGCTCTCTTCCTCCGTTGTATTGTCACCGGTACCAGGGTCGTTATCCTGTGAGGTGCCCTCTGTAGACGACTGTTCTGTTGTGGTGTCCTCTGTGCTCTGAATGCTGTCATATATATTCTTATTATCGGAATTTGTATTGTAATCTGCTTTTAAATCAAGAATAACCAGTACTTCCTGAAGATTATTAAAATCCACAACCGGTATACATTTGGCTGATTTTGTTAAATTATTGGCATCCATCTGGACATCTGTAATATAACCGATTAAAAGTCCCGGAAGAAATTTATCGCTTACATGGGAGGTAACAAGCTCTGCTCCCTCTTCTATCGTATCCATCTTATTGATGTAGCCTACATTGATATATCCTTCCTTCATAAGGGACAAATCACCGGAAACCGTACAGAGAGTTTCCGTTCCAGAGATATTGGCGCTGACATTGCTGTTATCGTCAATGATGGAACGTACCTTTGCATAGTTCGAGCCTGCCTCTGTTACAATACCTGCAAGACCATTTCCAGCCAGAATATTACAACCCACCTTAACACCATCCTCTGACCCCTTGTCAATGACGAAGGTATAAAACCAGTTTGTGGAATCCGTAGCAATCACTCTCGCCCCGATGGTGTTATAATCCACATATTGCTCTTTTAAGTTCAAAAGCTCCTGCAGCCGCTTCAGCTCATAATTTTCCTGTTCATATACCTTAATCTGTGCAGAATATTCTGCCAGCTGCTCTGTAAGCTTTTTGTTCTCCTCAATTAAGGCATTTTTTTCCTTCTGATTTGACACACTGTTATATATAGAGGAACCCACTTCGTTCACACCAGACTGCATAGGTGTAATAACCGCACTGGTAACAGCCTTTAACGGCGAAAATCTGCTTTCAAAAATTACAGAAAAGAACAACAAAACAAAGCAGATAAATGCCATAAACAGATAAATATATTTTGGTGGAATTACCTTTTTATCATGAAAATCCATATTTTCACCATCCTTTAGATTAGCCGGTATACAATAATACCAATAATCAGACCGATAATACTTGCAATATTAATTGTAATCGTCAGACCGAAGGTTACTACCAATATTCCTAAATCCAAAACAATCGGAGAGGTAAGTCCAAAGGTATTTCCATACCCTAACCAGCTCAAAAAACTGATTTTTGACGCCAGTGTTCCCAGATATCCTCCCAGTACAATGCCACATAATAAAATGACTACTAATACCCAGTTATTTTTTCGTGAATTTCCAACTGCCATATTCTTAAAACTCCTTTATCCCAAGATAACCCATATAAATCCAACAGTAAACAGGCTTCCTCCGGTATCTATAAACCGTATTAAAAATCACATTGGATTATCATACCATATTTAAATAAATTCTACAAGTTTACTTTAATTAACCCCTTTTTTTCTAACTGGGAAAGGGATTTCATAATGCCAAACTTTGCGTGATGGTAAGAAAGTCCGCCCTGGAAATAAACGGTATACGGCTCATGCATCGGCGCATCTGCAGATAACTCTATGGAAGCACCGGATATAAACGCTCCGGCAGCCATAATAACATCACAGTCATAACCAGGCATTGCCCAAGGTGTTGGCGTCACATGGGAATCAATTGGTGCAGCATACTGGATTCCCTCACAGAATGCAATTACCTTTTCCGGGTCATGGAAAGTAACTGCCTGAATAATATCGTGCCTGGATTCCGTGCTGTTTGGTGTACATTCAAAGCCTAATTTTTCATAAAGATTAGCCGCAAAAACAGCACCTTTTAAGGCTCCATTTACTACCTGCGGAGCATTAAATAACCCTTGGAAGAAATCCTTGTTGACACCAAGTGTTGCACCTACTTCTCCTCCAAGTCCCGGAGCAGTCAGACGAAAATAAGCATTTTCCACACACTCCTTTGTTCCGCATATATAACCGCCTATAGGTGCCAGTCCTCCACCGGGATTCTTAATCAACGAGCCAACCACCATATCCGCACCTGCATTGGAGGGCTCGGTAAGCTCAACAAATTCGCCATAACAGTTGTCTACCATGCAGATAATATCGGGATTAATACCCTTGATAAAGGAAATCAGCTCTCCAATCTGCGCTACACTGAAGGTCGGGCGGGTAAGATATCCCTTGGAACGCTGGATGGTTACCATTTTTGTCCTGCCGGAAATTGCTTTCCTGATAGCATCATAATCAAAGGTGCCATTCTCTAACAGTTCAACCTGCTTATAAGTCACACCGTACTCAGCCAGGGAGCCCTTTGACGGGCGGATTCCAATAATCTCCTCCATGGTATCGTAAGGCTTTCCCACCGGTGAAATCAGTTCATCCCCCGGTCTTAAATTGGCAGACAGTGCAAGCGCCAGGGCATGGGTTCCACAGGTAATCTGAGAACGCACTAATGCTGCCTCTGTCCCGAAAATCTCGGCATACACTTTTTCCAGTGTCTCCCGTCCGATATCGTTATATCCATAACCTGTGGTAGGTGCTAAATGTGCCTCTGACACCTGGTACTTCTGCATAGCCCGTAAAACCTTTAACTGGTTGCATTCGGTTATCTTGTCAATCTCCTCAAAACGGTTTTTTAAAGATTCTTCTATCTCCTGGCATAGATGACATACCTCTTTTGATATTCCCATCTGCTGATAGGCATTTTCCAAATAATCTTCCAACATCCTGTCCTCCTCTAACGTTTACAATCCAAATGTATCATAACTGTATCATTATACTGTGTCTAATCTATGATATGTTTTTGAAATAACCGGTTTAACATATATTCAAGTATTTCCTCCTCAGATGAAAAAGCTGTCCTGTCTACCCAGGTAACCTCTTTCTCCCGGCGGAACCATGTCAGCTGGCGTTTTGCAAAATGACGGGTATCCCGCTTCAGAATGTAAACCGCTTCTTCCAAAGAGCACTCTCCATTCAGATAGGAGATGATTTCCTTGTATCCCAGCCCCTGCATGGAGACCATATCCGGCTGGCAGCCATAGTCTAAAAGACCCTGTACCTCTTCAATCAATCCCTGTTCCATCATAATATCAATGCGCTTCTCAATCCTTCTATACAAAACCTCCCTGTCATCATTCAGCACGAAATATTCAAAATTATAGGGAGATTCCTTTTGACGCTGTGCTTTGTTGTGTTCCGAAATCGGATATCCTGTGTCATGATAAAATTCCAGAGCCCGGATAACACGCTTCACGTTATTCTCATGTATCTGCTCATAGGATACCGGGTCAACCTTCTTTAACTCTTCGTGTAATGCATGGGCACCATAGGCTTCATAATAGGCAGTTAATTCTTCCCGGTAGAAGGAAACCTCCGTCTCTTCAAAAGAAATGTCATATAAAAGGGACTGGATATAAAATCCGGTTCCTCCTGCCACAATGGGAATCCTGCCTCTGGAATATATCTCATTTATCGCCTGCTTTGCCATGGTCTGGAATGCAGTCACATTAAAATCCTCCGTCGGATTCAATACATCAATCAGATGATGCGGGACTCCTTCTGTTTCTTCTGGTTTTATTTTAGCAGTTCCTATGTCCATATAACGGTACACCTGCATGGAATCCGCCGAAATGATTTCGCCTCCTATGGCTTTTGCCAGCATAATAGACAATGCTGTCTTTCCCACAGCAGTCGGTCCGGTTAATATGACCAGCGGCTTTTTGGTTGTCTGTATCTCCATTCTGTTCACATCCTCTTAATTCTGGATTCTCTTAAATTTTCGCTCTAATTCTGTCTTTGTAAGGGAAATCATGGTCGGTCTGCCATGTGGGCAGTTGTATGGGTTATCCAGCGTTAACATTTCATCAATCAGCTTGTCTGCCTCCATGGCAGTAATTTCCGTATTTCCCTTAATCGCTGCCTTGCATGCCATACCCGAAAGCTTTTCCACAAAGAAATCAATGCTTAAATTCCCCCTGTCTTCCGTTAAGGCATTTAACAGCGCATCAAATAAGAGCTGCGGGTCAACTCCCATAATATCATCCGGCATGGCTCTTACCACAATGGAATCATCTCCAAAATTTTCTATATCAAAACCGGTCTGTTCAAATAATTCCATATGGCTGAGAACTGCTTCGTGTTCCACGCTGTCTAAATGTAATACCTTGGGAGGCAGAAGCTGCTGGGAAAGTACCTGCTTATTCTCCTGCTGTTTCATTAACCGTTCAAACATAACCTTTTCATGGGCAGCATGCTGGTCTACGATATACAGCTTCTCATCATATTCAATCATCCAGTAGGTTTTAAACACCTGCCCGATGAGATGGTGTTTTTTTCTGGCATCTTCCGAAATAAACTGTTCTACCGGCATAACCAGCTGTTCATTTGTTCCTGCCGGCGGAATATCTTCTGTTTTGACAGACGCAACGGCATCCTGCGGATTAGCATGTATAAGCTCCTCTTTTTCTGTGGGAAGCTCCTGCTTTACCTGCTGCACAGCTGAACTGGTGTCTTGTTTTATAAGAGGTTCCCTTTGCATGTTTGCTTGGGATATATCCGTCTCCTGATTTGTTTTTGGAATTTCAGGATTTGAAACATTCTGCGTAATCTGCGCCTGCAAGCTCTTCCTTTGCACCTCCGCCTGGTGACTGGCAACCGCCTGCTGGTACCGGAGTGCTCTCGCCTCCTTTTCAAAAGGCTCCGGTACGCGAAGGGTACTCTTCCGCTGCTGTTCTATGGTAATGGCACGTTCTTCTTTAGCAGTTCGCAGAGAGACATCCTGTATCATTTCCTCTTCTAATAATGCCTGTCGCACACTCTCCTTTACAAACCCGAAAAGCTGCTCGCCATCCGCATATTTAAATTCCATCTTAGTAGGATGGACATTGACATCCAGTTTATTACTATCCAGCGTAAAATGCAATGCGGTAAATGGAAATTTGTGAATCATGACAAAGGACTTGTATGCCTCTTCAATCGCCTTGGTCACAATATTGCTTCGGATATATCTTCCGTTTACAAAATAGTGCTCAAAGCTGCGGTTTCCTTTGGATACATAGGCTTTTCCGATGTAGCCCTCCACCGCAAAATCACCCACAGAGCGTTTTACCGGCAGCAGATTGGCAGATACATCCTTTCCATAAATGTGATAAATAACGTCCTGGAGCTTGCCGTTTCCCGATGTGGCAATCTTGTTGCTTCCGTTCATAATATATTTAAAGGAAACCTCCGGATGGGATAAAGAAAGCCTCGTAATCAGTTCGGTAATATAGCTCCCTTCCGTCATGGCAGTCTTTAAAAATTTCTTTCTTGCCGGAACGTTGTAGAACAAATTCCGGACAATAATCGTTGTTCCGGCAGGAGCTCCGATTTCCTCGCTGGAAATTTCCTTGCTTCCGTGAATCTCGTAACGGATTCCCGTCAGAGCATGGGCAGTTTTGGTGATACACTCCACCTGGGAAACGGCTGCAATGCTGGCAAGTGCTTCACCACGAAACCCTAAAGAGCTAACACTTAACAAATCTTCAATCGTCATAATTTTGCTGGTGGCATGACGTACAAAGGCGGTTGGAACCTCTTCCTTTTCAATACCGGCACCATTATCCGTAATTCGTATAAAGGACATGCCCCCTTCTTTGATTTCTACTGTAATGGCGGTTGCTCCTGCATCTATGGCATTTTCCACTAATTCCTTTACCACAGAGGATGGCCGTTCCACCACCTCACCGGCTGCTATTTTGTTTATGGTTGATTGGTCTAAAATCTTTATCATTGGGATTCTCCTTCTTTTAGCTCAAAAACTGCCAGATTTGTATATGGATTTGTCTTTGCCAGTCCTATTTTCGTAACATATCCGGAAAATGGTCCAAACTGATGCTGTAACACTTGAAATGCTGCCTGCATCTCCGTTTTGGATAATTTCTTTCCGACAGTGGTATGCGGCATCCAGCTAAAGGGCTGGTAACATGGGCGAATACGGATATCCTCTGCCTGACGGATGCAGGAATAAATCTGTTCAGACAGATTGTGCAGGTATTGATTGAGCACTGGCGACAGGAAAATTACATAGGGTAAAAATGCACTGACGGAAGTCCACTGTACCTTTCCTTGTCTTATATCTTTAACATTTTGTTTCAACAGGGAGATTATCTGTTCTTCCTGTCTGGTTTCAAAAGAAGATAATGTGATATGTGGCGGTACACAGCCATCAAGCATAAAGGTATTCCCTGTTTTTTGGGCAATCTGATTGATATATTGTTGTATTTTAAATGTTGTTTCATCATCAAAATAAGCTGAAATCAAATACATAACATTATCATCCTTTTTTATTTCAACCGTTCCTGTAAATCATTCAGATACAGCAATGCCTTCATCGGCGTCATATTGGATAAATCCAATGCCTTAATATCTGCCACAACACTGGATTCCTCAGCATTGCCAAACAGGGATAACTGGCCGTCTGTATCTTTGTTGTTTCCCTTTCTGCCTTTTCCCTTTGCTGTGTTTTCCAGTACCTTTGGCATAATGTCTGCCGCCGCAGTAACGGTAATATCGTGTTCCGATAATTCAGCAGCAATCTCCCTTGCTCTTGCCAACACCACTTCCGGCACCCCGGCAAGCTTTGCCACCTGGATACCATAGCTTTTATCCGCACCGCCTTTGATGATTTTACGCAAAAATACAATATCCTCTCCGGATTCCTTGACTGAAATACAGTAATTGTTCACGCTTTCGAGCTTTCCCTCTAATTCTGTCAGTTCATGGTAATGGGTGGCAAATAAGGTCTTTGCGCCTAATAAATCCTTAGAGCTTATGTATTCAACCACCGCCCATGCAATGGAAAGTCCGTCATAGGTAGAGGTTCCCCGTCCGATTTCATCTAATATCAGCAAACTGTTTGCGGTGGCATTTCTCAGGATATTGGCAACCTCGCTCATTTCCACCATAAAGGTACTCTGCCCGGAGGCTAAATCATCGGATGCCCCTACGCGGGTAAAAATGCGGTCCACAATACCGATATCCGCCGACTGTGCCGGTACATAAGAGCCAATCTGTGCCATTAACACGATTAATGCCACCTGCCGCATATAGGTGGATTTACCAGCCATATTCGGTCCGGTGATAATGGATACCCGGTTTAAATCGTTGTCTAATAGCGTGTCATTAGTGATGAAAGAATCGTTATCCAGCACCTTTTCCACCACCGGATGGCGTCCCTCCTTAATTTCAATCCGTCCCTCCTCGTTGATGGACGGACGGACAAAATGATTCTTCTCCGCAACGTAGGCAAGGGATGCCAGAGCGTCCAAATCTGCAATGATTTTTGCCGTCTTCTGCACCCGTTTTACTTCTTTTGCGAGATTATCCCGGAGCTCCACAAACAAATCATACTCCAGACCAAATAAGCGGTCTTCTGCACCCAGAATCTTGCCTGCAATATCCTCCAGCTCGTCAGAGGAATACCGCTCCGAATTGGCAAGGGTCTGCTTCCGGATAAAATGCTCCGGCACCATATTTTTAAAGGAATTTGTGACATCAAAATAATACCCGAAGACCTTGTTGAATTTAATCTTCAGATTTTTAATTCCGGTAGCTTCCCGCTCTTTCGCTTCTAACTCAATCAGCCAGTTTTTGCCGTCTGATTTGGCATTTTTTAACATGTCTACCGTTTCATTATAACCGTCCCTGATGATGCCGCCTTCTTTTACAAGGATTGGAGGCTCATCCACAATCGCCGCCTCAATTGCTGTGCACAGGTCCGTCAGTTCATCTAATTCCTGCTCATATTCCGCCAAAAGTCCCTTGTCAAACTCCTGCAAAATTGCTTTCACGTGGGGTAAAATGGCAATAGAATTTTTAAAGGCAATCAAATCCCTTGGGTTTGCAGTCTTCAGTGTAATTCGTGTCATCAGGCGCTCTAAATCATAGACTGCGCTTAGGTACTCTCTTAATTCATCCCGGGTTATCATGGAATTGTTAAGAGCCTCAATGGCATCTAAACGGTTTTCAATCATTTCCTTGCGGATGCAGGGCTGTTCCACCATGGAACGAAGCATTCTGGCACCCATTGCGGTCTTGGTTTTATCCAGTACCCAGAGCAGGGAGCCCCGCTTGTTTTTATCCCGCATAGTTTCACAAAGCTCCAGATTGCGTCTGGAAGCACTGTCCAGCACGACAAAATCCTCTACGTGATAGGTGCTGATATGATTGATATGGTCTACAGAGCCCTTCTGGGTGTCCTTTAGATAATAAAGCAGACAGCCAACGGAACGTACTGCATTTGGATAATCCTTTAAGCCCAGTCCCTCCAGATTCATCATATGGAACTGGTCTTTGATTAAACGTTCATCCATATCATAATCGTAATACCAGTCTTCCATTACGGTAATCATGGTGTGGTCCTTTTCCCGGAGATTGGAGAGACTGATACCGATACTTCCGTTTTCTTCTAAAGAAACCGCTTCATTTACCAATATCTCCACCGGAGCAAACTTGGAAATCTCATCCATTACTTTGGAAAAAGATTCCACCTCAGTGGTAAAGAAATCACCGGTGGTAATGTCTGCAAAGGAAATGCCATATTTGTCATCATAAAATATACTCATCAGATAGTTATTTTTTGTCTCATTAAGGCTTCCAACGCTCATATTGGTTCCGGGAGTTACAATCTGGACAACCTCGCGTTTGACAAGACCCTTTGCCTGCTTCGGGTCTTCCACCTGCTCACAGATGGCAACCTTATACCCCTTTTCCACCAGACGGTTCATGTAATTTTCATAGGCATGATAGGGAATCCCGCACATGGGAGCACGTTCTTCCATACCGCAGTCCTTGCCGGTCAAGGTGATTTCCAGCTCCCTTGATGCAGTAATGGCATCATCAAAGAACATTTCATAAAAATCACCTAAGCGGTAAAATAGAATACAGTCCTTATATTCTTCCTTTGTTTTACAGTACATTTCCATCATTGGTGTCATTTGTGTTTGCTCGCTTTCTTTAAATTCTGAATCAGATAAAGGGTTAATACATTTCTACAATTATGGTCTGGCTTCTATCCAGCCAGTCGTTAGAGCTGCTGCTGAATATGCTTTTTGCCACCTCGTCAAAGGAAATATCTTTATTATTCGTCAATACGACAAAACGGCTTTCACCGGCAGCGTTTGGCATGGTTCCCTTTAATTCTAAACGGTACTTGTATGTAATGCCGTCTGCTTTCCATGTTCCGTCACGCATCTCATCATAATTTTCCACAATACCATTCGTATCAGAACTTTCATGTCTGCTTACAATATCATTGGTATCAAAGAGATTATATTTATCTGCCTGCTCATTGGTGTTAGAAATTTCATTCGGGTTTTCAAGCTTATCCGTTCCGCATCCATTAGTGAACGCAAGCATTACAAAACAGACAATCAATATTATATTTTTTATTTCTTTTGTTTCTGGGTGTGTTTGCATCTTTACTTTCATTGTGTCAGCCTCCGTTCTCAAAATCCATTTTTCTAAAGTTTAAAACCAATATCCGCTTATCGATACACTCCATACCAGTTTTTTCCTAATTTGGTATAGCCGTATTTTTCATTATCATAAACAGACTTTTCTTCCAGTTCTTTTATCTGTTTCTTAATATGTTCTGTGTACATGATACCGGAGCCATTGGCATCATATTCAAAAAAAACAGAATCATCCGTAACGCTAATCCATGCAAAACCAATATAATTATACTGATATCCATAGGAATGCATCAATATGCTGGCAAGACTTTCTTTCTGTGTATCTGACAAGGGAAGCTCCGTATCAGTGTGTGCAGGAATAATGTTTAATTCTGTTTTTTCTGTAATACGGTACTGGTTATCTTCCTCTGCATTTTTGACTGAAATGTAGTATAAGCCTGTATCAGATAGCGCTTCTTTCACACTTTCAAAATCATATTGATATGTTTTAAAATCATCATAGGTTCCGTATTCATAATATCCCCATCTGTGATAGCCCCAATATCCCCAAACATAAAATCTGACGATAGAAAATAAGATTACAAGTAAAAAGACAATCACAAAGATTACTGATATAATTAATCTTTTCTTCTTCAATGTATATCCCCTGTATTTTCCTGTATGTTACAGTGCAGCTTCATTATTAGTACTGTACGACTGCATGATATTCGTTATTATTTTATCAGATAAAATATATGCACACCAGTAAAACTGTCATGACTATAACCAAATACAGCAACCCCAAAATTAAAAATGCTGTTTCCCCCATAAAACTTCTGGAAAAATAACACCACCGTTTTAATCGTTTATATTTGCGTTCTGAAATTTTAATTAACCTTCCGGTTCCCCATATAATCAGGGGAACTTTGTATTGATACCAATGGTCACTATCATCAATGTAAATTTGCTGTTTCAAATTTTCTCTGTTACCATATCCGGCTGTAATCGTATGTGTACCAGATACCTTCCACTCTATACAATCACGGTAAATTTTACATGGAGAACCGTCAATTTTTAAATAGGGCTGTCCGATTTTGCTTTTTGTACTTATATTCGTAACAATATATAACATTTATCGATATACGCTCTTTTCCCTTTAAATCCAATATTGTGTTTAACCTGCCTGCTAAAACCCTATCTTTAATGTATCAAAATCAAGAACCCTGCTTTTGGATTTTATGATTGGCAGCTTCTGTTCTTCAGAAAATCCGATGGTTTCACCGTCTTTTAATATCGCATCTGATTCGACAACATAGCTTGCAATGTTAATTAAAAGTTCAAATACTTCCGATGCAGAGTGATGGCTATCCAAAATCTCTATCTCATCCTTATTAAAATTTTGTAAGCCAAAGGTATAGCCGCTGATTGTTTTACCATTGTCATTACTGTAAATACCAAAGAATACCAAATCTAAAATTGGAAACATGCCATCTGCAATTGCATCTTTTGCATATTCCTTATAGACATTAGGTTCCATCACGGTACCTGCTGTATTAATGGCGATTGCATGCTGTTGTTTCAAACAAGCCGCACCAAGTTTAACCAACAGAGTTCCTGCTTCTATCATTGGCTTATCCTGTGACAAGACAGCCACAACTAAATGCGCCCTATGAGATTTTGTGACTTCAACTGCTTCTTTCCAGCGGAAATTTGTTTCCGCATTATGTACCGCCTCATCATCTGGCACTGGTGCCGGAATCAAGCCTATGGTTGCCAGCATATTATCCACAGAAAAAACAGCGGTTACATTTTCTAAGTCCATTTCTGCCTTATCGTCTTTTTGGATATCAATGTTCCAGTCCTCCTTCAAGTCTGAAACCAGCTGCTCCAATGAGAAAACAGGCTCATCTAACAATACAAAAGATAGAAAAGAACCTTTATTCTTTGTACTCTCATTTGAATTGGATGGAACCGTCTCTGTTTTCTTTTTCCTTAATAAATCAAATAATCCCATAAGCTTCTCCTGTTCCTTATACATTTAATCGTTATACTTTTATTTGAAAATCTTATCCAAGTCTTTTGCAGGTCTCATTATAGCATAATTTACTGCCTGATGGACCGTAAAATCAATTCTGAGATAATTTCTCAATTTTCTTACTGATTAAGTTTCCCTGCCATTCACAAAGTGCAGAGCACAAAAAGTGTGTGACTACTGCCAGTCCAAGTTATACCATTCTCTGTATGTCTGATAAATGGTTATGGTTTCCTTTGTTTCTTTCCATCCGGTGAAAACACTGCCTGTCGGACTTGATTTTCGCGCTCTGACACATCCTGTAAAGTTTTCGGAATATTTATTATAACATAAATTACTGTCTTTTAAGCCAAAAGATTCATTCTGATAAATTTCTCAATATCAGATGAATCATATGCTTTTAAATAAAATATTTTTAGGGATGTCCGCGACTAGTTCTGTATATCCGGTCTTAGCTTAAGTAACACTAAATATAACAGCATTACATGTCATAAGTAATATCTTTTATACGTGTAAAAATATATTTTACATCTTGACTATAAAACATAGTTTGCAAAGATTCATTTAATTGTTTTTTATTGTCACATGACATTATAAAGTTAGCAATACGAGCAATCTCTTTATCTGACAATTCAAAAAAATTGCGTTTATCTCTAACTAAGCGTGATTTAATTTTATATTCAAGTTCAGCCTTTTTACTGTCTCTTATACACATCTGACGCTGCCGACGAATAGCCTTGTGTAGAT